>Ga0351916_1229_pt1 | contig 14680 bp, 12 predicted proteins | sample TotcelHT113001N3_FD_206868 | JGI IMG/M metagenome (GOLD analysis project Ga0351916, IMG submission 206868) | Enriched cells from coal bed in the Powder River Basin, Montana, United States - Total cells T11 rep1 HSBNCT.T11.300.1.N3 ... | reverse complement strand
GACGTCCCGGAGGGTCAGGTACGGGGCTCCCGTGTCCGAAACTTTGCCAAAGAAGACCTGGCCGTTGTCTAAAAAGACGGCCTGGTACTCGGTGGGGAAATTGAGGTTGCTGCCGACGCACCCCGAAAACAGGCACAGGGCCGCCAGGACCGCCAACGATAACCACCAGATGCCTTGACCCCAACTTTTAAACTGCTTCATTCAACACCTCCCATACCTCGGAAACTGTGTCCCATTTTAAAAGAAAGCCGCGGTTAAGATTTGTTCCTGCCCTTTTAGTCCCCAAAGCTTTGAGAACTTTCTCGAAAATTAAGGTCATGCTCCCCCAAAGGCGAGACTTTTTCTTAAGCCATCTTGGTAGAACATCAACCTGCTTTTATTAGCTCCTCTTCCTGATAAAGGGCTCATCTTCCTCCGGGCTCCTCTATCCTATGCCTGCGCCGGCCCGCCGGCGGTTTAACGGCCGCCGCCTATTTTTCTTAGAAAGCAGCAGTTCATCAAACCGCACACCAGCAGACCCCCACCAACCTGCCGAGATAAAGCATGCCTCCAGCCACCACGCCCGCCCGCAGGTTTTTTTCTTCATCGGTGCCTCGGGGCGTTAACTTAAGGGTATTCTTCCCGGTTGATTGATCCCAGGACTTGACAGGCGGGCGGCAACCGCATAAAACGTCGAAAGCCGGGTATCCCCCGGCAAAACTACCTGGAGATGATCTGTGTATTGGGATGCCAAACTCGAAACGTTAAATTCGGCGGCTTTGCAAGAGCTGCAATTAAGCCGCCTGCGGCAGACCGTGGAGCGCGCCGCTCAGAGCCCTTTTTATGGCCGGCGTTTGCAAGCGGCGGGCGTTACCGCCGCCAACCTTCGGTCCCTGGATGATATCCGCCGGATCCCCTTTACCACCAAAGACGACCTGCGGACTTACGGTCAGGAGATGCTGACCCGGCCGCTCACCGACATGGTGCGGCTCCACGCCTCCTCCGGGACCACGGGCCAGGCCACGGTGATCTATTATACCCGGGCCGATATCGAGACCTGGGCCGATCTGCTGGCCCGCTCCCTGTATATGACCGGGATGCGGCCCGCGGACGTGTTTCAGAACATGATGGGCTATGGCCTGTTCACCGGCGGTCTGGGGTTCCACTACGGCGCCGAACGGCTGGGGGCGCTGACCATCCCCATAGGCGCCGGCAACAGCCAGCGCCAGTTGCAGCTGATGCAACAGTTTGCCACCACCGCCATCCACATTATCCCCAGTTATGCCCTCTACCTGCTCCACACCTTTGCGCACCATGGCCTGGACCCCCGGGATTTGCCGCTGCGCCTGGCCTTTCTGGGGGCCGAGCCCCACTCTGAAGATATGCGGCGGCGCATCGAGGCGGCTTACGGGGTCAAGGCATACGACTCCTATGGGCTCTCCGAGCTGAACGGCCCCGGAGTGGCCTTTGAGTGCCCGGAGCAAAACGGCATGCACGTCTGGGAAGACGCCTTCTGGCTTGAGGTGCTGGACCCCGAGACCCTGGAGCCAACCCCGCCGGGCCAGCCGGGCGAACTGGTGTTTACCAACCTCACCCGGCAGGGCATGCCGCTGTTGCGCTACCGTTCCCGGGACCTGGCTTTCTGTGATGACTCGCCCTGCCCCTGCGGCCGCAGCTTCAAACGCCTGTCCCGGATCATGGGACGCAGCGATGACATGATCATCATCAAAGGGGTCAACATCTTCCCCATGCAGATCGACAAGGTCCTCATGGCCATGCCCGAGGTGGGGTCGCACTACCTGGTGGAATTGACCCGGCACAATTACAGCGACCAGATGCTGGTCAAGGTGGAAGTGCAGCAGAGCTTTTTCGTCGAAGACCTCATGTATCTCAAGCAGTTGCAAAAACGGATCACCGAGGCCCTCAAAAGTGAACTGCTGGTCACGCCCCGGGTGGAACTGGTGGAGCCCAACACCCTGCCCCGGACCGAAGGCAAGGCCCAGCGGGTGGTGGATAAGCGGGAATGATACCAATTTGTCGACAAGCGACAATTTTCTTGGAGGGGCGGACCCATGTGTCCGCCCTTAATGGAGGGCGCACAAGCGGGTGCACCCCTACAATGCCGCATTTTTTCATTGCGACTCGCGGTGTGGGGGGCGCGGACGGAGCCAGCCTCAGCGCGATCTTGCCGGGGCGGGTTTGAAACCCGCCCCAAGGCGTCACGCGTCGGCGCAGCCACCTTACCTTGACAATACCTGAGTCCGGTGTTAAAAAAACATGATGTGGAGGGATGGCCGAGTGGTTTAAGGCAGCGGTCTTGAAAACCGCAGACCGGAAGGTCCGTGGGTTCGAATCCTACTCCCTCCGCCATCTATCTTGCTAATATAATTGATTAAATTATGCAAGAAGAGGCCAAAAAGTATAGCCCCAAAGTAGCCCCAATTCTTAAACCCGCCCCACAGAAATTATTCTGATTGACTATCCCGGCCTTTTCGCCATAGACTGGACTCATGAAAATCGATCTGGCGAAAAATAAGCCAGCCATAGAAAAGCTCTCCGAACTTCCCTGGCTTCGTGTTGATGAGGCTTTGTTAACCCTAATCCCGCTTATAAAAACAAGTTCACCTGTCCGGGTTGCGGGGAAGGTTGAATCGGTTAACGATAGATATGATCAATGGATATATGGTGAAATTTCAGGGAAAGAATCGAGCATTAGGTTTCGTATTCCCAAGGAAGAAGGTTGTCCTCCAGTTGGCAGTCAAGTGATCATTACAGGTGTTTTTGCCATCCGGCCTGCCAAATTTCATGAAGGTCTGGAAACGATGCTCTCAGGCCAAATCGATCCAAAGAGTAAAGAAATCTTGAATATTCAAGGTGAAAGGAAAAAAGCCTTATCGTTTGAAAGGAAAAGACCTCCGACAAGAATAAATAACTGGATAATCAACAACGAATCGGATCTAAAGAGGTTTGCTTTATTAGGTACAAATGTGGGTATTACAGATGCAGCCGCTGCAATTGCTCAACATGGAATAAATCCAGAATGGCGAACTATTTTGGTTTCTATGGTAAACAGGATAGATATCCTTAAAGCGATCAAAAACATATTGCATGATAATTCGATAACCGGATTTGCATTAGTACGAGGCGGTGGGCCATCGAGTACAATGGAGGTTTGGGAAGATGAGGAAATCCTTTCTTCATTTGTTAATTCGGTAAAGCCCTTTTATGCCGCTCTTGGGCATAGTACAGATCTAATTCTATTAGACAGAATAGCTGACGAAAGCTTTGAAACCCCCTCAATTTTAGGGAGCCAACTTGGTCAGTTAGTAAATATCTATAAAGAAGATATGAATTTAAAAAACCAAGTGGTGGAGCTAACTACAAAAAATCAGGAATTAGAGAAAGTTATACTTCCAATTAAAGAGCAAATGAAATCATTAGAAGATAAGCATGCACTAGAATTAAAACAGGTTAAGGAAATCAATAAAATCAAAAACTATTTAATTATAGCGTTAAGTGTTATTGTATTAATTATATCGGTTTATGTGTTAATAAAATAAATTTATTTAGCCGTATCTCCGCGTTCTCAATCCGCCCCCTGCCAACCTGGCACGGTTTGAAAGGCTATGGTGCTAACAGAGATAGGAGCAGCATGATCCTGGCCGAGTACTACAATCAATACGGTTCCCGGATAACGCAGGACTCTGAACGCCTGTTCATAGATGAATTCCTGTATCCATTGCTTGGCCCGAAAATTGGAGAAATCGAACCGCAGTTTGTTTTCATCGACCGAACTGGCAAGTCGCGCCGCATCGACTTTGCTCATCACGGCGGTCACTGCAAGATTGCCCTGGAGGTAAACGGGGAAAGTTATCACGCCGAAGGCATCATTCCTGACCAGCAATTTGACGATAACCTGTTCCGCCAAAACGAAATCTTGCGCAGGGGTTACAAACTTATTCGATTCTCATATACCCAACTGCAATCTCCCCATTGGCGGCCTATAGTAATGGACAGCTTGCGCGACATGTTCGCGGAATATGCGCCGGACCTGTTGAGCGCTTACTCCCTCGATCCAAACCCGATACAGCTGGAGGCATTAGACTCGTTGGAGCATGCGAGAAATACAAGAGGATGGGGCAAGGGCGTCGTTGTTATGCCGACTGGCACCGGCAAGACGATTTTGTCGGCCCTCGATGCGAAGCGTCACGGTGGACGCGTCCTGTTCTTGGTTCATCGCCTCGATATTCTTTCGCAGAGCATCGACGCTTACCGCAAAGTCTGGGGGAAACTTAACGAAGGCTTGCTGACAGGTATAGAAAGATACAATGAAACAGAATGCGAGGTTTTGTTCGCAAGTAAGGACACTTTGCGTCAAATTGACGAGTTGGCACGGTTCCCTCGCGACTGGTTCGATTACATCGTTGTAGACGAGGTTCACCACGGGCAAAGCCCGTCCTACCAAGCTTTAATAAAGCATTTCAAGCCGCGGTTCATGCTTGGCATGACAGCAACGCCTGATCGAACTGATCGCAAAGATATTTTTGAGTTATTTGATTACAATAAGGTCTATGAAATCCCGCTTTACGAGGTCATCGAGCGCGGGTGGCTGGTACCATATACCTACATTGGTCTCACTGATGATGTTGATTACTCCCGCATTCGTCATCAGAACTACCATTATCGAGTGGACGACCTCGAACGATTCTTAATTATTCCGGAGCGCAACCAAGCTATTATAGACGCATACATGGACGAGGGCGGCGGCGACAAAGCGATAGGCTTTTGCGTGTCTATTAAGCACGCTGAACGCATGGCCGAATTCTTCAATAAGAACGGCGTAAATGCAGCTGCGATTCATTCGGGTAGTCCCGACCGGGACCAATTAATTGCCAGTTTCCGCAACAACGATTTGCAAGTCGTGTTCACTGTGGACTTGTTTAATGAAGGCATCGATTTCCCGAATGTTCGGGTGCTCCTTTTTTTAAGACCGACAGAATCCAAGACCGTATTTATCCAACAACTTGGCCGTGGCTTGCGTCTTTGCGTAGGCAAAGACCGGGTACGGGTACTCGACTTCATTGGGAACTACACCCGAGCCAACCAAATTCGCAAATATCTGGCGAAAAGCTCCCGCCGCGAAGACGATACGGACGATAATGGGCGGCGTGTTAAGAAAATAGTCTACGAATATTCTACTGGATGTGAAGTTCAGTTTGACGCTCAGGTTGAAGAACTGCTGAATCGCCAAGATGCTGCGGACTTGGGGATTGATAAACAGGACCTCAAAGATGCCTATTTTGCTCTTACGGAAGAACTACAACGCAAACCCACGAAACAGGACTTGGATGAGCACGAATACCCCAGCCGCCTATATGCGCAACTGTGGGGCACGTGGCTTAATTTCCTTCGCGATGTTGGAGAATACACCGAAGCCAGTTATCATTATCCACAGGGAACACATATAGGGCATGTCCTGTCCATCCTTTGGGGCTTTGGTCTACCAACACGTGGCGGCACCCATCTTGATGACCGCTTCATTCGGATGCGCGGGGGACTAGACGAGGGCCGCGTAGGGGGATACCAGCGCCAACTGAAATACAAGCTTCAGGCGTCGATGGAATTAGGCATTTTGGAAGATGACCGAACGATACCGGTCGCGGAAGCTCCAAGCCTATCATTAACCCCTCTGGGTCTTGAATTGCGCCGCGTTTTATATGAAGACCTTCATGGAGTGGATTTGGCGTTTCCTCTTGGCGCGGATGGAGTGCCAAGTTCGCGCATGGCTAACGACGAGGCATTCTACAACGAATTAATCCTGAAGGCCGCGAGGCGCAGTGAGGAGGCGCAAAAACTCATATTTGAAGTATTTTTAGGAATGCATGCCGTGCAGCAAATGTTGGCATTCCTTTATCACGTGGTAAGACAGACAACGGTAGAAAAAAAGAAAATCTACACTGAATTTTTTGCAGCACCTTTCGTCAAGCGATTCTGCGAACAAGAAGGCATTGAGGAAGCGACGGAAGAAGCAGCCAAGCACCGTTGCCCATTCCTTCTCAATGTGCTCGCTGCCTGTGGTGTTATTACCAGCGAGAGGTCAACAATCACTGTTCAACGATTGATGCTAATGCCATCCTTGCTAATGCCATATGCACGGGAAGACAAAGCGCTAACTAAGGCACGATTTGAAGCTGTAAGGCATGCTTGGCCGCACAACGTGGCGGCCATGACGCCCGAGGATTTGAGTATTGTTCGAGAACTGTTTGGGGCTGAGTTTCTAACGCCCGTTTATCATATCACCGATCTTGCTTTTTCGGAGGTTTAAAATGAGCAACCGCTCGCATCGAAATTCCGGACACATGGGCATGAACGCACTACGGAAACGTGGTCTATCCCATGCGTCAGAAAATATGATTCAAACACTCCTACTAAAGAAAACCATTCATAGCGCTGTCATTATGGATTGCAGCGACTTGTTGGCGCGTTTACCGGATAAATCCGTTCAACTCATCGTGTGCGACCCGCCTTATAATATTCAACTCGCCCATTGGGACTCGCACACGGATTATCTCTCTTGGGCGTCGCATTGGCTGCGGGAAGCCGAGCGTGTGTTAGCTGACACCGGAAATTTTGTCCTGTTTGGCGGGCTGCAATTCCAAGGTGAAGCTGGTTCCGGCGACTTGCTAACGCTAATCAGTGACATGCGCAAGAACAGCAGCATGCGCTTGGTAAATCTTATTGTGTGGAACTACCCAAATGGAATGAGTGCGCATCGTTTCTTTGCGAACCGGCACGAAGAAATAGCATGGTTCGGCAAGACATCGAAGTATTTTTTCGACCTCGATTCTGTGAGAGAGCCTTTTGACGAGGCCACAAAAGCCGTTTACATGAAGGATAAACGCTTGCGCCCTGAGAGCGTTGAAAAAGGTAGAAACCCGACAAACGTGTGGCGCATGCCCAGACTAAACGGGAATTCGAAGGAACGAGTGGGACATCCTACCCAAAAGCCCCGCGAAGTTATTCAGCGAATAGTCCGGGCACTCTCATATCCGAACTCCGTGGTCGTAGATTTTTTTGCAGGTACTGGTATCACGACGCGAGTAGCTATCGAAGAGGGACGACATAGTATTGCGAGCGACATTGATCCCACCATGAAAACCTACCTGGCTCAACAACTGGAAAAGATGAGTTTAGCTGAAGAACAGCGAGATTTTGAGCTGATAAATGGCTTGCCAAAACGCCATCCAGTATTCAGTCCCTTCATCATGAATGAAATCGAAACTCGCAGAGGCTCTTTATCTGCATGAATCTGAGTTAAGGGGGAAATATGTCAGAAATTTGTATTAAGATTAATGATCTTGCTCTTCTTATAAGAGCCGGAAGCCCTGTAATTTTCAAAGGTAAGCACTCTGGAGTAAGTTTATCTGGAATAAATCTAAATTTTACAATTACTCAGTCTGAAAATATTCAAAAACTGGGAGAATTATTCGAACAGAATACGGTCCAGGTTTATGATCCCTTTGTTAATCGTTCCTACGAAGCAACCCTCACGGAAATATCCCATAGCTATCAAGAGGGGAGTCCGGAGTATCATTATACTGCTGAGATACGAGAATTAGACCTACCGCCTAAGTTCGAAGTGCTGGAAATTGAGGGGCATGCGTTTCCTGTCCTTGAATACACTGAAAGTGATGAAGATGATGATGTTGTTGGAAGGCATGCTGTTCTTAAACTGACCAAAGAGCAATACATTGACTTCCAGAACCTCTTAAGGCCTGGTGCCGTTCAGATTCAAAGAAGTGGGGTTGATGAAGAGCCTATCTCGGTTCGCTATGGTGGAGGAATGTATTGGTCGGAACATAAGGAGGAAGAAGAATTATTTTATAAACAAATAGTTAGATTCTTCCCGCCAGATTTTCCAGCAACACGAAATTATCTTGCCTCAGGTGTGCATCAAGACAATCTTTCCAACATGGTACAAGCCCTCAGCGTGCGCTTCGAATCTCTCGCAAGGAGCCTTACCCAAAAGAAATTTTTGAGCGAACAGCAACTGTCTGCTTTATTGGGAGATGATTTGGAAGGATTATTGAATGCTCCTCGGGTTAAAGAGATAGCCTGGGAACTCGATAAAGTTGATGATGCTGCTGAATACATTTAGCCCGTTAGCTGTTTCCGTGTTCGTCTTCCCGGAATGGGCAAGACAATAAATTAGCGGTGGGTAAATATGGAAGATGAAGGTCTTTTGGCTATTGCAGAAGCTATCAATAACCTTGCGGGAGCCATTGATAGGTTAGGGACTAAAGGAGCGACTACTCCCATGGGAGCTGTTGAGGCATTGGCTTGGGAAATGAAGGAAGGGTTCTCTTTGTTGGCTTCGGCCATCTCAGATTTAAAACCAGATTAACCCCTCACCGGAATCCTCGCCCAGGCCCCGTCCCTCTGAATCGAAATAAGTTCCTGCATCACCCTGTTAGCGGTCAGGGGGGAAAGCCTGAGAGATTGTCGCCTGGGGTCGCCTGGCGGTAATTCTACCACCACATCTTTTACCCCATCCTGACAATGCCGGATTGCGATCACCGGGCAGTCCATGTACTCCTCCGTTTTACTTCCAGCTTTCTCTGACCGCCTCCACCCCTTCGGAATACTTCGTCAGAATCCGCATGTCCGGATCATTCAGCCAGTAGCCCGGCTCGGTGGTTTTGGGGTGGGCCATATATTGAAGGCTCCTGAGACTCACTTTATCGGGGAGGGGCGGCGGGGCCACCCTTTGAATCGTCTCGGCGCACCCGGTTACCACCCCAATAATCAATAAGCTCATCAGGCTCCATGAGATCAACCTTTGCTTCCCGATTTTTAACATCTTCCTGAACCTCCTTGGTCTTTTCCAGGACCTCCACCGCGGCCTTGCCCTTTTCGGCTGCAGCCCAATTTTTGTGCAGGACGTGGACCCAGAGATTATAGGCCAGTAACCCAGCCAGAATCGCCAGGGCGATTTTCCCCAGGCGTGAACGTAAAATGACTAAAATGGCGCCGATCATAAATTTCTCCTATCCCACCGGTTCATGCTGCGGGCTGATAGCGGGTCCAATTTCTGCCGGCCCCCCGACGCCCCGGAACCTCACGGCCTCATCAGTATAGCGCCGCCCCCAATAGAGGGCGAAACAGGGGGCCATAAATGCCACCAGGAGCCCAGCGTCCACCGGCGAGAAGTGGATCGCATAACCGAGGCCTTTGATTTCTGCGCCGGACAGCAGGAACTTCGCCAGGCCGGCCCAAAATGCTCCCATGGCGACCAGGGCAGATCGGGAACGGCGCCCGGCTGCTTCATCATAAAGGGTCCCGATTTTCATCAGACAGCACTCCTACGCGATTGGTTTCAGGGGGTTACTGGAATTGCGCCAATCCTGGGTCCATGGAAGCTGAAAGTGCATGGCATCATGGCAGGAAGTCCAGAGACCGCCCCATTCAAACCCGGCCTCAGCAAAGCATCGGACGAAATCCTCTGAAAAATCGGTGATTAGGTCTTCCGAGCCATCTGACTGAAATGGATTGGTCCGGGCATTGAAATCAAGCGCCAAGGCCCAGGCATGAACTGAGGGCCGGGTGCCGTTTTTCATCGGCCGGATGCAAAAACACCCATCATAGGTCTTGAGTTCATCGGCCAACCCCCGCTCGCACAGCAGCCGAAAGGCTTTCTTTAGAGGTTCCTCCAGAGCTTTGTGGCCCCAAACCCGGCACGACCACTTGTTACCTTCGAAATCCCGGACGTGGGCCAGATGTTCGGCAAATTCCCGCAGGTCGATGATTTTGAGATACCCGGCGTTCTCCTTGGGGTAGCCGTATTTGGCGGTCAACTGGTTCTGCATGATGGGGGCCCGGCCCTTAACCTGGATCTGCTCGGGCTCCTGTATCTTGACGGCCTCCTGCTTCTGATAATCCGTCTCCACCGGCTGTAACCATTGCTTGGCCACCCACCCCACCGTATCGTCTTCCAGCAGGATAGGCAGCCAGGCGGGGTCAGGTGCGGCCTGGTCTGCGGCGATAATCACATCGCCATAAAGCAGACGCTCGGCCCCCTCCTCATTTTCGGTCCCCGGGCCGCTGCGGACTTTTAACCCGGATTGTGCGACAACCTGGTAGTTCATTTCCAAATCCTCCCCCAGATAGACTGTCTCGCTGGTAGGTTAAAGATTTCTTCCCTCACGCTGGTCTGTAACAACAGGGCCTTCTCGGCGGGGGTCATGGGGCGGCCCCTCGCATCCTTCATGGCTTTCCGCCAACCACGCTTGAAGGCGAAATAAGCCTCCAGCTTCTGCTTGGTGGTAAAGGTGGACACCGTTAACCCCCCACTGCCTGTTTCCGTTCTAAGGCCCCCACTCTGTTAAAAAGTTCAGTCTCGTGGGATTTACGGTCTTTCTGGCAAGCCTCATACTCTCGCCGGGACGGATATTTTTCCGGCAAGATTTCTTCTCGGAGAGATTTTTGTCGTCCTTCGATTTCGTCTAACTCGCCGTCCATCCCCCCAACTCGTTCTACCAATGCCTTATGCTCATTGCAGGGCCAGGGGCATTTTACGGGCATCCCTGCGCTTCGGTAAGGCCATGTCTCGGAATCGGGGCTGCCTGGGGCCGGCATCCCCAAAATATCTTCGGCGATCCGTTTCCGTAAAAATTTGAAGAGCACGATGGTAATCCCCAGGACTAAAAGGCCTATGGCCATAACCGCCCCGAAGGCCACCAATACGTAGGGGCTCAGGAGAAGTTTTTCCACCCCCCTACCCCTCGATGCCCCAATAGTAGATGACGGCTTTAGCCGTCCCCCCAGCCCCGCCAGGAACATCAGAAAGTGTCGCCTTGAGCGTAAAGGTGCTGGCGATGAGAAGGGAGTCGTCCAGGTCGGCGGCCTTGAGGTTGTAATTGGACGCCCTGGCCTTGGCCCCCGACGTGAAGACCTCGTAGCTGTCCTCATCTTCAACAGAAAGCGTAAGGGTCACGTCATTGGTGAAGTTGGGGACCCGGAGATGAATCTGTTTGATCTCCCCCTCAATGACTGATTGGGCCGATTTCTCGGTATCGGCAGCCCCGAAAACAAAATCGACCTCCAACCGTTGCACTCTTTCGTCTTTCATGTCGTCTCCTTGGTTAGCTATGGTAGTCAATCAGACAGCCTTGTCAACAAAAAAGGGGACTGGCGACGGCCTCCAAAAATATTTGATCCTTCAGCCCGTTGACGCCGGGTAGGCTTGTCAGCCAAGGACTTGAAACGGTATGGCTTCATCACCTCGTCTAGGTCGTTCCCCTTTTTCTTAACAGGCAAGTATTCGTCCCTCATTTTGCGCAAAGTACTGCCCAGGCGACTGTCCCGAGCCTCCTCGTTCATGGCAAAGAAGTGGGGGTCTTTCTTGACAGCATCGAAGGCATCGGTGGTCGTTTCGGCAACCAGCTTGTAGTAATCGTCCATGTCCAAGGATTTCCTGATTCCCCCTTCTGTGGTGAACCGGGAAGGCATCTTGAGGGACTCGGCTACGCCTTGAGACATGAAAGCGTTGCCCGCCCGGGCCAGGGCGACGATTTTCCCGTCCAACGCGTCCAGCTTGGCTTTCTTTCGGTCTGAATCCATCGTCTTGTTCAGGTGAATGCTGGTCCGTTCCTTCTTGATCTTGCCCATTTCACTGATGTACTTGTTGGCGACCCGGGCGAACATGGCCTCGGGATGCGCTGCCAGAAACCTATCCAGGTCTTCTTTCTGGCCGGAATTCCAAAGAGCCTTCCATCCGGCGTCAGCCTGCACGACCTCATGGTAGCGTTCAAAGAAGTCATTCACACTCTTGGCCCGGTAGCCGGTGGGGTTCTGCGTGAAGAAGCTGCGCACCCCCCAGACATTCTGAATCATATCCCTGGCCGGCTGCGGGACGTCCTCCAGCACCCCCGCCTTGCGCAAGATCACATCCACCCCAGGGAGGTAATAGTTCGCCCCCAGGCCGCCCCCCCAGGTGCGAATGAAGTGTTCTACCTGGACAGGGCTAATCGAGATGGGCGCATACTTGCTGATTGCCTTGGCCGTGGCTGTCGTCCAGGGTTTCGCCCGGAGCTGCACCGGCAGACGCTGCAAAGCGGCGTCCTCGATGGCCCGCCCCCGGAAGAAGTCGAAGTTGGACCAGTTCTCCACGTAGGGCCGGGCGATGGTGGGGATGATTTCAGGAGTGCCCGCTTCCCAGGCCGCTTTGAGGGCGCTCTGGACCCCTCCCTTGTTCTCGCCCCTGCCCCACTCCATGAGACGCTCGAAGGTAGAGCCGAACAGGACCCCGGCTTCAAAGGGCTTGGGGATCCGGAGCATGGGGACGTTGGGGCCCAGGGGCAGGTGCCAGAAGTAGTTCTTCTCCCAATCCTCCAGTTCCTTGTAACGATCATCCTGGTGTGCATAGAGCCAGATGAGGATTGAGACCCCGGCCAGCATCCCCAGGCGACGGTACACAGCCTTCTTGTTGGGGCCGGTGAGTTCGGTGACGAGCTTGTCCATGCCCTGAACGGAGGCGTTCCAGAAGGGGATAATCATGTTCAGGTAGCGCACCGTGGGATGACCGCCGCTCCGGGCGAAGTCCAGGGTGGTGCGCCGGGCCTCGTGGACGGCTTCGGCATGGGGCAACCCCTTCTCCCGGGCCTGCTTGTAGATACTGAAACGTGTCAGGTTTTCCAAGAAGGCCGACGCATACCGGAGGGCGTCCAACGGGTGGGCGAAGTATCTGAGCTTCTTCGGGTCCCCCGTGATGGACTCGGTAGTGATCTTATCCGGATCCACAAAGCTCTGAGCCAACGCCGCCAAGGGGCCGCCCCCAGCCTCCCATTGCCGTTTCAGTTCCTGGGTGTTCGAATCATTGGAGATGAGGCCTACGGCATCCCTTACCCACCTGGAGGGGCTGAACCCAAACCGGCTAAAGAGCCAGGCCTGCACCACGTCCCGGGCAGGGTTGCGGGCCAGGGCAAACTCTGGCACCATGATGGCGCCGGCCCGGAGAGTGTCAGCCGGAAACTTGGCGATCCTCATGAGGATCCCCATCTCCGAAGGCATAGAACTCTGAGTCGCCTGGAACATATCGGGGGGCAGCTTTAGCCACCGCTGCTTGCCGTTCCGGAAATAAGGAAGAGTCCCGGGTTCCGGAGGAAGTGGCGACCTGGCCCATACCCGATTTCCAAAGTCCAGCATCCCGGCCTGGTGGGACAGGCGGAAGCTCAAGAGTGGTTTCAGGGTGGGGTTCTGCCTCAAGAAACTCTCAAACTTGGAAAGGGCGTTGGGGGCCAGCCGCTCCACCGATCTGCGGTCGATGATGTACCGGCTGACAAATTCTGCAACCTGTTCCTCTTTCTTGCGGATATACCGCTTGTAGGACTTGGAAGGAGCGTCCCCGGCCCGCTGGTCAGCGACCCGATTCAGCTCCTTCTTCATCTCAGGCGTGCCGTTTTCGATGAGCAGCTTCACCAGACCGAAAGCCTCGTCAATGCCGTGCCCAAGTTCGTGGGCCATGGTGCTCTCAAAGGTGGCGAACCTTACCGTGATCTCTTTCGCCATTTCTTGGGTCAGCTTCCCGTCCTTCACTTCCTGGTTGATCCACGATTTGAACTGCCCCAAGCGCCGGCCCCGCATCTTGGCCACCATCCTAACCTTAATCCCCAGGTCATTCGCCAGCCCCACGAGCTGCGGCCGCAGTTTGGAATCCACTTCCTGTTTCTGCACGAAATCCACCGGGAGGTACTTGGCTGGGATCTCCTTAACGTCCTGCCACTCGGCAGCCTTGGCGGTGACATACACCGACCGGATGGTCCGGTTCTTGGCGTAAGCATAGGCCGCCTTGTGCGCCAAGTCGATCCACATCTGAAGGGGATCGAGCACCTTGCGCTCTGACCCTTTGATCTCTTTGATTACCCGCCCGGGGACCCCTATGGCCGCGGCGTTGGCGGCGATATAGCTCTCCACGTCGTCCAGGAGGCGCTTGTAGGGGATATAGTATTGGTTCCGGTCCTTGATCTTGGCGTAAGTTTCCTCGTCGATGAACCCCGCCTGCAGGAGAGGTTGAAGGATCATTTCGTCGCCCCACTCCCGCACCGAGTCGGCCACCTCCACCAAATCTTTGTAGTCCTTCCCGTACTTGCGCTGAATGGCTTCGATAACCCGGTTGCTTTCCTCCGGGTGGGTCCCCTTGATCTCGCCCGCCTCCCGGTTCCCGACCTCGCCGGCCAGTTCCAGATCCCGTTGCGCTACCATGAAGGTTTCCAAATCCTTCGTGGCTTCGTCGTAGGTGCCTCCCCGCTTGTCGGCCAGCTTCTTGAGTTCTTCCAGACGCACTTTCAGACTGGGCCCCTCCCTTACCAACTCGTCCCCGGTAAAGACCTCCATGCCCAGGTTATCATCGAACCCTTTTGCGTCCTGGTACACATATTCCCCGCTCACACCCTGGCGCACCCGCCCCTCGACCCCTCTCATATAAGAGAGGGTGCTGACGATGTTCTCCCCGGCTGGAACCACGACGCCGCCCCTGGTCGCCCGTTCCGCTGCCCGCTCCCAGGAACCCCACCGGTCTATCGTCTGGTCGTAAATGGTCCGCAACTTCTCTGTGAGCCGATCCTTGAGAGCTTTCTTCTCCTCAGGCTGCGGGGCGATGTGCTTCTCACGGAAAGCGTCAATGTCCGCCTGGTCTTGGGCATCA
>Ga0351916_1226_pt1 | contig 14886 bp, 12 predicted proteins | sample TotcelHT113001N3_FD_206868 | JGI IMG/M metagenome (GOLD analysis project Ga0351916, IMG submission 206868) | Enriched cells from coal bed in the Powder River Basin, Montana, United States - Total cells T11 rep1 HSBNCT.T11.300.1.N3 ... | reverse complement strand
GCCCGGGTTCGACGGCTCGGACGACGGATATGAGTCTTATCACAACTGGCCGCTCTTTTATGCCCTGGGCGGAGCTGCGGAACTCCACGAGCGCAGCCGCTGGCTCTGGGAAGCGGTAACCAGGCAGTTTACCGCGTACGGCCAGGTTTACCGCGAGTTTGACGGTAATTATGACTGGATGCACCACGGCGAAAGTTCGATCTATTTTTACTACTTTGGCCTGGCCGACCCGACCCGCCAGCCTGACCGCGCCCGTACCCTGCGCTTTGCCCGCATGTATATGGGCGAAGACCCGGATGCGCCCAACTGGGACGCCGGCAAGCGCATGATGCGCTCACCTCTGACCGGCAGCCGCGGACCGCGCTTTGTAAATACCTGGGATGACTGGAGTACCCACCGAGCCGTACTCGCTAACTATCCCTGGCCTTTCGAGGACTTGCCTTGCGTTTCCGGTACAACTGCCAATTGGAACGATGACCAGATTTACAGCGCTATCCTGCAGGCGCTCAACGAACGCCAGATGCGTTGCGATGTGCCCTTGAACCTGACAAGTACCAGCCTGATCACCCACGCGTATTTGTATACAGGCGACCCGAAATACCGTGCATGGGTGCTGGACTACTTGCAGGCCTGGGCCGAACGAATCGCAAAGAACGGGGGAGTCTGCCCGGATAATATCGGCCCGAACGGCATCATCGGCGAGACGATGGGCGGCAAGTGGTGGGGCGGTTACTATGGTTGGCGCTGGCCGCACGGTTTTATGTCGATTATCCAGCCGCTCACGATTGCTGCGATGAATGCCGTCTTGCTGACGGGTGACATGTCTTACCTCGATATCCCTCGCAATCAGATAGACCGCATCATCGAACTCGGCCGGCTTGAGGGTGACGCGCTGATGGTTCCCAACCGTCATCTGGATTCCGGCTGGGCTGATTTCCGTCCACTGCGGCCAGAATATCCGCTGCAGATTTGGTTCATGTCGCAAGATGAGCGCGACCGCGCCCGGCTCGAGCGCTTCCCGGAACGACTCATAGATTGGTCCTCGGTGGCTCCCGGACGCGGCAAAGGCGACGATATCCATATCGCGCCGTACTACCGCTATCTCGAAGGCGCGAATCCGGAATATCCCTATCTGCTGCTGCAAGCCCAATGGGCAGAGGTGGCCAGGCGTATGGACAAGATGGCTCACGATGATTCTGATCCCGAGACCTGGGATGTCCATCACTGGCAGGATATCAATCCGGTGCATACCGAGGCGCTGCTGCAGCTCACGTGCGGCGGACCGCAGATTATCTACCATGGAGGATTACTGCACGTTCGCGTACGCTACTTTGACGCGGATACGTCGCGTCCCGGGTTACCGCCTGATGTTGGCGCGTTGGTGCAGGAGCTTTCGCCTGACAGCCTGACGATTACCCTGGCTAATACCAGTTCGCGGCAATCGCACGCTCTGCTGCTGCAGGCCGGTGCGTTCGGCGAACACACCTTTACCACAGTGATGTCGTTGGATAGTGAGACGTCTGCAGAATACCGGGTTGATGATACCCGCTTCAGGTTGAACCTGGTACCCGGTGCCCAGGTGCGGCTCAAGCTGGGGATGAAACGTTACTGCAACCAGCCGAGTTATGCACAGCCGTTCTAATGCGCAAGTGCCCGTGAGAGCGCGGTTCATAACCTTGACCGTTCCGGCCCAGGCGCTGGTTGGTGGCTGAGTCCTGCGGGTAGCGGTGCTCTGATACTGGAATCAGGTAGTGGCCTGCAGAATCTGCCGCAGGGGCATCGGGATGCCATCCCCTGCGGCGCGATGGTTTAAGCTGGTCTCAGTCTCTTATGTTCGGCACTCTTTCTGGAACCGCAGTAACCATTTCTGTGCCAGTTGGCGCTATGCTGGCCTCGGCGATGCGTTCGGTTCTACCTTTACGCCATCGTTTGCCGTTTGCGCGATGGCTTATGTGGTGATAGGGGGGCTGGTGCCAGAGGCGGGCTCACAGGGACACAGCCTCTTGGCAACCCTCGGCGCGATCCTTGGTTTTAGGGTGATAATGAACCTGGAAGGGACGTTAGGATGGCTGCGGGTTTTCAAGATGCGGACTCGGCGCGGGCAGCCAGAATGATAGCAGCAGCCCTCCCACCGCGAACACTAACGCGGCAATGAAAACCGCCGGATAACCGAGGGTATTCACCAGTAAACCACCCAACGGCGGGGCAGCCATCGTAAGAGCGCCCAGGGTGTTGCTGACACCGATATAGAGCGGTCGTTTGCTCTCTGGAGCGTGCTCCAGCATCCACGAAAAGAAGGGCCAGCCGACCGAGTTCATATAGATGCCGAGAAGGCCAAATATCACCAGGTAAGGTACCAGTCTCGCGCTGCCCAGATGCGGAGCAACCAAGCCGGTTATAAGCGTCATGATGGGCGGGAGCATCGCACTGACGATGACCACCCGCATATAGACCATCACACCACGGCGATCTTGCAGCGCACCTATCAATAACCCTGCCAGCAGCGATCCCACCACCTGGGCAGAAAGGAGCAGTCCGGTGACGTCGGTGCCCAAACCCTGGTCGCGGGTGGCATAGATCACATAAAATGAAGTTGCAACTGACGCGAAACCGACCACCAGACGAGTGAGGAGCATCTTACCAAACGCTTTATCCTGACGGATTAGAGCCGGTAGCGAGGCCAGCATCTGCTTCATGCCGGGGGGAGTATCGGCTGGTACTGGCGAAGGCGCCTCGCGAATCATCGCTAGCATGATGATGCTGACCATTAAAATGGTGCCGGCGCTGAAAAACAAGACAGCAAAGTTCCATGGGAATGCCCAGGGGCTGCTCGTCCCCAGGATAAAGCGCACCGCGAATCCAACCAGGATTCCGCAGATGGCGCCCAATACCTGTCCTATCCCAAGAACCCTGCCGCGACGCCTGGCAGGGATCGTCTTAGCCAGCAGGTCGAACCACGGCACGCTGGCGATGGCATCGAAAAAGAAAAATGCCACCTGGCCGAGTATGAGTATCGCCAAGGTGAGTACAGGCTTGGAAGTGCCAAGCAATCCGATTGCCAGGCCGGTGACAAAGAAAAAGGTTCGTGAGATAATCGCCGAAGTGACCAGGATAGGCTTCTTACGCGGAAAGCGCACCGCCCAGGCAGCCACGAAAAGCTGGGGCAGCAACCATGCGCCGCTCGTCAAGCCAGAGATTAGCCCAACCAGGATAGGCGAATTGGTTAGGAGCGCAACCAGGGTAGGGATCACCGTGCTGCCGGAAACAAAGGTGATTCCGGCAGTGAACATGGTCATCTCACCACTCAGGCATATGGCATTATGCCGATAGTGCTTTGGCTCGTTAGTGTCCTGGTCTGGCAAGCGTGTACCCCGGCGTGGTTCGTCCCGCTACTGTAGCCGGTGTGCTCTGTGGCGTCAAATCGGGCACCGGAGGTGTTGTGGTATTCGCACTGCATAGCCATTATCGGTTATCATGATCTGGATTTAGCATGGAGATGCTCAAGTGGATAAGCAATCAGAAGAGAATTTGGATGGCTGGTGGCATGCATTCTTTGATGCGGCAGCATTGCCTGCCCAGTTGGAGCCCTCAGTCGGTTGGCAGGGCATTGATGATCACAAAGAGTCCACACCGGTGCCCGGGGCATTTAGCCTTTTACAGCCTGGGCATGGCGGGGTGGTGTGGTATCACCGCCCGTTTGTGCTTCCGGAGTGGTGGGGAAAGGGAGAGGTTTGGCTCGAGTGCGCAGCGCGCTCGCGGGTGCAGGTGTTCCTGGATGAGACCCCGCTTTCGACGGTGGCCGAGGAGAGTACTGTCGCCGTGCGATTAGGCAGGTTGCTGCCTCTGCGGGTTTACAACCTCTGCCTGAAGGTCTGGCATCAGGATGATTCTGGCGGTATCATAAGTTCGGTGACCCTGGTGTACCGAGAGAGTTGACAGGAACTAGTACAAGGTTATAATATTACAAGAGTGTAATATATGTGAGGGCTCAATGAAGGAAATCAGGATTATTTTACTAGGCTTGTTGCGCCGCAGCGATTTGTACGGATACCAGATTAAGAAACAACTCGAACAGGAGCAGCCCGGCAGCTGGCTGAATGTGCCCATCGCAACGATCTACCATGAACTCAACCAGTTGACTGAAGAGGGCTTGATACAACGCGGCGGTAAGGAACTGGCGCCGGGTCGGCCGGCGCGTGTGACACACCAGATCACGCAAAAGGGCCGCGAAGCGCTGCGCCAGGCGCTGCTCGATACCTGGGCTGGCGTAAATACTTCACTGACTGGCCAGGATGTCGCGCTCATGTTTATCGACGCGCTGGAAAAGCCCGAGATTCTGGCTGTTCTGCGAGACCGTATCGCTGCGCTGGAGAGCGAGATGGAGCGCACCGAGGAGCGCAGGCGCGAACTGGTGCGTTCAGATGAGCGCTGGCCGCTTATCGGCGCCATTTTCACCCATATGCAGCTGCTGCAGGAAAGCGAGATAATCTGGACTCGCAAGCTCATTGTGGATATCGAACGGGGAGAATTCGACTCACACGCTGGGCAAATGGTAAAGCAGTCTATCGAGCGTTCGATTGTTCGCAAGGAGGGCGCCGGAGCGGGTGCCTTTACTTTTGTTCTGCACAGCCACTTGCCTTATTGCCGCCTGGCCGGGCGCTGGCCGCACGGCGAGGAGTGGATTCATCAGGCGCTGGCCGAGACTTATGTGCCTTTCCTGTGCGCGATGTATGACCTGCGAGAAGAACAGGTGCCCTTCCGGCTCACCATCAGCCTGACGCCTGTGCTGACAGAGCAGTTGGCTGATAAGGATATCCGCGAGCATTTTGTGCTCTACCTGGATGAGCAGATTGTGGCCGCCAGCCGCGACATCCCGCGCTTTGGCGAGACAGGTGACGAGCAACTCGAGTCCTTGGCTGTGTATTACCGCGACTATTTTCGATGGGTCAGGAAGAACTTTTTAGAACGCTTTGACGGCGATGTGATTGGCGCCTATCGCAGACTGCAAGATGAAGGCTATCTAGAGATCATCACCTGCGCTGCGACACATGGTTATCTACCGCTGCTATCGCGCGACTCGTCTATCTATGGGCAGTTGCGTTCCGGCGTCGAGAGCTACAGGCGCCATTTTGGACGTGCTCCTCGCGCCATCTGGCTGCCTGAATGCGCCTACCGTCCGGCCTACATCGATGACGACGGCACGATACGTCCAGGCGTCGAAGAGTTCCTATCGGGCCTGGGCATCACCAGTTTCCTGGTTGAGACCCATGCCATCGAAGGCGGGCATCCGGTGGGGAAGGCGGCAGATGAGGTGGCAATCGGCCCATACGGCAGTATAAACCGGCGTTACGTGCTGCCGGTAGTCCAGGTAGCCGGTTCAGGTGGCACAACCTACAAAGCATATTATGTCGCAGGATCACACGGCACCACCACACCACCGGTCGCAGTCATCGGACGCAATAACCGCACCGGCCAGCAGGTGTGGTCGGCTGATTGGGGATATCCAGGCGAAGCGTCGTACCGCGAATTCCATAAAAAAGACAACGAATCAGGTATGCAGTATTGGCGGGTGACGGGAGCACGCGTGGATCTCGGCTCTAAAGGGTTATATTACCCGGCAGAAGCTGGGCAGCGGATGCGTGAGCACGCTTCGCATTATGCTGCATTGGTTGAGCAGCTCATCACAGAGCACCACAACACGAGTAATGAATACGGCATCATCTCGTCTAACTATGATGCCGAGTTATTCGGCCACTGGTGGTTTGAGGGCATCTCATGGCTGCGAGAGGTCCTGCGAGCGCTGGCCGGCAGCTCTGTCGTTGACCTGACCACTGTCAGCACCTTTGTGGCCGAACACGAACCCACCGAGATGATGGCTGTGCCCGAGAGCTCCTGGGGCAGCGGCGGCAACCATTGGACGTGGGATAATGACGATACCCGCTGGATGTGGAAGCCAATACATGCAGCCGAGACCGCCATGGAACGCCTGGTGGAGCGCTACCCGGATGCCGCTGGCGGAGCGCTCAAAGCGCTCAACCAGGCAGCGCGTGAGCTGTTGCTCCTTGAATCGAGCGACTGGCCTTTTCTAGTCACCACCGGCCAGGCCGGCGAATACGCGACGCAGCGCTTTAACAGCCATGTCTCACGCTTTGAACAGCTCAGGACGTTTCTGGAACGCGGCGCAGTTGACGATGCAGCAGCGCTGGCAGATGCTCTGTATGAGCTTGACAAGGTGTTCCCGACGATCGATTACCGCTGGTTTGGCGCGCGGCAGGGACTTGCGCTGTGAAAATAGAAAAAAGAGGACAACGGCGCGGTTGTCCTCTTTATATGAACAGGGGTGTTCAAGGCGCTGGTGTCGTCGTAGCGAGCTTTTGATTCCAGCGCTGCGCTAATTCGGCCAACTGCGGGTCATCGGGGTAATCTGGTGTCAAGGCGACTGCCTGGGTAGTTGCAGAGACGATCTGCCAGCTGCTATCAAAGGATACCTCGGTTCGCCCGATCCATTCACCCTGGTAGCCTTGCTGGACGATAACTGTTTGACCCACGCGAATGGGTTCATCCATCAGCGTGCGTGATCGTCCACCAATGATGATATCGATACCGGGCACCTGTGCTGCAACTGCTTGATCCTGGTCCAGCCCCAAACGCGATAGCACTATAACGATGTCCGCTTTCGCTCTTATTTCGGGCAGCAATTGTGCTAGAACGTCGATGGCATTACGTGTTTTGATGACCCCGACCAACCCTGAAGTGCGCATGAATATCTCGCCGTCCGGTTCACTAATTCCGACCACTCCGATGCGCAGCCCGTCACGCTCGAGAACTGTATAGGACGCGGCCAGGAGTGAGCCATCACGCAATACCAGGTTCGCGGAGAGAAACGGAAAAGCGGCTTCGTCAAGCCGGGCAAGCAGGATATCGACTCCCTGTAGCAGCTCGTACGCGCCGATTCCCACGGCGTCGTAGCCCATCACATTCATCGCCTCGACCATCGGCTCGCCGTTGGCCTGGATCGACAACTGGGTGCCCATCAACGCGTCACCGCTATCCAGCAGCAGGACAACACCCTCAAACTCTTGCCTGGCTTGGTTTATAAAGGCAGCCCGCCGGGCCACCCCGCCTTTGGGGATTCCTCAACCACAAGGATCCAGATAGCCTAACGCATCGTTTGTGTGTAATATCAACAGATGCGTTTTCGCTGGGCCGGCGGTTACCGCGCTTGTGGGTAACGGCGATGCTTCGGAGACCCCGGCTGTCGTTTGGGCGGATGTCGCGGCGGCGATGGGTGAGGCTGGCACGGCCTGGCAACCCGTTATGAGCAGGGTAGCTAGACCAACCAGCATGCAGATTATACAATAATGGATGCGACGTGCGCTCATTTCTCATCCGCGATAGTGAATTCGAGATAAGGTTCAAGCATAGGCAGCGGTCATTGTTTTGTCAAAGATTCGAGTCAAATGACAAGCGCCGGAGAACTCTCTCCGGCGCTTGACGAGCTACAGACTAGCGTAAATAATCACGCAAATGGCGGCTTCTGCGGGGGCTGCGCAGGCGGTCCAGTGCCTGGTGTTCGATCTGGCGGATGCGTTCGCGTGTTAGCCCGAACTTTTCGCCAACTTCTTCCAGGGTGTGGGCTCTGCCGTCGCGCAAACCAAAGCGCATCCCCAGGATTCGCGCTTCGCGCGGGCTGAGGGCCGTCATCACCTTTTCCAGTTCTTCGTGCAGCAGCTTGTGATACGCCAGGTCGGTTGGCGGTGGCGAATCCTCATCCTCGATAAAGTCGCCGAATTCGGTATCACCATCATCTCCCACCGGGCGCTCCAACGAAACAGGGTAGCGTGAGATGCGCAGCAGACGCTCGACCTTGGTGCTGCTCAGGCCCGTCTGCGAGGCGATATCCTCCGAAGTCGGCCGATGGCCGCATTCCTGCTCTAATTCTTCAGCCACGCGGTAGATGCGGCGAATCTGGTCTCCGGCGTGCACCGGCAGGCGGATGAGGCGGCTTTGCTGCGCAAGGGCGCGGGTGATTCCCTGGCGAATCCACCAGGTGGCATAAGTGCTGAACTTGTAGCCGCGGTGATAATCGAACTTTTCCACCGCTTTCATCAGACCTATGTTGCCTTCCTGGATCAGATCCAGGAAAGGGACACCCTGTCCAATGTATTTTTTGGCAACGCTGACTACCAGTCGGGTGTTGGCTTCGATGAGCTTAGCGCGGGCGAATTCAGCGCGCGCTATTACGTCACGCAGGCACTCGCACTCATCGTCTGTGAGGGAGATATCGCGCAACTTGACACATGCTTGTTCTCCGGCTTCGATATCCTGAGCGAGGCTGACCTCTTGAGCGCCGGTGAGTAAAGGGGTCTGGCCCATCTGCTTTAGATACAGGCTTACAGAATCATCCGCGGAGATTTCATCAAGATCGGCTCTGTTTCCAGAACGGATCACTGAGGAATCATCCTCAACCACGAGGTCTGTCTCCTCGCTTATTTCGTTCTCCGTCTCGAGCATCTCAACTTCGAATTCTTGCTCCCTATCCACCTCGATCTCATCGTCATCGGTTAACTCTTGAATCTTTTCTTCCAAGTCAACCACCTCTTCATCATTGAGCAGTCGGGTTGTTTTAAAGTACTTTTAGCAGTGATAATGCCCTAGACAGAATGCGTAATGCCTGCTAGCTGCGCCAACGAGTTATCCTCGTCAACCTAATAAACACCCTATATTATACTTGGATATGGGCTGAAGGTCAACCTGTTATGAGCAAATTTTGATCTTGTTAGGTCAATAACCGTCCGTTGCCAGCCAGAGGCGGTTGTGCTAAGATAGGCTGTGGGGGAAAGATGGAATCATCCGCTGATTCTATGGGACCGCGATGGCTCTATGCGTTGCTCGAGCGCGTTTTCGCGGTTGACGATATCACTCTCGGTGGACCTGGCAGCCAGACCATCCGCGTGCGCGGCAGGTTTCTTGTGCCCACTCGGGATGCCTTTGCCTACCTTGAACCGCACTGCCGGCACCAAGGGTATGCCTGTGCGTTCCGCCGCGAAGATGGCTCTGAGACAGTGTATCTTGTGAAAAGGACCAATCTGCCTGGCGCCAATCGCGTTTGGCTACCCGCGCTGCTCGCTATACTCACGGTTATTTCGGTGGTATTCTCCTACCTGTTTTTCTGGGAAGCACCGAGTCTCAGCTGGGATGCTATCCAGATTGGGCTGCCTCGTGCGCTGATGTTTGCCTTGCCCTTGCTGGCCATCCTGAGCACGCATGAAATGGGGCATTATCTGATGGCCCGGCACTATAAAATCGCAGTGTCTTTCCCTTATTTGGTGCCGTTTCCGCTGAGCCCATTCGGCACAATGGGGGCTGTGATCCGCATGAAAGACGTCACCCCCAACCGTCGTGCGCTGCTCCTGGTAGGCGCGGCTGGTCCTCTGGCCGGGCTGCTCATCACTCTGCCGGTGTTGGTGATCGGGTTGAGCCTTTCCGAACTGCAGGTACCGCCTCCGGGCGGGTATGTTATCGAGGGGAACTCTCTACTCTACTGGGGCGTCAAATATTTAGTGTTTGGACGCTGGCTGCCGGCTGCGAATCTGGATGTGTTTATCCACCCGATGGCATTTGCAGGATGGGCTGGGCTGCTGGTAACCTCGATGAACCTCATGCCGGCCGGGCAGCTCGATGGCGGTCATATCGCTTACGCCTTGTTGGGGCAAAAGGCGCGATATGTGATGTATGCTGTTTTGGCAGTGTTGCTCGTGCTGGGTATCTGGTGGCAGGGGTGGTGGTTGTGGGCGGTGCTGGTATTCATTACCGGGCGCAATCATCCAGGCCCAAGCGATGATCTTTCCCTATTGAACCCACGTGAACGTACTCTGGCGGTGGCGTTGCTCGTTTTATTCGTGCTGACGTTTACACCACTGCCGATGATTATAGTGATGTAGAGGTAACAATGCTGGACGAGAATTATCCAGTCAAGTCATCTGGTACGGGAGGTACGCTCAAACGGGCTTTAATCATCGTCGGAGCGGTTGCCTTGGTCACAATTGGTGTGGCAGTAGTGATTTATTTAACTATCATGCGCAATAGGGTGCTGCCCGTTGTCACTCCAAGAGAGTCGCCAACCGCCAACTTGACTGCCGAAGAGCGCGAGACCGAGCAATCTTTGGTCCAGGTGGCTGGGCAACTCGTGGAATATAGCCCGGGCGCCTTAATTGCAATTATCAAGCCCGAATTTGGCAATATTGAACAAATAATTATCCCCGATGATGTCCAGGTTATCGACCAGGATGGCCGTCCGCTGCCATTAAGCCGACTGATACCGGGGATTATGATCACCAGCACCGGCACGGTTGACCAGCTGCAACGCTTGATTGCCAAGACCATCGTGGCAGCCAGTATCACCGCGACTCCCAGCCCGACCAGCAGCCGGGCCCCTTCGGTTACACCAAGTTTGTCACCTGAGCAGGATACACCTACTCCTGAACCTACAAAGAAACCCTCGGGAATCTGGCTGGGCGCATATTATGATAACCCCAATGTTGAAGGCGAGCCGGTCTTTTACCGCAACGATCCGGTTATTGACTTTCAATGGGGAGACCAGGCACCTGTTGCCGGCATCCCAGCAGACGGTTACTCAATCCGTTGGGAGGGCCGTTGGAGTTTTGAGGAAGGCGGTTTTCGCATCAATGCCTATACGGATGATGGTGTGCGCGTGTGGGTTGACGGCGTGCTGCTGATTGACCAGTGGATGGAGCAGCCGCCCACCCTATCCACCGCCGATATCTATCTAAAAGCGGGCGAGCATGATATTGTGGTCGAGTACTTTGAGGCTGGGTACGGCGCAGAAATACGCGTTTGGTGGGATTTTCGCGGCCAGTTCCCCGAATGGCAGGCTGAATACTTTACCAATCCCAACCTGACAGGCGACCCAATCCTGGTACGCAATGACGAAGTGCTGCTTTTTGATTGGGGGCTATCCGCTCCAGCGCCGCAGATACCTGTCGACCACTTTAGCATCCGCTGGACGCGCACCATGGTGTTTGAGGAAGGCCCGTTCCGCTTTACTATTACCGTAAAAGATGGCGTCAGGTTGTATATTGACGGAATACTGCTTATCGACCGGTGGCACGAGTCGTCCCAGGCAACCTACTATGGCTATATCAACCTATCAGGCGGACCGCATACGATCAAGGTAGAGTATTTTAACCATACCGACACTGCCTTGATTAAACTCGGTTGGGACCGCCAGAATGTGTTTGTAAACTGGAAAGGCGAATATTTCCCTAACCCGGATTTAGCCGGCGCGCCTGCTCTCTTACGCGACGATGCCGAGATCAAGTTCGACTGGGGGACAGCGGCTCCGGAAGCGAACCTGCCGGCAGACAACTATAGTGTGCGCTGGACACGTGCATTGGCGTTTGATGAGGGTTACTACCGATTCTATGCCAATGCAGATGACGGCGTGCGCATCAAGGTGGGTGATATCGTGGTAGTCGATGCCTGGCGCGCCTCTGCGGGCTTGGTGGAGGGCATGATAACACTCACGACGGGAGAATACCTGGTAGTCGTAGAGTATCTGGAAAAGACCGGTAATGCGGTTATCGAGTTCGGCTGGACAGAGGCGGTCCCATTAACCGCTACACCCACAGTTCCACCAGCGACGGCTACTCCTGAGCCAACCTCGGGCACGCCTACACCATCGGACTCACCTCCCACCGAGGTGCCAGGACCTACTGGTACGCCTGATGTGCGTGCAACCGAGCCACCGGGCGAATGATTTGGGTGCTGCCTTGCGGCACAACAAGATAAGCTGGAGGCGGCACACCTGATGCTCCTTGGTATCCTGATGGGGTTGCTCTGCGCATTAAGCTGGGCTGTTGGTTCTGTCTCGATTCGCGACCTGGCACGAAAGCTTGATCCATTCACATTGAATGCGCCCCGTACACTCTCGGGCGGTGCGCTGACGATCGCACTGATGTTCGTGATGGGACGCGCCCCATTAGTCTTTGCAGTAACTCCGGAAAAGTTGTTTTACCTGGTTATCAGTGTGGTGGTGAGCAGCGTGATAGGCGATTCACTGTATGTTGCCAGTATCGCACGGATAGGCGTCAGCCGCACGATCCCAATTGCGAATGCTTATCCTGCCCTCACCATGGTTCTTGGCCTGCTGTTCCTGGATGAACAGATTTCCTGGCCGGTTGTAATAGGGCTGGTGCTGGTGCTGGCCGGTGTGTTCCTGGTAAGCCCCAGGCCTGCTACTAACGGCGCTATAGAAGCTACAGGTACTAGAGGTTTGCTTTTTGCGATGTTGACGACCGTTTTCTGGGCGGTTGGTATGATCCTGGTGGCGCCTGGTATCGAAGGTGTTGATTCGCTGGTAGCATCAGCCATCCGCATCCCCGCGCTCTCGCTGGTTCTCTGGATTATCGTCTTCATCAGACGGTCCTGGCACCAGTATAAAAGTCTCACGCGAAGAGAATGGGTAACGCTCTTTGTGGGCGGAGCAGTCGGCTGGGGATTAGGCAACATATTTTTCGTGCTTGCTGTATCAATGCTCGGTCCCACCCGCGCTGCCATCCTTGCCTCCACACCTCCGCTCTTTGCACTGCCACTCAGCGTCTTCTGGCTTAAGGAAAAGCTGAACTGGTTTGTAGTATCAGGAACCGTCCTGGCGGTAATAGGCATAGCAATCATTGGCTGATTTTTGTCTCATAGATAATCGGGAGTATGATTACTAGATACGGTCCAATAAAATAGGTTATCATTCACATGAGTACGCGCACACATGTGCAAGAAATTGGTATAAAGAGTGTCAATGAAGACGCGCTCCGTGATGTACTGGGTATAGAGCGCACCGTCCAGGTGATTATCCAGAATGCTGAGGTAGAAGCTTCCCGCATCATCGAAACCGCCAGTGTTCAGGCGGCTGCCATGCAGGCTGACGAATATGCATTTTGGCAAGAGACCAACGAGGCTGACAGGGAAGAGTTCCGCCGCGAACTGAATGCCCAGGCTCAGGAAATCAGGGTGAACGCGCAGCAGGCTATTGAACGATGGGTAGCCGGCGCCCAGGCTAAAGTTCCCCAGGCTCTGGATTACGTGCGCAGGATTGTGGTGCTGTCGAAAGCTGATGGGTGATGCAGGTTGGCCTGGAGGCGGTTACCTATTCTGCTACCAATGCCCGCATTCGCGGATTACGCAGCAGGCTGTTATCCGTTGGTACCTGGCGCAGCCTGAAGCATGCGGAACGCCCTACAGACGTAATTGATATTCTCCTCGAGACCACATACCGTCCCCAGGTTGAAGATTACCAGCTAGACAATAGTTTGGAGCTGGTCGAGACGCGTCTATCCGGCCGCTCAGCACAACTGGTGCGCCAGTTGGTCACCATTAGTAATGGTGCGGTGCGCAACCTGCTTACGGTATGGTGGCAGCAATACGAACTCGAGAATCTCAAGAATATCTTTCGCGGTGTGCAGCAGCGGATGGCGCCCGAAGTGACGAAGAGGCTGATGGTCCCATTGGGCGAATATACTACCCTTCCATGGGATAGCCTGATGCAGGAACAATCCGTCAGCAGCCTGATAGAACGGCTCGAGCGCACGCATTATATCAATCCTTTACGCAACGCGACTGCTGCCTTTCAGCGTGAGCAGTCGCTTTTCCCGCTGGAGATTGCTCTTGATATCCGTTATTACCGCGATGTGGCGAGTGCCATCCGGCACCTGCAAGGGGCAGACCAGCAGGAGGCTGAGCGAATTTTTGGGACGCGTCTTGATATCCTCAACATACTCTGGGCATTCCGTCACCGGGTGTATTATGGCATGTCGGCAGAGGAAATCGTCAACTATACAATGTGGCACACTTTCCGGACCGATACAGACCTGGTGCGAGACATTGCTTTGGGCGCCGATCCCCGAACCATCATTCGGCGAATTTGGAGTTCAGCAGTCGACCTTTCGCTGCTAGAAGGCGTCAATGACCCGATCCAGCAGATGCCTGCTCTTGGGCTCACTCTCGACCGCTACTGGTGGGGGCTCGCCTCGCGCGAGATGAGCGGTTATCCCTTTAAGCTGGGAGCCGTGCTGGGGTATGTGGTGTTGAGTGATTTGGAGATTCGCGACCTGGTGACCGTCATGGAGGCGAAGGGTATGGGCTGGACGCAGGAACAGCTCAGTAGTAATCTAATACGGATCGAGGGATAGTGATGTTTACGTCTGCGGAGATGTCCGAAGTAGACATCTTTGTGAACGATACAGATATCGACCAGGTGGCACAGACAGTAGCCTCGCTAGGTATCATGCACCTGCTGGATGCAAACGCGCTGGGTAATTGGGCAGAAGGTGTCAGTTCGCAATGGGCCGGACGCATTACCACCTTTACTGCGCAAGAACGACGCACGCTGGACTTGATGCGCCAACTCAAGATACCAGAGGAAATGCAGCCTACGCAGGAGCAGCTCCGTCCGGCAGAAGACCTGCCGTTTGTGGAAGAAGCACTCCAGAGAGCCGAAGAGCAAGTGCGTGAACTGCGTAGACGGCGCGATGAACTAATTCGAAATATCGAGCACTGGGAGTTGGTAACCAAGTCTCTGGAGGTGCTCGAGCCGCTCTCTATAAGCCTCTCGGATTTGCACCACCTAAAATACCTGCACGTGGTGGCGGGCACGATACCAGCCGAGAATATCTCCAGGCTAGACGCCAGCCTTTTCCGCATTCCGTACAAGATAATTCCTGTATATCCGCACAAGCGCGGAGAATTAATATTCGCGTTTTGCGCCGAAGACCATGCTCCGATACTGGACCGGGCTCTCGAGAGCGCGTTTCTCACACCGTTATCCCTTCCCTTAGAGTTTGGCGGTACCCCTACCGAAGTTTTGGCCAA
>Ga0351916_1223_pt1 | contig 14980 bp, 16 predicted proteins | sample TotcelHT113001N3_FD_206868 | JGI IMG/M metagenome (GOLD analysis project Ga0351916, IMG submission 206868) | Enriched cells from coal bed in the Powder River Basin, Montana, United States - Total cells T11 rep1 HSBNCT.T11.300.1.N3 ... | reverse complement strand
ATCTAGGAGGCACCATGAAAATCCTGGTAGCGGTTCCCGAGCCGCTGCGAAGCCGCATTTTGTCGCCGGACGCACGCATACAACTTGAGGCTTTGGGGACAGTTAGCTGGAATGAGGACGGACGTAATTGGTCGGGCAGTGAACTGGCGGCACACCTGGCCGGTATAGAGGGATTGCTCACAGGCTGGGGCATTACACGGATGGACGAATCTGCGTTGGCAGGCGCGGACAAATTGCGCATCATCGGGCACTCTGCCGGCAGCGTCAAGGGATTCCTTTCACCTGCAGTGTTTGACCGCGGCATCGTTGTCACGCACGCTGCCAGCCGCATAGCGGATTCGGTTGCCGAGTTTACTCTGACGTTGGCTCTGCTCGGTCTCAAAAGACCTGAATATTTTAGCGCCCAGATGCACTCTGGCCGGCAATGGGAGCAGAACTCGGATCTACCGCTGCACGAGATTGCCGGGAGGCGGGTGGGCATCCTGGGATGCGGTTACGTGGGACAACGTTCTGCCCGATTATTCAAGGCTGTCGGCGCCCAGGTGTGGGTATATGACCCTTACCTGTCGGCTGAACGCGTGGCGGAACTGGGAGTGGTACAAATCGAACTGGAGGCTCTACTGAGACAATGCCAGATCATCAGCGTACACCTTCCCAGCACCGAGCAAACATACCGGCTGCTATCGGCAGAGAAATTTGCGCTTGTCCAGGACGGCGCTATTTTTATCAACACCGCCCGTTCATGGGTGTTGGACGAGGCGGCTCTAGTTGCTGAACTTGCCAACGGCCGCTTTTGGGCAGCGTTGGATGTGTTTGAGCAGGAACCGCTAGCGTTGGATAGTCCCTTACGGCAGATGCCGAATGTCCTGCTGACGCCGCACATCGCCGGGCGTACGGAGGAATCTTACGCGAACCTGCTGGGGACGGTTATTCAGGAGTTTGCACGTTTTGCTTCCGGACTGCCGCTGCAATTCCGGGTGACACGTGATATGCTCGCGACTATGGCCTGAAAGGAGTTTAATGTATCTACCTGGAGAATTGAAGGAAGAGTTGTTAACCCCCTGCCTTTGCCTGGATATTGAGCGACTGGAATCGAACATCCGGATGATGTCTGATTATCTGGCCCAGGGAGGTACTAGGATACGGCCGCACAGTAAGACGCACAAATGCCCGACCATTGCCTGGATGCAGCTGCGCGCCGGGGCCATTGGCATTACCTGCGCCAAGCTGAGTGAGGCTGAGGTAATGGCCCGGGCAGGTATCCGGGATATCCTGATCGCAAACCAAATAGTCGGCCGCGCCAGGATAGCCAGGCTGGCCGGCCTGGCGGCTTATACCGAGGTCATGGTCGCGGTGGATACGCTGCAGAACGCCCGCGACCTGTCGCAAGCCGCCCAGCGGGCGGGCGTCACCATCAGGGTACTGATCGAAGTAGAGGTCGGGATGGGGCGCTGCGGAGTGTTGCCGGGTGAACCGGCGCTCGCGCTGGCGAGCGCGATCATGGATCTGCCTGGTCTGCGCCTGGATGGCGTGATGGGCTACGAGGGGCATGCGGTGATGATACCAGAGCAAGACGCCAGGGCAGAAGCAGCCCGCAAGGCAATGGGTATCCTGGTTGGCACACGCGACTTGCTGGTGGCAAATGGGATCCCGGTAGCGATTGTCTCCGGCGGCGGCAGCGGTACGTATGATAGCACAGGCGTATTCCCGGGTGTCACGGAAATCCAGGCTGGTTCCTATGCCACTATGGACGCCAAGTACCACTCGGTGGGGCTGCCGTTCGTACACGCCTTGACGATTCAGGCCACGGTGGTTGGGATGCGTGGGACCGATGTCGCCATAACCGATGCCGGCATGAAAACGATGACCAGTGAATTTGGAATGCCGACGGTGATTCACCCGGAAGGTTGGGAGCTTGAACGCTTGGCCGAGGAACACGGCTTCCTGCGTCGCACGGGCGGCACGGCATTGGCTGTCGGCGATCTGGTGGAGATGGTGCCTTCTCACGGATGCACTACCATTAATCTGCACGACCAGTATTATGTGACGCGGCGCGGTCGCCTGGAAGCCATCTGGCCGATTGCTGCACGCGGATGTATCATCTAAACACGTATTAATCGAGGTAACAGGCAAACAGCGTCGTGTGCGCTGCCCCCCAAGTGCTGGTTAGAGTGCAGCGGATTCCTAGAACTGTGCGGCCGATGGGCAGGCGCAGCAATCGCTGGCAGTTGCCGTGTACCTGTGCAATGACCTGCCATTGGCTATCGATCAATCCTTCCAGCAGCAAGTCTTTGGCCAGCACATCCGGGATTCTTGTGAGCTGGTCATCCTGCTGCAAGTTGCTGAGGGTAATCAATCGGTCCAGTGCGCTATCTAATACCAGTGTCACTGTTGCCACGTGTACAGCGTCCTTGAACGTGTAAGCCAGCCAGTCACCGGGGCTGCAGCGCCAGCCGTGCAATGTGTCACCGACTGGTCGGCTGATTCCGTCACGCACAGGTTCGGGGTCGCCTTGGGATGCAGTGAGTTCTGCCGCGAGAGTCAAGGCGTTGAGCTCTTGGCGGAATCCGGGTAAATAGCAGTCATCAGCGAGCAGCTGCTGCTGCAGGTTGTGGATTGATGCATTCACGCCGCGCGGCGTAGTATCATCGGCCACGGCCAGGGCAGCGGCTGTACCCGCCGCCTGCCCCATTACGCAGGCTGTTCCCATCACGCGGGTCGAGCTCATGGCGACGTGCGTGCAGCTGGCATCACGGCCAGCGAACATCAGGTTGGTGATGCCGCGCGCATACAGCGTCCGATAGGGGATGCCGTAGGGTGAAGGCGCCGGGTGCCAGATGGTTGCCGGTGCCCCAAGTTTCACAGCGTCAAAACCCGCCGGATGATGGTCGTCCATCGTCCAGCCGCCGTAAGCCACCACATCAGGGAAGATGCCTCCCGAGCTGATGTCGTTCTGGGTGAGGACATAATCGCCGATGTAGCGCCGGCTCTCGCGCTTGCCAGGCAGAAACTGCACCCAATCCAACGCCCAGTTTGCCATCTCTGCCCGCGCCGGGCAGCGGTTCTTGAGATGGTCCCACACGCCGTAGACTATTTTCAAAAGCTCGTCGCGGCAAGTTTCGGTGTCATGGATCGCATGCTGCATGCCGCCGAGCTCAACCCACCAATAGCCCATCTGCCCAAAGCGGTGGCCCTCAGCGCCGAATGGGAGGTCGGAGCATGCATCATAGCGGTGAGCCCAATCCAGAGGCTCAAAGGGCATCTCGCTGTCATGGCGGTGCGCCTGGAACAGGCAGGTCATCCCCATGGTGTGTTTATCAGCCATAACAGGGGCGATCGATTCGCCGAATTCTGAACGCGCCTCACGGCCCATGCGGCAGGCGGCGCCTGTCAAGGGTGCCAGGACGGCATCGCCGGAACAATCGATATAGATGCGCGCTCGTACGAGGTGAAACGTCTGCGTGGTGAGCTGCCAACCCGTCACGCTGCGAATCAGGTTTTGTTCTGTCTCGGTCTGTTGGCAGGAGCAGTTGAGCAACAGGACCAGGTTTGGTTCTGCCATCGCTTTCTCATACAGGACAGTATCCCAGATGGAATAGCTGCGCTGCGGGTTTCGGCGCAGATTTTCCAGGCGCAGCTCCTCGAGGATACCGGTCTCGCGCAGGTTGGGAATAGAGTTATGGCGGTCCGCACCGCAGATATGCATGCGAATTTCACTGGAGGAGTTGCCGCCCAGCACAGGGCGGTCCTGCATCAGCACCACCCGGGCGCCGTGGCGGGCAGCCGCGAGGGCTGCGCATAGGCCGGCAGGTCCTCCGCCGATTACGCAGATATCCGTCTCGTGGGTATGGCTGGGTAGAGACATGCGGGTGCCTCCAATCTGTGCGGGGTATCAAAAAAAAAGGCGGAGGGGGTGGGATTCGAACCCACGATAGGGCAAGCCCTATAACGGTTTTCGAGACCGCCCCGTTCGGCCACTGCGGCACCCCTCCGAATAGGAACAACCTGTTGTAGAGAACAAGTCAGTCCTGGCGTATGTTGGTAAAGAAAGACTGCATCAGGTCCTGAACCTCACCGGCCAGCACTCCGCTGATCACTCGCAGACGATGATTCAACCATGGTGAACGGACCAGGTCGTACACTGAGCCAGCCGCGCCGGCTTTGGGATCACGGATACCAAAAACGAGCGTTTCAATCCTGGCGTTAACACAAGCTCCGGCACACATCGGGCAGGGCTCTAGCGTGCAATAGAGCGTAGAACCCGCGAGGCGCCAGCCACCTCGTTCGGCTCCTGCTTCGCGCAAGGCCAGGATTTCAGCGTGGGCTGTCGGGTCGTGGAGCTCTTCACGGCGGTTGTGCCCGCGCCCGATAATAGTGTCTTGCCAGACAACGACGGCACCCACCGGGATTTCCCCGGTTTCAAGAGCGTGCCGGGCTTCAACAAGGGCTTGGCGCATCCACGCATCATGGTCCATTAACGTGCGGATTATAGCACAAACACGCCGTCTCCCCAAGTTGTGTCCTGACGCAGATAGCTTAATATCCAGACGGGGTATGTGAAAAATATGGGAAAGTTAGCGACAATCAAGCTCCGTGATATTGCGCACGGCGGTGACGCAGTTGGTAGTCTCGACGGCAAGGCAGTGTTCGTGCCGTTTGGCATTCCCGGTGAAACTGTCCGCGTAGAGATAACCAGGGAATATGCGCGGCACCTCATGTCACGCTTGCTGGACGTTGTGGAGCCATCACCGGAGCGGGTGCAGCCGCCCTGCCCGCACTTTGGTGTGTGCGGGGGCTGCCAGTGGCAGCACATCGCCTATACACGCCAGCTCGAACTCAAACGACAGATTGTCCAGGCCCAGATGGAGCGCATTGCCAGACTACAAGTGCAGGTGTTGCCAGTTATCGGCATGCCGGACCCCTGGTCGTATCGAAACAATATACAGTATGGTGTGGCTGCCTCAGGCGAGTTGGGCTTTATGGCGCATCACAGCCATGTTTTAGTGCCCATATCGGAATGCTGGATTGCCCATCCCCGGCTGGAGGATCTAGCCGGCGCGTTTGACCTGCAAGACGCGAACCTTGTCGGAATTACACTGCGGGTTGGAGCCGCAACAGGTGAAGAACTGGTATTATTCGAGGGGGAAGAAGAGCCAGAAATCAGCGTCGATATGCCCGTGAGCTGTGTGTTTATGAACCAGCGGGGAGAGGTGCACGTGCTGGCTGGCGATAGCAGCCTGCGCGAGCGCTTGAACCAGCGCCTGTGGCGCGTCTCGGCGCCCTCGTTTTTCCAGGTGAATACCGAACAGGCAGAGCACCTCGTACGGAAAGTGCTCGAACGCTTGCCAGGCGGCCCTGGCACGCTGGTTGACGCGTACTGCGGGGTGGGCACCTTTGCGCTCAGCCTGGCGGACCGTTACGAGCAGGTGATCGGGATCGAGGAATCACCCTGGGCAATTGAAGATGCACAAGTGAACCGGGGCGCAAGTGAACGTGTTGCTTTTTACGAGGGCAGCACAGAAGAGCTTCTTCCCGGGCTTCTTCCCGGTGGTAGTGATGTGGTACTGGATCCCCCGCGGGCAGGATGCGCCCCTACGGTGCTTCAGGCGCTGATAGCAGCACAAACTCGGCATATTGTCTATGTTTCTTGCGACCCGGCGACACTGGCGCGCGACCTGGGCACTCTGGCACGGGCCGGCTACCAGGTTGGTGAAATCCAACCGGTGGACATGTTTCCGCAGACCGGGCACGTCGAGTGCGTAGTATCGTTGACTCGATCCCAGAACGCATAAACAGGAAGTCTCAGAAGGGAGGCGTTGGGCGTGGAGTTCGGCGAAAAGCTCCAACAACTCAGGAAACGGCTCAATCTGACACAAGAAGGATTGGCTCAGCAGCTTTATGTGTCTCGAACAGCCATCTCTAAATGGGAATCCGGAAGAGGTTACCCGAGCATTGACTCGTTAAAGGCAATAGCGGCTTTTTTCAAGGTCTCGCTGGATGCATTGATGTCGGGCGAAGAGTTACTCACCCTTGCGGAATCGGACGCCAAGGAAAAAACAGCCAGCACGGTAGACCTCGTATTTGGCATTCTGGATTGCATGGCGCTGCTGTTGCTGGTCTTGCCGTTGTTCGGCCAGAGAGAGGGTGATGCGTACCATGCTGTGTCGCTGGTTTCGTTGCAGCTTGTTTCTCCCTTCATGCGGGTTGCCCATTACCTGGTCATCTTCATAACAATTAGCTACGGCCTTGCGTTACTCGCCACGCAAAAACTTGCAAGCCCATTCTGGGTCAAGTATCGCTCTGGCGGTTCTATTCTCATGACTCTGGTTAGCATAGTAGTGTTTATCCTTGCGAAACAGCCATACGCAGGTGTATTCCTTCTTTGTATCCTAGTTCTTAAGGGTATTCTGCTTATTAAGAACAGGTGACACGATTCGTGTCGCCAATGTGACGGTGCGGCTCTACCATTTTTCATCCCACGGTAATATGTTGGTTATGAGAGCCAAAACACACTGTTGAAAGGGTGATGAGAAATGGTGCGAAAGAGCCAGGGTTATTTTATGGCAGGCGGTGTGATGCTCGCCTTGTCGTTGCTGCTAACAGTCGCCGTGTTAACAGTAGATGTGCAGCCGATAGGCCCGCAGGGGACGAAAGTCGGGCTTGCTACACTCAACGGTTCGATAAATAAGCGGGTTGGCGTCAATTTACTATGGTACGATATAACAGATTGGCTTGGGGTGGTGGCGATAGCGGCAGCCGTAGGGTTTGCGGTACTCGGTCTGGTACAGTGGGTCAAACGAAAGAACCTTCTCAGGGTAGATAAAAGCATTTTAGCGCTTGGGATTTTCTACCTGATTGTATTAGCCTTGTATGTGTTATTTGAAGGCAACGTCGTCAATTACAGGCCGATTATCATGTATAGGAAACCGGAAGCATCCTTTCCCTCTTCGCACACCATGATAGTAGGTGGTATCATGGCAACAGCGATGATAGAGTTCCGGCATAGGATCAGGAACACGGCTGTTCGGAATATCGCGCAGGGTGTTTCACTGGCCATCATTGCCATCACGATTTTCGGACGGCTTATTTCCGGCGTCCATTGGTTTACGGATATTGCGGCCGGGCTTTTATACAGCGCATCTGTCGTTACCCTGTATTACGCGGTCGTTCGGAACTGGTAACCGGTACGAGCGGCCGTGTTCGCGCAAGGCGGCTCCTTGGAGAGGCCGGAGCAGCAAGCGGGGAACCGGCGACGCGCGAGATGAATAGCACCTGAATTTTCTCTGAAGCAATAATAGTTTTGCCGGCCAGGCATTTTCTCGACACGCAGATGAGATCCTGGCTAAATGACAACAGGTGAAGGCGGATGGTCGCGAAAACGATACTTACCACAAAGAGGCTTGTCTTGAAGCCGTATGATGATCAAGATGAAGATCGCATGGTCGAACTGCTAACCAACACGTTGATTAAAGAAACATTCATGGTCCCGGATTTCGCTTCCAGGGAAGAAGCAATTTCCATGTTCAAGAGACTGCAGCGGTATTCCTGCTCCGACGAGCATTATGAGCTTGGAATATATCTACAGGGTGAACTGATCGGCTTCGTGAACGATGTTGAGATCGCGTCTGACAGTATAGAAATCGGCTATGTAATCCATCCCGATTTTCATAATCAGGGTTTCGCTACAGAGGCATTATCCACGGTCATAAAGGATTTGATTCAGAGGGGATATCGTAAAGTAATAACCGGCACATTCGAGACCAACATCGCGAGCCGCCGGGTGATGGAAAAGTGCGGGATGAAACGCTTGGGAAAAGAGACAGATATTTCTTACCACGGCAGGCAGCAGCACTGTATCTTTTACTCGATCACGGCATCTCATTTAGATGACCACCTGGAGTAAAAGCGAGGCTGAGACGTAGTCGCAGGCCTGGAGACGAGTTAGCAGAATACATATTCCAGATGGAGGATAGTTCACGCCCATTCAATCTGTCGGGCTGGCAAAAACGAAAACGTTGCAGGCTAGAGGCAACAAGTGCTGCACAAGATTGCCAGCTGCATGATTGCCAGTATATTTAAAGCGTGTGAGAGACAGAATAGCCTGGTTCAGCACCGTAAATGCGACCTGGCCCGGACATTCAAGTCCTGTAGTATCGCACAACTCGTTATCGATTTACACGCAGGGAGTTCATATGCAGAGGTTGGTTGGTACTATCGCCAGAGGAATTAGGGCCCCGATCGTGCGCCAGGGAGATGATGTCGCCGAACTCGTGATTCACAGCGTACTGGAGGCTGCCGCGAGCGATGGATTCTCTCTGCGCGACAGGGATGTGATTGCCGTGACAGAGTCGGTTTTCGCCCGCGCGCAGGGCAACTATGCGACGGTTGACCAGATCGCGGCTGATGTCCGTCGCAAGTTCGGCGACGAACCGGTTGGCGTCATCTTTCCGATATTAAGCCGCAACCGCTTTGCTATCTGCCTAAAGGGCATCGCCATGGGAGCCCGCAAAATTATCCTTCAGTTGAGCTACCCGGCGGATGAGGTAGGTAACCATCTGGTTAGCCTTGACGCGCTCGACGCAGCGGGCGTCAACCCCTGGACGGATGTGCTGACAGAAGCCAGGTATCGCGAGCTGTTTGGCTCTCCCACGCATACCTTTACCGGCATCGACTATGTGCGGTATTATCGCGAGCTTATCCAGGATACCGGTTGCGCTGCGGAGATTATCCTTGCGAACGACTGCCGTGCCATTCTGCGCCACACCTTGCAGGTGCTCACTTGCGACATCCACTCCCGTGAACGTACCAAGCGGCTCTTGAGGACGGCGGGAGCTCGCGCAGTATTCGGGCTTGACGACTTGCTCAGATCACCGGTCGATGGCAGCGGTTACAACGAGGAGTATGGCTTGTTGGGCAGCAACAAGGCTACGGAGGAATCAGTCAAGTTGTTTCCCCGCGACTGCATGCCGGTTCTCTATAAAATCCAGCAGGGAATCCTGGCAAAGTCAGGCAAGCATGTCGAGGTGATGGTCTATGGGGACGGCGCATTCAAAGACCCTGTTGGCAAAATCTGGGAGCTGGCTGACCCGGTTGTTTCCCCAGCATTCACCGGCGGCCTGGCGGGGCAGCCGAATGAAGTAAAACTAAAGTATATCGCCGATTCTGATTATGCTAACCTCAACGGCGAGGAGCTGGAGCAGGCGGTGCGCGCGCATATCCGCGGCAAGGCGGGCAACCTGACCGGGCAGATGGTATCCCAGGGAACCACGCCACGCAGGCTGACGGATTTAATCGGCTCGTTGTGCGACCTGACTTCCGGAAGCGGTGATAAGGGCACACCCGTCGTATTGGTGCAGGGGTACTTTGATAACCTGACGGACTGACAGGCTATTGGCCAGTCCAGGCGCTTGAGCCAGCCTGTTTATGCGGCACCGCGCCCTAAAAGAGACTGGTAGCGGAGTGCGAGAAGCCGTGAATTATCAGACAAACCAGTTGGAGGCGACATGATCAGGGACGCGTTCAGGCGCTTTATCGTATCGGGTCACAGGGGGTACAGCTCCAAATACCCGGAAAATACGCTGCTGTCCTTCCAGGCTGCCATCGAACTCGGTGTCGATATGCTCGAGCTGGATTTACACCTCTCGGCGGACGGCGTCATCATGATCATGCATGACAACACCCTCGAGCGCACATCAAACGGCACGGGATTACTACGTGATAATACCTGCGCCCAGCTCAAAGAGCTGGATGCCGGCGGCTGGAAAGCCAAGCTTTTTGAAGGGCTCAAGATACCCACGTTCGACGAGTTCCTGGCGTTGGTAGCTCCTTGCACAGCGATGTTCTTTTCAGTCGAGATCAAGACCGAGCCCGATGATGTCGCCTGCGCGGATGCTGCGATCGCGATGACGAACGCCTATGGTGTAACTGACCGCTGCGTCTTTACCTCTTTTGATGCCCAGGTCACAGACCATATACACGACCGCTACGGGCTGCCCAACCTCGGCTATTGGGAGCGATATATGCACAACGCCAGGCCGGATACCGTCGACAAGCTCTGGTCGGTGGGTGTACCGTTGAACGATGTGAACAGGCAGCACATGCGGATGTGGCGCGACAAGGGCATCTGGCCGTGTGCGTTCTGTGCCGATACCGAAGAGCAGGTTTTGCTCTGCATCGAGAGCGGTGCGGCCATGGTCACCTGCAACGACCCTGAGCCTGCGCTGCGCATCACCGCGCAGCGCGGGTTGCGGTAGCCGTATAATCGCCAAGGTAAAACTCTGAAAGGTCAAGACACCTGGCTTTAAGATCGGTTGCTGGGCACAAACTAGACTAACGTGGCAGCTATGCCGTTTATGGCTTATACTGCGATGGCGCTTACAAAAGCGGTAGGCAAACCTCTAAAATGGAGATACGCTGATGGTCTTTGAGCTGGCGCGCTTCATAAAGCCTGATATCCCGTTCGTGCATGGCTATGCTGACACCAACCCCGCACCGCAGTTCCGCCGCCGTTTTACGCTGCCGGCGTTCACCAAAGCGACGCTGAGCGTCTGCGGGTTGGGGTACGGTTATTACTGGTTGAACGGGCAGCCCGTCAGCCAGGATAAACTCACCGCGCCGGTCGGTGATTACCAAAAGACCTTGTGGTATAACGTGTACGATGTGACGGGCCTTCTGCGGCAAGGCGAGAACATCGTTGCGGTGTGGTGCGGTAACGGCTTTTTCAACGAGACATTTAAGACGTCTTGGAACCACAACCTGGCAGCCTGGCGCGATAACCCAAAGATCATCCTACAGCTGGACATCGACGGCGTGGTTAATATGGTGAGCGATGACAGTTGGAAGTGCCAGCCGGCGTCGGCTATCACGTATAACCAGCTGCGCAGCGGCGAGCATTTTGATGCTCGGTTTTTTGACCCGGCCTGGTGCAGCTTGAATTATGATGACACTGGGTGGCCGCAGGCGGTACTCGATAACCGGCCGCCGGGAGGCACGTTCCGTCTGTGCTTGTGCGAACCGATGCGCGAGTGCGCCGAGTTCCCGGCTCAAAAGGTGATCCAGACAGGAGATAATCGGTATCTGTTCGATATCGGGCAGAATATCTCTGGTTACATCCGGCTCAAGGTACGGCAAAACGCCGGAGATGTCATCACGATCCGCTACGCCGAACAAGTCAACGATGATAACTCACTCAAGCTCAACAACATGTTCTCGCATTATCCGCAGAGCCCATTTATGACCGACCGGTTCATCTGTAACGGCAATGAGTTCACCTGGTCGCCGATGTTCGTCTACCATGGTTTCCGGTACATCGAACTGGAGGGCACCGCGCAACCGCCTCCCTTGGAGATGGTCACGGGTATTTTCATGCACCAGGATATCAAGCCCATCAGCACCTTTGCGTGCTCCGACCCAGTGTTGAACCAGTTGTTTCGCATCGGCCAGATGGCGACCCTCTCCAACCTGGCATATATGCCAACCGATTGTCCTACGCGTGAGAAGCTTGGCTGGGCCAACGACGCCCAGGCATCTACCGAGCAGATGCTGACCAACTTTACTATCGTCAGGCTTTTCGAAAAGTGGATGGTAGACATCTATGACGCGATGCGCGATAACGGAGCACTGCCCGGGATTATCCCGACCGGCGGGTGGGGTTATGAGTGGGGCAACGGCCCGGTTTCCGACGGCGTCCTGTTCGAGATCCCCCACAAGGTGTACCTTTTCACAGGCGACGCGCACCTGCTCAAAGAATCGCTGCCCTATTTTATGCGTTACCTGGATTATCTCAAGGGACAGGCAGACCTACAAGACAGCCTGGTTGGCTTTGGTCTGGATGATTGGGCGCCGCCGACAGCGGATTTCAAGTCGCGCACGCCGGCCAAATTCATCAATACTGTGCTGCACATCAAGTTTCTGCGCATCGCCAAACTGGCTGCCGATTTGAGCGGCAATCCTGAGCAAGCGGCTGCCTTCCAGGCTGAGGTTGACCGCCTGATTGCCTTGTTCAGCTGGCACTATATAAAGGCTAACGGCACCTGTGCCGTCGACGAGCAGTGCTCGGTGGCGATGACCATCTTCCACGGGCTTTACACCGATCTCGAGCCGCTCAAGTGCCAGTTGATGCGCCTGGTTGAGGACGCGGACTTCCATCACACGTGCGGCATGGTGGGCTTACGCAGGTTGTATTATGCCCTGAACACCTGCGGGCTGCCGGAGTATGCCTACCGGATAATCACCGCCGAGGGCTACCCGGGATACCGGCTCTGGTTGGAGGACGGCGCCACAACGCTCTGGGAGACCTGGCAGCCCGGTGCATCCAAGAATCACCACATGTATTCCGATTTCATGTCCTGGCTGATGAAGACGATTGTGGGCATCAATCCGACGTTCGATTCGCCCGGGTTCGCCACAACCATCATCAGTCCTGCGTTTATCCCACAGCTTGAGTGGGCAGAAGGCTCGGAGGATACGGTAGCTGGTCGGATTGCGGTCTCCTGGCGCCGGGTGATGAGCGTCGTTAACCTGCAGGTGTTGGTACCCGATGGGATTGCCGCCGAGGTGCGCCTGCCAGCGGGGAGAGTCGAGATGCTGACCGACGGCGGCACACACATGTTTCAGGTGACTCTATAGATTCGCTTCACCATCAAGGGGAGCGCATGTTGGAATTCACAGAGCTATACGCTCTTGCGGGGTCAGTCGTCAACCCGCGGAAGCTTTCGGATCAGGCGGAAGCAGGAGGTGTTGGCGCAGCCATCCTCACGGCCGAGGGGCATACCTATACCGGTGTGTGCATCGATACTGCCTGTTCGATGGGCTTTTGTGCCGAACCTGCAGCAGCAGCAGCGATGCTCACAGCTGGCGAAAACAGGATCGTCAGGGTCATCGCGGTTGGTTGGGACGGGCGCATCATGGCGCCCTGCGGACGCTGTCGTGAATTTATGCGCCAGCTGCATCCTGAAAATGGTGGCGCTGAGGTGATGGTTGCTGAAAATACGGTGGTTAAGCTAATGGATTTACTGCCGTACGACTGGCGCGCGTTATAATGGGACCGATAGAGGGAGGGTACATGCTGCCGCGAGTGGATTTCTTTGGCACCCAGGTCAGCCGGTTGATCGTTGGCGATAACCCGGTGAACGGGCATTCCTACATACCGGAGATCATCTCGCACGATGAGATGATCGATTACTATACGGAGCAGAACCTGTTGGCGGCGATGGCCGAAGCCAGCAGCCTGGGCTTTAACACCTGGCTGCCGCTGGCCAACGAGTTCATGCTGCGGGCGATCCGTCATTACCGCAACACGGCCGCCGAGTTGCACGTTATCTTTCAATCGTATCCGGCGGTTGACTTTGCTGTTAACGTGCGCCAGATGGCAGAATGCCAGCCGTTGGGAATCTACCACCAGGGGACGACGACAGACGGCCTGAGCGAACAGGGGCAGTTCCGGGTCATTCGCGAGCGCATAAAAATGGTGCAAGATGCGGGTTTTAAAGCGGGTATTGGCACCCATGTGCCCGAGACGGTGCAGCGAGCAGAGGACGAAGACTGGGGCGTGGATTTCTATGTGACTTGCCTGCATAACACCCGTACCCGCGGCGCTGCCAAGGAGAGCTCGTTCCTGACCGGCAAACCCAAACACTTGAAGTTTTTTCCCGAAGACCGACGGCTGATGTTTGAGGTTATCCGCCAGGTCAGCAAGCCCTGCATCGCCTTCAAGGTATTCGGCGGAGGTCAGATATTCTACAACAAGTCGGCCGAGCAGGTCACAGTAGCGGCTGAAGCGGCCATCCGGGAGACATTTGCCAATATCAAGCCGACTGACCTGGCCGCAGTCGGCGTATTCCAACGGGATAAAAACCAGCTGCGCGAGAATGCCGAGATCATGAGCAGGATTTCACTTTGATGCAGCTGGTCCGGCGAACAGGCCTGCCCTATAATGATTCGCTATAGCCAGCGAAAATCAAAGGCCTTGTATGAGAGATGTTACGATAGCGCAGTTGATGGAGATGCAGCATGAATTGTGGTCGCTGCATCAGGATACATGGGCTCCCATGGAACCTGAATACGGGCGCGACGCGCTGTTGTGGATGGTGGAAGAATTAGGGGAAGTGATCGCCATCATAAAAAAACAGGGCGACAGCGCGATTATGGGAGATGCAGATACAAGGGCGCATTTCACCGAAGAAATGTGCGATGTGCTGATGTATTATCTTGATGCGCTGCTGCGGTACGGGGTAACAGCAGAGGATCTGGGTGAGGCATACCGGGTCAAGCACAGGTTCAACCTGAACAGGTTCTAAAAGTAGCGAGCGATGCCGGATTCCAAAGGGCGCTTTCGCATTCAACCTCTGGCTGAGATTGACCTGCCAGGTGTTCTAGCGCTGGCCTGGGAGGTGTTCCATGAGTTCGATGCGCCTGACTCCAGCCCTGAAGGGTGGCTTGCATCAAGGAATACCCTAATTATTTGAGCATTGCCGACCGATTGCACGCGGGGTCGTTGCGTTTCCGGGGGTGTTTCGACGGTCAAAGGATTGTCGGCGTAATCGCGCTCCGGCCAACCTGCCGCATCAGCCTGCTGTTCGTTTATCGCGTCTATCAGCGCAAGCGCATCGGTGCGCGGCCTATGTCGAGATTCCTTTTGACGTGAAAGCGGTCTTTGGCAGTGGCAGGGTGCCGGTAGATGCGACCTTTGACGGTGTGCCGTACCAGGGTATGCTGGTGAAAATGGGTACTACCTGTCATATCATCGGCATTCGCAAGGACATCAGGAAGCGAATCGGCAAGCAACCCGGAGATACGGTGCAGGTGGTGCTCAGGGAACGCAGACCGGACCAGGAGCCTCGGTGAAGGTTGCGGCGACAAACAGAGGAACTTGCAATAGACGATTAAGGGTATCCCGATCGGGATACCCTTTGCTATATTTATGGGAAAGCGCGAGATTACTCCTCGAACGCTTCGCTTACCTTCCAGACTTTCCACACAT
>Ga0351916_1206_pt1 | contig 15238 bp, 3 predicted proteins | sample TotcelHT113001N3_FD_206868 | JGI IMG/M metagenome (GOLD analysis project Ga0351916, IMG submission 206868) | Enriched cells from coal bed in the Powder River Basin, Montana, United States - Total cells T11 rep1 HSBNCT.T11.300.1.N3 ... | reverse complement strand
TTCGTGGATGTCTCGAATGGTCGCCACCGCAGCGGGCACGAAAAGCGACGGCACTTCGGGGTAAAACGTGTGGAAAATCGGCAAGCCGTTGTGATGGTTCGTCGGATCGGAAATCCCCGAACTCAGCCAGCGGACCTCGTAGGGCGCGGCCAGCTTCATCATGGGATAATCCTCGATCGTCAAGTCTGGATGGTAACCCACCCACGACCAGCCCAATCCTAGCAACCACAATCCACCGCCCGACTCGACAAACTGCCGCACCACCTGGATCTCGCCGGAAGTGAAATCCTGCCAGGCGTTGCCGACGATCAACACGGAGGTGGCTGCCAACGATTGTGCGGTGATCTCACCCGGCAAGGCGTTGATGCTGTAGCCGTCTCCTGCCAAGCTGGCAGCCAGACCGGCAACTCGGTCGTCTTGGATGACTTCGTTATGCCCGGTCGTATAGCGGACCTGACGGCCGTCATTCAAGTCGAGCCAATCGGTCACGTTCTTCAGAAAACGACCGTTGTCCAGCGGAGTCTCCTGAACAAAGAATCCGTCGTCTCCGAAGGCGACGACTCGACCGTCGCCAGACGCGCGAGCCAAAACCACCGTCGACGGGAATGAAGTATCATCATCTCCGCCGACGATCGGCATCCAGTCGCCGCTCATGTCGTACAACGCGCCAGGCGCGCCGAGTGACATGACTTGATCGATTCCGTACACAAGCGCCGCCCAAGTCAGTAGCCGGCGAGGCTCAAGAGACTCGAAACCCAGGCGGCACCCGCGCCGGGCTGGCGATCGGTGTCTGCGTCGCACGCGATGCTTCCGTCCAACCACCTGCCGGATGCCTCGTTCGGACAAAGCTGTCATCGCCGTGCTCCTGTTCTCAAATGGCGCCTGGCCATTCAAGCCTCGCCCCGCTCCCCGTAAGATAATTGCGAACGGGTACGAAATCGTGCCACGTTTTCCGGAAATTCTCTTCTCTCGAAAACCGTGCTCTTTCGCCCGTCCGCTCGGTCCCGCGAGTTGGATCGGCAGCCGCGCCGGCAGGGATCGCGGACACTTGGTCAAGTCGGTAGATGCTCACCCGGTACACCGTTACCGGAGCGTAGATCTGCCCGATGGCGGCGTAGAAGGGCAGGTCCTTGCCAGGGGCGTCGGCGGGCCGCTGGCCCTCGAACAGCAGCCGGCCGTCGAGGAACACCCGGGCCCGGTCGCCGACGGCCTCCAGACGCACGACGTACCGCCGGTTGCGAATCGGGACGTGATACGGAGTCTGGGCCAGGATCTCCGACTTGGAAGCCCAGGGCCAACCCAGTTGGTCCGGCCCGCCGTGCCACTGCAGTTGCGACATCGAACCGCCGTTGGGCAGCCAGAGCAGCCAGCCTCCGGCCCGCGAATTCAACTCGCGCGGCAGGGCGTCGGCCGTCCAGAGGGCCAAGCTGAAGTTCAACGCCTCGTGGGTCGGATACTCCATTTCCACCTCCAATGCCACGTTCCCTTGGAGGGGACGGTCCAGCAGCAGTTGCGACACGGCATTGACGCCGCGAAGATCCAGCGAGCCGTCCCCGACGTTCACCGCTTCGGGCAGCGAGAGCCACCAATCCTTGTCGAGCGTCGGGTGATTGATCGCCAGTTCGTAAACGGACGGGCCATTGGGCAGCGGTGCGGCGGTGACTGGCGGGAGTAGTTCCTTGGCCGCGTCTTCCGACAGCCCCGGCCCGCTGATCCGCAGGTTTCGGAACCACGTTTCTCCTTGCCTGGGCCCGGCGCCAGTGAAACCGATCCAGGCGTGCAGCGGGCCGGCCAGCGGCTGCGGGTCGGTGAAATCGAGCACCAGCGCTTCGTCGACCCGCACGACGACATGGCCCGCGTCGACGTCGGCCTCCATCTGAAACCATTCGTCAAATGGGGTCGGCGATCCGAGAGCAGCCCTGCACTGCTCGACCCCCTCGCGGAGCAGGATGACCGTCTTGCCATCCAATACCACGCAGTAGGACGATTCGAGACTGTTCCCGTACCCGGGACCACTCAACAGGACGCGGGCGGGACAGAACGCATCTTTCCTGAACCGGGACTCAAGCGACACGTGGTAGGTGCCACCCACAGCCACCGGCGCCCAGAGCGCAGTTGGAGTGTGCCCGCCCCACAACTTGACGCCTTCACCAATCTTGACTTCCGCCCACAGCCATCGGCCCCAGGGGCCACTATACTGCCCCGAACAGCAGTAGAATCGGTCCAACACGTCGGGAGTCATCAGGGAATGCTGGAACACGTCAGACGTTTTGGTTCGGATCGTCGCGGTATCTTGGGCAGCCGGCTGACGCGGAATCGGGGCCGCGGAGGATTCTTCTCGCTGTGTTTCACGCACGCCGCCCGGATCGAGCCGCGCCCGAATCGTTTCCTTGCCGCCCGAAGCGATCGTGAAGTCCTGGGTGAACAAAACCAGTCCGTCCTTTTCGACCCGCAGTCGCCGCTTGCCGGGGTCGACCCCGATCGTCAGTTTACCCTTTTCGCCCTTGCGCTCGACCAGGACTTTCCCTTCTTCGCTGAGCACTTGGACGGTCGCCGCGGGGTCGTCGATCTCGACGATCAACATTCCCACCGGCGTCCGGAGCGTCACGATCGCGCCCCACAGCAGGAGGGCCAGCAGCGGCAGGGTCGCCAGCGCAGCGAGGCGGTATCTTCCCTGCTTCCACAGCGGAACGAGCTTCTGCAGAACGCTCACACGATCGCGGGCTCTCGCGTGCCGCGGACCACGCGGGATCAGGCGGACCGACGGCGCACCGGCGACGTGCCGTGGGGGAGGTGGCGGAAGGGTTGCGGGGCAAACGTCCGGAAGTTCGCGATCCGAGCACTGGTCCGGCGGCGTCTGGCCAGCCGCTTTCGCCTGCGGAGTCTCCGAGCCGACCAAGGGAGTCGCCTCGACCGAGGCGGCGTGCTGGCTGGTTCGTTTCAGGTACTCGTTCAACGCGGCGGCAAAATCGCCCATCGTGGAATAGCGGTCCTCCAGACGCTTGGCCATCGCTTTCAAACAGATCTCCTCCAGTTGCGGATCGAGCCCCGGCCGCAGCTGCGCGGGACGCGCCGGCTCAACCGTCGAGATCTGGGACAGCACGCGGAGCAACTCGCCGGTAAACGGCCGGCGGCTCGTCAGCAACTCGTACAGGATCACGCCCAGGCTGTAGATGTCGCTCGACGGCCCGACGGCTTCCGACTGGCCCCGTGCCTGCTCGGGAGACATGTACGCCGGCGTGCCCATCACGGCGCCGTCTTGCGTCAACACCACGTCGGTGGACTGCTCTCGCCGGGCCAACCCAAAGTCCATGATCACCGGTTCGCCGCGCGGATTGATCATAATGTTGGTCGGTTTCAAGTCGCGATGCACGATCCCGCGGGCGTGCGCTTCGTGCAACGCGAGCGCCGCCGTCCGGACGACGAGGGCGGCCTTCCGTTCCGCGGCAGGTTTGGCCGGCCGGATGTATTCGGACAGCAGGTGGCCCTCGATGTAAGCCATCGTCAGGTAATGCACGCCGTCGATCTGGCCCGCATCATAGACCGGACAAAGATTCGCATGCTGAATCGTGGCAGCCGCCCGAGCTTCGCGCAAGAAACGCTCGACGGCCTGCTGTCCCTCTTGGGCGGAGAAATGGGGCACCTTCAAGGCTACGTGCCGATCGAGTTGCGTGTCGTGGGCCAGGTACACGGAACCCATGCCGCCCGCGCCAATCTTCTTGACAATGTGGTATCGACCAAACTGTTCCGGCAGGTCGTGAAGGGCTTTCCGCGCCGGCGGCACGGTGTCGGCGGACGGGCCGGTTTGGGACGTATCCCGTTCGGCAGAGACCAGCGGCAGTTCGTGCGACAACGGGGCATCGAATGGCGTCACTGCGGATTGTTGAACGCGCCGCGCCAGTTCGGCGGCCTGGCGGGGGAAACGACGAGCAAAGTCTTGCAAGTCCACGGACACCCCGAATTGCTGCCGCAACTGGTACTCGGCCAAGATCAAGTCGACGGAAACCGTCGCGGTGTCGCCCAATTCCGGATACTTTTCCAAATATGCCTCCAGCGAGAGGCAGTTGCCGCGCTGCCAGTGGTGTTCCAGGTCGATCGCGACCATTTCTGCCAGAGCCAGCGGCCGGAGGGGATGGTTCTTCGGCAGACGCGAGGTGACCCATTCTGCCAGCGTATCTTCCTGCCACGCGGTGTCGAAGGTGACTAACCAAGCCTCGATCGTTTCCCGATCACAGTCCGCCAATTCGGCCAGTGCAAGTTCGGCCATGAGGATCCCCTTCTTTCGGTGCAGATTCGCTGATCTCCGCTTGTTCGTACTGATAATTGCGAACGACTGGGATCTGTGCCAAGTTTCGCAGAATTCCCTGAAAATGACACCCGCGCAGGGGGATCTCTTTCATTTTCACGCCGCGGCGCAATTGCCACGGAGCCATCGGCGTGATCCGGACCATGCAAGCCATGCGCCGGCAACGTCTTCGGCGATGTCCGGCAAGACAGTCTCCCAATCGGCCAGATTGTCCAACACAGCGTCCGAGGCGACCGTGGCAGGATCCCGGGGACCGTCGCCGGAATCCGCCTGCGCCTTTCCCGTCAGGAGCGGCGAGAAGTCCGGCGCAGCGGGTGGGAAACAGGCCGGCGAGATCAAACGGGGCTGCGGCGAGGCCCACAAGGGATCGTCGCCCGGCATGGCGGATGACGGCATGACGGATGACGGCAAGAAGGATGACAGCACGATTGGTGACAGGGGGCGCTCTCCGCTCGCAGCCAATCCGGCCGTCCGATTATTGATGTGGTTGATCACCAGCAGCACATCTGCCGGCGTACAGGCATGGTCGTCATTCACGTCATAATACGGAGGCGGCGAGGCGGAGGGAGGCGGCAAGGACGAATCGCTGCCACGGCCGTTGATATAGTTGATGATGATCAACACATCGAGGGCCGTAACATCACCGTCGCCATTGACGTCGCAGGGCGCCGGGCGGTTCTGCCAGCCGAGGTCGTCATCGAGATTGGTCACGCCGACGTTGGGCACCGGCAAGCCGTGATAGAACGCATCGCCGCTGGTTACCGGCGCTACGACAATCGCGTAGACCTGATCGCCGTCGCGCACCTGGTCGTCAACTCCGGTGACCGTAACCGTCTGCGGCACGTTCCAGTCGGCGGCGGTGAACACCAGAGTCGCCGGCCAGACGGTGCCTTCCGCCGGATCACTGGACGAAACGCCGACGATTACGTCATCCGTCGGCTGGCTGGTGAGATGGATCGTAAACGTGGCTTGGTCTCCCGCTTCGGACGTGAGCAGTCCGCCATCCGGATCGACCACAAACCCGGCGGTGTCATTGTCGGTGATGTCGGCGACAAGCGAATCCAGCGAGATTCCGTCGTAGCCCGCATCGCCGCTGGACGCCGCGTGGTCAATCCGGCCCGAGTGCGGCCCCTCCGCCACCGAGTCGTTGACCGCCCAGACCCTCACCACCTGGGGCAGGTTCCAGTTGTTGGCGGTGAATGTCAGGCTGGCCGGCGACGTGGCCAGTTGGTTGTCCGGCAGGATCGCGATCACCACGTCGGACCTGGGCTGCGCGGTCAGGGCCAGCGAATAGGCGTCAGAAGACCAACCTTCGGTCAGCCACGTCTGCCCGCCGCCCTGGACGATCGCCACCCCCGCCGTGTCGTCGTTGCGGTTGGTCACCGAAACGTCGACCGGATCTACGCCGTGGAAGTTCACGTCGGCACTGACGGCAGCAGCCGTCAGAATCGTGTAGTCTACATCTCCGTCGTCGAACGGGTCATCCACGCCCGTCACGGTGGCCGTCTGCGGGATGTTCCAGGCGGACGGCGAAAAGATCAGTGTGGCCGGCGCCACCGTGCCCTCGGCTGGATCGCTGGAGGATAAGCCGATCGAGACGGGAGCCGTCGGCTGGCTGGTCAAGCGGACCGTAAACGTTGCGGTGCCGCCGGCTTCGGTCGTGACCAACCCGCTGGTTGGAATCACCTCGAAGCCTGCGACGTCGTTGTCAAGAATCTCCACCGTAACCGGATCGACGGCAATTCCGTCATAGTGCGCGTCGCCGCTGGTTGCCGCGTGCGTGACGTGGCCTGCATGCGGGCCTTCGATCAGCGCGTCGTCCACGGCGGTCGCGGTCACCGTCTGCGGCAAGTTCCAGTTGGCGGCCGTGAACGTCAGACCGGTGGCGGAAACGCTCAACTGGCTATCCGGCATTATCGAGATGGTCACCGTAGCCGCCGGTTGGGTACGCAGCGCCACCGTGTAGGTTGCTACCGATCCGCTGTCACCTTCGGTCACCTGCATCGGATCGTTGCCCGGGACAACGATCACTTCCGCGAAGTCGTTGTCGAGGTTGGTCGCCGACACATCCGGCGGATTCACAGCGGCGTAGTTGCTGTCGCCGCTGACCGCCGCAGCCGTCACGATGGTGTAGGCCACGTGGCCGTCGACAACCGGATCGTCCACGCCGGTGACGGTGACCGTTTGCGGCACGTTCCAGTCGGCTGCGGTAAACGTCAGGCTTGCAGGCGATACCGTGCCCTCGCCGGGGTCGCTCGACGACAGGCCAATCGTCACCTCGGCCGCCGGCTGGCTGGTCAGTTGGACCGAAAACGTCGCGGTGCCGCCCGCCTCGGACGTGACCAGTCCCTCGGTCGGGCTGACCACGAAACCCGGCTCGTCGTTGTCGATGACCTGCACCGTCAGCGGTCCGATCACGATTCCGTGGTACAGAGCGTCGCTGCTGGTTGCGGCGTGGGTGATGCGGCCGAAATGGAGCCCCTCCGCCAATTCGTCATCCACAGCCGTCACCGTCACCGGCTGGGGCGTGTCCCAGTCGGCCGGCGTAAACGTCAGGCTGCCGGGCGAGACCGTCAGCTGGCTGTCCGGCGTGAGGGAAATCACGACCTCGGCCAGCGGTTGCGACTGCAGCACAACGCCGTACGTGCCGCTGGCGCCGCCTTCGGCAACCACCGGCGGGCCGTCGGGAAAGACGATCGAGACCCTGGCTGTATCATCGTCCATGTTCACGGCCCACACATCCGCTGGATCGATCCCGTGATAGTTGAGATCCTCGCTGATGGCTGGCGAGGTGATGATGCGGTAGGTGGAATGGCCGTCGTCCACCGCGTCGTCGCGACCGGTGACCGTCACGACCTGGGGCTGGTTCCAGTTGTCCCGCGTGAACGTCAACCGCGGTGGCGACACCGTGCCCTCGCTGTCGTCACTCGAACCGAGGTCGATCGCAACGTCGGACCGGGGCGGCGCAGTCAGTACGACGGTGAAAGTATCCGTTCCGCCCGCTTCCGTGGTGATCAATCCGCTGACGGGCTGTACCCGCACGCCCGGAGCGCCGCTGTCCATGACCAGCAGCGTAGCGGTGGCTTCCTCGAAACCAGCTGCGGCCGCGGTGATCGTGACCGTCTGCGTGCCATCCGCGACGAAATCATCCCACGCCGTCACGGCAAATGTTGCCGACGCCTGGCCGGCGGGGATGAGCACGGTGGCGGGCACGGTCGCCTCCGTCGTGTCACTGCTGGTCAAATAGACGGTCAAGTCGTCCTCGGTGGAACCGCCGCGGCTGACCGTGCCGGTCGTCGCGTCCGGGCCGTCCGCCTCGAACACCGCGTTTGCTGCAAGGGTGATGGTCAACGTCGCACGATTGCCGAAATTCAGGTCCGTCAGCGTGTCACCATGTTCGATCCGCACGGCGTAGCCTTGGTCGACCACGGTCCGCGATTTCTCCCAGGCGTACAAGGCCGCGACCTCGGCGTCGCCCAACACGCGGTCGTGGATGCGGACGTCGTCGATCGTACCGTCGAAACCAAACTGTGGCTCGGAATCCGCGCGTCTCCCCAGGATCAACGCTCCCGCGCTCGTGGTCAACGTTCTTCGAGATCCTGTCTGCCTGAGTTGACCATCCACGTAGATCGCCACGAATGAATTCGCGTAGGTCACCGTCAACAAGTGCCAGTCCTCGCCAGCCGACACGTTGGATAACAGGTGGGAGGATCCGCCAAAATAGGCATACCACTGGTCATCGTACCGTGACCGTAGCGCGACGCCGAATCCCTCGTTGACTGGGGTGTTGCCCCAGTACGCAATGACCTCATTATCGTCCTCGACGCGAACCTCCGCCGATTTGGCCCACACGGACAGCGTGCGTGGCGCGCCGTTTCTTGGCAGATTCGGGTGATCCAGTGTCATCCATTGGGTGCCGTCGAAGAAATACGCATTTTCGGCCAAGTCGAATCGGTCGGCGTCCAACGTGGCCCCGTGATTGTCGGCCACCGTGCCGCTGACCGTGTCGACCGCATTGCCGCGGAACGGGAGCCGGGCCACCAACGACGCGTCGTCCAACGGGATTCTGGGAGGCACCCAAATCCAGCCGTCCGGCACGATCTCGCGGACGATGTAGATCCCGGGCGTCAGGTTGTCGAACCGGTAACGGCCGGTTTCGTCCAGATTCGGCGTCGTCGGGTCATCCGTTTCCGTTACCGTCCAACGCTCGCCCTCTCCGGGGTCCCACTGCCCGTTGCCGTTCAGGTCGGTCCAGTCCCGAACGCCGTTGTTGTTGTCGTCCAAGTAGACAATCACTCCGCTGAGGCCCGATTCGAGCCACGCGCCGTCGGCACTCCCGGCGCCGCAAGCGCTGCCGACGCTTCCGCCCCCGGTTCCCGCAGTGTCCGCAGTGCCCGCTCCACCCGCCGAGAACGTTGCTGCTCCGAAGAACTTGCTCACCAGATCACTCGGACTGGTGAACAGTTCCGCCTCGGGATCGATCATCCGCAACGTGTACAGAGTCGCGTGGCTGCCGGCCCCGAAGGCACTCAGATTCACGCCCATGTCGCGCAGGTTCGCCACTTTGCCTGCGTAATCCAAGGCATTGGGCTCGCCGTCGGAGACGAACAGCATGTTCGCCGCACCTGCCGGAGGATTGATGGCGTTGATCGTGTCGGCCACGGTCTGCAATGCCGCGCTGTAGTTGGTCTGGTCTTCATGCCGCAGCAACCGCAAGATCTGTTCGACATCCAACACGCCATCGCCGTCCAGGTCCGCCGAAGGCGATGTGAACAACTGCAATCCCGGCGTTGCCGGATCCATGTCGACGGCCCAGGCCGTCTGGCCAAAGGCCACGATGGCCACGCTGGTGGTGGCATCCAAGCCTCTGGCGATCAGTTCCTGGTTCACCGCAATCAACGCGGCCAGTTCCCCGTCCAGCACGGTGTCCGCAAAACCGTCCCCGTTGACGTCGCCTGGCGAGACGCCGCCAAACACGTTCTGCATGCTGTCGGACAGGTCGATGGTCAGCACCAACAGCGGCTGATCGCCTTGCAGACGGTCCCGGTCGCGGCGGCCGTTCCGGTTGCAGTCGTCGAATTTCCAGCCTTCGATAAACGGCAGTTGCGGAATGTTGCCGAACTGCAGCGGGCCGACTACCTGCCGTGGATTCACCGTGACCGTGTGGCCACTGGGGCCGGGAAATCCGGGATCGTAGCCGCTGGGCGAGATCTCGCGGACCGTGTATGTCCCGGGAACGATCCCGCAAATCGACCACCAGCCGGTCTCGTCGACGCCCAGCGTCTGCGGGTCGTTCTCGCGGGTCCACGTATAAGGTTCGTTGCCATCCCAACGGCCGTTGCCGTTCAAATCCAAATAGATCCGCACGCCGGACATCCCGGGCTCGCCCGCATCGCGTTCTCCATTTCTGTTCAGGTCCATCCACTTGTGACCTGAGATACAGCCGCGCAGATCCCAGTTGACGAACAGCAAATCGAGCAACGACTGGCCGGGCGCCAAATCCACGATGATGGCTGCCTCGTCCGCGGGGACAACCTGTTCGAACCCGGCCGGCGTCAGTTCGCGGACCACATAGCGGCCGGGAGTCAAATCGTGGAAGACAAAACTGCCGTCCGCACCGGTGACCGTGGACGGCTCGCCCAGGTCGTGCTGCCCATTGTCATTCAAATCCAAGTAAATCGTCACGCCCGCCTGGCCCGGTTCGCCGCTCTCGTACACGCCGTTGAAATCGGCATCCAGCACCTTGCGGCCTCCGATGCAACCAGGCGAACGCCGGTTGCCAAAGTCGTATCCGTCCGCGGTCGGACCGGTGCGCAGGTCCACCAAGTGTTCGTACGGAAACCGCGGCGCCGTTTGCACGTATCCGGCGGGAACGATCTCGCGCACGGTATAAGTGCCAATCGGCAGCCCCTCGAAGGTATACCAGCCGGTTTCGTCCACGCCCGGCGTTGCCGGGTTGTCGGCTTGCGACAGTGTCCACCGTTCGCCGGCATCCAGATCGTTGTTGCCGTTGGCGTCCAGGTAGATCGTCACGCCGTCCATCCCCGGTTCCAACCAGCGTCCGTCGCCGGCCCCGTAACGGCTGCGGGCCGTGGCCCGCTCGACGATCTCGGTGGTGCTGGTGAACCGTTCGGCAAAGGGATCGATCCGCCGCAAGTCGGATACGTCGCAAAGGTTCCCGAAGCCCCACGCCACGCGATGCACGCCCAAGGTATCGAGCAACGCCAACTCGTCGTCGAACGACCATGGGCTGTTGGAGAGTCCATCCGAGACGAAGAACAGACTCTTCGGGCCTGTCGGCGGCAGGGTCGCCAGCGCCTGATACGCTACGGCCAAAGCCGCTTCAAAGTCAGTTTTTCCTGGGGTCGTGCCGGCATAATGGGTGTCGACGGAACGTAAAACCTGTTCCACGTCACTGGCGCCGTTGCCATCGCTGTCTGCCAGGGGCGCTGCAAACAACTGAATGCCTGCGGTCGTTGGGTCCATGTCCAACAACACCGCCTCCGAGCCGAAGACAACGACTCCCACTTGGGCCGTATGGCCCCAGCCCAGGTCGACCAGTTCCTGACGCAACGTGAGCATCGCGAACAACTCGGCGTCGATGACCTGGTTGGCCACACCGTCGCCGTTCATATCTGGCACAACGAATCCCACGTTGCGAGCGGTGCTGGTCGAGACGTCGATGACCATCAGCACGGTCGGCGACGCGGCGGGCAACGGATTGCGGTCGCGGATGCCATTGTTATTCAGATCCTCGAATTTTGTGCCGCTGATCCGTCCGTCCCAGCGGTTGCCAAAGTTCAGGTTGTGGATCGCCTGGCCGCCGGCAATCATCACGTTGTGCGCCCCCGTCCCGGCCGGAGCCACCTGAACCAGTCCGTCAACCAGGGTTTCCCGCACCGAATAGAAACGGTCGGGAAGGCCCGTGAAGCGGTAGGTCCCCGTTTCGTCGACCAACGGGGTGTTCGGATCATCGGGCCGCAAGAACGTCAACGGTTCGCCGTCATCAAAGACGTGGTTGCCGTTTTGGTCCAGGTAGATCCGCACATCGTCGCGGCCCAGCGGTTGCACCACCACGTTGTCGATCGCCGGCCCGGCTCCCGTGGGCACAAGGCTTGCGAACTTGATCGTCGTCAGCCTCTGTTGCGGACGAAACTGCCAGTCCATCGTCTGCCAGCCCATCTCCGTGGGCGTGCGGCCGGTCGTGTCAAAGGTGAACTCCTGCGATTCATCTCCCGCGGTCACGCGTAATGTCTTCAGCCCCGGTTCGCTGAGCGGATTGCCGGCCATGGCGAACTGGACGCGATACCAGCGTCCCGGCTCGGTGATCAGCGTTTGGGCGATGACACCGGCATGCGTGGCGTTCAACTCGATCGACCGCTGGCCCTCGGAAGCGGCCCAGGTCGTTCCGATCCAATCGACCGCTTGCCGCACCTGCCAGCCCGTCACCGTCGTGTTCCCGGCGGCCAGTGCAACCCAGCCGCCCGGATTGTAGGTATTGTCCTCCTCGAAACTTCCGTTGGCGACGATGTTCATCCCCCAGACCTTCTCGTCGGGCTGACCGTTCTGGTCCAGATCGAACCATTTGTGGCCGTGCAATTCGCCGCCGGGCAGGCGATACTCGTAGGCTCCGATATCCACATGCAGACCCACCAGGCGGTCGAAAGCATAACCGCGCTGGTCGTACCACAGCGGCTCGCCGTCGGGTCTCAAGGCCAGGGCGTTGTTTGCGGCGTCGATGGCAGGACTGTCGGCCGACAAAGCGTGCGTCCGGCTTCGGCCGCCGTTTTCCGCGAGGGGGCCAAGCCGCGGATCGACACCAACCAGGTTGTTGTTCACGCCGTGAATCAAGCCGCCAGCCGTCGTGGCATCGCCGATTAGGTTGTGAGTAGAAGCCGGATCGACCAGGCTCTGGATGTCGGATGCCGTGGTGCCCGAACCGCGGACGTTGCCGGCCACGAGGGTGTTCTGCAGCAACACCTTCCCCGCCGCATTGTAGATCCCGCCGCCCAACTTGCCGGCAGCGTCATTGCGGGCGGCCCGGTTGTTGCTGATGGTGGCATTCACCAGCGTCGCCACGTTGGCGTTGCCGTTGAAGTAGATACCGCCGCCGTCCGCCCCGGCGGCGTTTCCCGAAACCGTGGTGTTGGCCAGGGCCAGTTCGGCCGGCTTGCCGACCCAAATCCCGCCGGCCCGACCATTCTTGGCAATGTTTGTCGCGACCAGGCTGTCGGTCAGAACCAGCAGTCCCTCCGCAATGTAGACCCCGCCGCCAATGTCGTCGGTGACGTTGTCTTGAATCGTCGTTGCCGCGATTTCCAATCGCCGCTGGCTGGTCCAAATCGCCCCGCCGTCTCCGCTTCCGTCTGTGCCCGCCTCGTTCTGTTCGAGCAGGCAGTCTTGGATTGCCAAGTCGAATTCGTCCCCATAGGCAAGGATCGCGCCGCCGCTGCCCGCCGTTCGGTTCAAGCGAAATGTGGTATTCACGAATACGCCAGGCGAGTCGTTGCGGATGGCGCCGGCTTGAACCGTGGCGGTGTTACTCTCGAACCGCGATTGACCGATCAGCAGAGGTTCATTCGAGTGGTTGATGGCGCCGCCGTAATGGGCCGTGTTCGCGGTGAACGTGCAGGATTCTAAGAGATTGGCGCCGTAAGTGTTCAGGGCACCGCCCCAAGTTGCTCCATTTGCGTCGAACACGCTGAACACGATGTGCAAGACTCCCCACGAAAGAATCGCCCCGCCTGCATTGCCCGCCGTGTTGCGTTGAAACTGCGTGTTTCCGATTTCCGCCGAGTTCAAACCCCAAATCGCCCCGCCATTCCGGTCCGCGTGATTGTCGGCAAAGGTGCAGTCGCTCACCTGCACGAAACCATACCACTGCGAGAGCCAGCCGCCGCCGTCGACGGTCGCCGTGTTCTCACGGAAATCCGCGTTGGTGAGTGACGCCGACCCGTAGCGTGCGTACACGCCGCCTCCGCGCCGGGCCGTATTCTTCTGGACGTCGCTTTCCCGAATCGTCAACTCGTCCTCCGCCCAGATACCACCCCCATCGCCGGCGGCGGTGTTTTGCTTGACGAGGCTGCTGTCCAGGATTTCCAGCGGCCCGCTACTGTAAATCCCACCGCCCGAGTCGGCCGTGTTATGACTGATTTCTGAATGATCGATCCGTAGCGATCCGCCCAATTGAACGACGCCACCGCCCCGGCCAAAGGCAGTGCTTCCCGTTACCTTGCTGTTCGTCAGCGTCACAGACGGACTCTTGGCAGAGGCATAGATCGCTCCACCATCCACACCGGCATAGTTGTTTGACAGGACGCAGTTCCACAATACCAGCGTGCCGTCGGCATAGATCGAACCACCCGAGGTGCCTTCGCTGGCATAACCGTTGGTCAACGTGAGATCGGACATGGTCAGCGTTACACCGGCATTGACATCGAAATGCCGCGTATCACCTTTGCCGTCCCCGTTCACGTCACCGTCGATCGTCAGCAGATTCTTGCCCAAGCCGACGATCGTCAAATCCTCCGCGACCAGATACGGGACGCTGCTGCGGGTCAAGCGGATCGTCCCGCCGGCCAGGTCCGGATGAAAACGGATCTCGTCGGCCCCGCTGCCCGGCAGCGCATCGCCGACCTGGCAATTGCAATTGGCCGCCCCGATCGCCTCGCGCAGCGTGAGCCATCCATCCGCGACCGTGTCATCCCCTAGCGAATCGACGATGTACAACGTCAACAAGCGGCGAGACTCGAGCGGTTCCAATCCCAGGCGCCGGCCGCGCGGGCTGGTGGGTAGGTGTTTGCGTCGCACGGAAGGCTTTCGATTCACCATCGGCAAGCTGCCTTTTTCGGAATGATTTGCCACGGAGGTTCTCCTGTTGTCAACATGTGACGTGAAGGTCAGATGCGTGGAGGCTGTGAAGTTTCTCCAGGTGTCGAAGAGGCACGAAGACGGCGTCCGTGTTTCGGCGATTTCGGTTCGCCGGTCTCCGCTCGTTCGCAGTGATCATTGCGAACGGCGGTCGATCTGTGCCAAGTTTCGCACAGGTTTTCCGAGGAAGAAATCCACTCAGGGGGATTTTTCCTTTTTTCGCCGAGGCGCAATGACGACCGAAGCACGACCGACAGGGATGCGACGCCGTTCGCCTGCCGTAATCGGTGCCCCGGCTTCATCGTCGGCCGATGCTTCTCCAGCAATCGTGACCGGCCTGCGGTTCACTGGTCTTCCACGATTTGGATGGACCCTCGGCAGGTGTCGACGCGGGCGAGCTGTTCCGGAGTAATCGTGAACGTCACCGAATCCGTGCGGCTGGTACGGAACGTGTTCGCCGCGTAGGGCAGCGGACCGATCGAAGAGACACCGAATCGGTTTGACGACGACCGAGACACAACCAGGGCGTTGCCCAATCGCGTGTCCAATTCCACAATGGCGCGATTCTCGCTGTCGACCAATTGGAACCTAAGCCGATATCGCGCGTGGCCCGCGGCGACACTCGCCACCTCTTGCTGAAAGGAGGGATACGCTAGGTAACCGTCCCAATAGGTTGTGTTGCAATCCTCGGTACAGTCTCTGCACAAGTAGACGAACACCTGCCCGTCCGATTTTGGCACCAGCGGCGTGGTCGAATCCCATTTGATCGAATAACGCAAGTCGCGGCCTGGAAATCGCTGCGGCGTGGTCGTGCAAGTATACAGGGCATGCTTGAAGGCGATGGCGTCGAACACGGTCTTCAAGTCCGCGTACAAGGTCTTCCAGGCATCCAAGTTGCTTGACAACTGATAGTCTACGGTCAATGCGACCTTTGCGCCGGCGTCTTTCACCACCGGCGGCTTGTCCAGCATCGTTAACGTCAGCAGTCTATCCGGCTTGAAACCTGCGACCGCTCGGCGAAACAACTCGCGGGCCAGCTCTTCGTTTTGCCGGTCGATTTCG
>Ga0351916_1216_pt2 | contig 15318 bp, 11 predicted proteins | sample TotcelHT113001N3_FD_206868 | JGI IMG/M metagenome (GOLD analysis project Ga0351916, IMG submission 206868) | Enriched cells from coal bed in the Powder River Basin, Montana, United States - Total cells T11 rep1 HSBNCT.T11.300.1.N3 ... | reverse complement strand
TAGTCTATCTGGCGCCGCGTCAGTTCCCGGCAGACTTCCTGCTGCAGCATATGCCTGCCGCCAGCCCATTCTGCTTCTGCGTTATAATATACGGCTACATCAGCTTGATGTACGCCGCCAGTCAAGACATGCGACATGCGCTGCATATACGCCATCAACCACTTGAATAGAGGGTACTGGGTATTTCTGCCAAGCGCATAAAAGTGCGGCGGGCAGTCTTTGTCCTTGTCCTTGGGGGTGAAAGCATGCGGCACGAAATAGTTGATGCCACTGACCAGCATCAGATCAGCCAGATATTTCATATGCGGTATGCCTTCAGCCCAACCAAAGGCGCCAAATATCTCGCACATGGCCCGACCTTTTTTCAGCGGCTGGATATGAGCATGAGATGAAGCAAGCTTCGCAAGCGTGTAATGAAAAAAAGCCGGATCAGCTCCGCCTTGAATCATTGCCGAATGATCGAATGTCAGAAATCCAGGAATGATCTGGTGCAGGACAATGTCACATCCACCCATGTCCTGCCCATCCATGGAACGGAAAAAATGACCCGGGCCGTAGCCAAGGCGCTGATGCGCGTTATTATCCTCTATAATATGACCGATGTACATAACCTTGTGCGCGCGGCACCAGTCGCCCAGCAACCAGCCAAAATTCCTGCTATACGCCTCTGATGCGGCGTCCATATACGCTGAACGTATCAATGCCGTACAGCCGGACACCTCATGCCAGAGCGCCGGAAGAAGTTCCAGTACCTTTTTTGTGCATAGACCAGTTTTTGCCGAAAGAACAGTCACCATTTCATTATTCCAGGGAATGAACATTTTTTCGCACCCCAGCTTGGCGTCATAATGGCCGATTTCATTGGCAAATCCAGGCTCATCGGAAAAAAAGCCGGCAAATGTCGTGCCAAAATATTCCTTATAGTGCGCATAATGAGGTTCGTATACCGCATGCAGCATAGCTTTACAGGATTCTTCCGACATTTTGTCAACATAATTCTTCAGGGCGGGAACAGCTGTGTCGCGTGTCGCTACAACATAATAGACACGCCAGATTCCGTCTGGAATATCCCACCAGATCAGATTATCTGCCAATGCCGGTAATAGCTGTATACCTTTGCCACTCATCACATTACCTTTATCCAGCCGGCGATAAGCCGTTATGGAAACAAAGGATTCATCCTGTTCTATCGGAGCAGGCAGTATCGCGGTTCCGGTACGGGGTCCGACAAAGTCGCGAAAAGTCATGCGCAACCTTAATGCCCGAAGCTCTGGATGGGTTTCTATGTAGTTGTTCGCATAACCCGTTGGAAAACGCTTATCGTCCAATAGCCAGACACGCATCCCCCTCTGCCTGGCCTCTTCCAGTAAAAACCCGAAATCCTGCCACCATTTTGCTTCACCGAATTGCTCATGCGTCCGGCTTTCGACACAAAACTCGTTGATACCGCTATTTTGGATGGCTTCAATCACTTCGGTCAGCACAGTGTGTTCTTCGCCGTGCTGCCAGAAAAACGGCAGAATGTACTCCGCAGATGCTTTTCCGCACAGGGCTTCACGCAAATTGTGGTCCATCAGGATTACCTCCTATTATCGTTAAAACTTGAATTTTGAGTGCACTCCTGTTCAGTGAATCCTCTGATTGACCTCCATCCATGGCAGTCGTTGCATGTATCTGCACTCAACGATCAACTGGATGGAACGTCGGATTGCGAATTAGTTGATGAAAATTATAGCTGCCTGAGCGTGCCAATCGTAAAAAACGGCAAATTGACAAGCCAGTCCTCTTTATTATAATCTGCCATAGAAGTCCTGACAGAAATTTGGGGGCTGTACTTTACCCGATAGGCTCTCAGGCTTTTCGCCTGCAAATTGACCTCGGCTTATACCTCAAGCGGTTTGAACAATTCGTTACCGTCCAGCAGCACATCGCTGTTCGGTGCATAGCATCTCACCCCTCAATCGTCGTATGATACAGTATTGTCTTCTAAAATCACAAATAATGCAACGACATCATGGACCAAAACTAAGTTTCTATGTATCGACTATTAGCGAATTTTCATCCTGCTCGTGAGTTGCCGGCAATGGATATTACCTAATCATTCCCGATTTTCCTGAACGTTCTTAGTTTATTCTTGTTCCACATGTATGGGTTAGATTATAATGCTGCCAAATGCTGAATCCAAATGCAGGCGTGATTTAAAGATTGCAGATAACCCAAATGCTGAAACAATGAAAACACAGTTGACAGAACCGTGTTTTTCGACTAAGATAATCCATGCACCTGCGCCCGTAGCTCAACTGGATAGAGCGTCTGACTACGGATCAGAAGGTTGTGGATTCGATCTCTGCCGGGCGCGCCAGAGGAAGTCCCTGAGACTGTATTGTCTTGGGGATTTTTGTTTGTCGCACAATGGGACTTGAAATGGGATTGTAACGGATTTAGCGGCTGTTCTATAAAACAGGTAATTAGAAGCAAATCAACCGTGTCTTACCAGCAGATTATTTCGTAAAAACTAAACTCGTTGATTGGCATAAATTTGCTCTATACAACCGTGTAAAATCCCAAATTTGAGATGATGAGTCTATGCTATGGTTACTTATTTTTAGATCTAAGCCTTTTCAGGATCTGCTGGTATCGTGTGCGATGTATTTGAAATATTTATGATAGAATGGGTTATAGCTTGATGACATGTGTTCTATGAGGTGTTATATGCCAAGATTAACCCTGCAGGAACTGGAATCCAAACTCTGGAGCGCCGCTGACATCCTGCGCGGCGAGCTTAACGCCGCCGAGTACAAAGACTTCATCTTCGGCCTTCTATTCCTCAAGCGCATGAATGATGAGTTTGCCGTAGAACGGGCGGCACTCTCGAAGGAGTATCACGACCAGGGATTGCCCAGGTCTGAGATCCAGGAGATACTGGAAGATCCGGATACCTACCGATCCTTCTTCGTCCCGCAGCGAGCACGCTGGGAGTCGATCCGTGGACTCACTATCGATATAGGCCCATCTCTCGACAAAGCATTCCGGGCCATCGAGGACACGCCCAAGAACAGTGAACTGGCTGGTGTCCTGACCACGGCCAACTATAACGATAAGGAGCGAGTCTCTGACAAGAAACTATCTCAGCTCCTGGTCCTGTTCGATTCCATACAGCTGGACCGAGACAATCTTGAAGCAGAGGATATGCTGGGTGACGCCTACCAGTATTTGATCAAGGAGTTTGCCGACCAGGGCGGATCCAAAGGCGGCGAGTTTTATACCCCGACTGAGGTCGTCAAGACGATGGTACGGCTCTTGAAGCCTGTCGAAGGAGATCGGATCTATGACCCAACCTGCGGCTCTGGCGGCATGCTGATTCAGAGCATTGAGTACATCCGGCAGCATGGTGGCAACCCCCACAACGTCTCCTTGTACGGTCAGGAGATCAACCTTTCCACCTGGGCGATCTGTAAAATGAACATGATCTTCCACAACGCCCTGGGGGCCGATATCCGCAAGGGTGATACGATCCGTGATCCTCGGCACCTTGAGGGTGGCGCCATGATGACCTTCGACAAGGTGTTGGCCAATCCACCCTTCTCTTTAAAGAACTGGGGTCTTGAAGAAGCAGCGCACGACCATTTCGGCCGTTTTGTATACGGTCTGCCGCCAAAGAGTTATGGTGACCTGGCCTTTGTCTCGCATATGGTGGCGTCGCTCAACGCCAAGGGCAAGATGGTTACGGTCATCCCGCATGGCGTTCTGTTCCGTGGTGGAGCAGAGGGTCAGATCCGGACCGGTTTCATCAAGGATGACCTGATCGAGGCTGTCATCGGCCTGCCAACAAACATCTTCTACGGCGCTTCCATTCCGGCTGCTCTGCTGGTGATCAACAAGGCTAAACCTGTTGAACGCAAGGGAAAGATCCTGTTTATCGAGGCCAGTAACGGTTTCATCAAAAATGGCAACAAGAACAGGCTGCGTGAAGATGATATTAACCACATCGTCACGACCTTCGATGATTATGTTGACGTCGACAAGTATGCTGTTGTTGTCGATCTGGCAACTGTCAAGACCAATGACTGCAACCTCAATATCTCTCGGTATGTTGATACGGCTGAAGCCGAGGATGAGATCGATATCTCATCTGTCATCGCTGAGATCCGGGAAATCAAGGAAAAGTCTGCCGCTACGGAAGCTAAGCTGAACAACTACCTATGTGAGCTTGGCTTTGATGAGATTTGAGGTGTCGGCAATGAAGGTTCAAAATGAGTACAAGACGACAAAGATTGGTTTGATTCCAGGAGACTGGACAGTTGTACAGGTGGGCAGTCTTGGAAATGTCCGAAAAGGTAAAGGAATCAGTCGCAATTCAGTTCAAGATAGCGGGTATCCGTGTGTAAGATATGGAGAGATTTATACTGATTATAACTATGCAGTGACTAAAGTAAAATCTTATATATCTGACGAGACTGCAAGTACAAGCGAACCGATCAGCAAAGGAGATCTGCTTTTTACTGGTTCTGGTGAAACTGCAGAAGACATAGGTAAAGCGGTTGTCTATCTATTGGATGAACCGGGATATGCAGGTGGTGATCTTTTAATCTTACAACCTGATAATTTAATAGTAGATCCTCTTTACCTGTCATATCAATGGGAGACAGAAAATATTCGATCTCAGAGAAGAAAGTCTGGACAAGGAGCGTCAATTTTCCATCTGTATGCTGATGCCCTAATAAAGATTGCTGTACCCCTTCCACCCCTTCCCGAGCAGCAAAAGATCGCCGACATCCTCTCCACAGTCGACGAGAACATCTCCGAAACCGAGTCCCTGATCGAAAAGACCAGATTTTTGAAGCAGGGCATGATACAGCGGCTCCTGACCCAGGGCATCGGCCACACCGAGTTCAAGGACACTGAGGTCGGACGGATCCCGATGGAGTGGGAAGTTCGTAGCACCGAAGAGCTACTTATTGATGCGAAAGGTAGTCTGAAGATTGGACCATTTGGAAGTCAATTAAAAAAGGAATATTTACAGGATTCAGGTTATTATCGTGTCTATGGGCAGGAAAATGTTTTCATAAACGATTTTAAAATCGGGACTCGGTGGCTCAGCCAAGAGATGTTCGATAAACTAAGGTCATGCGAAATACATCCTGGTGAAATCGTCATCAGTATGATGGGCACAATAGGAAAGTGCGTCGTAGTTCCTGAAAAGATATGCCCAGGTATTATGGATTCACATTTAATCCGGTTACAACCTGATAAAACAAAGGTTGACACAATTTATCTTAAGTATGTCATCGGGGAATCCAGCACTATCCAGAGCCAAATAAAGGCATTGTCAGTTGGTGGCATAATGGATGGCTTGAGTTCTGGAGTAATAAAAAGGCTTCGCTTTCCGATTCCATCATTACCAGAACAGCGCCAGATCGCCGTCATTCTCACCACTATCGACGATCAAATCGAAACCTATCTGACTAAACTCACCGCCCTGACACGCTTAAAATCCGGTCTCATGCAGCAGCTCCTGACCGGCAAGATCCGGGTCAAGGTCTGACCAATCAGATCAGCTCAAATTCGAGGTGCATCATGACAGCATACCTTGGCAATGAAGAAACCCTAGTCGAAATACCAGCAGTCGAATTCCTGCAAACCCTGCCGGATGGGTATGCCTTCATCCACGGCTCTGACCTGACCCCGGAGAAGGGTGAGCGAGAGTCCCTGACGTCGGTCATCCTCGGTAAGCGCCTGCGCAAAAGCCTGAAGCGGCTGAATCCCTGGATGTCCGACACAACAGTCAACAAAGCCGCTCTTTATCTGGAAAAAGCCGAGCAGTTGGGCACCGATCTGATATCCATCAACGAGAAAGTCTACGAGGCGATCGTCGACCTATCCACCTCGCTTGAGGAGACCATGCACGGGCAGCGCTCTTTTCACACCGTCCGCTACATCGACTTCCAGAATCCAGCCAACAACGAGTTCCTGGTCACCCGTCAGTTTAAAATCCAGGGTGCCAATGAAAATATTATCCCCGACATCGTCATCTTTATCAACGGCATCCCCGTCGTCGTCCTGGAATGTAAGTCACCGTTCTTGGAGACGTCCAGCACCGAGAACATCGGCAAGTCCGGCGCATTTCAACAACTACAACGGTACATGGACAACCGTGGCGCAGCCCCTCCGGAAGGAGCTCAGCGGCTGTTTTACACGAACTTCTTCACCGGTATCCTCAACAAGTACCAGGCCTATATCGGCACGATCAGTTCCAATTACCAGAACTATCTTGAATGGAAGGACCCATACCCATTCCTGGCCAATACCATCGATCCCGATCACGCCCAGAACCTTCTACTCCTCGGTACCCTGAGCAAGAGGAATCTGCTGGACATCATGGAAAACTTTATCCTCTTCGAGGGTGATGTGACGACCGGCAAGAAGGTCAAAAAAGTCTGCCGCTACCAACAGTACCGGGCGGTCAACAAGGCTCTGGAACGCCTCCAGACAGGCAAGGACAAGCTGTCTCGTGGCGGTGTCATCTGGCACACTCAGGGCTCAGGCAAGTCACTGACCATGGTCCTTTTGTCCCGCAAAATCCGACGCATACCTGCTCTTTCGGATGCCACCATTCTGGTCGTCACCGACCGCATCGATCTGGACAAACAGATCACCGGCACCTTCACCCGGACACTGGAGCGGATCACCACCCCGGTCCAGGCAACATCTGTAAAAGAACTCATGATCCTGCTCACCCAGGCCTCACCCCAGATCATCCTGACCACGATCTTCAAGTTTGCCAGTCAGGAAGAGGCCACAATTGCCATCACAACCCATTTCGGCGAGCAGGAAGCCCTTTTGCGTTACTCCAAGGAGTTCCCGGTACTGACCACCAAGAGTAACGTCATAGTCCTTGCTGACGAAGCCCATCGCAGCCAGTACAAGGACATGGCCATGAACATGCGTAATGCTCTGCCCAACGCTACCTTTATCGGCTTCACCGGCACTCCGATCGACAAAGAAGACAAGAGCACCAGACGCACGTTTGGCGACTACATCGATAAATACAGCATCCAGCAATCGGTCGAAGACGGAGCAACGGTCATGATCGTCTACGAAGGCCGCAAGCCCGAACTGCATATCAAAGATGACACGCTGGCAGACTTATTCGATGATGAATTTGCTGACCGCAGCGATGAAGAGCGAGAAGCGATCAAGACCCGTTATGCCACCAAGAGAGCCATTGTCGAAGCGGACAGTCGCATTGACGACATTATGAAAGACATCCTGGTACATTATCGGGACACCGTCTATCCCAACGGCTTTAAAGCTCAGCTGGTATGCGTATCCCGTGAAGCCTGTGTTAAATACATGAAGGCCTTTGACCGGTTCAAGACCGAAGTCTTTGGCGAGGAGATCGGCAGCCAACTTGCAGCCCAAATCATTTTCACCGGTATGATGAACGATCTGCCGCACCTGAAGGATCATCACACCACCAAGGCCGAAAAGGATGCCTATATTGATCGATTCACCAAGCCGGTGGATGAGAGCCCCCTATGCTTCCTGATCGTCAAGGACATGCTACTGACGGGCTTTGACGCCCCTGTGGAGCAAGTGATGTATCTGGATCGGCCCCTGAAAGAGCATAGCCTGCTGCAGGCCATAGCCCGTGTCAACCGAACCTGTGGTGCCAAGAAGAAGTGCGGCTATATCGTTGACTATTACGGGGTGTCCAGCTACCTGCAGGAGGCCCTGGCTATCTTTGACACGGCCGATATCGGCACGCCGATGGTATCGATCAACGATATTTATCACCAGATGCAGACCTTTCATCAAGCAGCGATGAAAGTTTTCCACGGGATTGACCCTAACGACCTGGATGCTCTGGTGAGGCATCTGGAACCGGAGAACATCCGGGCCGAGTTCGAGATGGCCTATAAGCGATTTGCCACGAGCATCGAGCGGATCCTGCCGCAGAAGATCGATATCCTGTACCTGAACGATCTCAAATGGCTGGCCTATATCCGCATCGCCGCCAAAGCCCGTTATGAAGCCAATACCAAAATCGATATTTCCGACTGCGGTGAGAAGGTCAAGGCCTTGATCAACGAGTACATCCAGTCCGATGGCATAAGGTCATGGATCGAGCCTGTGACTCTGTTCGACAAGGATTTCAAGGGCAAGCTGAATGGGTTGGGATCTAAAGAGGCCATTGCTTCAGCCATGGAGCATGCCGCCCGATATGCAATTTCTGTCAGACTGGAAGTCAACCCAAGGTACTACACCAATCTCCTGGAAAAGCTGAAGTTGATCCTGGCCGAGACCCAGGGTGAATGGGACATCATGCGGAAAAAGCTGGAGAACCTGCACGATGAGATTCTGACTGGAGAAGAAGAAGAGGCGAGGAAGGTTGGTTTGGATATCCGGGAGTTTGCCTTATTCGAAGCAGTCAAAGGCAAGCTCGATCATCTGAATCCGGATGAAACGACTGATGACTATCAGGTGCTCCCTGCTGGAGGGTTGCGTCTGGGCGAACCGCAGCAGGTCGGGTACAGTGATATCAATTCAAGCAGAGCCCGGGAAATAACGCTGGCTGCCGAGAAAACGATCGAACAATATGCTGTCGTCGACTGGACCACGAGCCCCACGAAAACAGGGACGATCGAACGCGAATTGTTGCGCCTGATGAACCTGCAGTACCATGGGATTCTCCCACTTAAAGAGCGAAAGCCACTTGTCGTTGAACTGACCGCTCTGGCGAAAAAGCATTATGCAAGATAAGCGTATGGATATGAACAAGGAACTGTCAGTTGCATACGGCAATACCACCATCCCATTTGAGGTTGAGTACTCCTCTCGGCGTCGAACCGTTCAGATCGCCGTCCATGCTCCCGGCAAGGTCTTGATCACGGCACCGGCCGACCGGTCAGACAAAGAGTTGCTGGATGCTGTATCCAAAAAAGCACGCTGGATCACGCAGAAGCTGTACATGATGAAGTCCATGCGCAGCCAGCCGGTAGTACGGGAGTTTGTCAATGGAGAGTCGCTGCTGTACCTGGGTCGCAACTACAGATTGGCCCTTCAGCTTGACCAAAATGCAAAAAAGCCGGTCATCTCGCTGACCAAGGGAGTCTTCTCCATCACGACAAAAACGTCAGATCGGAGTTATTTGCGACCCTTCATGATCGACTGGTATAAACATAAAGCTGACCAGAAGATCCGGGAACGAATCAACTATTTTGCAGTAAAGTTGGACGTTAACCCCAAGGAAATCCATATCAAAGAGCAAAAGAAGCGCTGGGGATCCTGCACATCGACGGGGAATCTATATTTCAACTGGCGATGCATACTAGCGCCAGCCCCGGTCATTGACTATATCGTAGTTCATGAGCTGTGCCATTTATTGGAACTAAAGCACTCTGCACGATTTTGGACCCTGCTGAGGGCAGTCCTGCCTGATTTTGAGACCAGAAAACAGTGGCTTAAGGATAACGGAGTTAAGTTGGATGTGTAAGGCGGCGTATGAACAATGCCTGGTCTGAAAAATTCGGAAAACAAAAAGGAGTGCTTCCTAAAATTATTAAGCGTGTTTGTGTACGCAGAAATGAAAGCCGCCAGGGAAATGAATCTAAATAATGATGCAAAGAGAAGCAATTTTTGTGAAAGGGGGGTAACCATGCAAAAAACAGTGTATAATGATGACTGTGTTGTCTAGATTCATTGAGAATTGGTCTACGGGAGGCGATGAATTTTAGCAGACGTGGAATCTGGGTTGATCAAAGCGGAGCAAGAAGAGTAGGAGCATCATGGTACCTGACAAATTCATCAAGGATAAATTTCCTGCATACTACAATAGCCTGACGTGCGAGTGTCCGCACATAGATGCTTTGGAACAGGACGTTGCAGCCCTTAGGTTTTGTGAGGGCGATTCGGTTACCCCGGACGATTTCCGATCTTATTACCAATTGGGAAAAGACAGCGACGCCAATAAACCAGGTCATTATTCGGTATCTATGGCGCCTACAATTGAAGCAGCGCATAAACTTCAAAAGAAATTTCCTCCATTCATTGATAAGAAGCTCGCAAAAGGGCAGATAAAAGGGCATTATGGGCCTAGCTTGTTGAACAAACGAAAAGACCATATTGACTGGTGGCTTTACGAAAATTCGGAACCTTGGCATGATTTCACCATGATAGATGGACAATAATATGAAAAGCAAATTTGCATCAGTAAACGGTATAGGAGATCTTTATTTCGAAGATGTTTTTGTCGAGTTTGGAAGTCCGATTCTTTTCTCATGCACCAATAAATTCCACACGGTGTTTTTAGTTGTTGCTTCCAAATTCGACAGGGAAAAAGAATCCTGGATAATTGTTAAGATATCAAGAAGTCGGCTTAATAGTTTGCTGAATAATAGTATTTACCTGTACGATGTTTTTAAAGAACCAGAAGATAAGACGATCTATCAGCTGATTCATTATTGTCATACAGAGAATTATGAAACAATTGCGCATGCTCCTAATGATATTGACGATTCGCTTCTACCGGCGCAAAACGAATACCTTGATTATGAAAGAGAAGTTGCTTTTGCTGAGCTGAATGACCTTCTGCCGAGTATTATTGAATCCGCCAACAGCACACTTGCAGTTGTTTCTGAAATATGTGTGAATACGGGCGATGGCTCCTTGAAGCACACAATTTCATCATATTATTTATGCCAGTTATTAGAGAAATATAGCGAGTTGAAAGCCTGTATAAGTACTTCTGAGACGGAATCAAAACGGCTTTCAAAAGCTGTGTTGCTGAAGCATGATGATTTAGTGGTGTCAAGCTTTGCCGGCAGCTTCGGCATAAGGTTAATGTCGAAGAGCTATGGCATCGATCCGGACGCCGACTATGTCAAAGCGTTTGAGAGGCTTTACCAACTCTTGCTTTTCGATTCGGTCTCTGATGAATTCAATGTTTTTTTTCGAAGCTGCAGCCCGATGGTAACGGCCAAATATAAATCTTTCCTGGAAACATTGCAGGAATCAAACTACTCAGTCGATTTAAGGACAGCCATACCACAAAAGACAGAAATATTATCATTTAAGCTGGATCGTCCCGGTATTGCCAAACGACGCACGTTGTTGGAGTCATTGCCAAAAGAAGAAATCGAATCACTCGAGATTGATGGACGACTGTTTGGTATTGATTTTAATAAAAAGGTATTTTCCTTTATCGCTGGTGAAGAAACTTATTGTGGAAAAATCATTGATTCTATAGTCGATGCAGCCAGAAACAACAAAGAGTCCTATGAGATACCTTCTAACGGCAAAATATACATCAGCAAAGCAATAAAATATGATTCGATTAACAGCGAGGGGAAAGAGTATTTAACAATGACCGATTATATAAGGAGCGAAAACAACACAAGTGCAAGCTGAATGAGCATCAAAGCCCCTACAGATGGTTTCTCAGGGGCTTCGATTAATATTTGGAATGAATCTTATTGGAATAAGCCGGCTTGTAAGTTCACTCTCATAGAGCTGGGTAGTACGGTTTAGTGAATATTTCGGTGCGGCGGAGCCGCTGTGTTAATGTCCGTTGAGCCACCTTGTCAATCGAAATGAGCCACTCTGTCAGTGGCAGAGCCACCGGTCGACCCGGTGGCTCTGCTTTTTACCTCGTCGATCAGGATATGATGCCCTTGCGCTTATACGAAGATGTACTGGCTTTGTGACAGCTCGGCGACGAAAACGTAGGCGGTGACGAGTTCTCCGGTGTCGCGATCGACGAGGTAGGCCGTCTGGCCGGCACAGTCCACCTCCATCTGCTCCCCGGTCTTCCGGTCCAGATGCATGGTCGCCTTGCTGACAGTCGCGTACTTCCGGTAGTAGTTGCAGTACTGCGTGTACATGAGCGAGATATCTTTCGCCTGCCGACAACGCTCGCTGTACTCGTTCCACAGCAGACTCAGCGTTACGCCGCTCTTGACCATCTCCCGGTGGATGGCCTCGCAGTCTGGGATCCGGCGCGTTGTCGCTGTTTGCCGTTCCGGGAACACAAACAGGAGCTGATGCAGGTCGCCGTTGGTCTGGTCGCCGACTAGGATCCAATCTACCTGCAACTGCCGCGCCCGTTCCAGGACAGCGGCGATGACTGAACGCCACAACTCATCTCAGGATGGAGATCATCGAGCAAACAACTACCAAATGGAATAATCTGTCCATCAAAAGCATAACCCAGATTCATCTGTGTTTTTAGGGCTCATTTCTATCAGTAGTCTTTGCGAGTTGGATCTCCCACAAGCGCATCTGAAGCTCCACCTCTTCGGCTGTCCATCTGTGCTTGACATTCTCAGCATGACGTCTTACATCAACCCATGTTCGGTTAATGACATTTGGCCATTCCTCCGAGTTTGCAGACTTTGGATCACCCATGTGCCAGTATTTACGTTCTTGAAAACCTTAACTTCCCACACATTATACCCTGTGTGACAAAAGGCACCTGTTAATGAAACGCGCACAATAGGCCATATTCAGCCTGTTTTCGAAGATCCGGTTCAAAAAATCGGGTCTTTTCTTTTTGTCTTTTGCAGGGTATAATATATCCTGTAGAAAGGTGGTGCGTCTCATGCCGAAAATCGCCAGATCAGATGACAATCTTGTTGCTGTTCCTACCAACGTTTCCATTCTCTCCAACGGGTATGTCTATTACAATGTAAGTACGCATTCCAGGCGATCTGCTGCGGATGGCCATGTCTACTACGATCACAAGAAAGAGTGTATTGGCGTTCTTAGAGACAAGGCAGATAAAACGAAAGAAGGGAAACGTTGGATGTACGCGAACAGCAATTACTTTGCCATCTTAGACAAGGACAGCATGCCGGAAAGGCCAGATCGGGATGACTGTATCTCGGTCGGATTACATGCTGCCGTGCGTGAAGTCAGTGACCGCTCCGGTCTGGACGCCATCCTGACGGAGGTCTTTGGTGTGGCGGATGCGTGCCTGGTTCTCGACCTTGCCACGTATATGCTCAGCGAGGGATCGGCGGTGTTTCAGCATGTCCCGCATTGGTGCAGAGACCATGCCATTTTCACAGAGAAAATCCCCAGCGACACCGCCATCGGGAACTTTGAACGCAAACATCTCAGCTATTCCCTGATTGACCATTTCAAAGAAAAATGGGCTCGGCACAGCCTTGACGACGGTAAGATCTATCTATGCTACGACTCCACCAATATCAATAGTCAGGCGGAAGGCGTCTTTCTCGTTCAAAAAGGCTACGCCAAAGATGACCCATCTCTTGAGCAGGTGAATACGGACTATGTGATTCGTCAGAGAGACGGCCTGCCGGTTACCTATACGGCCTACCCTGGATCCATCACGGATATGGCCGAAGCGTCCGAGATCACCCAGTTCTTCCGGGACCTGATTCAGAAAGACGGTGAGGAAACAACGGGTCAGATGGGTCTTGATATCACGGAAATCGCAGACCGCGGCTACATTTCAGAGGACAATGTGAGAGATCTCGATCAGGCAGGGATCAATTTTCTCTTCATGCTCAGAAGGAACATGGGGATTACGGATGACCTTCTGGAGGCCTATGCTCATGAAGTGAAGTCCTCAAGATACTATTTCGAAGAAGAAGATCAGTACGGAATGACAGTGCCCGGAAGATTGTGGCAAGACGATGAGAAAGAACGGTATTTCCACATCATCCGGGATCACACGCTGGAGACAAAGCACCGTTCTGCCTTCTATATCCGCCTGAATGGGATGCAGAAAAACCTGGAAAAATCGATCAACCGGAAAATTCATTATTCCGAGGATCAGCTGAAGAGCTTCAGGAAGTGGTTTGATCTTGAGGTAACAGAGGATGGCAGCCTGAGCACAGGTAAACGGGGTAGAGGCAACAAAGGAAAGAAAACCGATGTGCCGGCCTTTGTGATCCTGAGCGCCCAGAAGAATTTTAACCGTATTGACCAGGATCTCGAGAAGTGCGGCTTCTATGTTCTGGTAACCTCAAAGGACGTACCGACGCTTGAAGCGATGACCGCCTACCGGAAAAGGGAATGTGTTGAAAAAGTCTTCATGGCCTTGAAAAGTTTTCTCGGAATGAATAAAATCGGAGCACAGTCCGATGATGCCATCATTGGTAAATCCTTCATCTGGTTCATCGCCGCCATTCTTCACGCGTTGATTTTTGATCAGACAAAGGAACTCCGGACAGAAAACAACAAGAAGAACTTTACGACGCCGGCAATTATTGACCTGCTGGAAGAAATCAAAGGGGATCGAAATATCAGCTCGGGAACCTACAAGAGAAGGTACAAAACCATTGCTAAACAGAACAAGATCCTGTCTGCCCTGAACCTTCCGCTTGAAACCGTTGATGAGATAATCGCAGATCTCCGATAGCGTAATATCCTGCTCTTTCATATGATGCAGGGTATAATACTCAGGAAGTTAAGGTAATAAAGAAGGTATTTCGGTACAGCATAAATTCGTATCAAAAATGTTTCATGCGGTTAAGTTGTTTTCCGACTTGGGATTTGACTTGGTGGTTCCCTTTATTTTTATAAATGGTGCAAATATGCTTGAGGAATGTGTGACGCTGCTTCATATGTATCCTGTGTTATTCGTTCATGTGACTTGTCCTGTAGAGGAACTTCGGCGAAGAGAAAAGGAGCGCAGAGACCGAAAAGTTGGAGAAGCCGAGACTCAACTTCCTTTGTTGGTTCCGCAGGATACCTATGATATCACCGTGGATACTTACAATTTTTCTGTAGAAGCATGTGCAGATAAGATTATTGAAGTGCTAAGCAGCTCTGACAAATTTGGAGCTTTCAAAGCTTTTTGGGCACAAATGCGGTCCTAAGTCTTGTCGCGTTCCATCCAGATTTGGGTTCATAGTGTTAGCGCCGCATTCGGGCGTCCGGAAGCGGTGCTAACAAACAAGGGGGTAATAGCGATTATGGAAATTACTTATAGAGAGAATGCTTTAACGGTTGAGATGTTCAATATGCTGAAGTGTTCAGTCGGCAGGTCTGAGCTACCGAAACAGCAAGTGCAAATGGCCATAGATAGAGGGTTTTGTACAATCATTGCCGAGCATGATGGCGACGTTGTGGGAATGGGACGGCTAGTTGGAGATGGTGCGATGTATTTTTACATACAAGACATGGTGATAAAGCCGGAGTATCAAGGGGAGGGTATTGGCAGAACAATCGTAAAAAAACTGATGAATTATATTCGCGAGCATTGTTCACTTGAATCGCAAGTTACTGTGGGATTAATGGCAGCTAAGGGAAAAGAAGGGTTCTATGCAAAGCTCGGGTTCATTACTCGGC
>Ga0351916_1213_pt1 | contig 15452 bp, 11 predicted proteins | sample TotcelHT113001N3_FD_206868 | JGI IMG/M metagenome (GOLD analysis project Ga0351916, IMG submission 206868) | Enriched cells from coal bed in the Powder River Basin, Montana, United States - Total cells T11 rep1 HSBNCT.T11.300.1.N3 ... | reverse complement strand
CGAACTCCTCAGGCAATGAATTAACCCCGGCTACAGGCTCCATATAGTAAATGGGTGTTAATTGTGCGTAATGCTCATATCGTGTTTTGTGGTGGGGTACAGTAGCTGCCATGGCAGCCTCAAAGACCAGACGGCTTGTTTCCTCGTGATCATCCATATAGTCTTGTGGACTATGGGTGATGATAAAATCTGGTTTCGCATAGCGGATGACATCGACAACTTTATCGCGGGTCTTCATATTATCAGAACGCACAAAAAGGTCCATCTCACCCAAAGACAGTACTTCAGCACCAATCAATGATCCAGCTTCCTGCGCTTCAGAGGCGCGGATATCAATCAACTCATTTGCGGTAATAACCATATGACCCACGTTACCCGTTGATACATGGACCATATATATTTTATCTCCGCGTGCGGCGCACTTGGCGAGTGTGCCGCCACATGACATCTCCAGATCATCAGGATGAGCGCCGACAGCGAGTACATTCATGAGATTAATCCTCCGCCTCGCCAATATTAGCTAATTTTTATAATCGTCGTGTGCGTTGGCATAAGCATACCATATTTCAGAATTGGATGTTAACAACCACATCACCGACATAACCATCGATCAACACAAACTCCCCAACCGGATCATAACGTCCGATCGACACGGCTGCTGCCTTTACCCCCTGAGGATGCGGCACACGAACGCGCAGTAATTTGGGCAGTCTGTCGAGCGCACCGTTGATTTTTATATGAATCGTCACGCTACCTGCGGCAAGGTTGGACTCAACCCTGAATGTCAGCTGACCAAAATAACTGGCCATGCCATCGACAGCGATTATTTTGCCGTGCTCTAGCCAAGCTCGTGGCACACCAGGCAAAAGAGTCAGCGTATCTCCTGCTTCCAGATAAAGCATCCATCGACAACGCATCATGAACCAGGCTTCTTCGTGGGTTTTGTGTGGACTGACATGATAGAGATGCTCCCAGAACGTATAAGTTTCCCGATCAGCTAAGGCCGACATATTGGTATAAAACTCTTTCAGGAAAGCCTTAACCTCACCCCTTTGCAGGTTTGCCAGCGGGTGCGGCGAATAATAAGGCTGACTAAAGGCTGTATTGTTTATGAAAAAGACATCGGCAAGGCAGTTGAGGATGTGACGGGCCTGTAGGCTGTCTGATGGGATTACTTCATCGAGTAACAAGTACTGCGGTCCCAGAAGCACATCTCTGACTTGAAATGTTCCATGCGTGAACCAGGCGCCACCCGAAGTTTGCAGACTGAGCGGCCCTGGCTTGTCAGCCCATACCGGCATTGCCGGGCACCATGTTCCGTCTCCCAATGGGATAGCCGGAGCTTCGGCAAAACCAGTCTTCAATGATTCCATGATATCCTCATGAAAGGCGGTTAACTCTGAAGAAAATTCATCAGCCAGGCTGTCATTTATGGACGAAAGAACTTCCACAGCCCGTTTGATACCGGCATAAGCGGTACTATTCAACATAAATATGTGATAATTATCTTCAGGATCAGCCACTTTCCCGTCAAGCATGCCATAGCCATGACCGCGCAGTTCTTCGCGTTTGTTCTTCTCGCGCCACGCGATGATAAACCGCACAGCTTTGACGATATTATCACGTATAGACCGGATCCACGCATCGTCCCTGGTATAGCGCCAATGCTCGCCTATGGTCCATAGCACGCAGCCGGTCTCCAGCATATAGCCGCCGAAATTCTGTATGAAGCCGTCATCATGCTGCTTCTCGATAAAGTACTGGATGCAACGGCGTGCCAAGTCGTGTAAGCCAATCGAATCAAAATATTGAATAATCGGCGCACTTTCCGAACCGATTGGGCTGTAGACGCCGATAGTAGCAGCCAAAGCCCCTTCCGGCTCATTGCCGTAAGCGACCAGATCACAATGCAACATACCTGCCCGCATCATCTCATCGATACGCTTTTCAGGCAGGTTCAGTGAAGCCATTTTTGTCAGTTTTGCATGCCAAAACGCGTAGCATTCAACCAGTTTTTCCTCATAGGAGGTTCGCATCAACGCTTCAGCCCGTTCTTTACTAAGGGGGCGATGAGGAATTTTGTAAATATATTCGGCTTTCTCGCCTGGACTCAGAAGCACAGCCATCTCAATATTTGGCACCGGTGTCCCGTTAACTGAAGCAATCAAGAAAACTCGATCGTCACGGTATGATCCAAACCCATTTTGCCGATCGTACTTCACTTCGGTTTTCATGAGATCTGGCAGAGCGTGCACATTTGGCTGGGGAATGCGAACGAATGAATATCTGGGTGTGGAACCGCTGTTAACGGCTTGTATGCGGATGTAGCATACAGTCTCTTCATCTCGCTCAATTTCACCATTATGAAGCTCCGTACATAGCGCCGCCTGCTCGTTAGTGAACATGCTTCCCACTGAATAATGATCAGCCACCAGAAAGTGGGTACCCCGAACATGCTCTGCTTGCAATGCTTGTCTTTCTAGAGTGACGAAAATTTTGTACGTGTAGATGACTTCCTCATCCTGCAGTCTGGCGTTCAGGATCGGCAAAACGCCCTGTTCCAGCCAACGTCTGCGCTCGAGGATGCTTCCGATGCCCCGGCCGCAGAAATAATCGTAACGAACAGGTGCGCCACCCGTCTCTGGCAGTGTAACATCCTTTCCGTGATACCTGGGTTTCACGCAGTCCCACATGTCGGATGCAGCTTTCATAGCAAAAAAGCTAATTTCAAAATTGCGGATATCGCGGGAGAGGCCTAACCAGGTCACGCATTTAAGGTCCCGGGTTTTTCGGGATGCCTCATCATATGACTCTTCGGGATCGCTTTCTATGGCTTCCAGACGCTTCTGCAGACCTTGTGACTGGATGGCGCAGCTAATCTCGTCATATGATCGGATATCGTCAGTTTCCGAAATTGCTGTTTCATAGTCAGGCAGATAGATAGGATGCGTGTCGGTTACGTCTCGCAGAAAAAAGCTGAAGGAGCATTTTGCTGTTTGGACACCGATGACAGTAGCATGCGGTCCAATATTTGTGTTTACACCCGTAAAAGCCAGATCTAGCCTGCAGGCCTCCGGCAGAAGAAACATCGCGTCGGCCGGATCAATGACCTGACCTGCACCATGCAACATGATTTTGCCTGCGCCGGGCGGTTCTTTCCAGCGTATGGAGATTCTTATGATTTCTGATTCATTTTGTCTGCCCATCGCAATATTTACCCCTACAGTTGTTATGGAAACGCACCCCCTGGCAATTACCGACCAGGGGGTGCATTTCATCATAGCTTTTTCGCTTATTTTAAGCCAAGTTTCTCTTTGTAATCATTATACAGCTCTGTGTACTCCGTATGGATTTGAGCAACGCCCTGAGCTTCAATTTCGGCGATGCAATCGGTGTAAATTTTCTGGAAATCTGCATCACTGCCAGCGATTACCATCTTCATGCCGGCTTCAATGCAGATATTGTTGATTCTCGTGTTGAGCACGTCGATATCGTTGCCAGCTTCCTTGATTATGCCTCTTCTGATATTGACAAATCCTTCGTCCCAAATCGGGCGAATATAGGGTTTCAGCCGCGCATAGGTCTGGTCCTTAATGTATCCGTCGGGGTTAAGGAGCTGTCCGAGATAATACTCCCAGTAATAGTCCTGCGCGATGAAAGCCCAAGGTCCGCTTAATCGATACTTCGTGGTGTATTCCTGCAGATTTTTTGAGGCAAGTTCCAGGGCATCAGATTTTGGTATATACTTGCCGTCTTTGATTTCGTAAGCCCAGCCGTCTGGACCTGCATTGATGAGCATTTGTCCCTCTTCGGTTAAAAGAAACTCAAACATCTTGATTACACGGTCAGGCTGCTTCGTCCCGGTCGTAATCAGAGTAGCGAAACTGCCTGTGTTACGGTAGCCGTCGCTCTCCCAGTGACCATCTTTCTTGATGGGTCCGACATCAATGAACGTTTTTACATCACTACCCAGATTGGTGCGGATTGTGTCATTGACTGTTCCGTATGCGCCCCACATTGAATCAACCATAAAACCGTATCCCGCGTTGTATGCCCGGGTTTCCTGAGCCTGTGAATCTTCAGCCAGCATGTTGGTGGTGATGATCCCTTCGCGAAACAAGCCATTCAGCCACTGGAGGTATGCCACATAATTTGGATCATACATATAAAACTTCAACGTGCCATCTGCAGCCGGATAAGTTCCTGACAGGTGGCAGCCAAAGGTAGCGCCTAGATGGCGAAAAAACGGAGTTGATTCAGAACGGGGATCGTTCAGAAAAAGCCGGATAGGATCGACATCAGGATAATTCGCTTTGCAGAAGCGGAGATAGTCTGTCAGCTGATTGATGTCGGTTAGGTCTTGCGCGCCAAAAGCTGCGAGGATGTCCTTACGAGCAAAACTGATGTTGGAATGGCTGCATGCCGGCAGTCCGATTGCCTCCAGCCCGGCACCTGATACCTCGTCCGCGATCATGCTGACATATTTGTACAACTTGCCATCGGCCTCTGTGTGGAAAACTTTATTGCTTTCCAAAACAAGATCCCACATTTTGGGGCAGTGTTCTGCAATCAGATCGCTCCAGGCGTAAATCTGACCCGCATCCTTCATCTGGTAATAATACGGACTTTTGTTATCTCCCAGCACAATAACATCAGGCAAGGTTCCAGCAGCGATCATGGGTCCGAGCAATTCGTTCTCAGTGCCTTCGGGCATAACAAAATTGATTCGGCCGCCGGTCGCTTCAGTAATGAGCTTATATACGGGGATGTTGTCATCCCAGCCAGCAACTATGGCATCTTTATTGAATCCCCAGTGGGATACCCACCATATATCAAATTCGAAGGGAGATGTGTCCTCCATATACTCCCATTCATAGTTGCCTGCAGTTGTTGAACCGGATGATGTTGTTGATTTGGTTGTCGCAGTTGTTGTTCCTGTGGTGTCACCACCTGTACAGGCCACGGCCGCTGCTGCCAGAGCAAAAACCAGAATCAGGATCAGCCATTTCTTGATGCTTTTCATAAATACCCTCCCAACGTATCTTTTTTAAGAGATTTCCTTTTGCATACAGGATGCCTATCTGCATTCGCTTGTATGCACGCTAACGGGAACGAGATGTCACATGCAGGAAGCCTTCACTGGTGCCTAGCGTCTACGCTACCTTTTCTTATCTCCTCTTGCTTTCGCCGAGTCAATTGTGTCATGAATGATTTTCTGATCAACATGGCGCCTTGCTGACCAGAGACATTTATGATCCAGCTGACTTTATCCTTTGAGAGACCCAATCATGATCCCTTTTACAAAGTACTTTTGCAGGAATGGATAAACCATCATAATAGGCACGGCCGATACAATCATGGCTGTCGCTTTTACCGATTCAACTGTCGGCTTATAACCTCTTTTGAACATTTCCAGACCGGTTATGCTCCCCTGGCTTTCCAATTGGCGAACAATATCGATATTGCGCATAATTTCAACCAATTTGGCCTGTAAGGTCATCAATTCCCTTCCGCCATAAAGTATGGTATCAAACCAGGAATTCCATTGGAAAACCGCGTTGAAGAGAGCAATTGTCGCAACGACAGGCATTGAGATAGGGATAATAATCCGGAAGAAGACGGTCAGATCATTACCACCGTCAATTTTTACCGATTCCTCCAATTCAGCAGGAATGCCCTTGAAATAGGTCATCATGACGATGCAGTTGAACGTGGAGAACAAATACAGTACGACATACACGAAAAAATTCTGGTAGAGACCAATGGATTTGATGAGTAAAAAAGTGGGTATAAGCCCGCCGCTGATATAGAGCGGGATAATCATATACGCAGCGAAAATTTTCCTGAAAAGCAAATTTCGTTTGCTCATGCTGTAGGCAAACATTGCAGTTACCAGAACGCTGCACATGCCTCCTATCACTGTCCTGGCGATTGAAACCGAAAGGGCTTTGAGAAAAGTCGGTTCCTTAAAGAAAAATCTGAAATTATCGAGGGTGAATTTGCGAAACCAGAACGTTATACCTCCAATTAACGTATTCGTCGGATCGTTGAGTGATATCATAAATACATTCCATAAGGGATACACCGTAACGAATGTAATCATGACCATGATCCCTGTATTGACATAGTCAAACACAGTCCAGCGGTTCAGCATATGTCGTTTATATTTATTCATCAACATCGATACACCGCCTTTTCTAGTAGATGCTTTCGCCAGTTGTTCGGCGGGAAATGGCATTAGCCAAGACTAATAAAATCATAGACGATAATGACATGAACAAGCCAACAGCTGTGCCGTATGAAAAGCGACCTTTCTGAAATCCTATTTCATAGGTGTATACATTGATGACTCTGGCCCAATCCATCACAAGATTGTTTTGCAGCAGGAAGAACTGCTCGAAATTCGCGTTGACGATGCCTGAGATGGACAAAATAAGCAAAATCACTACGGTTGGCTTCAAAGTAGGCAATGTGATATAGGATATTCGTTGCCAGCGGGTCGCTCCGTCGATAATGGCGGCTTCATAAAGCTGTGGATCAATCGATGTGATAACCGCCAGGTAGATGATGGAGCCGTAACCAAACCCTTTCCAGACATCCGATAATAAAATGACCAGTATGAATCTTAGCTTGTCACCAAGATAGGTCAGAGGTTTCTCGATCAGACCAAATTTAATCAATGCAGTATTGAGTGCCCCGCGATCTGATAAAAATGTAATCAAGAAGCTGGCCACAAAAGCCCAAGAGAGAAAATACGGCATGTAACTGGCTGTTTGCACCGTCCGTTTAAATCCCAGCACTTTGACTTCATTGAGCAGAATGGCAAATATAATTGGCACGGGAAAGCCAACAGCTAATTTCAACACACTGATGACAAGCGTATTGCGCACAGCGAGATGAAAGTATTTGTCGGCGGCAAGCTCCCGGAAATATCTCAGCCCGGCCCATGGACTGTTCCAGATGCCAATGCCGGGGTTATAATTCTTGAATGCGATAATGATGCCTCCAAGAGGCGCATAACAGATGACCGCCAGCCAAACAATACCCGGGACCATCATAAGGAGCAAATACTTCTGACTTATGAATGCTCTTATAAATGTGTGTTGTTTTTTATGTGCCAAAGCTCGAACAGCGTTTCGATGTCCGATATTCATTGATTCCTCCCTGTCTTCATCCTATAGCTCATTCTATTTTACAAAACGTATGATTGCGATGTACAGATTACCAATTAATCTGTTTTCATAAAATTGATAACGGATAATTGACCTTTCATCCAATTTTATAGCGTTTGAGGTGATGCGTGTACAAACTTTCGATCATAGGGCAGGAGAATTTCGGAGACGATCAACTTATGTACTAAATCCTTTTATATACATTATACGAGCGTATTTCTGTTTTGTCAACACCGAATGAGTCAAAATGCACTATAGTGTGCCATATCTCTGGTTTGTGTAAATAAGTCCTTGAGCGACCGCATTATGCACTGCAATTTTGGCAATTGTCGCCATTTATTGCGCGATATGCACATTATTTAAGCGATATTTAGCACATCGTCTGAACAGATGCCGAATGGAATCTGTTCAAGAAACGATCTGCTCATTGAATAGGCCAAACGATATACCCACATAAGGCAACTGAAACCATTAAGTAAGTAAAGCAGCAGAAGATATTTATTGTTGCGGCAAAATCCACCTTTTTCATGATTAACTGCACATGCACCTGTTCTCGGGCGCTACCCATGCTCATTAACAAATATTACGCATCATGCTGCAGAGCAGACATCACATCCCGCTCAAACTGCAGCCCAGTTTCACCGCACCCGTGGCTGTCATGCCAGCGTGTGTTTTTCATATATATCGCTGTAATGTCATTTTCCTGATCAATCCAGAAGTGCGTGCCATACGCGCCACTCCAGCCAAATGTACCGGCTGGAAGAATCGGATCTTTTTGCGTGACACGTACGCCTAATCCCCACCTTTCAGTTCCGCAGCGGTTCGGTATACAATCAATAGCGTCAGGTGTTTTCATCAGTTTGAACAACTCAGAAGAAACAAGGCTTCGCCCATTATAGGTGCCATTATGCAGCAGCATTTCGGCAAAGACACCGTAATCTTCCACACTTCCAGCCAAAGATGCGCCTGCACAAGCATAACTCAACGGAAATTTTTCGAAGGTGTGACAGCCCATATCAACGGTTACATAACCGCCTGTGGCCTTGTCGCACATCATGCTCATACGTGACCATTGTTCATCGCTGGGGGTAAAGGACATATCCTTTATACCGAGCGGGTCAAAAATGTGCTCCTGGACAAATGCCGCATAGGTTTGCCCGCTTTTCAATTCTATAATTCGCGCAAAGATGTCAAATGCCGCATAGCCGCTATATGCAGTATTTTCGCCCGGTTCAAATGAAAGATAGGTGTGTTCGGCGCAGTACTGCACAACACTTGCCAGTGAAGTCAAGGCTTCTGGCGGGATGAGATCATTTTGAATGTTACCCAAGGGATCTTCTGAGACAATTCCGCTGCTATGCGTTAAAAGATGCTTGATCAAGATATCTTTTGCAGCCGGGTGACTGCGAACCGGATTGCGGTTTTCATCCAGCTGACCTACATACATATTGTCATAGGCAGTCAGGTGATCAGATACCTTGTCGTCAAGCGTGAACCATCCGTTCTGCAAACCTAACAGGCAGGCGACACCTGTAATCGGTTTTGTCATTGAAGCGAGACGGAACATGGTGTTCGGTACAAGCGGTTCCTGGCTCGCGACGTTTTTATAGCCGCGATAAACGGAGCAGACACATATGCCGTGCTGCGCGACTCGCATCGCTGCTCCGCCTATGCTATGACGCGACAGATTCTCGTCCGCATGGATTTCAAGCGTCTTTTGCAACCATTTCGCGTCTAGTGTCCTCAAATTGATTTACCTCAGTTTGTGATCATCTGATTCTTTCGGTTTCTTGATGCAGGCGACTCGCCTGATCGACTTCGCACCATGATGAACCGGATTGGTCTTGATCAGTCATGCATCAATAAGTTCATGACATAGTGTTCAAGCGCCTCATAATCACGATTTTCTTGGCACTGTTTCTGGAAGGCGTAATCGAAGCGGGCAACCTTCTCCTCAAGGCTCTTGACGATCGACAAGCTATTTTCCAGATGGCGGTAGCTGACTTCGTCCGGCTGGGTACGCATCGCCTTGACATCCAGACCGACATATTCGCCATTTTTGCCATAGCCGTTCTCGACCAGGACCCGGATCTGGTTAAAAGCCTGCCGCAGATTCTCTACACCAAACGCTTTATCCTGGTCATATTTCATGCCGTTCTGATCATTCAGGTGTACGCCCCACAGTTTGCCCATCGCCAGACCGAAGGCGATTTCATTGGCCGGATCCAGACCGGCCAAGATGGCATGCGCAGATTCCAGCAAGCCGCCGACGCGGGAGGGATCAGCTGTCGCTGCCGATACGCCCATGACATGGCCCAGGGTCCCGCAGAAGCTGCGGTCAATCGGCTCATTGGGCTTGGGCTCAATCAGGATCTTGATCGTCCGGTCATAGGCCAGCATCTGATTGATGGCTTCGATCAGGCGCTTGATCGCCTCGACAGCATTCTTGCTCTCCGCGCACAGCGTTCCTTCCCTTGCCAGCCAGAGTACAATTTTATCGCAGCCCAGTTCACGGGCGATGTCTATCGATCGGAGTGAACGCCACGTAGCAAAGGCGCGGTCTTCCGCGCTGTTACTGGTGTATCCGCCATCCGTGGTCCGCGGATCCATCCACAGGCGAGGTGCGACAAATTCCGCGGCAAGACCGCTGTTGTCGAGCTGGACTTTGACGTGACGCGCGACACGCCTGATTTCATCTTCATGCAAATCGTTGATATCCGGAACGGCGTCATCGTCATGAAACTGCATGGCGTTAAAACCGATCTCTTTGTAGCGAACCATCTTCGCTTCAATCGATATGCTTTTACGAAGCGGAGGACCGAACGCGTCTGCACCTTCATGAACATTCCAGGGACCGGCAGAAAACTTGAACTGTGACATGGCTACCCTCCATATATCCTGAATAATTGTCTTGTTTGGCTACAGCTGTGACCATGCAATGAGCGGCTGCGCCTTGTGTACTATGCTATTCCGGGCTTGACTGTGACCCATTGCCGGCTGGTGTTGCTGGCAACGATGGCCTCAGTCAGGCGAATGATATAATCCGCCTCTTCAAATGTGGCGAAAAGGCAAGGATCTGTTCCCAGTTTCTTACCGTCGTGAATGTATTGATAGAATGACTGCACATTGTTCGTGAATGCGTCGTTCCAGCCCTCAGGATGCCCTTTGGCCAGATGCGAATGCCTTTTTGCTTCTGGCGTCAACCTGTTTGGATCCCTCATGATCAGGCGGTTATCTTGGTCGCGAAAGCCCATCCACATCTGGTCGGCTGTCTGCTGGTTCCAGCGGATGGATGCCTGGCTGCCGTCGATCTCAAAATCGAAGTAGCAGCCATGGCCGGCACTGACCTCAGATGTGCAGTAGACGCCGTGGACACCGTTGTCCATCCGGAATAAGACGGCGCCATAGTCCTCCGTGACGATTTTCTTTTCTTCATAGGGTACATCCCCGCTGACAGAAAAGGTTTCAACCTGGCTGGTCGGCTTCTTGCGTACAGGAATAACAATCGCCAGATCGGCACAGACCTCCGTGATCCTGGCTCCGATCACAAACTGGATCACATCCATCCAGTGTGAGCCAATATCGGCCACACAACGGGAAATGCCGCAGATTTCTGGTTCCAGGCGCCAATTATAATCGGTGTCATAGAGCAGCCAGTCCTGCAGGTAATGGCCGTGCACCAGCGTAACGCGACCGATCTCGCCGTTGTGAATCCGGTTTTTTGTCTCCAGGACCAGCGGATTCATGCGGTAATTGAAATTGACAGCCGCAACCACATCCGGATTTTCCCTGAGGCACCGGACCAATCGCCCCGATTCCTCGCTGTTGCGGGCCAGCGGTTTTTCGGAGAACAGGTGCTTCCCGCTGCGGATCACCTGCTCATTGATCCGCGCGTGCAGATGATTGGGCGTGCAGTTGTGGATCACCTGGATCTCGGGGTCCGCCAGCAGTTCATCGATGGTTTCATAGCAATGAGGGATGTTGTATTCACCGGCTTTTCTTCTGGCCAGGGCGCCATCGGCATCCGCAACTGCGACCAGTTCGGCAAAGCCGATCCGCCTGATCGAATCGATATGGCTGGCGCCGATATAGCCGGTGCCAATAATGCCGCTCTTCAGCTTATTCATGGTATCACCTCAAGCCGGTCAGACAGACAGGTATGCCAGGCAGTCCGCGATCGACTGTTTATGATCGATTGTCGGCCAGTATTCCAGGCCGACAAAGCCTTTATAACCCTGAGTGTCGATCTTCTTCAAGACATAGGGGTAGTTGATCTCATTATCGATCGGTTCATGCCGACCGGGTACGCCTGCCGTGTGAACATGGCCGATCCATTCCAGGTTATTTGTCATATTGGCGATGATGTTACCCTCCATGATCTGCATGTGGTAGATGTCGTATAAAACCTTAATGTTCGGGCAGTTCACGCATTTTACGATTTCAAAAGCGGTAGCGGATGAGTCCAGGTAATAGCCCTTGTGATCGACAAATGAATTCAACGGCTCCAGAACCAGTGTCATGTCAGCATGAACCAGCAGATCGGCTGCACGCTTGAGATTTTCGACCAAAATGTTCTTCTGTGTATCAGAGCGGCTGCCGATATCACTGGAGAGGCCGATCATGGTCGTACAGCCGATCGAACCTGCCATGTCGATCGAGCGTCGCACATTGGCCATAACGGGTTCGGAAGAGCGATCCAGCTGAAAATTACGCGGCTCGTTGAGTGTGCAGGCAGAAAACCGAACAGCGCAGGCTGCAGCTACGGCAGATAGCTGCGCCAGATCTTTATCGGAAGGATCCCAGAATTCAACAGCCTTATATCCGGCGTCTGCCGCCAGACGAATCCGGTCTGCGAAGGATTTTTCGGGGAATACGGTCTCCAGGCAGAGTGATAAATGAATCATGTCAACACATTCCTTTCAGGATGAGATCCGGTCTCAAGCAAACACTACGGGCTTATCAGGCTAATACTTTTGTGACCTTCCGAATGGCTGCGGCGATCAGGCCGGCATCTGCGTCGCTCATCTGCGCCGGGATATCCAGCATGATACATCGGCTAAGGTACTCCAGTGTCGCTGGGTTCATATCTTCCGAATAATTCACTTCTTCTCCCTTATGGTACGGACAGGTCCAGGGGCATTGAATGGCGGTCGGTGTCATTTTGTTGATCACATGTTTCCAGTGCTTGTAAATATGCCAGTCGGGGATACTAGAGCTGTAAACACTGCCGGCGGCCACCCCCTCGGCTTGCAGTGCGCGGGCAAATTCATCGACCTTTGACGCGTCATTCAGATAAAACACCAGGCAGACAGCGACATCGCCGGCCGGATCGTAGACGGGCCGCAGCTTGATCGCCGTCAGGTCCGAAATCCCGGCAATGATGCGTTGCTGCAGCTGTCTCATCCGGCCTACCAACCCATCCAGCCGGTCCAATTGCGCCAGCATGACTGCGCCCGTCAACTCGCTCATCCGGTAATTGACGCCGCAGAAGAGCTCGCCCTCGTAGCGTTGTTCCGCAAAACGGTCCGGTCGCCAGCAGGCTGCCGTGTCGTGATACCCCATGCAGCGATCGTACAGAATATCATTATCGGTGATGATCGCTCCGCCTTCGCCGGCGGTGATGATCTTGTGGTACTGGAAGGAAAAGCAGCCGCAATCGCCGAAAGTACCTAAAGTTTTTCCTTTATATGTTCCGCCGCAAGCTTGGGCGACATCTTCGATCACGCGCAGGTTATGCTTTCCGGCAATAGACATGATCCGGTCCATGTCGCAGGGAACCCCGCGCATATGGACAATCACGAGCGCCCGCGTTGACGGCGTGATTTTTCTTTCAATATCATCAGGATCGATCGTCAATGTCTCATCGACTTCTGCAATGACCGGGATCGCTTTAGCGGCGACAATCGCGGCACATGAGGCAAAAAAGGTGTAACCGGATACGATCACTTCATCCCCCGGACCTATACCGCAGGCGACTAAGGATGCGATCAAGGCAGATGTACAGGAATTGACGGCAAGGCAATGCTTCGATCCCATGCGGGTCGCGAACTTCGTTTCGAATTCACTGACTTTCGAAGGATATTGCTCTGGCCCATAATATCTGAATAAGTATTTCCGATCCAGCACCTCCAGGACCTGTCTCTTTTCTTCATCGCCTATTTCGATACCGCCGGGATACATCGGCAGATTCGGCGTCGTCTTTGTTTTGGGACCGCCGTACAAGGCGAGATCACTTTTCATTTTTCATTCATTCCTTTCTTGCATGTGCATGACAGGCATGTCGTTTCTGCTTTGCTTCAACATAGGGATTGTCGGTGTCAATCAGCTGGATTTCCTCATTTATGTACCACACCGTTGTCAATAACAAATAGAAATGCGACGATCCGTGTCCTGTTCCCTGATATCAGGCTAATTGCTATTGAATACTAAAAGCTTTTATATCACGATCATAGCGTATGAAAAACAGATTGTCAATGCCCATTTTCCTGTCTGGAGTCATTGAAATAGCAGCCAAAGGCTGATATGATATTATCAAACATAAAACGCTTCAGTGATGTTGCCCCGACTGTCATCCTCTGATGGCAATCAAAAATACTAGGAGATGCCTCATGTCCAGAATCACGATCATGCAAGTAGCGCAAGCTGCCGGTGTTTCACCAACCGCTGTATCATTGGCCATCAATGGCAAACCAGGGATCAGCGACGAGACGCGCAAACGGATCTTGGGGATCGTTAAACAGATGGACTTTATACCCAATGAGAACTCGCGTCGCTTACTCTCAAACCGGACAGGCAACATCGCAGTTCTGATGGATCAGGACTCATCACTCCTGGATCAGTTCTTCTATTCCGAATTAAATACGCAACTGATCCGTGAATGTGAAGACCACCAGTACAATGTTATCTACTCCGTTGTCAGCATCGATGACGGTGGGGCGGTTAACATCCCAAAGGTTATCCGAACCAGGGATATCGATGGGATCATCATTATCGGCTATCTCGATCCACTGATCATTCAACAGATTCAAGCCTATGGCTATCCGATCATCATCCTCGATAATTATCTGCCGTCCGCACATGTCAGCAGCGTCATTTTTGATTATCAGTCAGCAGCTCAGCTCGCGACCGAATACCTGGTGAAAAAAGGTCACCGCAGCATTGGCTACATTGGCAGTGACATCAGCAGCGGCAAGATCCAATATTTTGGTCAGCAGACATTTAAGGGGTTCAAGGAAGTATTAAGTAAACATCAGCTTTCGATTCCGGCTAGCTGGATCCAAATCAGCGCCACTAATGAGGAAACAGCCCGCGAAGCCATGGATTTCATTTTTGTAAGCAGTGAATTGCCCACTGCTGTGCTGTGCAGCGGTGACATTTATGCAATCGGCGCAATGCGCAGCATCAAGGCACATGGCTTATTTGTACCAGGCGACATATCGGTGATCGGTATCGATGACATCCTGCTGTCGCGATATATCGAGCCGGCCTTGACGACAGTGCGCGTCGACCGTCAGAGTATGGCAGCAATGGCCATCACAGCCATGTGCAACAGAATCGAGGCAAAATCAAAGCTGGATCAGATGCTCTGCACGAGTCACCAGTTGATTGAACGCGACTCGGTTAAGGAGCTTACGGAGACAAGCGGCTAGGGTAACTGGACATCTGGCAATGTAACTTTTATTGGAATTATCGAACACACCATACTGGGGTTTTATTACGCTGTTCGCATATTACGAACGCAAAATCAAACGCAAATATTTGCGTTCGCATTTGCGTCAATCAGGAAATCCGACGCCGGTGATATCTGAAGAGGATTTCGCTGCCGTGAAACAGCTCTTTCATTGCGAGGTTATAACGCTTAGCTCAATCTCAGTGATGTTCATCCACCATTATCACCCTTACCCCGGAAAAAACCGCTTCCGGTCGGCCCACAGCCCTAGGGCCGGATTGCTGACGAAGAAGATCGTCTCGCCGTCCGGCATGATGTTGATACCGTCGATCAGTTTCTTTGGATCATAACGCTCGAGCGCCTGCTCCAGCGGCATGTAGCGGAAGTTGACTTGCTCGATCTCCTCCTGTGACAGCTGGGAGACGGCGTAGGTGATGTTGAAGTGGCCGTCGGATGAACCGTGGATCAGGTGGGCCGCCACCGAGAGGTTCTCGCGCAGATCGGCTTGTTCGCCGATCAGCTTGATCACATTCTCGCGGCCGATATAGCCGTACTTGCGGATCAGGCGGTCATTTTGCTCGTCTTCGCCGAACTTGCGCACGCCGGGGGCC
>Ga0351916_1215_pt1 | contig 15481 bp, 11 predicted proteins | sample TotcelHT113001N3_FD_206868 | JGI IMG/M metagenome (GOLD analysis project Ga0351916, IMG submission 206868) | Enriched cells from coal bed in the Powder River Basin, Montana, United States - Total cells T11 rep1 HSBNCT.T11.300.1.N3 ... | reverse complement strand
AGAAAGGGGCTCCCCTCCCGGTTCAGCCAGCGGCGGCGGGCGGCATAGTCCGGCAGTACCTTCGCCACCTCGGCCCAGAAGCGGGGGTTGTGTCCGGAAACCTTGAGGTGCGCCAGTTCATGCACCACCACGTAGTCGATGACCAGGGGCGGGCACAGGATGAGGCGCCAGTTAAAACGCAGCCTGCCGTCGGGGTGGCATTCGCCCCAGCGCCGTCTCCAGCCTTTGAGTTCCACCGGTCCCGGGGAAAGATTCATAGCCGCGGCAAAATGGGCCACCCGGGCCTGAAGCCGCTCCAGGGCGCGCCCGGCGTACCAGGCCACCAACCGGGGCCAGAGATCGGCCCCTGCCGGCAGCGGCAGGCGCATCTCCGGCCCGTTCAGGCTCACGGTCCCGGTGGCGCCCTTAAGCACCGTCAGCCGGAAGGCCTCTCCCAGGAGGTAGGCGGCCCCGGCCTGGATGTGCCCCCAGGCCGCCTGCCTTTCCGCCACCTTGGCCTCGATCCAGGCCCGGTGCTTCTCCAGGGCCCGGGCCAGGCTTTCCTGGCTGGTCCCCCGGGGCAGGGTGACCACCACCTTGCCCTCGGTGGTGACCTGGATGCCGATGCTCCGGCGCCGGGCGCTCACGCGGTATTCGATGTTTGGCTCGTTCATGTTGGTGCTTTTGGGTATGGCCCGCCGTGCCCCTACGTTGCGAATTGAATAGCTTATACTCGTTGCCAAAAGTTCTTTCCTCTTATCTCCTCTCCCCCCAACAGGGGGTTAGGGAGAGGGGGGCGGAAAAAACTTTTGGCAAACGCTATAGGCGGCCAGAGACGGCCGCCCCACCCCTTTTTGTGGTGGGGCGGGCCTCCGTGCCCGCCAACCTTTTCCAGACCTATCCTTGATAAAAAGCATGGTGCGCAGTGCGCACCCTACAATGACCAAAAAGCTAAATCAAGCCGCTGCCCAAGGCCCCGGCAATGGCCAGGAGCATGGCGGCCACCAAAAGCTGCACTGTACGCAAGGTAATTTTTTTCAGCAGGCGGTTGCCGAGCCAGGCCCCGCTAAAGGCCGCCAGGACTGCGGCGGTCAGGAGGCCGTGGTTCCCCGCCAGAGTCAATCCGGGTAAGTTGAGGCCATAGATGATGATCCGGGGAATATCCACCATGAGGGAGATGGCCACCCCGGTGGCGATATAACTTTCTTTGGTCAAGCCCGCCCGGAGAAGAAAAGGGCTGCGCAGCGCCCCCTGGTGACCCGAAAGACCTCCAAAAAAACCGCTCAGGATTCCGCCCAGGGGAAGATACCGGGGAGGCAGGGAAAACCGCGCCCCGGCCGGAGCCATTTCCGCCAGGGCGAAGACCGCTATGAGCATTGCCACCACCAGCTTCACCACGGTGACCTGCGCCTCCCGGCCCCAGACCTGGTAAATGAAGAGAGGTTGGAGGTCCGAAAGCCACAGGAGGACCCAGGCCCCTGCGAGGGCGCTGAGGATGGCCGGGAGGCCGAATTTTACCACCACCACCTGGTCGGCGTGCCGGCCCAGGAGCCAGAACTTGAAAAGATTGTTCAGGGCGTGGACCACCGCGGTCAAGGCGATGGCCAGGTAGAGGGGAAAAAACAGGGCCATGACCGGGAGCAGCAAGGTGCCCAGGCCGAAGCCGGAAAACAGGGTCAAACCCGAGGCCAGGAACGCCGCCAGGCAAATGATGAGATAGGACATAGAGGCTATCCGTTATCCGCAATCAGCATAGGCTTAAAATAGCCTTTTAACAGAAAACGGAAAACAGAAAACGGCATAAGCAAAGAGGCCAGGGAACCCCCTGGCCTCTGCAATTAACTTGGGATAGCTGAATTACAACTTATACCGCTCTTCCACGATCTGCTCCACTTCTTCTTCCGAGGGCATGCTGTCCCGGTAGCCCGCCATGTATTGGTTCCGGAGCCAGCGGAAGAGGCTGACGGTTTCGTTGATCCGGACGATCTCGGGGATGTCGCCGCCCTTGACCGTCTTGATGTGCTGGTTGTACTGGCCCAGCATGGACACCACGTCGTAGAAGGTGGCGGCGTCCCGCTTGATACCCCGCTTGAAGGACTTGCCTTCCTTGGGGTAGATCAGGTCCGGGGCCGGGTTGCCCGAGATGTCGATGCGCTGGAAGGGCCGCCGCACCGCCACCTGCCATTTCCGGGACTCCACCATCATCCGGGAGATCATGGGGCCGGCCCAGTCGCTGGTCACATGCCCCGTGGGGCAGGCGGAGAAGAACTCCACCAGGGACGGGCCGTTGTAGGCGATGGCCTCCTTGAGGATCTTGATGGCATAGAACGGGTTGTCGATGGTGAGCTTGGCGGCATAGACGTGGGAGATGGCCATGGCCTGGCTGATGATCCGGCGGTGCAGGGTGGTCTTGCCGGCCAGCTTCCTGCCGATGGGGGAGGTGGAGCGGTCGGTCCCGAAGCGGGTGGCCCCGGACTTCTGCATCCCGGTGTTCATGTAGCCTTCGTTGTTGAAGATGACCCAGGTGATGTCGAAATTCTCGCCCAGGGCATGGTTGAAGGGACCATTGCCGATGTCGTAGATGGCGCCATCCCCGGCAAAGACGATGATCTTGGTGAGGACGCTGTTGTAGCGGTTCTGGTAGGCCTGGTCCAGGCTGAACTTGGCCCCCAGGGCGGCGGCGGAAGCGGTGCCGAAACCGTAGTGGCCCGACGGGTACATGCGGGTATTGAAAGGGTTCACCAGTTCCGAGACCTGGTCGCAGCCGGTGGCGTTGATGGAATAAATGTTGAAGCCATAGTCCAGCATGTGTTCGATGGCCCGCTTGTTCTTGTCCGACAGGATTTTCAGGCCCTGGTAGAAGGTGGCGATGCCCTGGGGGTTATTGCGCAGGGACTCCGCCGCAAAGAAGGTCAGCAGGTTGATGACCCCCTCGGAGCAGCCCGGGCACAGGGTGTGTTTGCCGGGGTAGAGCTTGGAATAGACGAAGAGCACCTGGTGGTTGAGGGAGAGCTTGTCCACGAACTGGGCCAGGTTGACCGTGTTGTCCCAGGCCCGGCAGGCCGCAGGGAGAAAATCCTCTTCGCTCAGAGCGGTTTTGTCCGCCATTTTCAAGGCGTCGGTGGGGCACACCTGGGCGCACACGCCGCAGCCCTTGCAGGCGGCCGGATCGGCGTTGATGTTCAAGGCAAAGCGATCCCAGGGGATGCCCTTGGGCGGGTTCTTAAACTTCTTGAAGTACCGGGCGGCGCCGTTGCCGTCCACCGGCCGGTCGGTGACCGTGGAGATGAGGGCCGAATCGGGGCACGAGGCGGTGCACAGCCCGCAGGCGATACACTTGCTGGCGTCATAGATCGGCAACTGGGTGCCGATGTAGCTCACATCCCGGTAGCGGCTGGTCCCCGCCGGCACGATGGGCAGAAAGTGGTCCCAGGGGACCTTTTTGCCATCCAGGATGGGCTTGATCATATCCTGGTAGAAGACCTCCTGGTAGTTCTCGATCAGGTTCACCGGTTTGATGATGCCCATCTGGTCTTTCTCGCTGAGGAGCACCGGCAGCCCTGCGGTTCCCTTGCCCTGGCCGAAGTTCTCCGGCAGCGGCGGGGTGTAGACCGGGGCGGTGGCGTCCAGGGCCAGGGTGCCGGGAGCCTTGTCGCTGACGTGGCCCGAGGCCTGCTCGGCGCCGTACTTGAGCAGGGAGACGTTGGACTCCAGCATTTCCCGCTTCTTGGTGCCCAGTTTCTTTTCCAGGGTTTTCTTGAAGCGTTGTTCGAATTCCTTTTCCGGGAGGATGCCCATTTCCCGGTTGATGAGGCCCAGGAAGGCGGCCCCGGGAAGGTTGCGGTTCAGGTGCTGGAGGGCGGCCCGGGTGCCGTCGATGGTCATGAGCTTGATCTGGCGATACTTGATCAGGGACTGCACCTGGGACGAAAAGGTGGCCATAATATCGTAGCAGCTCTTGGCAGAGTTGATCACCAGCAGGCCGTTTTCTTTCAGACCGCCCACATACTCCTTCAGGATCTGGTCCGAGAGGAACTTCTCATTGAAGAAGGCCAGGACGTCCCGTTCGGTCAATTCCGAGCTGTTACGGATGGGCTGGGAGGAGATGCGCAGGTTCATGAACACCGGGGCGCCCTTGCGGGCGGCGCCGTAGCGGGCCCCGGACTGGATGTATTTCTTGCCGGTGCCGATGTCCTGGGCATAGACCAGGGCCGCGGACTCCAGGGCGGTCTTGACGCCTTCGGCGCCCACGCCGATAAAGGTCATGCCCAACTCCCGCTCCAGGTAGCCGGGCAGGGGGGCGGAGCGGAGGGTCATGGGGCCTTCGATGCCGACGTAAAAATCCCGCTGGAAGCGCCGCTTCTTTTCGTAAAAGGAGAGCATATTCTCGATCACCGCGGCGGCGTCATACTTGTTGAAGTCCTTGCTGCCCAGGCCGTAAACCCCGTGGAACAGGGTGGGCATGTCCTCGCGGCCATAGATGCGGTGCTGTTTTTTCCCTTCCCGGCCGGCCCGGATGGAGATTTGCAGGGAGGCCTGGACGTCCGCCAGGAGGAGCTGGTTGTGGGTAGTGCCGGCCCGTTCCATGACCGAGATCACCTTGGCCTTGCGCATGCCGTAGGCCAGTTCTTCGTAGCACGGCGGGTTGAACAACACCGGCCGCACCACCCCGATTTTGTAGCCCTTGACGTCCCGGTAGTAGTCCACCACGTCCTTGATGACGCCGGCGGCGGAGCCCAGGAGGACCACGACCATGTCAGCGTCTTCGGTGCGGTAGCAGTCCACCACCTTGAGGTTGGTGCCCAGGATGCGGTTCATGTTGTTCATGGCGATGACGAAGCCCCGCCGGAAGAAACGGTACGCCAGGTCCTGGGCCACCTGGCCTTCCATGGTCAGTTCGGTGTCGGTGAAGGTGCCGGTGAGGGTGCCGTGCTCGAAATTGGGCTGGTACATGCGGTTGGGCGGCCCGACGTAATACTCCAGGAAGGCGTCGGAAAGCGCCTTGATATTCTCGATGGCGTGGCTCTTGATGAAACCGTCGCCGATCACCATGGTGGGCAGCATCACCTGCTTGAGCTCGCTGACCTTGAAGGCCACGGGCAACAAGTCGTGCAGCTCCTGGTTGTCTTCACTCACCAGTTGGGCCCAGCCGGCATTGCGCACGGCGTAGAAGTCGGTGTGGCCGCAGTGGATGCTCAAAGAGCCCTTGTTGACCTCCCGGGCCATGACCGTCATCACCACCGGCAGGCGCTTGCCCGCCACGGAAAAGAGGTTTTTGGTCTTGAGGAGCAGGCCCTGGGAGGAGGTGTTGTCGGCATAGCGTCCGCCCTGGCAGGCCATGGCCTCCACCGCGGCGATGGCCGAGAGTTCGTCCGAGGGCTGGAAATACATGAGCTCGTTGCCGAAGAGGTTTTTTTGGCCGTGGGCCGCCACCTTGGCGAAGGTTTCGGCAATGGGGGTGGAGGGGGTGATGGGGTAGCCGCAGAGACCGTCCACCAGGCGGGTCAGCACCGAAATGGCCGCCTGGTTGCCGTCCATCAGGACTTCCTGGCGTTTGCGCATATTTTCCAGCAACTTGGGCGGGATGGTGGCCATATCGAAGGCAAAGAGTTCGTTGGCGTCAAAGCGCTCCCACTCGGTGGGCCAGTCGATGGGCAGGACTTTGCCCTTCCTGACCTGCCGCAGGCGGTGGTAGGGGAGCTGCTGTCGCAGGGTATCGATTTCGGTGCTGGGTCTCATGGCGGCACTCTCCTTGGCAAAAAATACCCGAATATACCCATCGGGTCCCATCGTTATCGCAAATTTAATTAACCTTGGCAATTATTTTTCAGTTGACGCGTTGATTTATCCTTCATAATATTAGAACTGAAATAATGAAAGATAACAATGGCGGCCGCATATTTTTTCCGGGAATTTCAGGACAACCAACAGCGCACCCTGAATCAGGCCGTGGAGGCCTACCGCGCCTATCTCGAGGCCGTGGAGGCCGGCCGGCCCCTCAAGGGCGGCATGCACTGGAAGAAGATCAAGGGCAGGGAATATCTCTATCGATACCGGGACCGCTATGGCCGCGGCTCCTCCCTGGGGCCCCGGTCGCCCCACACCGAGCGCCTCTGGGACGAATTTGGCCGCCAGCGCCGGGAGACCGCGGCGCGCCTCAGCGCCCGGCGCCAGCACCTGGCCGAGGCGGCCCGGTTCTGCCGGGCGGCCTTGATCCACCGGGTCCCCCAGCCGGTCATCCGGATCTTGCGCTCTCTGCCGTCGGGCGACCTCAGCGCCGCGCCGCTCCTGGTGATCGACGCCCACGCCCTCCACGCCTTCGAGTTTGCCGCCGGGGTCTTTATCGAGGCTCCCCGGGATTCGGGCCTCTTGGCCGGCGCCGCCTCCGGGCTCACCCTGGCGGCGGCGGCAGAGGTGTCGCCGGACGCCTTCCTGCGCCTGCTGCGCCAGGCGGACCGCTCCTATGACATCCTCCCCGGCGACGGCTATGCCGCGGTCAATCAACAGGGCTTCCAGGTCAGATTATTGCCACCCCCAACGGCGCCCTCCGGCCACCGGATGATGGTCCGGAACGCCCCGGGCCTCACGGTGCCGGATGAATCCGGCGATCTGGCCGCGCTTATGGCGGCGCCCAAATTTTCCCAGGTGGTCATCGGCCGGCGCGGCGACCCGGTGACCATGACGGTTCCCGATCCCCGGGCCCTGGCCCTGCACCTGCTCTGGCTGAGCCAGCGCCAGGACCGGGAACCCGCCGCGAGAGCCCGGGACCGGGTCCAGGCCGCGGCCCTGGCCGAACTGATCCTGCGCTATCTGCCCCAATACCATTTCTTTTCCGCCGAACTGCAGCTGTTCCCGGCCGAGGTGGCCCGTCTGGCTGAAAACCTGGTGGAAGGCTATGAGGTGGCTGCGGACCTGGATGCGGAGTAGTGAGAGCATACCGAAGGGAGACCTCTGCGAAAGACTATTTTGTCATCCTGAGCGCAGCGAAGGATCTCGTCTTTCCCCGTAGTGATGAGATTCTTCGGTCGCTCCGCTCCCTCAGAATGACAGGTGAGGGGACTTTCGCAGAGGTCTCATGCCGAGTTGCGATCAAACAGGTAATTTATCTCTTGTGGGGCGGCTGTCTTTCAAGTCAAGGTACCTGGGTGAGAAACTGGTTCCAGGGTTGATTGTTTTTTAACATGGCGTTGATGATAAGCACGAGTTTACGCATACAGGCGGTTAGGGCCAGTTTTTTAGATTTGCCTGCGGCCAAGAGGCGTTGATAAAAGGGGCGGATCACCGGGTTGAAGCGAGAGGCCACCACCGCGGCCATATAAAGCATATGGCGCAGGTGGCTGCGGCCACCCCGGATCATCCTTTTGCCCCGGAAACGGCCGGAATCCCGATTATAAGGGGCTACCCCCACCAGGGCCGCGGCTTGTTTGCCGGGCAGCGTGCCCGCTTCCGGCAACTGGGCCATGACAGCCCGGGCAACGATTGGGCCGACGCCGGGGATGCTTTGTAACAAACGGTCATGGTCCCGCCAGAGAGGACTACTGCGGATCTGGTCGTTAAGATCCCGGTCCAGCTGCTCCAGGCGTTGCTGCAGCCAGGTAAGATGAGCCTGGATATCCTGTTTGAGAGCGGGGATGAAGGTCTTTTCCAGGCGATTTTTTTCCTGGCCGATCATCTTCACCACCTGCAGGCGCCGCTGCAGGGCCGCTTTCAGAAGCTGCTGGTCCTGGCCCGGCAAAGATCGAGGTTCCGGCTTCAGGGCTTCGGCAAAGTGGGCCAGGACCTGGGCGTCAATCTTATCGGTTTTGGCCAGCTTGCCGGTGGCGCCGGCGAATTTCCGCACCGCCTGGGGGTTGACCATGGCCACCGGCAGCTGGGCCTCGGCCAGGGCCGCGGTCACCAGAAACTCATAGCCGCCGGAGGCCTCCAGGACGATGAGTTGGGGTTTGAGAGCCACCAGGCGTTTGACCAGTTGCTTAATGCCCTGGTCGTTGTTGTTGGTAACGAAATGGCGGCCTTGGGGCCGCACGGCCACATCCAGTTTCTGTTTGGAGACATCGAGGCCTACAAAAATTTGGGGCTTCATAGCTTGCTTTCCCGTCCTTGTAGATGCGAGATCGTGGTCTCAGCCGACTGTTCGGGTTAGGGCAAGCGGGACGTGGCGCCCTTGCTACAGAACGGTCTTTGACGACCCAGGGGCGGCCGGGCTGCCACGTCCGCAACCTTTGGCCCCCCCGGCCAGGCCCATGGGCCTGGCCGGGGGGATAACCTGGATAAGTCACCAGGGCACATATTTTACCAAACATAGCGAGTATTGGGAAACATGTCCTGGTGCTTTGCTAATATACAAGCGACCTGTGTGTCCGCCCTGGCTTGAGGGCGTACACGCAGGTGCGCCCCTGCGTGATAGAGGCTTTTCTTACTTCTATGAACGCAACTCGGTATCAAAGGGCAATCTAAGGATTATTCTTGGTCAGCACTGTCCGTTGAGGAAATTGCTGGCGCCTGTCCAGCCCCCCTCACCCCAGCCCTCTCCCCCCGAAGCGGGGGGAGAGGGAGTGAGTGATGTGGCTAAGTTTAATAACCATAACACATTGAATCTGCACAATTATTTCCCCTCTCCCCCAATGGGGGTGAGGGTCAGGGTGAGGGGGAAGTAATCTTCTCGGAGCAATGAGTCGGTTCATGACAGAGGTTGGAAGGGAAGTTGCAGGGGCGCCGCGTGTTGTGCCCCAGGCCGGGGGAATTTTTCGTCAGGCCCTCCTCCGGCCGTCGCCGCAAAATTTACCCCAACTGGCGCCAGAGACGGATCAGGGGCGGGGTGGCCCGGGTTTCAGCTTCCGCCGCCGGCAGGGTCGCAAAGAAGGCCCGGGCAATGGCCCGGCCGCGGTCGTCCTGGGCCGCGGGCCAGTCGCCATAGGTCAGGGCCCCCACCTTGCAGGCCGCAACGCAGGCCGGAACTTTCCCGGCTCTTTCCCGGTCCGGGCACTGGTCGCACTTCAGGGCCACCGCGGCCTTGTCCGGGGCCGCCGCCAGGGGCGCGTAGGTCAGGACCCCGAAGGGGCAGGCCATGGCGCACATGGCGCAACTGATGCAGCGCTGCGGGTCGATGTCCACCGTACCCCGGGAGGCGTCCCGGCGGATGGCCCCGGCGATGCAGACCTCCTGGCAGGGGGCCGGGTCGCAGTGGCGGCACTTGTTGGGAAAGGCCAGGTTCCGCCCCCCCGGATAGATGCGCAGCCGGGCCTGGGGCCGGGTGGCCTCGCTGATGGCGGCATAGAGATTTTTAGTGGCCGAGTGCTCCACCGCACAGGCCAGCCGGCACTGAAAACAGCCGACACAACGCTCCGGGCGGACGATGACGGTTTTCATGGCGTAATACTCCCAAAAGATCGGTGGGGCGGGCCTCCGTGCCCGCCGGTTTTTTAACTTTACTCTCGTTCCCAAGCTCCTGCTTGGGAACGTACTTGTAGTTTTTATAGGGCGGCCCGTGGCCGCCGTGGTTGGCGTGCACGGCACGCCCTATAATCGCACTGTCCTTCGATCTCGAAGCATAACTCTCGTTCCCGAACCCCTGCTTAAAAAAGCATTTTGTGGCCCAAGCTCCTGCTTGGCACCTCCTGCTATAAAAGCCGGATAGTATTACTCCTCAAAATCATTCGCAAAGCGGAGCTTTGCGTGCAAGGAGGTTCCCAAGCCGGAGCTTGGGAACCAGCAAGGAAGTGGTAGAACAGGCTTCCAGCCTGTTCATGTGCACAGGCTGGAAGCCTATTCTACCAATCTTACCCCCACATCCGCCCCGGCTGGACGGGGCCGGCCACGGGCAGTTGCTGGGCCATCAACTGAAAATAAATCCCGGCGTCTTCCACCGCTCCCACGAAGGTGAGGCCCACGAGTTTGCCCTCCCGGTAGATGAGGCTGCGGTAGTGGCCCCGCGGCGCATCCAATGCGCTTACCGTGTCGCAGTCCTCGGCGTCCAAAGGCCCCAGGCCCCCGGTGATGATGTGGAAACCCCGCAGTGACAGGCTGTTCTGGGGCAGGAGACCGTCGTAGGCGAGGGCCGCCCCGGCCAGGTTGGCCCCGGCCACCCGCCCCTGGGCCACCGCCGCCGGCCAGATGTGGTAACCGGCGCGTTTCCCGGTCAGGAGATGGTAAGGGTAGGCGCAGTCCCCGGCGGCAAAGATGTCGGGGTCGGCGGTGCCCATCCGGTGGTCCACGGTTACGCCCTCAGCGGTGGCCAGGCCGGTCCCGGCCAAAAACTCCACGTTGGGGGACACCCCGATGGAAAAGAGCACCGCCTGGCAGGGGATTTCCCGGGCGTCGTTGAGGGTGAGGGCGCGCACCTGGCCGTCCTCGCCCCAGATGGCCTCGGGCCAGGCATGGTATATGATCTCGATCCCCATGCGGGTGATAGCCCCGTGCAGCAGGGCCGCGGCAGTGGGGTCCAGAACCCGGGACAGGGGCTGGGACCCCCGGGCCACCAGGGTGACGTCCAGGCCCCGCCGGGCCAGGGCGTCGGCGGTCTTCAGGCCCACGGCGCCGGCTCCCACCACCACGACCCGGCCAGCCCGGGGCAGCCCGGCGTCCAGGCGCTGCCAGTCGGCCAGGGTGCGCAGGGTGTAGACGCCGGAGAGCTCCTCCCCCTTGAGGCCCAGAAGGCGGGGCCGGGCCCCCGAGGCGATGAGCAGGCGGTCGTAGGGCAGGACCCTCCCGCCCAGGAGATGGACGGCGTGGGCGCCGGGGTCCACCCGCACCACCGGCTCCCCCAGGACCGGCTCGAAGTTCCACTGGCGGAAATAGTCCTGGCCCTGGAGCCAGACCTTCTCCGGGGAGACCTCGCCGCTCACCAGATACGTCAGCAAGGGGCGGCTGTACAAAGGTTGGGCTTCTTCGCTGATGACGGTGATGGGGCTGTCGGGGGCGTAGCGCCGGAGCGTCTCCGCTGCCCTGCACCCCGCGGCGCTGGCCCCGATAATCACGTAGCGCATGCTTCATCTTACCGCAGATTGCACCTTTCTGGAAAGAAAAATAGGGGGGTCTTTCCGGTCTTGCGGAAATTCGGCGCTTATAGTAGGTTTTTCATTGGAGGGGCGGGTTTATCCTAGTTGCCAAAAGTTCTTTCCGATTACTGGCTTTCAAATCCCCCTAAATCCCCCTTTTTCAAAGGGGGACTTTAAGAGCTATTCCTTTTAGTTCCCCCCTTTTCTCAAGGGGGGGTTAGGGGGGATTAGAAGGACGTGGCTATGGGAAAGACTTTTGGTAAACGCTATAAAACCAGCCTCCCGAAGAACAAATACTGAAATTTCCTAAGGGAGGAACCCATGCAACCCATATCCCGGGCCTTGATGAGCGTCACCGACAAGAGCGGCCTGGTGGAATTCGCCACCTTTTTGGCGGGCTACCAGATAGAAATCCTGTCCACCGGCGGCACCGCCAAGCTCCTGCGGGACAACGGCGTCCCCGTGGTGGAGGTCTCGGACTTCACCGGTTTCCCCGAGATGTTGGACGGCCGGGTCAAGACCCTGCACCCCAAGGTCCACGGCGGCATCCTGGGCCGCAGGGACCTCATGAGCCATCAGGAGCAGATGGCGGCCCACGGCATCGTCCCCATCGACCTGGTGGTGGTCAACCTCTACCAGTTCGAAAAGGCCGTGGCTAAACCCGGCTGCACCCTGGAAGACGCCATCGAGAACATCGACATCGGCGGCCCCACCATGCTCAGGGCCGCGGCCAAGAATTATGAGGCCGTGACTGTGGTGGTGGACCCGTTGGACTATCCCCGCCTCATGGCCGAAATGAAGCATAATAAAGGCGCCACCAACCTGGGCACCCGCTTTGCCCTGGCCCGCAAGGTCTTCAAGCTGACCCACGAATACGACGGGGCCATCTACCATTACCTGGCCGAGAAGGATGCGGCCGGCTGAATGGGCCCGCCCCCTGCCATTACCATGAGCCGGGGCCGCAAGATTGACCTCAGCGGCCCCCAGTATTACCAGGACCTGCTCACCGGCATTGCCATGGAAATCCTGGGCGAGCTCGCCGAACTGGAGAAGCTGGACCTGGCCACCCTGGGGGAGGACGCCTTCGAGCAGGTGGTGAGCATCACCCAGATCCGCCTGCTCAACGAGCTCTATTACGGTCTGGGGCAGCTGCGGGCCGCGGGGCTGGAGCCCGACGTGAAGCGGGCCATCCAGGACCTCAGGGACATCTGGAACCGTTACATCGACAGCACCAACCGGCCGGCGGCCCTGAAATTTCAGGTAGAGGCGGCAGAGGAACAGGTGCAGTAGGGAAGCAGGGGTTAGGGATTAGCGAAAAGCAGTAATAGTAGGGAGCGTCTTACGCTCCAAGCAAGGCGGCCACAGGCCGCCCTATAAGAACCATAATAGATTGTATTCTTTGAGCGACCTCCAACAAGTGGCGACTGTTACCGATCATTTCAACAGCAACTATGCAGCATGAAACAAAGGATAACCAAATGGTTTCAATAAAGTTCCGCTGTAATCATGACAATGTAAATAAGGATGCCAATATTACACTTAAAGAAGTCCATCTGCCTGGTGATATCTCAATTGCACGCACTATTTATGAATGCGATAGTAGGCAATTATGTGGAAACAACAAGGCTGTCCTTGAACAGAAGAATGAGGATTTATGCCCTGCTTGCATGCATGAGAGAAGGCACAGCGGTTGGCTTTAAAGTTCTTTGTTTTCAAGGGCAGAGCTTTCTTTAGACAGAATGCTTCATTTGTCTAATCCAAGCCGCTAATCAAATTCTTCTGGCTAAACTTCTGCCCAGGCGGCGGGCGCATCAAAACCCGGGATCAGCGGCCGGGCGCATACATGCCCTTATTGCAGAACCACAACGACTACAGTTTGGGTTCCGTCAAACTGCGTGCCGCCTGGCGTAGCGCCGCAACGTCGGCCAAATCCTCCGGCCTGCCTGAAGCGAGTTTCGCCGCAATCAAACTATCCGCATCGATAAAGGGAATCTTCAAGCCGGCGTCGATCTCAACTTCAACCCGCTTTTCCCAGGCCGTGTCAAAATCGACCCCGCTGATTTCCGGCAAAATATCGACCATCAGAGGCGGGTGCCCCATCCGGTAAAACTTGCCCGGCTCGATAAAATCTTCCGGTGTCAGGTCTTGCAGCGGGGCGCCAAACGCCGCCAGGGCTGCATAAACCGCCTCGGCATTGGCAACGTCCGCCTGGATGAGAATGTCCAAGTCTTTGGTTGCCCGCGGTTGGGCATGGAAGGAAACGGCATAGCCGCCAACCACAAGGTATTTAACCTTGTGGCCGTTGAACTGCGACAAGAGTTCTTTGAAGTCTTGATACATTGATGGCGGGTTCTTTCAGCCGGTAAGCTTCGGTGGTTAACTCGGATACGGCGGCAATGCGTTCACGGGCGGGTCTTCCCTGCCAGTATTGATATTCCTCGTCCTTCATGGCCTCAAGGCGCGCAAATTTCCTGATCGGGAAACGTGATTTTCTGTCCATGGGCTTGACCCTGGTTCAAGTAATAAAATTAATTATATCATTTTCAGCGCCGAAACGCGAGCACCTACTGGCCCCTGACCCCTAACCCCTGCTCTTCAGCGCTTCGGCCTGGTGATAATGCACCCCGATATCCCGGCGCAGGGCCAGGCGGTTGCCCTTCTCATCTTCCCGGGGGATCACCCGGATCTTGCCGTTGTCAAAGGCGTTGAGCAATTTTTGGCGCAGGGGCTCGGCGGCCTGGGATACGGTCTGACCGGCCTTGACGGTGGCATTGGCCAGGAGAAACGCCACCCGGGAGCCGTCGGACTTGAACACCCCATCGGCAAAATCCATGGCCGACGGGATGACCGTGAGCTTCTTTTTGTCGAAATAGTCGAAATCCATCTCCACCACTTCGCCCTTGGTCAGGGACCAGGGATAGCCTTTCTGCTGCTTGGGGCCGCCGGGGCCGGTCACCAGGGCGATGCACAGGGAGACCTGCTCGGACCGCACTTCCGGGGCGACTTTATCCAGAGTGCCGTCCGCCATGGCGGCAACCAAAGGACCCAGGTTGCGCAGCCGTTTCACCACCGGCTGGAATTCCGGCTCCCCCGGGCGGAGGTTGATTTCGCACACCCGGATGGCCGTGGGCGTAAAATTGCCGTCGAAGGAGACGAAACAGCCCGGATAGAGGACGCAGGGGCGCAGAACGCCCTGGTCTTTCAGGCTCCGGATGAGGGGCCGGGCGATGGTCTCGTCGGCCAGCTCCATCAAGGCGGGGGATTCAAAGGGGTGGGGCGAAATGGAGCCCATGCCGCCGGTGATGGGATTGTCCAGGCCCGGGGGCCGCTCGAACCGCTCCGGGTAGTCCATGGCGGTGGGCAGGATTTGATAATGGCCCAGCTTATCCACCAGGATGGTGAAACTGATTTCCACTCCGGACATGCGGGCCTCGATGAGCAGGGGCCAGGGAGATTTCTTGCCGCAGCCGCGGCTGTAGGCGTCTTTGTAGTCCTTCATCAAGCCGTCGTAGACATCTTTGACGTCCCAGGTGTTGAGCATAATCCGGGCGCCCTTGCCGCCGGCGCTGTAGGGAAATTTTAAGACCGCGCCGCCGAATTCGTGGATATAGGCCAGGCAGGTCTTCAACACCGCCGGGTAATCCCGGGCCTCCACCTCGGCCCAGGCCGGAGCCACCGGGATGCCCGCCTGCTCACAGGAGCGCTTGCCGGCAATCTTGTCGGCCTCATACGCAACCCCGGCGGCGGCCACGCCGATGATGCGGTCCCCGAACCCGGCCTCGGTTACCCGGTCCACCAGCCCCTCGAACAGCAAGCCCTCGGGCATCACCAGGGCCACGTCCAGATCTCCGGCCTCAAAGGCCCGGATCAGGGCCGCGGCATAGGATGGGGCCGAATTGTCGGGCACCGGGATAAAATCCACGGGCCAGTTCATTTTTTGGGCAAAGGGCTCCATGGCGCCGGTGCCTTTGACGACAACCCCGCGATAGGCCCCGGGATAAAGCTCGCTTATGGAGCGGCTGGTCTCCAGGGCGGCCAGCAGGGTCCTGCCGTCGGTCCCCACAAAACCGATTTTCTTCTCTGTCATAGGGCGGCTCTCAGGTCAAAAGAGACAATTTTTCTGCATCATATATTATCTCAGGCGGGCAAATCCATTAAAATCAACCGGCGCCTCCTGGGGCAGGAGGGGCGGCGCCTCCCCGGCCTGACTCTCCCGGGGTCTTGTGGTATGATGATACCTCGGGTTTCAGCGCCGGGAAAAGGGCGGACACACAGGTCCGCCCCTACGGCTTATACCAAGATGCGCTCATACAGGTAATGTAATGTTTTCTTTTTTAAGGGCGGACTTAGATGTTCGCCCATAAGAGGGCGACCCGCCGGGTCGCCCCTACAAGAGCCGGTATTACTTCTATGAGCGCAACTTGGTATTATCGGTTCTTATCAGGGGAGCGTTATGGAAGAAGGAGTCAGCATCCCGGGAACGGGAATCAGTCTGGAAGGGCGGT
>Ga0351916_1202_pt2 | contig 15674 bp, 16 predicted proteins | sample TotcelHT113001N3_FD_206868 | JGI IMG/M metagenome (GOLD analysis project Ga0351916, IMG submission 206868) | Enriched cells from coal bed in the Powder River Basin, Montana, United States - Total cells T11 rep1 HSBNCT.T11.300.1.N3 ... | reverse complement strand
CAGCCATCTCTCCAAAATATTTCAAACTAATCCCAACCCCACCGGAGTCACGCCATAGCTGCTCTAGCTGCGACGGCGGATCAGCCATCTCTCCAAAATATTTCAAACTAATCCCAACCCCACCGGAGTCACGCCATAGCTGCTCTAGCTGCGACGGCGGATCAGCCATCTCTCCAGATAGATTTTAGTCTCAGTAATAGCGTACTGATTATACGTAAAAAAACAAGGCTCCAGCCGCTCATCCTGCCGTGCCCGCCATAGCCCGCTCATCCTGAGCTTGTCGAAGGACAGTTGCGAAGGCCGGGAGCCTGTCGAAGGACGGCGGAGCAATCTGGGCACGCTAGCTTGCCACTACCAAGTCGCCAGGATGGCGCCGCTAATCAAGCAGAAGGTCAAGAGCCCAATAATGTCCATAAGGGTCATAAGTAATGGCCCAGCCGAGTGAGCCGGGTCGATTTTGAAATATTTAAGCACAAAAGGCACACAGCCACCAAGCATCACCGAAAGGACCACAAGCACACAGAGTGAGCTGCTAATCGCAAAGGCTCTGATAAAATCGGGTGTGCCATGGAAATAGTAGACGCGAATAAACGTAACTCCCGCAAGGATAAAGCCCATAACCACAGACATAAAGAACTCGCGTAGAATAAAACGACGAATATTGCGCTCATCAAGCTCACCCGTTGCCAAACCCTGAATCACCAAAGCTGATGTCTGGCTACTCGCACTTCCTCCGGTGTTATTAATCATGGGTGCGAAATAGATCAAAAAGCCGGCCAGTAAAGTCGAATAGTGTTCCGAAATAACCGTTGAAAACGACTGGACGATCAAGAGCACCACAAGCGTCGGCGCACGCTTGAGCAACATTTGGACAAAGGGCGTTTCGAAGTACGAATCACGCATCGGGCTCATCGACGCCATGCGCATAATATCTTCGCTCGACTCTTCTTCCAAAATATCAACCAGGGCATCCGCTGGGATCACGCCAAGAAAATGACCATTCTGGTCAATAACCGGTGCGGTCATGACATTATAGTGAGTCATTTTTTGGGCAACAGACTCCCGATCTTCGTCAATAGGCACCGCAAATTCGTTCTTGCGGGCAATAGAAGAAAGCTTCACCTGTGGCTTTTTAAGTACTAAATCTTCGAGCAAAATATGCCCAACTAGCTTACCCTCACGCGTCGTCAAGAAAATACACCGGTGCAATTCCTGGTCCGGCTGCAGGCGCTGGAGCAGCTGAATACTTCGTTCAACCGTAAAGTCGTCAATAAGCGTAATAACATCGCTGTCCATGTATCGACCAGCAGAGTCTATAGGGCACTGGAGCACCGAAAGCACCTGCTCTCGCTCTTTTTTGTGCAAGAGGCGCAAATACCGGTCAAGCTCTTCATCAGAAAGCTCATCAAAAAAGCCCGACAGCTGCTCGATAGAAAGATTCATGAGAATATATTGAAGCTGCTTTTCAGTCAAAAATGACGAAAAAGTGGCCTGTCGGGTTTCGGAAAATTCTTCAAAAATCGCCAGCTGCAACTCCTGCCCAAAAGACAAAAAGAGCTCTTGCGACTCATCGTCATCAAGCAGCGAAAAGAAATAGGCAATATCAGCCGGGTGCAACGCCTCCAGCTGTACCCGCAGCTCGCCCCCAACACCGGCACTTCGATGCACCACCGCGTCAAAATTGAGGAGAATCTTGGCGAACAGTTCTTGCTTTTCCATCGACAGACTCCTTCTCTTTCCAAGTGGCCTCTATTTGACTTTCAGTATATTCGTTTTATCCTAAAAAGAGAATAGACAAACTTGAATAATTATTTTTAATTATCAACAAAAACCAATACTTACAAAAACATGACAAGCTTTACGTTTATTGTTTCGGAATCTTTTCATGGCATGCGGCTCGATCAATTTCTCGCCGCGCAGGTGCCCGGCTCTTCGCGCGCGCAGTGCAAGCAACTTATTGACGCAGGCGTCGTACTACTCAATCGCAAGAGTACCACAAAACCGGGTAAAACAGTACAAAACAACGACGTTATTATCGTTACAACCACCACGCTCACGCCCCGACCGGCTATCTCTGGCGCTGACACAAAACGAATCGCCCAGTATCTGGTTGCCGAACATGAGCATTTTCTCGTGCTTAATAAACCCGCTGGACTGGTCGTCCACCCACCCTCGCACGCCCATACAGAAATTGCCCTCACTGACCTCCTAACAGCCGCCTACCCACACATCGCAAGCATCGGCCAGCCCGACAGACCGGGCATTGTGCATCGACTCGATAAATACACCTCGGGGCTCCTGCTGGTTGCCCAGACGCCCCATGGCTACGAGACGCTCATAACACTTTTTAAAAAACGCGCCATACAAAAAACCTATTTCGCCCTGGTCGCTGGCCATGCGCCGGCTACGGGTACCATAACCAATAATATCATGCGCGACCCATTCGACCCACGGCGTATGATTTGTCATGACTTTGAAGGCCGCGTCGCCCGGACCACCTTTGAAGCTATAACCTACTACCAGAACTGCACTCTCATAAAAGCTATGCCAAAAACGGGCCGCACGCACCAGATTCGTCTCCACTGCGCCCACATCGGCCACCCAGTTCTGGGCGACGCACTCTACGGCACGGCAACCAACGGCCTTGACCGCTACGCACTTCATGCCCATACCCTCGAATTCGTGTCCGACGGCACGCCATACACCTTCACCGTACCAATCCCCCCCGATCTTACCCAGTTTATAGAAGCACTCCCTCTGAAAAAATGACGCCGGTCTCTGGCGCAGCAAACTCCTGAAGGCGTTTGAGAAACCGTCTCTGTCTATACATTCCTGTGACTTCAATAGCCCGCAGGATCCAAAACGTAAAAAAAAGTAATGGGGGGCAGGGCCTACGAGGGCTTAATAAATAAATTACAAACTAAACATAACCCAAGTCTTGTTTTTTATATTTGGAAATTTCTAAACTAATACCTGACAAGAGAGAGATGCGATCTGGACGACGACACAACGGCCTGCGCATCGCCAAATTAATCTCTACCAGCTGCCCGCTTTACTGGTGCTCCATAAAGCGGGCACTTCTGTGCCCGTCGTGTTCGCCGCTCTTAAAGTGCCCCCCAGAATTTTTGCGCAAATCTTCCCATGCCAATAGCAGATTAAAACTTATTTGTTATTAATATTGTTTTTTATATTTGAAAATTTATATTCTTAAGAGCGTGGAGGGAACGACACTTCTTAACCGTACCGTGCAAATAAGTACGGTTCACTAAAGAGGGGCGCTTATGAGAAACATGCTGATAAAAATTCTTTTCAGGTACCTAGCGGTACCCATGCTACTCATTTTACATTTCTCGGGCATGGTGCGGGCAGAAACGGGCTGCGAAAAACGCGAGCGCCTCTTGATCCTGGGCGACAACGCCACGTATTCTGACGGCAAGCGCCGACCAGGAAGTCCTTATTGCGTTCCATACAACTGGTTTTCCCCCTACAAGTGCCCTTATGGTTGCGGGCTTTTTCAAGACCCAGCCTGCATATGGTATGGCATAGACCTATTAGACGCCGAAATCAAGTGCGGTATCGAGAAAACGGCGCGCGCCGGAGCAGCCGCATTCACGCTGATCAAGAACACACCAAACTTTATCCAGCAAATAACAAACCTCACGCAATCGATCCAGAGGTTAATTGACCAAATAAAACGTGACTTACCAGCGTTTAACACCCAGATAAACGACATAAAACAGATGATCACGCGCAAAGACCAGGGACTTGGCGGGGTAAACAAAATTATTGACTTTACAGGACAGATCTCAGACTTTGTGGCGCAACTTGCACAAGTGGCTGCACAAGTCCCACCCATTATCATCCCACTCATTGACGCATCAAAAGCCGGCGCTGAGATGCTGGGTGCACCTGGGCTGATCAAGCTCGCAGACGACTTTCAAAACGGACTCGTCATTACCGATGCAATACTTAAGGCATTTATCGAGTTGCAACCAGAGGTAAAAAAGATGGGTCCGTCGCTTAAAGGGCTGGTGAAGTCTCTGGATGATATGTTCAAAAGTTTATCAGTAGGAACAGGAAAGTAAGAACGTAACCACTTCACACATAAAGGAAAAAAAGTATGAAGTACACACACGTGATATATGCGCTCGCCATTGTCGTAACGGCGAGTATGAGCTACGGCGAAGAAGCGCCAAAAGCCAATCCCGTTAAGCAGGCTCTTGAGGTTATTCAGGGGGTCAAAAAGGTTCTGGAAACAGGCCTTACGGGCGTAAAGAAAACAACTGAATTTGCTGCTCGTACCCTACCGCAGGTACCACCGATTAAAAATGCTATTGAGCTATCGCTCAAAGGCAAAGACGATCAGGTAAAAATAAAAGCGGGCTTTGATGCTGCAGGAAAATTACTGGTTATTGTCACCGACATGACCGGCAAAGACGGCGTCTTGGTACCGGTATTTGATCTGATTGGCGAAATTGGCGACAAGATCGTCCGCCCATTCAAACCTGAAGATGCAAAGAAAATGAAGGATGCCATGGACATTGCACGAGAAGTCACGAGCTCGCTCTCGGAAATATCGAAACAGATCTCGAAAGACATATTGCCAAGCATCCAGGGACTCGTCATGGAGATCTTCAAGTTAATTGCAGAATTAAGCGGAGGAACACCGGCAACTCAAGCAAAATAATCACAAGCTCTACCAGCTGCCCGTTTTATTGGTATCCCCGTAAAGCGGGCGCTTTTCTAACTTCTCACCAGGGGCCGATCGCCATACCGGAGCGACTTGGATTCGCCCTTCACCCGTTCAAATTCTTTTGCATACAGATCGGCAATATCATCGCTACAGACAATAAGCACATTTTCACGGTGCTTGCACGAGGCCTCGGTGCAATTGCGCGAGCCCGTCCAGACAATTTTGCCGCCCTTGGCCCAACTGGACGCATGACATACGATAAACTTATTATGCATGAGCGAATAGTGTTCTTTGATAATTAATGGGTCTGGATAGACATAGACAGCAATACCGGCGTCAAGTAGGTCAAACACTGACCTACTAATCCGGGTATCCAGATTAGCAGTATCGACAATTACTTCGACCGAGACTCCCCGCTCATGTGCCCGAATAAGTGCCCGAACAAGATCTTTGTCGGTAAGCCGAAAGGCCGCCAGTTGGATCTTTTTTTGCTCTGATTCGACAAACCCAAGGGAGACAGATTTGATGTCGTCACGCGGCGAAAAGAGCGCCCAGGTCCTACAGGCCTTTGCTGCCCCGGCCGGGCACAACGGCGTGTCTATGCACTCCGGTGGAGACGTCGGCGGCTTGGCGGCCCGGTTACCCCGGTCAGTAGGACATGAAGCTCCCCCTGGAACAGCGCTAGGGGGCACAAAAAACGGAATAAACCGCAAGCTATAGAGCGTACCAAAAACGCAAACGAGCATCACCAGAGCGTATATTTTGAATGGCTTGTACGAAGAGAAACGTATTTTCAATTTTTGCCAATCACGCGTATGCTTAAGTAAGGGGATATATTGTTCTTAACATACCTGAAAACGGGATAAACTACCATTATGGCTCTTTCGTCAAAAACACCGGCATCCCACAAGCAGGCACACGATCTGGTGTATGGCATCCATCCACTGATTGAGCTTTTGCGCGCCAAACGACGCGTAGTCTACCAGGTCTACACGACCGACCCAAAGCCAAAGGCCTTTGACCAGATCAAGCCACTCTTACCAGCGCGCGTACCCGTTACGATCGTCAAGCGCGACGTTTTAAACAGGCTCGCAGACACCACCGACCACCAAGGTGTAGTTGCAACGGTTGCCCCATTCCAGTTTCGTAAAAAACTCTTTGATCCTGCTCGAGAGCCCTTCATTGTCATGACCGAAGGGATTCAAGATACCCGCAATATTGGCGGCATTATCAGGTCTGCCTACTGCACCAATGCCTCGGGCGTGGTTATTACGTCAAAAGAATCAGCTCCGGTAAACGCCTCAACCTGCAAGGCGTCAGCAGGGCTTATCGAACACTTACAAGTTTATCAATCAAACTCGGCAATTAAGGCCGCACTTGATCTGAAAAATCAGGGATACAACCTCTACCTCGCGGCACTTGGTGGAACAAGCACCACGGCAATCAATTTCACACTCCCCTGCTGCATTGTAATCGGCAACGAAGCATATGGCATCTCGCCACAGCTTTTAAAGCTCGGAACAACGGTTATGCTGCGTCAAAAGCAAGCAGACATATCGTACAACGCCTCTGTAGCAGCCGGCATTCTCCTCTTTACCATAGCAACACAACATAACTTGATTTAGTTCGCACCCCAAGGGGCACGTTGTGCGCACGATCCCGTTTTCTGTTTTTTTAATTTTTAATTATATTTGTATAAAAAATCTCTAAAAACTATTGCGAATAAAATACTTGGACTGTTAGTATGGGGTTAGATGATTAACCATACGTCGTGGGTCTTAAATATAAGTACCTGCGCAAACGGAGGAGAGTAGTTATGAATATTCGATATTTTGCGATGAGCGCATTGCTCATCGGAATAAGCGCCACTATCGTGGCGGCTGAGGTGATGACAGAGAAAACTGTGACACCGAAAGAGGCAGTCGTATCCCTGTCAAGTGAACCCGCGGAACCCGATATAGTAGTCTCCCTAAAAGAGGGCATTGGTGAACTATGGACAGCCGTTACGGCAAGTCCAGATGTGGTCAAATTGGTCACTGACAAATTCGTCAGCGACATCAAACCAGCAATTCTCAGCCCGGACTTCCCAGATGTGCTCCTCAGTGTGGATATAACGCCACTCAAAGAAGTTTTAAGAACAGGCAAGTTGACCGCTGGTATGGCTCAAAAAACTAAAGACATGCTCAATGCGTGGCTCGTAAACCTGAAGTTTAAGCTTCCGGTACTTGGCGAGAAGAACGCCTTGGAAATCGCCAAAATCGCCATTCCAGTCGGTAAGGCCGTGCTCCCAACCGTTATACCTATGGTTATTACGAACATCGGAGAGCTTGATAAAGCAACCTACGAAGCTATCATGCCGAAGTTGACCCTCCCCGAGAAGGTCAAAGCGGTGGTTGCAAAAGCTCATAAGTTTGGGTTGGACAATAAAGAGCTCGCACTTGCTATAGTAACAGCATTCCAAACGCACATGCTCGAGACCCTACAGGGCCTCCTCCAAGAACTCTTGGACAAAAAGGCTGAAGAAATAGCTGCTATGGACCTTGGCGCAAAAGCGCAGACGCTTTTGAATGTCACGCGCAAAGCGGTCAATGAAGTACTCGACACGCTCAAACCAGCTGCTAAGGCTGCATTCTTAACAGGTCTTTATAACTTGTGGACCGACGCCGTTGCTGCAGGACAAGAAGAATCCCAGAAAGCAGCAGCAGAGCAGATGCAATTCGAAAAAGTACTTACGGAAATCAAGGCAATTGATTACATGGCTATGGCAACGCAAATCGCGGTGGTACTTTGGACAAAACTCTTAAAAGAGTACGATCAGGTCAAGGACACGGTCGGCTTTATAGAGAGCAAGTACAACGAATTTAGGCCAGCTGTTATCGCAGCCCTTAAAGAAAAGAAAGAGGTAGCCGGCATAAACCTACTTCCTGTAGCAGAACTTATGGAAACCGGTAAGTTCTCTCCTGCAATGGCCGCAAAAGCCAAAGAAATGGCTAACGAGTGGCTCATTAAAAAGACAATCAAAAACGTCCTATTCGGCAAGGACAAGGCCGGACAGCCCAGAGAGTTGAACTACTGGAAAGCTGCAAACTTCGCTCTACCAATAGCATTGAGAGTCGCGGACAAACTCTATGAAGCTGTCTACGCAGCCATCATGGCTAAAGCGGGAACAGATCTTCCAGCAAACGTCAAAGCCGTCGCAGAAGCAGCCAACAAGCTCGCCTTGAAGTATAAAGACATCTTCCAGACGGGCGTCAAAGCCTTCCAAGCAGAGCTCTTAGATATGGGTAAGGGCACAATCCAGGATCTCCTGGACAAAAAAGCTGAAGATCTTGCCACTATGAACACGGGCGAAAAGGTGCAGGCATTCTTGAAAGGTGCACGCAACGCAGCAACCGTCGTCGCCAACAAGATCGAACCCGTGAAAGAGACCTTAAAGGCAGACCTCTATAACTTATATACGAGCGCCCTCGCCTCAAAAGGCGATATTCTGAAGATCAACTACAATAAGCTTCTTGAAGATATCAAGGCAGCTAATTACTCGCCACTTACCGGGGTCTTTATGTCAGGCTTAATCGCTGACGAGGAGACAGAAACATAGTTTTATATGTATATCGAAAACGCATAACAGAGACGAGAGGGGCCAGGTGTAAAAACCCGGCCCCGATTCTTCAATAAACAACCACGCTACCTAATTAAGTAGCCCATACAAAAAAAGAAAGGGGTTTTAGGAACATGAACACAAAAAAGAGCATAGCGCTAGCAATAGCTACACTTATCGCCGGAGCGATATGCTTCGCAACATATCGTAGCCTTAAAACAACCCTCGACACGCAACGCGAAGAGCTGCAAGCGCTCCTGAAAACCACCCTGGAAAACCAACAAAAAGAGTTTCAGGAACTCCTGAAAACAGCCCAAGATCGCCAGCAGGAAGAGCTGCGAACACTCCAAAAGCAACTATCTACGCATGAGGCCGAACGCGCAAAACAGGCCGCACAAAAAGCAGCGACTACACAGGAACCAAAAACTCCTGAACAAATCTTAGACCCATGGGAAACACCAGAAGCACTCCGTATACGGCAAGATCAGGAATACCAGCGGCCTATAAACAATCCCCCCTCAATCCATTGACCCGGCATACGCGCCCGTACTATAACCATACCAGGGACATCTGGAGCATGACACTCACCAGGGGTGGCGAGTAGAACTGTTCCGATAAGGGGTATGGGGGATCGTATGAATTTTAAAATAATGCTTGGCGCATGCCTACTTGGCTGTGTTGCCCTGTTATTACTCACCAAAGAAATACAGGCGCCAAAAACCTGCGCCGTACACCTGGTGCCTGACCCGTTACTCACGCCCGAAATCCAAAAAAAAATCCAAGACATTATCCGAACAGAGCTCACACGGGCCGACAGCGCTGCCGCCACCCTTGCTTATCTTAAAATACTGGTACCAGCTATTCACACACTTATCATTAAAAAGCATAGCCCAGGGGTTTATCACGCCCGCATTTTTCAGCATCGGCCACGCACCATTCTTGACGACACAAAAACGAGCCTCGTACTCACTGAGGGCGGCCTACCACTCGTCACCCGAACAGCCTACAACCCCACTCTGATTGACCAGCTACCCACGATTTACAGCAGCGCCCCAGTAGCTAAAACTGCTCTGCCTGGGTTTACAAAATGGGCAGCAAGCCTCGATGCCCCAACTCTTTACGCCTACACAGCCACCTGGCACCGGCCAACGCTCTGTGTTTTCGCCCGAAAAACCATACAGATGGCTCCAATAACCGGCGATCAAAAGCCAGAAACCACGTATTCGATCCAGGCAACCGCCGACCAACCGATATCCCCAACGCTGCATGACCAGATAATGAATCTAATCCCAATCCCCCAAGGCATCACCCATTCGCACAAAGCAGCAGTACCAAAGCCTGCGTCAAAACCTGATAGCGCTCAACACTGGCGCGTTGACATTCGGTTTAAAGATCATATTATTTTGTCGCCAGAACCGACACAAAAGGGGGAATGGATATGAAGAAAATGCTCTTGCCGAGCAGCACCCTGGTCGCCATTGATATTGGCACGACCAAAGTGTGCGCGCTCGTTGCACAAAAAATAACCGACAGTCAATTTGACGTCATCGGTATTGGACGCGCACCCTCACGGGGACTCGCCCAAGGAACCGTCGTCGATATTGCACCTGCCGTCCAGGCAATCAAAGCCGCAGTCCAAGAGGCAGAGATGATGGCTGGTTGCACCATTGAGTCAGCCTATATTGGCATATCAGGCTCACATATTGGCGCCCACACCTCAACCGGTATGGTGCCCATCAAGAATGGCACCATACGTGAGTCTGACGTCACGCGCGTTATCGCCGCCTCACAGGCAATTCCATTGCCAGAGGACGAACAGATCCTACACGTCGTCGCTCAAGCGTTTACCATTGACGGCAAGCATGCCGTCCGTGACCCGATGAGCATGCACGGCGTACGGCTGGACGCTAAAGTAAATATTATCACGGGCAATACCATGCTCGTCAAAAACCTTATCCAGTGCTGCGAATCAGCCAGCATCAAAGTACGCGATGTCATACTTGAGCCGATCGCTTCGGCTGAGGCAGTTTTAAGCCCTGATGAACGCGAACTCGGCGTCGCGCTACTCGATATCGGCGGCGGAACCTCAGACTTTGTGATTTATCATCGCGATACGATTCAGCACACCAAAATTGTCCCCATTGCTGGGGCTCTTTTCACCAACGATATCGCGCTTTGTCTGCGCATGACCCGTGACGAAGCAGAGCGTATCAAAAAGCAATACGCAACACTCACCACTAGTTATGCCTCAGAACAGCAAACTATCAGGTCTATAGACAACGAAAACATGCGTACAATAATGCTCGATGACGTCACGCGCATCCTGCAAGCACGTACCGAAGAGCTGTTCACGATCATAAAAGAAGAAATCGCCGCACACAACCTCGCGCCATTTATGCCCGCAGGAATAGTCCTGACGGGCGGGGGCGCGCTCCTGAATGGCATTGCGCAGCAGGCAGAAAAGATCCTGGGCGTGCCAGCGCGTATTGGGCGGCCAAAGATGATGACCAGCTTTAAAGAAGAGCTGCAAAACCCCATTTACGCAACAGCCTATGGACTTATCTTATACGCCATACGCCAAGAGCAGAAAAACCAACGCGCTTCCCACGGCAACGGCGCAGGCAAGATCTTCTGGCAGGTGAAAGACTGGATCGCCGAGTTCTTTTAGGGCAGGACTACCCGTCCTGCACCTGGCCAGGGGGTAACCCCCTGGACCCATAGACAAATAATTACAGGGCCGGAACGCGGCCCTGTATAGTTTTTTGGCATAGGCCTACCCACCCCGCAGCAAAATCATATAATACCAAACCCGTAAATTAATCTTGTATGCCCACCCACCGCTCATCCTGAGCTTGTCGAAGGGTGCTAACCGCAAGACACAAGTTTATATAACGTGATTGGTATAAGTTGCCAGGCTTTGTAGGGTTATACCATTCATCAGGAATAAACCCGTCCTTCGCTTTCCACGATCGCCCCCTTCGACAAGCTCAGGGTGAGCGGGTGGCTAAAGTTGTGGCTGCTACGGAGGGCAGGCGAGCCAAGGATTATGGACGTATACTATTCTACTGAAAATGGGGGAGTGGGGCCCGCAGGGGGCCGAAGGTAACTTTGATGGTTTTGTTGTAATAAATGGTATTACTATACTATTCTTGCTGGAAGAACCAAACTCAGTAAGGCACACAAGTAGTACATAAAGGATCAGCACATGAACCAAGGTACCAGACCTGAATTGGGTCCTGAAACAGGCGATGGCTTGACGCCTGAAGTCAAGCATAAAATTAAGGGCATTTTACAGGTTCTATTTCCCAACGCCAAAGTATACCTGTATGGGTCACGTGCCCGAGGCACTCATGACATTCGATCAGATATTGATCTTGCGCTTGATGCTGGCCAACGGGTACGACTGGGCGAGGCACGAGCCGTACTTGCGGGCTTATATATACCGCAAAAAATAGATCTTATTGATTTACACGCGATTGCTGACGATTTTAAAGAGGCAATCACCCCAGACTTTGTGGAGTTCTCATGATAAGCACCCGATACAAAAAATTTTCTATGGCACTTGTACAGCTCGCGCAAGCAAACGAAATTTTTGAAAAATATCGATCCACAGAGCTATCAAATTCCCTGCGAGATTCGCTCATAAAACGATTTGAGTTCTCATACGAGCTTCTCTGGAAATGTTTCAAAGACTACCTCTCAGAACAATTTGGATCTATAACCCGCAGCCCTCGCGAGGCTTTTCAGGAAGCCTTTGAAAAGAATCTGGTCTCCACTCATGAGCACAACCTGTTGCTGAACATGATTGACGACCGAAACATGACATCCCATACGTACGACGAAAAAACGGCGCAGGAAGTAGCAGATGCTATCCCCAACCACCTCGAACTTATGCAGACACTTACCCAGCGGGTATTCCCCCGCGAGTAAGCCCCTCGGCACTAAAAATTTTACCCGCACAGGCAGGCTGCCGTAATCTGACGCTGGGCGCGTTCGCGCTCACGACGATATGAACAATAGCGTGTGTCTGTGATAGTACAAACACTGGGGGTACTGTCGATCTGGGATGCCGGTATTCCGGCTTCTTGTAGCTGTAAAATATTGTGCTTAAGCAAGTTATAATGCCAAGTGCCAGCACGATTTTCGAGCACCTGCGCAGTATGTCGCGCACAGGGCCCCAAGGCCAGCTCGGCCCGAAAGTCTTCGCCAACCACATAGGCATCGACATGGGCACAGGGGCCGCACCAGGCGTGTAAGCCGGCCGGATCGGCGTCATATTCTTTCTGTAAATCGCGAATCGCCTGCATCACCACCTGCTGGTGCGTCCCGCGCCAGCCCGCATGCACAACGACAAAAGCCTGCACGTCCGGCGCATACAGGACAATGGGTAAGCAATCGGCCGTTAAAACCCCAATAGCAACCCGGGGGAGATTGGTCATAATAATATCAGCATCGTACCGGTCGTCATGCGTTCCCGCAAGCGCTACCTGCAGGTCTTGTTCAGTGCGAAGCACAAGCATGTTGGCTGTGTGAATTTGGTGTGGAAGCACAAGCAAACGCGCACCAAGCGCCGTACGTATGGTTTTTATGCCGGGCAAATCGTGCGCTCCCACACATCCAACCTGTACGAAAAGCTCCGGGTCAACTGACGTTGCTGCATCACCAAAAAAAATCGCCAGCTTCCCGCTCTGTATCAATTGCATGTTTTTCGTATATCCTGCGCTATCCCAGGGCCCTGAGGGCCCTGGGCCCAATAATTACTCTGATGACTCTTGCGACTGCATCTGGTGCTCGCTTTGCGGCCGGCGAAGCAGCGCAGGAATCTCGATATCATCAGGAGTTAAGTGCTCTAGTTTTTTGGCCAGCTGTGTCCGCGGCTGCTGCCCCGGTTGCTTGGCATCAGGCATAAGCATCTGGTCAACAAAACCTGTCTTGACTGGCTCAGCCGCAATAATCTCCTGATCCCGTCCCTTTTCAAAGCCGGTTGCAATAATCGTCACGGCTATCGAATCATCCATCGATTCGTCAATCACCGACCCGAGCACAATGTTCGCGTCTTCGTTCACCTGCGAATAAATAATTTGAGCCGCAACACTCACTTCATGCAAGCTAATGCTCGTGTTGCCGGTAATATTCAACAGAACCCCACGTGCACCAGCGATGCTTTGCGTTTCAAGCAAGGGCGACGAGATCGCCTGCATAGTCGCCTCTTCCGCCCGGTTCTCACCAGTCGCACGTCCCGTACCCATCACTGCAGTGCCCATATTCCTCATGATTGCCTGTACATCGGCAAAATCAACGTTAATATGGCCCGGCTTGGTGATAATATTTGAAATGCTCTTCACAAATTGGCCCATATACGTGTTCACCGTCTCAAAGGCATCAATCAGCGACAGCTTCTTCTCAGCAATAGCAAGCAACTTTTGGTTGGGAATCACGATCAGCGTATCAACATTTTTGCGCAATTGCGCCAACGTCTCTTCGGCAACACGCATACGTCGCCGCCCCTCAAAATCAAAGGGCTTGGTCACTACTGCAACCGACAGAATATTACGCTCGCGAAGCGCCCGAGCCACAACAGGAATACCCCCAGATCCCGTCCCGCCACCTAACCCCGCCGTCAAAAAGACGATATCGGCATTCTGCAAATGCCCCGCTATGGTCTCAATGTCTTCTTCAGTTGCACGACGCCCAATTTCTGGGTCAGCACCACTGCCCAGGCCCTTGGTCAACTTCGTCCCAAGCTGTATCACATGGTCTGCCTTTGACTGGTCGAGTGCTTGTGAATCAGTATTGGCAGCAATAAACTCAATATTGCTACAATCTCCCGATCTGATAATACTGTTCACCGTATTGCCCCCGGCACCGCCAACACCAATAACTTTAATGCGGGCAGCAGAAGGAGAAGAGGCCTGTTCGACCTTTTCGACTAATTCAATCATACACAGCTCCTTTTTTTAGGTTCGCACTTTGTGCGATCTCATATCGGGTATGAGCTTAGCACGCCGGGCAACAGGCGCAACTCCGGCGCCCGGCAAAAGACTCCACAAAACGAGGGGATTCTGGTACTCTAACCAGACGGTGATTTCTGTCTCGACCCCAAAGAAATGTGAGTTGTCATGAAAAATCTTCCTATTGGCATCCAGGCTTTTGAAAAAGCAATTCATGGCAACTGTCTGTACGTCGATAAAACAAAAACAATCTATCTGATAGCAACCCAGGGGCACTGGTACTTTCTCTCACGCCCACGGCGCTTTGGCAAATCACTGCTTATTTCAACCCTCGAGGCGCTCTTTAAAAATAAACGCGAACTTTTTGCAGGTCTCTGGGTCGATTCCAGCGATTATCACTGGGCATCCTACCCGGTCATAACGATCGATTTTTCCGGCATGCAGCATACCAGCGAGGCGCTGCTCACGCAGAAACTTATTCTTGCCATAAAGAAAAATGCCAAAGAATACGCCATTCGTATTCCCCAAGAATTTTTAAACACCCCAGGTTCTGCGCTTGATTACCTCGTAACAGAACTAGCACGCACCCAGGGACCCGTCGTTATCTTGGTTGACGAATATGACCATCCCATCTTGGGCAACCTGCCCAACGGGTCTGAACTAGGTGCCATTCACAAATTACTTCAAAGCTTTTACGCCACGATCAAAAGCCTTGATCAGTACCTGCACTTTGTTTTTATCACCGGCGTCAGCAAGTTTGCCAAAACGTCGATTTTTTCGGGCATGAACAACCTAGAAGACCTGACGTTTCGTCCCGAAACTGCCGCACTCTTGGGCTACACCTCAAGCGAACTCGTCACCTACTTTGCCCCGTACCTGGGCCTCATAGCTACCACACAAAACACAACACAGGAACAGCTACTTGAAAAGCTAACCCACTGGTATGACGGCTATGATTTTTCAGGCAGAGCCGAACGGGTTTTCAATCCCTTTTCTATACTCTTGTTTTGTAAAACCAAAGAATTTCTGGCCCACTGGTTTGAAACCGGGACCCCAACGTTTTTGATGCGCATTATCGAAGAGAAAAAACAGCTGCCCCAAGATTTTGAATCACTCGAAATCGGCGACTCTGATCTATTTGCATCCTACGGCCCAGACCAGTTCGATCTTGTACCCCTCTTGGTACAAACAGGCTATCTCACCATCAAAAGTTACGACGCGCCAGCGCACATTTTCACCCTCTCGTTTCCCAACCAGGAAGTTCGTATCGCCCTGTCGCAAAACATAGCAAAATACGTCTCTTCACTCCAAACAAAAGATTACAACCGAGTAGCCTACACACTAGCCCAAGAGTGCGGCAGTTTCGGGACGAAACGTCAGGTCTTCTAGGTTGTTCATGCCCGAAAAAATCGACGTTTTGGCAAACTTGCTG
>Ga0351916_1211_pt1 | contig 16354 bp, 7 predicted proteins | sample TotcelHT113001N3_FD_206868 | JGI IMG/M metagenome (GOLD analysis project Ga0351916, IMG submission 206868) | Enriched cells from coal bed in the Powder River Basin, Montana, United States - Total cells T11 rep1 HSBNCT.T11.300.1.N3 ... | reverse complement strand
TTAATTCCACCGACAGGTCGCTGATGTGGGTAATCGACTGGAAAAGATAAATCAAGACCACAAGCAGGGGCAGCAGGGTTGTCATGCCGCTGGCTATCCAGAGGCGGTTGCCGATGCGTCCGGCCCGGCCGCGGAACGACCGGTTGCGCAATTCATCCCTGTCGATTACCACATCAATGTAACGGATGTGTACGCGGTGCTTTTGCCAGTAATAAACAAACGTCACAATCAGCAGCGATGCCACAAGGGATACATAAAAAAACTGGCTGTAAAACCCGAACTTTGGATCCATGGCCCCTGCAGGTCCGTAGTGGATGCGATAAATCAGGTAGGCATGGGCAAGAACCTGAGCCAGGAAAAGAATGCCGCTATAGACCAAGGGACTGTATAAAAGATACTTTTTACAAAAGCCCCTGAGTTTTTCTGAAACCGGCCGGCCCTTACGGCGGAGGCGGAAATACCGTTTAAACGGCAGGCTAAACAGGAACCCGAGGATAAAGCTGTACAGAAAGGCTTCGGCCTGTAAACCTAAAGGGTCGATACCGGAATCTGTTTCCGTTTTCGCGCCACCGGGCTGCCCCCCCTGGGCCGAAAGGGTGGTGTCGGCTGATGGCCCTTTGGCGGGTGTACTCAGGCTGAAAACAATCCCGTCCTGCCGGGCCGTATAAACCGTATCCCTGTTTTCCTGCTTCGCACCAAACTGGCTGAACTTATCGATGTTCTTGATATACTGGGTTAACAGAAAAGGAAGAACCAGCAGAAAGTATATCAGGGCCGAGAACAGGTATATCCTGAAAAAGAAAAATCTGGGGACTTTGGGTTTTTTCATATACCACGACTTTGAAGATGCTAAAGTAGTGGTTTTTTTCGCACTGATTGGAAGCGCCGCCATAAGGCAAGTCAGTGTCGTTGTAAAAGCAAAACCCGGCCTGTTTGCCGGGTTCCGGAGGTCTCGAGCGGATTCGAACCGCTGTACGAGGTTTTGCAGACCTCTGCCTAGCCACTCGGCCACGAGACCCTGATGGGAGGGCAAAGGTAAAACGTTTTTGTATTTTGGCCAAATCGAACCTGAAAGTAATTCCAGGAAGCAGGACTAAATATTTCTGAATGAAAAGTTTTCCGGCCCGGGCAACCTTTTCACATAACGGCAGTCTGTTCAATTGTAAATGAGTCGATATGAAGCCACCGGAAGTTAAGAGAACGTTTGCGGACAACACGCATCCTTTCACGTTTGCCTGCCATGCCCTGCCTATCACTAAGGCCGGTGGAAAACCCATTTGCGATGCAATCCTGGGGTACCGATGGTGGTGCCATACACCACAATGTTGGTAAAAGGCAGGGGTGCATTACTTGTCGCGTCATATACCCTTCCGCGTATGACCCCGTTTTGCGCCATAAGGCTTGAAACGACCGATATGGCAACAGTTAACAGTATAAATTTATTGATGTGTTTCATTCGAAATTTTCTTTACGAAGGCTTATGCTTCCTGCATGTGTTTTTTGAACTTTAACTGACTGTCGAATATTTTTCGGATGATTCCGTTTTTGTCGACGACAAAGGTGACCCTGCCGGGCAGCAGACGGAAAAGGCTGTGGTTAACCCCAAATAATTGTGCCACCCGGCCATCCGGGTCACTTAGCAATGGAAAACCCAGACGGTGGGCTTTCCTGAATCCTGCATGCGATTCAACAGAATCCCTGCTGATTCCGACGACTTTCGCACCTGCATCTGAAAAATCTTCGTATGCATCCCTAAAGGCACATGCCTCGGCCGTGCAGCCATCAGAATGGTCTTTTGGATAAAAAAACAGCACCAAAGCATGCGTCCCGGTTTGTCCGTGAAGCTGGAACATGTTCCCTTCATGGTCGGGTAACAAAAAGTCCGGAGCCGGTTGGTTGATTAATGAGGCAGGCATAGGTATGTTGATATGCCACTGAAACAATCACCACCCAACAATGTTTAGTTTTTTAGAAAAAAAATTAAACAATCAGCGCAGGGCATTTTTGTAAGCCGCCAGGGCTCTTTGCCGGGCAAAGGTATGTTCTACAATGGGTTTCGGATAATCCGGAGATTGGATTTCCGGAAGCCATCGCCGGATGTAAGCCTGATCGGGATCGAACCTGGCGGTTTGCAGCATGGGATTAAATATTCTGAAGTAAGGGGCAGCATCAACACCTGTCCCGGCTGCCCATTGCCAGCCGCCATTGTTTGAGGCCAGTTCATAATCGAGCAAGCGTGATGCAAAGTAGGCTTCGCCCAGCCGCCAGTCGATGAGGAGATGTTTACACAGAAACGAAGCCGTAATCATGCGCACGCGGTTGTGCATATAACCCGTTTGGTTCAGTTCATGCATCCCGGCATCCACTATCGGGTAACCGGTAGAACCAGAAGTCCATGCCTCGAAATGCGCTTCGTTGTTGAGCCATTCCAGGCGGTCGTATTCCGGCTTAAAAGATTGGGTCACCACCTGCGGAAAATGCCAGAGAATCATCATGTAAAATTCACGCCAGATTAATTCGTTCAGGAAGGTTTCGCTGAGGCTGGCGGCTTTGCTGACTAATTGCCGTATACTGATTGTTCCGAACCGCAGATGGACACCTAAGCGTGTTGTGCCGTTTTTTGCCGGGTAGTCACGCAGGCGTTGATATTCAATAATTGTAACGTCATCAACCGATTTACCCGGAAACGACGATCCGGACGGAATAAATCCCAGCATTTCGTGCGAGGGAATGTCAAAGGGGCTGCATGGGAAAAAGTTTCCCAATAAGGTTTCGGATGGGTAAAAGGCTGCACCCGCGAACCGTGATTTCCATTTCCGGCTGTAGGGGGTAAATATGGTATAGGGCAGGCCATTGTCTTTTATTATATCTGATTTCTCGAAAAAGACCTGATCGTTATACGTTTCGAATCGAATACCATTGGTGTATAATAAATTTTTTACGTCTTCATCCCTCCGGATGGCGTAAGGTTCATAATCGTGATTTGCGTAAACGCAGCGTACGGAATAATTGCTGATAATCTCCCGAAATACTTCAACAGGGTTGCCATGTTCTACCAATAGAGAGGAAGCCGCCCCGGAAATCTCTTTTTGCAGGCCGTGAAGGGCATTGAGAATGAAATCGACCCGGGCATCTTTCCGGGATGGGAGAGGATTGAGTATGGCCGGATCAAATATGAATAAAGGCAATACCGGCCTACCCGAAGACAGAGCCTGGTATAATCCGTGGTTGTCGGTAATACGCAAGTCGCGCCGGAACCAGAAAATAACAATGTCGGGGGTGTTCATGGCAGCAAGTCAAATGTTGTTAAAGGGTAAAAAAACAATGGCCGGAACGACCGGCACGAAAGAAACAACCGGACACCTGTTTGGGTTTTTTTTCATGATGTGGCCGGAATGTCATTTAAATCAACCAAATGTATATAAATTTGCTGGCAAACAATCACCAGAAACCTCATCATCAATACTTGTACAATGAGAAACTTTACCATTTGCTGCTCTTTAGCGGCTGTCCTGTTGTGGGTTTTACCAGCCCAGGCACAGGAATTCCGTTATCAGGATGCCCTGAATCCCAATGGCATTAGCCTGAAATCGGCCACGCCCAGTTCGGCGGGTCTTGATTTTTCGGTGGAGGCCTTCACGCTCGAAGATTTCGATTTGAAAGGCGAAGCCATGAAAAACATTGTTTTTGGAGAATTCTTTGTTCCCGCCGACGAAGGGATGCCCAACCTGCCGACCTTCAGCCGGATGATTGCGGTACCAAAAGGCGCTACACCGAGGCTGACCGTTACGGCCACCCGGAGCGAATCCCTTCAGGGTGTCAGCATTGCACCGGCGCCGCGCATTCCATTGGACAACGACCCCAACCCCTTGGTCTATGAAAAGGACATGCGTTATTACGGAAAAAACACCTTTTTCCCGGCCGAAGTGGCTCAAATATCGGAACTTACACAGATCCGGGGCGTTGACATGGTGTATGTTTCTTTTTCTCCGTTCCAGTATAACCCAATCACCCGTGAGTTGAGGGTTTACCGGGATATTTCGGTTGAGGTGGTTTTTGAAGGCGGCAGCGGCCGGTTTGGCGAAGACAGGCTGCGCAGCCGCTGGTTCGATCCCATACTCGAGGATGCTGTCCTGAATTATGCATCCCTGCCGGTCATCGATTACAGTGCCAGGTCTTACGAAATGGCTACATCCATTACTGAGGAAACAGGTGCCGAGTACCTGATTATTACGGCCACCGACCCCTCTTACCTGCAATGGGCCGACTCCCTTAAAAGGTGGCGTGTGCGCGAAGGCATCACCACAATGATTAAAACGGTTACCGAAGTGGGGGGCAATACCACCACCGCAATCGAAAACTACATTAACAATGCCTTCAACACCTGGACTATCCCGCCGGCTGCGGTACTGCTGATTGGGGATTTTGGCACCAATGCAGCCACCAATATCATCTCGCCCATCTATAATAACTACTGTGCATCTGATAATATTTACGCGGATGTGACCGGCAACCACCTGCCTGATCTCATTCTGGCCCGAATGACAGCCAATAATGCCACCGAAATACAGACCATGGCTTCCAAAGGACTGAATTACGAGCGCAACCCGCCGGTGAACCCGGTGTTTTATAACAGTCCCATTACAGCCCTGGGTTGGCAGACCGAGCGTTGGTTTCAGATATGTTCTGAATCCATTGGCGGGTATTTTTTGAATGTACATGGAAAAACCCCTATACGCATCAACGAGATTTACTCCGGAACCCCGGGAACCGTTTGGTCCACGGCCACCAACACCGCCACTGTGGTGAATTATTTCGGCCCCAACGGCCAGGGCTATATCCCGGCCCAGCCGAATACCTTAGGCGGATGGGCGGGCGGTAATGCCACGATGATCAACAATGCCATCAATACCGGCTCATTCCTTTTGCAGCATCGCGACCACGGAATGGAAACCGGCTGGGGCGAGCCGTCGTATACCAATGCCAACATAAACGGGCTTACCAATACCGATCTCACATTTATCATGTCGATTAACTGCCTCACCGGAAAATACAACTGGAGCAGTGAGTGTTTTACAGAGAAATTTCACCGGTATAAATACAACAATATCAACAGCGGTGCATTGGGGTTAATTGCGGCCTCCGAGGTCTCTTATTCATTTGTGAACGATACCTATGTGTGGGGAATGTACGATAATATGTGGCCTGATTTTATGCCCACTTACGGGACGACTCCGGCCTCCAGGGGGATTTTGCCTGCATTTGGGAATGCCGCCGGTAAAATATACCTTTCAACATCGAGCTGGCCCTACAATACCGGCAACAAAGAGGTTACCTACCATCTGTTCCATCACCACGGGGATGCTTTCATGAGGCTTTTTTCCGTTGTGCCCCTAACCCTGACGGTAACACACGACCCGGTACTGGTTGCCGGAAATACCACGTTTAATGTATCAGCCAATGCCGGCTCGTTTATCTGCCTTACCGTAAACGAACAGATTATCGGGACGGCCAATGGCACCGGGGCGCCAGTAGCCATTACCATTCCGGCTCAGGTACCGCCCAATCAGGTGCGTATAACCGTTACCAAACAGAATTACCGCCGTTATACCGGTCTGGTGGATGTGGTGCCCGCTTCAGGACCTTACCTGGTGTACAACGGATCTACAATTTCAGACCCAGCCCCAACCGGCAACAATAACGGTATGATGGATTACGGCGAAACCAACCAGCTGAATGTAACCATCAAAAACGTTGGTTCTCAGGCTGCCACTGCTGTTTCTGCAACGCTGTCAACCACCGATCCCTATATCACGATTACCGACAATACCCACAGTTTCGGGAATATCGACCCCGGGGCAACAGTGACCATGCCGGCTGCTTTTGCATATAATGTTGCCAACAACATCCCCGACCTGCGGAATGTTGTTTTCCAGATGAATATGGGCAGCGGAACCGGAAACTGGGGTTCCACTTTCAGTATCACCGCCCATGCACCCGCGTTTACTGTGGGCGGCCTTACCGTTCAGGACAATGGGGCCGGGTGCAACAACGACGGCATCTTGGATCCGGGCGAAACAGCCAACCTTGTCATTCAGGTGACGAATTCAGGCAGCAGTGCCGTATCTAATGTAATAGGCACACTGGCCATACAGGGAGGCAGCAGCCCTTACCTTACCATCAATAATGCTACAGCCGCCATTAATCCCCTCAATGCAGGCAGCAGCGGGAATGCCGTTTTCAGCGTAACAGCCAATCCCACGACTCCTGCCGGTACCCCGGTGAATCTTGATTTTGGCGTAAGTGGCGGCGCTTCAGGGCAATATACTGCCTCAGCCGTCAAACAGGTGGTCATTGGCCTGATTCCGGTTTATCTGATGAGTAATTCAACGGTATCCACCTGTGTGGGCGAATTTTATGATTCAGGTGGCCCAAGCGGGAATTACCAGAACAGCGAGAATTTTACCATGACTTTTAATCCCGGTGCGACCGGTTCAAGAGTCAAGGCTACATTTATCAATTTCGAAACAGAGTCGGGATACGATTACCTCTATATCTATGACGGCCCCAATACCTCGGCCGCCCAGATAACCGGAAGTCCTTTTCACGGAACAACCAGCCCGGGTACCATCACTGCGTCCACTACCAATACTTCGGGTGCACTTACCTTCCGGTTTACTTCGGATGGCAGCATCACCAGGCCCGGATGGAAAGCCACCATCCAGTGTATGGTAACAGGCCCCGTGCCCAGCGTCAACTTTACCGCATCCCAAACCAGTATTTGCGAAACCAACACCGTTACCTTTACGGATAATTCGACCAATAACCCCACCAGCTGGTCATGGAGTTTCCCCGGCGGTACACCCTCTGCTTCAACCCAGCAAAACCCCACGGTTTCCTATTCAACGGCCGGTACTTTCGACGCCACCCTTACCGCTACCAACCAGTACGGCAGCGGAACCCAAACCAAAACAGCCTATATGGTTGTCAGCTCAATGCCCGGTATCCCCGGTACGCCTACCGGAAGCACCGGCTTATGCATGGGCGCGGCTCCAACAACGTACTATACCACCGGTATTTCGAATGCAACCAGCTATGCATGGGAATTGTTGCCGGCAGCCGCCGGGACAGTGAACGGAACCGGCACCTCGGCGATTGTAACCTGGTCTGCTTCCTATACGGGAACAGCAAATCTAAAAGTCAGGGGTATCAATAACTGCGGGAATGGCCCATACAGCGGCGAGCTTACCATCAGCCTGGATGTAACACCCACCCAGCCAACGGCCCCGACCGGACCGAACTACCTCTGCCAGAACAGTACCAATAGTGATTATATCACAAACACGGTAACCGGGGCTACATCCTACATCTGGCAACTGACCCCACCCGAAGCCGGTACAATATCCGGATCGTGGACGATGGGTACCGTGGACTGGGACCCGGCCTTCAGCGGGAATGCAGCGGTTTGTGTGAAAGCCGTCAATGGATGCGGTGAAAGCAGTTTCTCGGCATTAGCCAATGTAACCATTGAGGCCGGGCCGCAGGCCTATACCACTACCGGTGGCGGTAATTATTGCGAAGGCGGAGCCGGTGTACCGGTAGGTCTCGGCGGCTCACAGGCGGGCATTACCTATACCCTTATGCACAATGGCAATCTCACAACAAATACGGTAGCCGGCACCGGAAGTGCCATCAGTTTCGGAAACCAAACCAATGCCGGTGCATATACAGTTAAGGCCCAATCGGCTAACCTTTGCGAGAACAACATGAGCGGCAGCGTACAGGTTGTTATCGACCCCATGCCTGCGGTGCCCGGTACCCCAACAGGGCCCAACTATGTTTATGTGCCCGTGTCGCCTGTATCGGAATATAACACCACGGGTGCGGCCAATGCCACTATCTATGCCTGGACTCTCGACCCGGCCGAAGCGGGTACCATCGAGGGTAGCACGGCAACGGCAATGGTAACCTGGGCAGTGTCGTACCTGGGTACGGTCGATATCAGCGTGAAAGGGGTCAACAACTGCGGCGAAAGCGTTTATAGTAACGTGTTTACCGTTGATGTTGACAATAACGTGGGCACCGGCCCCTCCATCAACAGCGAACTGATGCTGTATCCCAATCCAGCCGCTAATAAACTGTTCGTCAGATTTGGACAGAATGCGCCGGTAACAGTCAGGCTGACGGATGTATTAGGCGAAACCCTTGCCGAAACCCGTCATGATTTCGGTAAACAGGATGTGTTTGTTATCGACCTTACACCATATGCCTCAGGCACCTATTTTCTGAAGCTTGAAACGGAAGAAAACAGCTGGATACGTAAAGTCGTGATCCGGAAATAGGATATTCCGTTAATAACAGTATCCGGGCCTGTAATATCCCTGATTTTTATTGGGATAGCAGGCCCGGTTTTTATTGCAGTGCTTTACCGGATTGGGGTAAAGGCAAAAAAAACCGGCCCGTTGTTTAAAACGGACCGGGCAGGGGATTGAGGTCGGGATGACTGGACTCGAACCAGCGGCCTCCACGTCCCGAACGTGGCGCGCTAACCAACTGCGCTACATCCCGGATGGGGGTGCAAAAGTAAAAATATTCCGGATATCCGGTGCAATCACCCCGATAATTGGCGCAGCGTAAACCTTGCAGGCCGAAAAAAAACACCACCTCGATTGGTGGTGCCCGGAACGGGTGCGCCCACCTGGACTTGAACCAGGGACCTACTGATTATGAGTCAGTTGCTCTAACCGTCTGAGCTATAGGCGCGGTTTGCACAAACAGAATTTCTCTGTTTGGGGCTGCAAAGGTAGGGCATTGGGAATAAATTTGCAAGCCGTGGCAGCAGCTTTGCGACAGAAGCCAAGCAGCTCCGGAAACGGCTATGCCGCGGAAAAGTAATCCGGCAGAACGGCAAAAAGTGCATATACGGCATCATGCAGATATGAAGCTTTATAATTCACCCGACGGTGGCCTTTGGTATCGCGATGATATTCTTACTGGAATCTATCCCGGTAAATCATTGTCATCCTGCAAAATGATTGTCGCTCCCAATCCCGCAAACACCGAGTTGGTGATAACATACCCTTGTACCCATAATCCCACAGCAGTTCTAACCAGATATAATAGCTGTGGCATCAGGGTTTCAGGCGAAACCGTGATGGACCTTACCCCGGGGGGCCTCCGCTCAAAAGCGGATGTCCGCAGGCTCAGCCCCGGGGTGTACCTCATTCACATAAAAACCGAGGACATTGTGATGCCGGTCAAGGAGTTGCTCGCCAACATGAAACGCACGGGCGAAAGTTCTCAAACCCATTATACCATTGTGAGGACCAACGACGAAATCGGAGAATTGGCCGAGGGTTACAACGAGATGTCGCTGCGTATTCACAATTATATCTCGAACATTAGCCGGATGAATGAGGCCTATTATCGCTTTGTGCCCCGTCAATTTTTGGATATGCTGGGAAAAAAAGACATCACGGATATTACATTGGGCGATCAGGTTGAGCAGGAAATGTCGGTGATGTTTACGGATATCCGCGATTTCACCTCTATTTCGGAAAGCATGACGCTGAGGGAAAATTTTGATTTCATCAACAGTTACCTTGGGCTGATGGAGCCAATTATCAGCCGTCACCACGGGTTTATTGATAAATACATGGGCGACAGTATCATGGCACTTTTCGACGGCAAGGTTGAAAATGCAATAGAAGCCGCCATTGAGATGGCACAAACGATGAAGGATTTCAATCAGGTGCGCCAGGAAGAGGGCCAACCGGCCATCCGGATGGGCATCGGCATTCACACCGGCAATCTCATGCTGGGTGTTGTCGGGGGATTTGGAAAAATGGAAGGCACCGTCATTTCGGATGCCGTTAACCTGGCTTCCCGACTCGAAGGCCTGACAAAGATTTACGGATCATCCATCATCATCAGCCAGGAAACACTGATACGGGCCGATGATCCGATGACGTACAGCCACCGTTACCTCGATTCGGTCAAAGTAAAAGGCAAGAAAGAAGCCGTGTTTATTTTTGAACTGCTGGATGGGGAGCCGGAGCCGGCCCGCAGCCGCAAAACGGCCAAACGCCGGCAGTTTGCACAGGCCGTCCGTTTATACAGCAGCCGGCAGTTTGAAGGAGCCCTGCGGCTGTTCACCGAACTCCACCACTTCGACCCCGACGACCCCACACTCCGGCTATATATCGGACGCTGCGCGGAAAGACTCGAAACCGGGATTGCCGATGATTGGGACGGGATAGAAGTGATTCAGACAAAATGAAGCAGGGTGTCGTTTTATTCGTTCTGATATTGAGTGCTTTGGGGGCGTACTCGAACGAAACAGGCGAAGACAGCCTGAAGAATACCCAACTCCAGGCCGGCCTGTTGCTTTCCGGAGGGCGCATTCTACGCAACTATCCTGACTTTCCGGATCGCTCGATGTCATTTTTTGCAGGTGCCGACCTATCGGTCAAGACCCGGGGCAACCGGCCCTGGCATTATTTTTTGGGTTACCCCGAAGCCGGGGCCGTTGTTTGGTATGGAATTCCCGGCAACGATAGTGTTCTGGGCCGAATAGCCGGGATTTGCCCCTACCTGGGGTTCGACCTTGGCCGCCCGGGAAGCCGGACCATGCTCCATCTCAGGTATGGAATGGGCTTTGCCTGGATCAGCCGGCCATATCACCGTACCCAAAACCCAACCAATAACCTGTCGGGTTCGCATCTTTCGAATGTTACCACCCTCGAATTCATGCTCCGGCAAACATTGGCCCCTGCGTGGAAGGCTTCTGCAGGTGTCGGATTTATGCATTTCTCGAACGGGCACACCCAGCTGCCCAACCTTGGCACCAATATCCCCTCGTTAGTGGTCGGACTGCAATATACCCCTCAGGTTAAACTGGTCACACCCGATACATCACTGGCCGGTTATCCCCGCCCGCTTCAGTTTGGTGTTGAGTTTGGATTGGGCTGGCACGAGTTTGGCGAAAGTACCGAACCGGTGGGCGGGGCGAAATATCCCGTGTACAGCGTCGGTTTTATGCTCAGCAAACTGACCCATCCCGTCCATCTCTGGCAGGCAGGGATTTTTATTAATTACTATACCTCATTCCATCATTTTATTGTTTCGCAGGAGATGTACCAAAACCGTCAGGCGCTTCATGCCGCCACGGTGGTTTTGTTTGCCGGTCATCAGCTGATGATGGGCCGTCTGGGCCTGGATGTAAAGATGGGGCTTTACCTCTGGAATCCGTTCAGACGAAAATACCATACCGAAATTATCCAGAAACCTGAGCCGCTGAAAATGCTAAGCAGCAATAAACTGGGGGTTAATTATTATTTTTTCGACCCTGCCCGGAATGCCTTTAACCTGTATGTCGGTATCCACATCAAAGCCAACCTTGGTCAGGCTGATTTTACCGAATTCAGCCTTGGGTGCAGGTTTTAACCTTATTAAATCCAAGTTGCGGTGAATTCAGCCGAAATGCTGCCCTAAGGCAACTTTCCCAAACCGCCGGCGGGAAACAGACAGGTGTATAAGTGCCTGCTAAACAGGACGTTATTGTTTATTTGATATGGAACGGGCTTTGTTTGGCCGGGAAAGTGTATTTTTACAGGTTCAAAACTCACTATGGATAAAGTCTGGGTAAATAAGCCAGCCGTTGATGGAGAAACTGTAAACCGGCTCAGGGACGCCTTGAAAATTAATGAGGCGCTGGCTCGTTTATTGGTTCAACGCGACATTACCACCTACGAACAGGCCCGAGACTTTTTCAGACCCAGCCTCGATAAATTGCACGACCCCTTCCTGATGAAGGACATGGACAAGGCGGTTGAACGTATCGGCAAAGCCATTGATGCCGGCGAGCGGATTATGATTTATGGCGACTATGATGTGGATGGTACCACGGCAGTGGCTTTAGTTTATACTTTTCTGAAGACCGTATACACCAATCTGGGTTTTTATATCCCCGACCGTTATTCCGAAGGCTATGGCATTTCGTATAAAGCCATCGACCAGGCCCGTGAAACGGGGGTTAGCCTGATTATTGCCTTAGATTGTGGTATTAAGGCCGTTGAGAAAATTAAGTACGCCCAGACCCACGGCGTCGATTTTATTATTGCCGACCATCACCGCCCCGGTGATGAACTGCCCCCTGCCGTTGCCGTTCTCGACCCCAAACGGTCGGATTGCAATTATCCTTTCGAAGAACTTTCGGGCTGTGGCGTGGGCTTTAAGCTGATACAGGCTTACAGTCAATACAAGGGCTGGCCTTTCGAAAACCTATACAAATATCTGGACCTTGTCGTGGTTAGCATTGCTGCTGATATCGTTCAGATTTCAGGGGAAAACAGGATTCTGGCCCATTTCGGCCTGAAACTCATCAATACCAACCCCAGACCCGGATTTGAGGCTCTGCTCGAAATCAGCGGGATTAAAAAATCATATCCCACACCTGAACGAAGTTTCTCCAAGGAACTGACCATCAGCGACCTTGTTTTTGTTTTAGGCCCACGCATCAATGCTGCAGGCCGCATCGAGAGCGGCAACAACAGTGTAGAACTTCTGGTGTCTGAATCAATCGAGCAGGCCCGCCTGATGGCTGAACAAATCAACAACTGCAATACCGAGCGCCGCAGCCTCGACAGCAATACCACCCAGCAGGCCCTCGAAATGATTACGGAAGACCCTGTCCAGTCAAAAAAATATACCACCGTACTGTATTTCCCCGAGTGGCATAAAGGGGTTATCGGGATTGTGGCATCAAGGCTTACCGAAACCTATTACAAACCCACCATTGTATTTTGTAAATCAAACGGGCTGGTAACGGGCTCAGCCCGCTCCATCAAAGATTTCGACATATATGATGCCATTGATGCCTGCAGCGATCTGCTCGAACACTTCGGCGGCCATACCTATGCAGCAGGTCTTAGCCTGAAACCCGAGAATCTGCAGGTTTTTACCGAACGGCTCGAAGAATACGCACGTGAGAAATTTAAAGGCATTTATCCCATTCCGGAAATTGAAATCGACCAGCAAATTAATCTGAGCGATATCACACCTTCTTTTTTCAATATTCTGAAACAATTTGCCCCATTTGGCCCGGGAAATATGTCGCCCGTTTTTGTTACCGAAAGGGTCATGGATACCGGTTTTTCAAGAATTGTGGGAAAAAACCATATCAAACTCTCGGTGGTACATCCGCATATATCGGGATACCCGGTTTCCGGGATTGCGTTTCAGCTCGGGAAGTACATCAGCGACATCAAAAAGGGCGTACCCTTCAATGTTTGTTATCACATTGAAGAAAATGAATGGAATGGGCGAATAAACCTTCAGTTGAATGTGAAGGATATAAAATTTGAGCCCCTGAACCTTAAACCTTAAATTCGGCGGAGGAATCCGGTCCTAATTTTCTTTGATTTGCACCGTTATGCGGCCGGCAATTTCGAGTGCCGTCGTTAACGTATTCAAATCATCGTATAGTCCGCCGTCGGCTCCACTGTGGTGGCTTCGGCCCAATGGTCTGAATTCGGACAGCATTTCATAGTCGCCGGATTTTAAATCGGCGGCATAAACAACAGCCGGCTGGGCCGAGGTACGGTATTCAGAATCATCCGGATATTTACTGTTATGCCAGAATGGGTTCCAGTCCCAGGTTTGGTTAATTTCGATCAGTACACGAAAATTTCCCTTCAGCATTTCATTGGCCCGTGCACTCAGAACGAAAGCACCTTTGGGGGTAGGCCCGCTGATGGCATCGGGCAGCGGGGCTTTTACGGATGGTAGATAATTTCCGAGTTCGTTGAGAATACATCTTTTATGACCCCAATAAGGCAGGGCGGCTCTCCGCTGTACCGGTGCCGGTTCCCATTTTCCGGAAACCATGCTGCCGTACCTGAAAATTCCTGTGGCAACATAACCGGTTACATAAAGGGTTTCGACATACCGGCCATCCGTGGTTTCGAGCCAAATGGCAAACGACGGATGGTTGTGGCCCCGGCCCGGCAAAAAGGTAATTTCGAAAAGCGTGCCCTTTGCTTCAGGGTTCGTCGTCAATCGGGCAATTTCGTCCCGGCCGGTCCCTCCGGATTTTTTAATCTGGGCTGGCAGAATCGCAGGCAAAAAAACAATCATTATCAGAAATGCCGGTAGTTTGTAGTTCATAACAGATGAGTGTGTTTAAATTTCAACAATAATCCCGATGGTAGGCAGGGTTTGCCCGGCGGTATTTGGCAGTGCCCTCAGGAGGTAACGTGTTGGGTCCGATGGATCGGTCAGTACGTTGCCATTGGAATCCAGATTGGTAATAAAATCCGGTTGCTGGGCTTTAAAATTATACAGATTCTGAATGTCTAAATAGGCAATCAGTGTCCAGCGGTTGAAAAACCAGGATTTGTCGATTCGTACATCCAACTGGTGGAAATCTTTAAACCGTAAAGTGTTGAAACGTCCGTAATCGAGATATCCCCGGTTACGAACATCCCAGGCGTCTTTTTGGGAAGACAATCCTAAGTCGTAAGGCGTGTAAGGCCCGCCACCCACGAAACGCCATTTGGCCCCGATATCCCAGTTACGCGCTAATTTGCGCCCCAGGGTGATATTGAAGATATGGCGGTTGTCCCAGGCCGAGGGAAGATATTCCGCCCCTTTCCGTTGAAATTCGCTCCTGACAAACGTGTAGGACATGATGATGTTGAATTTTCTGAAATCTTTGCTTCGTGCAAGGATTTCGAAACCATAGGCCCGGCCTTTGGCCGTTGATACCACCGCCTCGTCGCCAACCACCCCGAAATCGGCCCCTTTGCTGGCCAGTGCGACCGAATCGAGCACCGATAGCGGATAGTCGAAATAGTCCTTGTAAAAACTTTCGATGGTGAAACGCGTATTATCGTCGGGCATCCATTCAAGTCCGCCTACAATGTGGTTGGCCCCGGCATATTTTAATCCGTTTTGTTTATTTACAAGTATCCCGCTGTTATCGCGGAATCCCAGGGTAGTGTATGCAGGGAGCTGGTAATACCGCCCGGTGTTGAAGTTGAGGTTCCATTTTGGCGTCAGCACCCACGAAGCCGAAACCCGTGGCGATAATTGGGAAACCGGGTTCGCCATGGATGAACTGTAGTCGTTGATATCGGTCCGTAAACCGGCCGATAGCGTCAGGCGGCCATCGAAAAATGGTTTGCCTGCCTGTGCAAAAACACTGCCCTTAAACATGCCAAAATCCGAATTGTAGTCGATCGTTGCGGCCTGCCCGTTTAAAAAACTCTTTTGAAATGTAGCGTTAACGTACCTGGCATATTCTGCCCCGGCTCCCCAGACCACCTTCAACCCGTCTTTCAGGTAATACCTTTCGAATCGGAGCTTGTTTTCGATTTCGTCGGAAGTGTAATCCTGAAGGAGATTATCCGGGTTGGATTCGTCGTTGTTGAGGTATTTGTAACTGTTGTTCCTGAGCATGTTGCGACTGACAACCCAGGTGTCGAAGCCATGCGGCCTGAAGTGTTTCCAGACAGCCCCGATGGTGTAGTTCCACTGTTCGTTTACGGGCAGATACCCCAGAATGTAACGCTGTTCCTCGTTTGGGTCTTTAATATCTGTATTCAGCCTGAACTGATCCAGGGCGCCGATGCTGATGATGCTGATTTCGTTTTTCTGGTCAACCCGTATTTTGTATTTAAACTGATAGTCGTTATAGGTAGGTAAAAACGGCAAGCCGATGGCACTGAATAAGAACTGCAGGTACGACCGCCTCACCGAAAACAGCAGGGATGAATTTGAGCCAAGCGGACCGTTGGCCGACAGGGCTAAGTCGCTGGCACCGAAGGCACCCCGCCAGCGGAAACGGTCGGGGCTGGGTTCCACCTGCCGCATTTCGAGGACTGAACTGAGGGCATTGCCCCGGTTGGCAGGGAAAGCACCAGAATAAAAGTCTACCTCGCGGATAAAATCGACATTAATAATTCCGACCGGCCCGCCCGATGCCCCCTGAGTGGAGAAATGGTTGAGGTTAGGGATTTCAATCCCGTCTAAATAAAAACGGTTTTCGGCAGAGCCGCCACCTCGCACAATGACATCATTGCGGAACGAAACCGAAGAAGCCACCCCGGGCAGGGATTGGATAACCCTCGAAATATCGCGGTTGCCGCCCGGGTTTTTTTCAATTTCGGAGATATCGAGGCTGCGCATAGAAAGCGGACTTTCTTCCTTTCGCTGAAAAGGACTGGCCCTTATTTCCACTTTTTGCAGGTTGATGGCAACCGGCTTCATGGCGATATCGATATTCGCGGCACGGGCATTGGTTACCAGGAAATCCTCTGAGGTAAAAGGCTCATAACCCACCTGGCTGGCCGAT
>Ga0351916_1208_pt1 | contig 16379 bp, 16 predicted proteins | sample TotcelHT113001N3_FD_206868 | JGI IMG/M metagenome (GOLD analysis project Ga0351916, IMG submission 206868) | Enriched cells from coal bed in the Powder River Basin, Montana, United States - Total cells T11 rep1 HSBNCT.T11.300.1.N3 ... | reverse complement strand
GAATAGATCATCGGGTGGCAGACAGTGATGAACCTGCCCCGTTCGCTGGCGAGTTGCGCCAGCTCACGCGCATGGTCAGCGCGCAACATGAATGGTTTCTCTACGAGTACGTTGAGATTACGTTCCAAGGCGTAGCGCGCCTGCTCATAGTGCAAATGACATATACACCAGGCCTTCTTCGGCCCAGATGCGAGGCTGATGAAAAAAGTTTGGCGCGCGAAGATACATCACCAAGCCGGCCGCGGTCACCAACAGCCAGGGGAGGATGCGTTCGCATGCGCGCCTGGAAACGACTTTATTCTTCAAAGATTAGCCCTCCGCTTGCCGTATTCGACTGAGGCGATTATAGTACACGTAAGGTAAGGAGCAAGTGATGCGGACAATACTGGAACCTGAGCGTACTACCCCGATTGTAAAAGATGTGGACGTGCTGGTGGTTGGCGGCGGTCCGGCCGGATTCATTGCCGCAACAGCCGCTGCGCGTTGCGGTGCGCGGACCCTGCTGCTGGAGCGCTACGGCTGCCTGGGCGGCCTGGCAACAGGCGGATTGGTGCTCTACATGGATTCACTGGCGGATAAGACCGGGCAGAGAGTTGTTGGCGGGCTACCCTGGGAGACGCTCGAGCGCTGCCGGGCGCTGGGCGACCTCGCTGAGGATGCTCCCCTGGCCATCCACGCGGATTCCGAAGTGCTCAAGGTCGTCGCCGACAGCTTCTGCGTCGGAGCGGGCGTGGAGCTAAGACTGCATTCCTGGGCAGTTGCTGCGATAAGGGATGGCAGCAGGATCGCGGGCGTGGTGGTTGAAAGTAAATCCGGACGGCAAGCCATTCTCTGCAAGGTGTGCGTGGATGCCACCGGCGACGGTGACATCGCTGCCTTGGCCGGCGCAGCGTATGACAGCCAGACCCAGTGTATCGGTTTGAACCTGAAAGTGGGCGGGGTCGACCGAGAGCGATTCAGAGAATTCCAGCGCAGCCATCCCGATGAGTTGCGCGCGCTGAATGCAGAGCTGCGCGCGCGCGGAGGCTATGCATTCTGGCCGGGCTCGACTCCTCACAGCAGTGCCGGGGTTTTTTGGGTCAACATACTTGGGTTGGCGGCGCGCGCAGAAGGCCAGGAGACTGGCACAAGCAGCGCAGAGCACCATGGCGATGTAGTCAGTCAATTCGCAGGTAAACTCTCAGCGGTAGATGTGGAAGACCTGAGCTACGTTGAGATAACCCTGCGGCGCCAACTGTTCGAATCGCTCGAGTTTTACCGCTCACACGTGCCCGGGTATGAACACGTCATGCTGCTGACGTTCGCCTCACAATTGGGCGTTCGAGACAGCCGGCGCATACGCGGCCTGCATCAACTCACCAAGGCAGAGATGGTAGCCGGTGCTGTGCCGCCGGATAGTATCGGCAAGGCGGGCAGCGGATTCTGCCCGGCGAACCAGTACCATGTGCCCTACGGCTGCCTGGTACCTGAGCAGGTAGATGGGCTCCTGATAAGCGGTCGCTGCATAAGCGTAGATGATTACGCCCAGCAGGCAGTGCGGTTGATTCCGCCAGCCATGCTGACAGGGCAGGCAGCCGGTACTGCCGCAGCCCTGGCATCTGCCTCCGGCATCGAACCGAGATTTTTGGATACTCTTATTTTACAAGCACGCCTGGCATCAGACGGGGTCTTGCTTTAGGGAGGAGATTTTATGGTAATCGACGCAGATTGTCACATTTCGGCCAAACCCAGCGGTTTTGAAATCGGGATTGAGGAGCTGCTCAAGCGCATGGACGGCGTAGGGGTGGATAAAGCCATTTGCTGGCCGATGCTCAGCTACACGCGCGAGGTAGCTGCGGATAACAAGGCAATTCACCGCGGGCAACAGGCACACTCCGACCGCATCATCAGCTTTGGCGGGATAAACCCGCGGTTGGGGCTTGAGAGCGCCAAGACCGAGTTAGAGCGCTGCATGACCGAGTACGGTGTGCGCGGGGTAAAACTCAATGGCGCCCGTGACGGGTTCTATATCGATGATCCGCAGCTCAGTCTGCCGTTAATCGAAAGGATTGCCGCAGCAAAGCTGGTGCTGGCGCTGCACTGCGGCGCGAATGACTATGAACGTACCCACCCCTTCCGGATCGCCAAGATATCCGACCTGTTCCCCGAACTGAAAATCCTGGTGATTCACATGGGCGGGGCCGGAATGCCCAGCCTGCACGACGCGGTTATCGAATACGCAAGCCGTTACCCTAACTGGTACCTGGTTGATTCGGAAGCCGACTATCGCAAGATTCTGCAGGCGCTTCGGACTCTCGGACCCGAACGTATCTGTTACGGTTCGGACACCCCATTCAATCCGATGCGCTATGAATGGGGCATCCGGCAGGTGGTATACCAGGACCTATCGCTGAGCGAAAAGGTACGCGTGTTTGGCGGGAACGTCGCCGGTATTCTCGGAATCTAGGCGAGCCTGTTCTTGCCTGGTTTGATTGCGAGTACAAGCCCCCAGCACACCAGCGTCATTGCGGCAAACACAAATGCCATAATGGCTACGACTGTTGGGGGCGTATTCAGTTTGTTAACGCCGATGCCAACCAGCGCCCAAACGATGACCAGGTTATAGGCCGTGTCGCGGCGGATGTAGGCCATCAGGGCAGCCAATACCAGTGCGACGAACATCAACATCACAGCCCAGACCGGCGCCGAGATTCCGAATCCATTCCAACTGGTTTGCGAGAGCCAGGCGCCGGCGTTCGCCACAGTCGCAACCGAAATCCAGCCAAGGTAGATGCTGAAAGGCAGATGTACCAGCCAGCGTTCACCTTTAGAGACGCTGCTCCTGCCGACTCCTAGCCTGAGATAGATAACAAGCAGACATGCCAGGATAACCAGCATCGTCAGCATCGACCAGGGCAGTAACTTGAAGTGCCAGAGCAACAACCAGATACTATTGGCAAGAGCAGAAACAATATAAGCAGGAGCGATTGCCTTTAACCGGGGATTATCAGCCTGTCTTGATAACATCTGGTAGATAGAGTAGAGTACCAAACCAATATAAATAACACCCCAGATAGAAAAAACGTACCCATCGGGAACAAAATAATTGTCGAATTCGGCAGATACCTCGCCGGTTGAGAGGTTATTAAACGGGATGATATTTGCCAGAGCATTCATGACAATCGTAAGCACTGTCGCCGCGATGACCAGTAGGCGCCGGATCAGGCTCCTGTTCACAAGTACACCTCCCAGGCAGTTATACACGACTGACCAAGCCTTATCTTAGGCCAGCGCCTGATTCTGGTCAAAGCGACCGTCACTATGTTTTAGTGTCTCTTGACTCTTTCAGCCATCTTCTATCCAGGCTTGTTTGCGGCGACTGGCATACCGCGCTATGATAACCACCTGACCCTGGCTACCATAATCGCATGGTGAACAAGCGCTTGCAGACAGCAATAAAGCTCTCGCCGGCATTTTCGGCACTGCGCCACCACAACTACAGGCTCTGGTTTTTTGGCCAGATGATCTCGCTGATGGGCACCTGGATGCAGTCGGTCGCTCAGGGGTGGCTGGTATACGAAATCAGCGGCTCCAGCCTTGCCCTGGGGAGTATCGCATTCCTTGGCACGCTGCCGACCCTCTTCCTGATGCTGCCTGCCGGCGCTATCGCCGACCGTGTCCCCAAGCAAAGGATTTTGCTGGTGACCCAATCGGTGATGATGCTGTGCGCTTTTGTTTTGACATATCTGGCTGCCGTCGGGATGGTGCAAGTCTGGCACATCGCCACCCTGGCCGTCATCCTAGGGATCGCACAGTCATTCGACGCACCTTGCCGTCAGTCGATGACGGTCGAAATGGTTGAAGACCGGCAAGACCTTGCCAGTGCGATCGCCCTTAATTCGATGATGTTCAATATGGCACGCATCGTTGGTCCAGCCGTCGGAGGACTCATCCTGGCGACCCTGGGCGCTGTGTGGTGCTTTGGGATTAACGGAGCGACGTTTCTGGCCGTTCTCGCCGCGCTGGCTCTAATGCGCTTCCCAACATCTCCCAAACCGGCCAAACGCTTACAGCTAATCACCGAGATTAAAGTGGGAGTGAGTTTTGCCTGGCACAATACATCTGTTCGCAGCATTATCATCGTAGCAGGTTCAGCTGCGATGTTCGGAATGACCTACTCTGTGCTGCTTCCTGCGATTGCCGCTGACGTGCTACATGTCGGTGAGGCTGGATTGGGATATCTCGCCACCTCGGTGGGTGTTGGCGCACTGGCAGGGTCGGTAACGCTTGCCAGCCTGGGCAGCAGAGTCCGCAAAGGCTTGCTGCTGACGGTTGGCAACCTGTGCCTGCCGATTGGCCTGCTGCTGTTTGCCTTTTCATCAACACTACCACTGGCGATGGTCAGCCTGGTGCTCGTGGGATGGGCATGGATCACCCAAAACGCAACAGCCAACACGCTGGTGCAGCTGCTCGTGCCGGACGAAATCAGGGGACGGGTCATGGCGCTCTACATGCTGGTGCTGTTCGGCAGCGGACCGTTCAACTCCGCACTGGCAGGCATCCTGGGGCAGGCAATCGGCGCAGGACCGGCCATCGCCATCGGCGCGGTGGTGACGCTGATTTTCGGCATTGCGGTGGCATTTGGGTCTCCCTCACTCCGCCGCACCAGGTGAATCAAGCCAAACCTGCCGTTTCCAGCGCCAGGGCGGTGATAAACTCGCTTGTGTGGGGATAGGTATTATACCGGTCTTGCCAGCCGTTCGACAACACCGCCACTTCTTCGGCGATGGAGGGATCATCCGAGCGCCCCAGCAGGTAGAGCATCACCGCCAGGCTGCCATACCGCACCCCGGCATCCCAATCCTCGAGTTCTAGCGTAAGGTCTCTTGCTACCAACCGGATACGCAGCAGGCGCTCATGCGCGATGCCAAGCCCTGCCTCAGTGCGTAGCTGGGGCGGAAAGTCACGTTCCTTTCCCTCAATCCACCTGGACAATGCCTCGCGGACATACGGCTCGAGGTAGTTGCGCGCTGCGGATTCCATCAACGCGTGAAACGCTGACTGCCCGGGAGCACGGCGCGTGTCATAAAAGTGCCGGTGGATATAGATATGCCGGATAAACGCAGGCAACCCGATATTGGCGTCAATCAGGTCAGCATCGTACAGGCAGCGCGCCTCGATGGAAGCGTCCGAACTGGGGCCGAGGTGCTCCTGGACGGCCTCAGCAACGCGGTTGCGCACATCGTGGCCAACGCCGCGCTTGCGCAGCAGGTGCCAGGCTACAGCGGCCGCCGAACGGCTGTGCACCTGGCCCCGCAATGCAAGCCTGTCATAGAGCAGAGTCACCTCGTTCTGTCCCACTGGCTCGCGTGTAGCGCTAATCCAGTATCCGTCTCCGTCTACCAGCCGCTTGCCCTGGCTGTCTGTCAGATAGTCGCCGTCGTATGGTTTTGTTACATCGTGCAAGAGTGCTGCCGTCTCAACAGTCTCGCAATCAGCCGCTTCGCGTTCTGCCAGCGTCACCGCCAAGCCGCGGACCCGCTGGATGTGGTCATAGGTGTAGCCGCGCCAGTTGTAGGCTACCCAGCCGGGTTCCCAAAGCTGGCAGGTATGCTTGACCAGTGCATCCAGTTCGGTGATGGTATCTGTTATTCTACTCAAAACGTGTTTCCTCTATTCGCTTCTAAATAAGCAGGCAGTTGGCTAAAGCGCTCCAAGGTCTCGACCCGCGGCGAGTGAACTAACTCCTCGCACTCGGCCGTCCAGGTATGGTCGTGCGGAATATACACCGCGCGTAAGCCCGCTGCTACAGCCGGATTGATATCTGATTTGGGGCTGTTGCCCACCATGAAGGTATCGTTCGGATCAAGCTGCTCTGATGCGACGATGCGCTGGTATGCAGCCGAATCCTTTTCTTCAAGAACGACTACTCTGGCAAAGTACTCTTGCACCCCAGAGCGCTCCAGTTTTCTCCGCTGTAATACCTGGTCGCCTTTGGTAACAAGCAGCAGTCTGTGGCGGGCAGACAGCAGCGCCAGGGTTTCGCGTACCTCAGGCAGCAGCACAATCGGCGGGTTGAGCATCGGTTGGCCCCAGGCGCGCGCCTGAGCGATCAAGTCCTCGCCTACCGGTATCCCGTGGCGCTCCGCCAGATGGGAAGCGGTCAAGGCCAACGCTTCGATATACCCGTGCGGGCTATAACCAAAAGTCGCCAATACCTGCTGCTCGAAGACGGCAATCGCGGGCGCTACCTCGCTGCGCTCGACACCAAGCCCGACCAGCCATTCCTCCAGACGAGCACTGCAGAGCTGGTAATAGATATTACTTTCCCACAGGGTGTCATCAGCGTCAATCAACAGCGTAGCCACGCATCACTCCGAAAGCACAATTGTTACGCGAGCATCAGTATAGCGACGGCGCCAAATCAGGCAATTTGGCACCGCCGAACTGTGTGATGGATACTCAGCGAAATAACAGAGGCAGCAGAATGAGCAGCATGACGACCCAGGCGGAATAGACGACGAGACCGTGGTGGATAGTGCGGTTGACTGCCGCTGCCCAATCCGTGCGCCACGACCTCAACATGCGAACTCCCATCAATACCAAGAGCGAAATGTTGATGATGTTCCAGCCAATGACCGTTACGCGGTTGGCTGTAAAATAGGATTGCGCGGTCCGGTAGGTGACTGCGGCCAGCGCGTACAGGCTGATTATAATCGTCAGCACGGCAATCGACAGCAGCCCGTTGCGCAGCCACACTCGCTGGCCGGGCTTGAGCTGCTCAAGGCTCAACGGCGAAGCACCTACCACCGTGCCAATCACCGCAAACAGAAACACATTATAGATAATCAATACTTCACGGTCGTTGAAGGGCGCCCAGAAGAAAAAGGGTATCACGGCCAGATACACTACCAGGCCGACCAGGGCTACCGGGAGCAGCAAGCGCAGGATAAAAGCCACCACTCGGGAAAATCCGCGGTTAAAATCCTGCTGCTCGGGGCTGAGAGTTGGCTCATAGGTGGCAGCCATCGCGAGCAGCGGTATAAACCCATACGCCACGCTCATTCCCGCGCGCATGATGATCTCCTCCTGGAAGCGGATCCCCAGGGCACCGAAAAGCCCGTACCCGATCATAAAAGCAAATCCGCCTGCGGAGGAAAACAAGCCCGCTGTGATGCCAACCTCGACCGCTCGCAGAAACACAGCATGGCGGGTTTCGTTCGCTCCGCGGTTGCGCACCGCGACCCAGATGACAGCCAGCGCAGCCGCCCCGAGGCTGTGTATGATCGCCAGTTGGTAGTACTGCTCGTGCACGCTAAGGAAGCCCAACTCACCTGTCTGGGCACGCAGCGATGCCACCGAGAACACCATCGCCCATCCGGCTAATAGGCACAAGGTCAGGGTCACAGCTAAAGGCCAACGCCAAGGCTGGCGGCCAGCCAGCACGAGGTAGGCACAGAGCACTAGTGCTTCCACGGTGAATATTAGGATAGGCAGCCAGGCAATCGCACCCTTCAGGAAGGTCTCATCTATTCCGGTCACGAGAAAAAAGAACAAAGTCAACAAGGCTCCAAACGGGAGTACGAAGCGCCAGTGTATACCGGCACGAACAGTAGGAATGCGTAGCCCTTCTGCACGAGACAGGCGGTGGTGCCAGGCGGCTAGCAGCAAATTCTCCGGCGCGAGCTCATATTGCGCCTCCAGAGCCTCAGTGAACGCGTCTTGCCGGTTATGATTGCGCGCATCCTGGTACAAGGCTTCCATTCCGGCAGCGTCATGCAGAAGAGTTTGCAGCTGTTGTGTCAAGTTCATCGACAACTCCTTTCTAGATGGGTTACACCCAGCGTAACCGCTTTTAACTTGCAGGAGCTATCAGTTTGCTTCCAGAGACTATCAGGGATGGGGATTATTCAGCGCAACCGCAACTTGCTCTATGGCGAATACCGGACCGTCAGCGCATACCAAATGCTCGCCGCAATGGCAGCTACCGCAAACGCCGATACCGCAGCGCATTACCCGCTCCAGGCTCACCCAGCAGGGGGGAACACCAGTCGCGCGCATATTCGCAAGCGCGCGCAGCATCGCCTCGGGACCGCAGGCGTAAACAGCCGTCGCCCAGGGCATGTCGGTTTCAGCCGCCTGCAATACAGAACCGCGCAGCCCGCGTGAGCCATCGTCTGTTGTTAAGGTCAGTTTCCCACACAGGTCAGCCAGGTACCAACCGAGCATCAGCAGCCCGGCACTGCGCGCGCCGACCGCGGCGCGCACCTGCAGCCCACTCGACCTGGCGCGTTTAGCCAAAAGAGCGAGCGACGCCACACCGCTGCCGCCCCCGATCAGGAGCAGCTTGTCACCGAATACCGGGAAACCGTGTCCGTATGGGCCGCGCAGCCAGACCGAATCGCCCATTTTAAGCGCGCACAAGGCATGGGTCAGTGGCCCAATGTCAGCGATTGTGAGTGTGGCTGGCACGTCATTCATCAGGGTAAACGGGCGTTCTTCGATGCCCGGCAGCCAGACCATCACAAACTGGCCGGCCTGGCAGGGCAACACGTTATCCAGAATCAGGGTGACGCCGCAAGTGCCTTCGTGGATAACGCGGGCGACCCGCATACACGAATAGATTGGCTCAGCCATGAGCGCACCCCCTGACCTCGCCAAGCCTGGTGATGCCTTCGGTCCGCATCAGGATTGCCAACTCCCGGTTGATGCGCTCAAAAACGGCTGCGCCTTCGCCGGCCAGAGCGGAGCCAACACCGACGGCGGATGCGCCTGCCATCACCATCTGCAGCGCCGCCTCGCCTGAATCGATGCCGCCGGTGCCGATTATGGGCACGCACACAGCCTGGGATATATCGTAGACGCAGCGCAGCGCAATCGGACGCAGCGCCGTGCCAGAGATGCCGCCCGCTTTGTTGGAAAGAATTGGGCAGCGGGCATGCGTATCGATCAACATCCCGGGACCCATCGTGTTGACGGCCGTGAGCCCATCGGCGCCGGCACGCACGACCGCGGCAGCCACCGCGACAATATCGGGCGCGTTGGGTGATAACTTGATAAACAGCCTGCCGCGGTACGCAGAGCGCACGGCGCTGGTCACCTCAGCCGCGGCCGACGCTTCGAGAGCAAACGGGTAACCGAACTCGCTTTGCACATTGGGGCACGAGATGTTCACCTCGATTATATCGGGGGCAGCCTCGGCAACCAGTCCTGCCGCGCGCGCGTACTCTTCGGGCGTGCCTCCGTAGATACTGGCAATCAACGGGACACCCAGAGGGCGCAAGCTCTGCTGAGCCCGGTGCAGGATGTCGCGCTCCTCAGCAGCACCGGGATTTGCCAGGCCGACCGCGTTGATGAGCCCGCCCTGCCATGGCAACACCGCCGGGTTAGGGTGACCCCGGCGCGGGAGCACACTGCACGATTTACTGGTGACGGCTCCGGCGCCAGCCGCGGCAGCACGGATTAGCGTCTCTGCAGCACAGCCCCAGACACCCGATGCCAACACCAGCGGGCTGTGCAGCTCGAGATCTGCCAGGTTCACGCGGATATCTGTTTCCACCACAGCACCATTCTTAACGGGTTTTGGTTGTTTCGATATAAGTGCGCACCCGGGCGACATCCGCAGACGCGACCAGGTCCTGGCGCTCTAGAGAGTCTACCAAATCGACCAGAGTCAGGGCTGCGTGCACGCGGTAGCCCTGACGGGTCAGGTCCTCGGTACCGCCCTGCTGGCGGTCGATTAAAACGATGATATCCTCGACAATGAGCCCTTCTGCCAGCAACGGCTGCAAGGCAGTCACCTTGCTGGCACCGCTGGTTACCAGGTCATCCAAGAGCACCGCGCGCTCTCCGGACGCATACAGTCCCTCGATTTGCCGCTGGGTGCCGTAAGCCTTGACCTCACGGCGCGGATATATCAGCGGTGCACCGGTATAGAGCGCAACGGCAGCCCCAATCGGCAGGGCGGCGTAGGGAATCGCCGCGATGCGGTCATACTGCAAAGGCTCGAGCAACCTGGCATAAGCGCGAGCTACTTGCACTAACAACCCCGGGAAAGACACCAGTAAACGCAGGTCGATATAGATGGGTGAATGCGCCCCCGAGTGGAGCGTAAAATCTCCTAACTGGACGCATTTGGCCTCGTACAAGCCGCGCGACAGGCGGTCGATTTCGACCTCGCGCGCTGTCGGATGGTGCGATGTCTTGCCCATGGCGGCCAGCACCTGGCCGCGCTGCGCATTGATTTCTGCGCGCAGCTTGAGCGCTGCCTCGCGCGGATTCGCTGCATATATAATGCTGCGCGACGCGTTGATGATGACCCCCAGACCGTCAGCACGCAGGCCGGACTGGAGGACCGGCGCCAGCTCGCCGCCCTGCGAGCCGATGCCGGGGATTAGGAACCAGGCGTTGCGCGCTTGCACGCGAATATCAGCAAGCGCTTCAGGGTAGGTAGCGCCGATGACAAGGCCTATCTCGCGCTCTCCAGACCACTCGCAAGCCAGATCCGCAATATGCCGGTAGAGCGGGATGCCACCCTGCGTCCAATCCTGCACCTCGCCGGCGGATGGGTTGGATGTCTTGCACAACACAAAAACACCCTTGTCAGGAGCTGCCAAGAAAGGCTGCACACCGTCGCTGCCGAGATAGGGGTTTATGGTGACGGCATCCGCGCCGATGTTATCGAACACTGCGCGAGCGTAGGCTTCGGCGGTCGAGGCGATATCGCCCCGCTTGGCGTCCAAGATTACCGGAATATCTTCAGGGATACACGCCAGCGTCGCTTTGAGCGCGGCCATCCCTTCCTCGCCCAGAGCCTCATAAAAAGCGATATTGGGCTTGAAGCAGCATGCCAGGTCGCGCGTAGCCTCAACGATGGCTTTACCAAACTCTGCGATGCTGGAATATTTATCCGGCACCAAAGCGGGTACAGGGTCCAGCCCGACACACAGCAGACTGTCACGCTTTGCGATACTAGCCTCAAGCTTACGCCAAAAGTTCATTCTGCACCTACGCCTTTCCGAGCACAGCCGCCAGCAAGGCCATGCGGATATACATGCCGTTTTCCATCTGCCTAAAGTACGCCGCCCGCGGGTCGTCATCAACATCGTAATGAATTTCACCGACGCGCGGCAGCGGGTGCATCAGGGCCATGCGGTGTTTGGCGCGGTTCATCAAGTCAGTCGTTATCTCGTAACAGTCTTTAACCGCCTCATACACCCTCAAGTCGTCGAACCGCTCGCGCTGCACGCGCGTGACATAGATGACATCGGCAGTGCTGATGATGTTTTCGACCGTATCTGTCTCGACTACAATCCGTCCGGCTTCCTGCAGCTCACCTTTGATTTCATCCGGCAGGCGCAGGATCTCAGGTGAGACAAACGAGAATTCAACCTGGTACATCCGCAGCAAACGGGCCAGCGAGTGCACGGTGCGGCCGTGCTTGAGATCACCCACCATCGCCACACGCAGGTTATCGATGGTGCCCAACTCTGAATAAATCGTGTACAGGTCAAGCAATCCCTGGGTAGGATGCTCGCCAACGCCGTCGCCGGCGCTGATGATGGGTTTAGACGAATATTTAGCAGCCACCTCAGACGCGCCTACTTCGGGATGACGCAGCACGATGACATCGGCGTAACACTCCAATGTACGTATCGTATCCGGCAGCGATTCGCCCTTGCTGACGGAAGAGTACTGCACGCCATGAATGGGGATGACCGAACCGCCCAAGCGCTGCATGGCCGCAGCGAATGACGCGAACGTGCGGGTAGAGGGCTCATAAAAGAGGTTTGCCAGAATATGCCCCTTGAGCAAATCGGTTGCACCCACCCGGCGCACCAGGCTGCGCATCTCATCTGCGACGCCAAAGATATAGCTGAGATCGTCACGCTCAAACTGGCGCACCGAGACAATATCACGACCGTAAAAGCCGTGCTGCCGGTCGGGCGCCAGGCCAACCACCTTGCGACCGCTGCCTCCGTATGACATTTGGTTCCTCCTTGCCTTTAACCAGGTTACCAACTTCAGACTCTTACCGACACCAGGCTGCACCCAGCGCCAGGCTGTGCCAGCACATGGCCATCCTTGTAAACCTCTTTAGCGCGCAGCATCACACTTTTGACAATCCCCAGGCCGCTTTGGCCGGCAAAAGGCGACCACCCGCAGCGTGTCTGATACCCCGTCTCCGGGAAGACAAAGCGCTCCAGTTCCACGGTAAGCGTGCCCGTATCAGCGGACAGGCCGTAGATGCGTGCTGGCGTAGTATGCAGCAGTTCCAACAGGCGTTCCAGCGTAAGCCGTCCCTCGTCCACCGCCAGCAACAGCAGCGGCAGAGTTGTCTCAAGGCCCGGAACACCCGGAGGCGGTGCTGCTCCCAGCTTCTCAGCGCGGGTATGCGGTGCATGGTCGCTGGCGATGATATCCACCATGTGCAGCCGCTGCCACATCTGCTGCACCTGCTTTGGTGGCAGCAGCGGAGGTTTCATACAGCCGAACGCCCCCAACCGGGCTTCATCTGCCGAACTCAGAAACAGATGATGGGGGGTGACTTCACAGGTGACACGCTGCCCCTTTTGGCGGGCTGCATCAATCACCAGCAGGTCGTCCGGATGCGGCACATGGCAGATGTGCAGGTGCTGCTCGAAACGGCGCGCATATTCCAGGGCAGCCGGGATGGTCGAACTGTCCGCATGGATTGCGATCGGGCCGGGTCCTGGCCAGTCGCGGAACACGGCTTCCAGGGCATTTGCCAGGAGTGCGCTGCTCGCAAAGGTATCATCCAGGTAAAGCTTTAACCCGACAGCCTGCCGAGCCATTTCGGGAAGCTCGCTGTGATACACCGGCGCATAACCGGCAAACAGACCATAATCACATACTGCCTGTTCGGCAAAGAGTTCGTTTTTGCGTGCCAGCAGCGATGCCGTGGTCGTCGCAGGAGCATTATTCGGCATATCCAGAATGGCGGTGAATCCACCTGCCAACGCCGCACCTGTACCGGTGCGGCTGTCTTCTTTGTGAACGGCACCCGGTTCACGCAAGTGCACATGAGCATCAATTAACCCGGGCAGTTCGAGCATTCCCGCCAATATACAGCTCCTTGAGTGCAAGAAAAAAGGGCCCCTGACGCATCTAACGTCTTGGGCCCGCCGCTGGGTGATGCTACCCGTCTGCGACGGGCGTTACTACCATCTCAGTATAGCACAGCCGGTTGGGCTGCGCAACCGGCGCTCAGGGATGGATGAATATCCACGTGCCCAGACGCTCTTCGGTGGCACTGATGGAATCCTGTCCAGCTGGTAGCTCCGGATCGGTCCACGCAAATAGCCAGCGCGCGTCATCCAGCGGCAGGTTGATGAACCCGTGGTTGGACGGCATGCCCCAGGCATCCAACCAGTAAGCTCCGTGCAGCATGATACCTGGCGCCACCACCATCACCCAGGGCACATCCGGAAGATAATATCCCGGTCCTGTCAGCAACAGACTTTGCAATTTCTCTGTGATGCGATACCTGGCCGCTATGGAAAGGTTGATGCCTGGACCAGTGGAAATCGTAGCCGTATAGACACCAGCGGTTCCTTCATAAGCCACCAGCTGCTGCATCTTGAGGTCAATTTCAATCCATTTGCCGTCCGGAAGCGGCTGCAGGTCTGCAGTGAGCCAGTCGAACGGTCGGCGGACAGTGGCATCTGTAGACGGCACTCCCGTTGCGGCGGGTGACGGGCTGGGGGAGTCAGGTGTCATGCTGGGCTGCAGAGATGGCAGCGGCGAAGGTTCAACCGTGGGAGAGGGGTATGCCGTCGTTGCAGGCTGAACGGATTCTCTTGCCTTCAGTTCAAGCGTGGCGGTACCCAGTACTTTCACAACGCTTCTGGGGTAGAAAGGCTGGGCAGCCGCCGGATAGCGGTAAAACAGCCAGACTCCGCTCGTGCCCAGGGCTATGAAAAGAAGCATAGCCAGCAGCGCGCCTTTGGAGCCGCGGCTCTCTTTCTGCCTTGCGTAAAGTTGGGTATCTCTCGGCGGCCACGGCAGCCTTGGTGTACGCTGAGAGTCAGGGTGATTATCCGACATAAGGCTAAATCATTCCTTTCATTGCGGTTGCACTATAACCCACACCGTCGGGCTGGACAAGCGCCGGGCAGCCCACACCCCTGCTGTTGTAAGGTGCAGGCTTGTTGTGCTATGATGAGCAGCAATCGGTTTATGGCGGTTATATGTATGAAAGAATATGCAGACAAATCTCTTTTGGCGGTCTTTGCCCATCCTGATGATGAATCATTCGGCTGCGGCGGAACCCTGGCCAAATACGCTGAACTTGGCTGCCGTGTGCACCTGGTGACGGCTACCCGCGGCGAAGCCGGTGAGATTGCCGAGGGCGTGCGCGCGTCCAAGGCCGGGTTGGCAGAAACACGCGAGGCTGAGCTGCGCTGCGCCTGCGCAGCGCTTGGTATCGCCCCGCCGCACCTGCTCGGATATATCGACGGCCAGCTCACCATCGTACACCAGGGGCAAGCTGTCGCCAGGTTGGTCAGGCTGATTCGCGAGCTGCGCCCGCAGGTCGTGCTATCATTTGGGCCTGATGGCGTATATGGTCATTATGACCACATCGCTGTACACCGCTGGGTGACGATTGCGATCAAGCTGGCAGCAGACAGTTCGTGTTTCCCCGATGGCAATGTCTGCCAGCCTCACCAGGTAAGCAAGCTGTATTATACGGTTCTCCCCGAAGACTATATTGACGAGATGGACAAGGCCGACGGGGGTGCCTTTGTGATGATGGATGGGGTGCCTTTTCCGTTCGTGGGCTGGAAACGCGAGCAGATCACCACCTGGGTGGATATCACGGCGCAGCTGCCAGCCAAGCTGGCGGCAATCCGCTGCCATGCGACCCAGGTGGGCGCAGACACCTCTGATAGCCTCGAAGAGCTACTGGAGGCTGCTCGGGAGCCTTTTGTGTTGGCGCAGTCGTCGGTGGGTGAGCCAGGTGAGATAGAGACTGACCTGTTTGAGCGTGTGTAGCGTCGATATTTCATTGACATAATAAGGAGGCCGCAATTGCAGCCTGGCGCGAATGCCCGATTAGGTCTGGATACCATCCTGCAACGCGACACAACGGGAATCCCGTCATGGATGCTGCACCTGATGGAGCACCGCTACATCGATCGGCTGGCAGGCAAACCCGAAGGCAGCTATGTGCGCGACCCGGAAAGCACCTACCTTGCGATGCAGCGCGCGGTGGGCACCTGCCTGCTTGACCAATGGATCCCTCGCAACCCGCTGGATATGGGCAGCCATGGTTATGAGGGGCGTGAGCACGGGGCGACCACCGGCGCAGATATCATCACCCTGGACGGCATTTGCATTGATTCCCCCGAGGCTGTCATCGAGCACATGGAAAAGGTCCTGTTCCCGGAATTGCTCAGACTTGCCTCCCAGGTAGACACCTCCAAGCGCGCGCAGGAAATAATCGACCAGGAGAATATCCTGCAGCAGCTGCTCGGTCCGGATATCCTCAAGACCGGTTACGCTTTTGTGAGTTTCCCATACCTCGAATACTACCGGTACGGCTATACCCATTATTTTGCCGCTTATGCCCTATACCCAGAAGTGATGGAGCGCTGCTTTAGTTTGCAGGCGGATTATGCGCTCAAAGTGAACGAGGCTGCCGCGCTGGCTTACCAACTGGGCGGTCTGCCTCCATTCTACCGGCTCGATCACGACATGGCCGATTCACGCGGTACATTACCAGGAATCGCTACGCTCGACAGGCTCTGGTTCCCGCACTTTAGCCGGTGCATCGAGCCCCTGGTCAGGGCCGGGGTCAGGCTCATCTGGCATTGCGACGGCAACCTGATGGCGATGGTCCCGCGCCTGCTGGAAGCCGGGGTGCGCGGCTTCCAGGGATTCCAGTACGAGGACGGAATGGATTACGCGCGCATCTGCGCCATGCGCTCCCGCGATGGTGAGGATCTCGTTATCGTGGCGGGCGCTTCAGTCACACGCACACTGCCGTTCGGCACCCCGCAGGATGTGAAAAAGGAGCTCGACTTCCTGGTCGCTAACGGCCCTAGGCACGGTCTGTTCCTGGGTTGTTCCAGCTCTGTGGCACCGGGAGTTCCCTGGGAGAACATCGAAACGCTGGTTGAGGGTTTTCGCTATTATTGCGAACATGGACGTACCTAAGAAACGCTTTACACTCACCCGGACCGTCAAAGTGACTGCATGAAATCGCCATAGTAGTAGACATGCGCGATGATCGATTCTTCCAGCAACTGGTGCCCGCTGGATGCCAGACCATGCAGGTTAGCCCATCGCCGCAGCGCCAGAAAATAGCGCGTCTCCACCAGGTCAGCCACGAGTTGCCAGAATCGGTACCTGGCTTTGGCTTGCGCCTGCCCCTGGCC
>Ga0351916_1200_pt1 | contig 16957 bp, 9 predicted proteins | sample TotcelHT113001N3_FD_206868 | JGI IMG/M metagenome (GOLD analysis project Ga0351916, IMG submission 206868) | Enriched cells from coal bed in the Powder River Basin, Montana, United States - Total cells T11 rep1 HSBNCT.T11.300.1.N3 ... | reverse complement strand
GCAACACCGCCAGGGCGGTCGGCAGGAAAGGGGCAACTATCCGGATGGACCATCGAACACTCGGGGATGTCACGGAGCACTCCTTGAATGAGATATGCGGCGCCGCCGGCCCTTCGCCAGGCGGACAGTATCCTCTAAATCTTGGGCCAACCTCAGTTAGATGCGCCAAGTATATGGCAATCAAAAGCAAAGATCAAAAGGTAAATTCCTTTCAAGTGAACATCTCAGGGCTATCAAAAAAATAAGTGTCCCCTTGAGAAAAAAGGCGATTTTTCTGCATCTTACACCCAGTTGCGATCAAATCAGCCGAGTGCAGAGGTGGACCTGCGCCTCCCAGGAGGCCGCAGGCAACTCCGGAGCCTCACCCGGCGGCTTGAGCCTTATGGGGGTCTTCCACCTGGACGCTGAAGGTTTGAAAACTATGGTCCACCATCAGGGTGGTGATGACGTTGGCGCCTTCCCGGCGGGTGGAGATCACCTCGATGTGGTGGGGCACCCCGAATTCATCTGCGAAGGTAATGCACTCGCCATCCTTGAAGCCGCCGCGCCTGAACCAGACCTCCGGCGGCAGCAGCCAGGCCTTGCCGCATCGAGCCTGAAACTTGAAAAACGACACGGCGTCGAAGGGGAACTGGAGGTAGAGCACCAGGTCTTCATCCGAGGGCGGCCGGTCCAACTCGCCTTCCAGCCGCCGGCGCTCCATCTGCAGATCGGCGTCGCCGGACTTCTGGATTCCTCCCTCTGACGACAGGATTTGCGGCCACTTTTTGCTGTCGTAGCGCTGAAATTCCAGTACCTTTTCGCAAATCCAGTCGTCGGGTTTAAAAAACGGCAGGGGCCCATAGCGTCCCAGCAGGATGTTCTTGAGGTCCAGGGACGGCCGCTCGTAGCGCCCATGCAGCACGTTGTTCACCGCCGTGGTCCAGATGATCTGGGAACCCGGGGTCACCGACCACCAGTTCCCCAGTTCCGCCTGCACCCGAGCCATTTCCGTGAGGATTTCCGGCAGGCGCTCCAAAAACCCTCCTTTGTCCGCCTGCTCAAAGACGCTGCCCACCGCGCCGCCGGTGAGCTTGTACGCCGCCACGGTGGGGTCGTGGCCCCGGAAGGGGCTCTCGAAAGGCTCGTAGATCTTGCGTTCCTGGCGCAGGAGATCCGAGGACTGGATGAGCGAGGGGATGTCCACCCCCACGGCCTTCTTGCCATAGTCGTCCAGGGCCTGGATTAAGGTGAGGGCCGGGGCCTGCCCGTAGATCGCCCCATAGCCGTGGTCCGCCACGTCCACGATCTTCACCCCCGCCAGGACCGCGGCGCTCATGCGCCCGATGTCGTTGCCGTCGGTGTTGCAGCCGTGATAGTGAAGCACCAGATCCGGAAAAGCCGCCCCGATGGACTCCACCAACTGGGTGATGCGCTTGGGGGTCCCCAGGCCGGCGTAATTCTTGATGGAGATGATGACGTCGGGACCCGTGACCTCCAGAATCTCCTTGACCTTGTCCACATAATACCGGTCGGTGTGCTCCGGACCGGTGGAGAAGCAGATGCTGGGCATGAGGAGCCGCGACGCCGCCTGCACCTCTTCCATCACCGGGACCAGGTTGGGCACGTGATTGAGAAAATCATAGACCCGCCAGACATCGACGTACCGGGCGAATTCCCGCACCGTCAACCGGATCACGTTTTCGGGATAGTGCCGGTAGCCGAACAGGCTGGAACCCCGGCACACGGTCTGGAGCAGGGTCCGGGGCATGGCCTTCCGGGTGATGCGCAGCCGTTCGAAGGGGTTCACCTGTTTGCGCATCAGGTCCACGTGGACGGAGGCGCCGCCACTCACCTCCACCGAAAAAAATCCGGCGGCCTCCCGATACGGCGCCACCCGCACCGTGGTCATGGGCATAAGCCGGTTTTTGAAGTCCGATTGCGACACATCCCGTTCGTTGTTGCACAGGTAATACCCCTCGGACTCCCGCAGCTTATCCAGTATTTCGGTGGGGCTCATTCCCCGGATTATCCGTCCTTGCATGGTTCATTCCCCTGGTTGAAGCAGTAGCCAGTAGTCAGTTCAAAGTTCAAGGTTATAGGTTATAGGTTATAGGACGGGGTAGACCACTTCCGGCCCCAGCCCGGCCCGCGCCTCACTGCGTATAGGGATTCTTTTCATGGGCATTGATTTCAGCGATGAGGCGGGCCAATTTTTCCACCTCCCGTTCCTGCTCCCGGTACTCCATGAGTTGCGGGTGGTCATCGATATAGGCGGTGTCGAGCTGCATGCGGATAAAATCCGGCTCTTTGACAATTTGCTGGAAATACGGGATGGTGGTCTTGACCCCGATGATGAGGAATCCGTTGAGGGCCCGGGCCATCCGGTCCACCGCCTCCCGCCAGGTGAAGCCGTACACGGTGAGTTTGACGATCATGGAGTCGTAATACGGGGGGATTTTATACCCCTGGTAGACCGCCCCGTCGAGCCGGACGCCGTGCCCGGCAGAGGACCGGTAGACCTGGATCACCCCGGGACTGGCCAGAAAATCGTTTTGGGGGTCTTCGGCATTGACCCTGAGTTCGATGGCGAAGCCGCGCTCAACCACCTGCTCCTGAGAAAAGCTGATGGGTTCGCCCATGGCGATTAAGAACTGCTCCCGGACGATATCGATGCCGGTCACCACCTCGGTGACTGTGTGCTCCACCTGCAGGCGGGTATTGACTTCGAGGAAGTAATGGGTGCCGTCGGCCTCCACCAGAAATTCCACCGTGCCGGCGCTGAGATACTCGGCCGCCCGAACGACCCGCACTGCCGCGTCGCAGATCTCCCCGGTCAAAGCCGGGGCCAGACCGGCAGGGGCAATCTCCACGAGCTTCTGGTGCCGGCGTTGAATGGAGCAGTTCCTGGTCCCCAGGTGCACCACGTTGCCATAGGAATCGGCCAGGATCTGGACCTCTACGTGCCGGGGCCGATGCACGCATTTTTCCAGGTAGATGTTGTCATCCCCGAAGGACATGAGGGCCTCGGAACGCGAGCGCTTGAGCCCGGTCAGCAAATTTTCCCGGTCCTCCACCTGGCGGATCCCCCGGCCGCCGCCGCCCGATACCGCCTTGATCATAATGGGAAACCCATGGGCCTTGGCGAACGCCAGGGCCGCCTCTTCTCCCGGGGCTCCCGGGGCCAGCATCTCGGTGGCTGGAATGACGCGGACCCCGGTAGCCTGGGCGATTTGCCGGGCGATGACCTTACTGCCCAGGTTCCTGATGACCTCCGGGGGCGGCCCGATAAACACCAGGCCCGCACTGGTGCAGGCTTCGGGAAAATCAGGGTTTTCCGCCAAAAAGCCGTAGCCGGGATGAATGGCCTGGGCCCCGGTCTGTTTGGCGGCGAGGATGATCTTGTCGATATTGAGATAGTCCTTCCGGGGGCCGGACCCGATGCAGACCGCTTCATCGGCCCGCATGATATGGAAGGCGTCCTTGTCGGTCTCCTCGTAGATGGCCACCACCTTGAGGCCCAATTCCTGGGCCGACCGCATGATCCGGACCGCGATCTCGCCGCGGTTGGCCACCAAAACCTTGCTAAATACCCGCTTGTCTACCATGGCTGCCCATCTCTTTCTGGTCTACTTAGAAAAATTCAAGGTTCACAGTTCGAGGTTCGGAAAAGTTTTTTTGGTACGCACTTCGGACCCTTGGTCGACCCACCGGCGGGCGGGACGCCCGCCCTACCGGAGTTTGCACCATTGATGGACGAAGCGGAAGGCCCGTGCACGACTGCTCAGCACCTTGAGCCCTGTTGCCGCGGTCTGATTTTCTCAACCGCTCTTTCAATTGAGAAGTCATCGGCCCCGTTTGTCAATAAAAAACCTTGACCGGCCGGCGGAAATTGCTACTGACTTACGGGAGGATGGAGGACGGCATGCACCCGGCGCGCCAGTTCTATCGGCCTAAAAGGCTTCTGGAGGAAAGCCACCGCTAAATCCGCCACGCCGTGCTGGACCAGGGCGTCTTCGGTGTAGCCCGACATGTAGAGAATTTTCATTTCCGGGCGTAGGGGGGTGAGGCGATCGGCCAGTTCCCGGCCGCTCATCTGGGGCATCACTACGTCGGTCACCATCAGGTGGATCGGCCCCGGATGCCGTTCACAGGTCAACAGGGCCTCGCCGCCGTGGCGGGCCTCCAGTACCGTGTAGCCGTAGAGCCGCAAATACTTGGCCAGCAAGCCCCGGAGCATGTCCTCGTCTTCTACCAGCAGCACCGTCTCCTCCCCTTGGAAGCTTGCGGTGATGGGGATCTTCGCCTTGGGTGGTACAACGGTCGCCTCCAGGCGGGGCAAATAGATGGTGAAGGTGCTGCCGGCCCCGGGGGAGCTCTCCAGGTCGAGGTAACCGCCGCTTTGCTTGACGATCCCATACACGGTGGACAGTCCCAGGCCGGTGCCCTTGCCCGTTTCCTTGGTGGTGAAGAACGGCTCGAAGACGTAGGCCTGGGTGGCCTCATCCATGCCGACGCCGGTGTCTTGCGCCACCAGCATCAAGTAAGCTCCCGGTGGAACCAATCCGAATCTGGTGTTACAGCCCACCATAAAATCGACCGCCGCGGTTTTCAGGGTGAGCCGGCCGCCTTGGGGCATGGCATCCCGGGCATTCACCACCAGGTTCATAATGATCTGGCCCATCTGGCCGGGGTCCGCCTTCACGGCCGCAGGCTTCGGGTCTGTGATGACTTCCAGGTCGAGGTCTTCGCCGATGAGCCGCCTTAGCATCGGTTCCAGGTCCAAAAGCACCTGATTGAGATCGATCACCTCGGGGTGGACGATCTTCTGGCGGCTGAAGGTCAGCAACTGCTGGGTCAGAGCCGTGGCCCGCTCACCGGCCTTCAGAATGTTTTCCAGGTGGCCGTAAAGTGGATCATCCTTGAGGACCTTGGCCCGCATGAGTTCGCCGTAGCCCGTGATGGCCATCAGGAGATTGTTGAAATCGTGGGCCACCCCCCCGGCCAGCCGGCCCACCGCTTCCATCTTCTGGGCCTGGAGCAGTTGCCCCTCCATGGCCTTGTGCTCGGTGATATCCGTAGCCACCCCGGTAAACAGGGTGACGATGCCCTGGTCGTCCCGGACCGGAAAGCCCCGGTTCAGAATCCAGCGCATCGTACCGTCCGGCCTGATAATCCGGTATTCGTGGTCCCAGGCGACACCTCGCTCCCGGGCCGCGATAATTTCACTCTTGACTCGCTCCCGATCCTCCGGATGGACGGTCTCCAGAAATAACTTTGGATGGCGATACAATGCCTCGCTGGTCCGGCCCCAGATGTACTCGAACCCCGGACTCACATACACCGTTTTGCCGATGCGCGGGGTGGCGATCCAGAAGACGTCCTGGATGGTCTCGGCCATGAGCCGGAACCTTTGCTCGGATTGCCGCAATTCCGCTTCGGCCTGCTTGAGTCCGGTAATGTCCGTGATGATGCCCACCAAGCCGCCCACACCGCCGGCGGGGTCGGGGAAGGTGGCCTTGTGAAACACCACGTGGCGCCGGGTGCCGTCCGCGGCCTGGACCCGAGACTCATAGACCTGGGTCCCCGTGGCCTCGAACGCTGCCACATCCATCCGGTGATACTCGTCGGCCAGTTCCCTGGGGGAGACGTCGTACACGCTCTTGCCGACAATCTCCTGCCGGGTGATCCCTACAAAGTCTTCAAATGCCTTATTGCATCCCAGGTAAAAACCCTGGGCATCCTTGAAAAATATCGGGTTGGGGATGGTATCCAGGAGGAGTCGCAGAAATTCCAAATGGGCCGCCAGGGCCTCCTCCGCCTGCTTGCGGGCGGTGATGTCGATATCTGCGCCCCGGTATCCCAGGAGGTTACCCTGTTCATCCAGGATGGGAACGCCGCTGGTGGAAAGCCGGACGATTCGGCCGTCTTTATGCAGGTTTGTGTTATCAAAGTCTTTAAATGGCTGTTTGACTGCGAAAGTGGCCAGAGCGGCGCTCTTCAGTTCTTCCCGCTCCTCCGGGAGAAAGGTATCATAAAAGTATTGGCCCAGAATTTCCTCAGGTTTATAACCCAACAATTGCGCCACCACCGGGCTGGAATAGGTATACTTTCCCTGGGGGTCAACCTCCCAAACCCACTCCGCCGCGTTCTCGATGATATCCCTGAACCTTTGCTCGCTCTCCCGCAATCCCGCTTCGGCCTGCTTGAGTGCAGTGATGTCCCGGGCCACACCGATGATGGCCTGGGGTTTGCCCGCGAAGTCCCGGATCAAGGCGGCACTGTTGAGGCTGGGGAACCTGGTGCCGTCTTGCTTAACCATAGTGGTGTCAAAAGTTTGGGTCTGGCCTGTGGCCAGCAATGCTTGCATGGCCGCCATGGCCCGGGGCCGGTCCTCCGGCACTATATATTCTATGGCTTTCCTGAACCTGCCCTGATCCAGGCTGTCTTGCCCCCAGATCTCCAACCCGCGCCGGTTCCCCATGAGGAAGTTCATCTCCAGATCCATCACGGTGATGGCGTCGGGGGAGGCGTCGAACAGGGCGCGATAGCGCTCCTCGCTCTCCCGCAAGGCCTCCTCCGCCAGCTTCCGGGCCGTGATATCCCGGGCAATGGCCAGTACCATGGTCCGGCCCTGAATATTTAACGGCAGGCTCTTGCCTTCGACCAATACTTCTCGCCCATCCTTGCGGATGAAACTGAAGTCCAACGGCCCCAAAATTTCCCCAGGCGCGGCTTGGGCCAGGAGTTCAGTCATCCTGATTTGCTGCTGGAGATCAAGTATCGGCAGGTAGGCAAAATTCTTGCCGATTAACTCTTCCCGCAAATACCCGGTTAAATCATCCGTCGCCTTATTGCAATCAATGATCTCCCCCTGGTTATTGGAGAGAATATAGGAATCCGGGGCATGCTCAAAGAGCATCCGGAAGCGTTCTTCGCTCTCCCTGAGGCCCGCCTCCGCCCGCTTCCGGGCCGTAACATCCCGGATGATGGTCAGCACCAAATTCTGTCCCTGGATATATAACGGCAAGCTCATGCCTTCGGCGATCACTTCGCCCCCGTCCTTGCGGGTCAGGTTGAAGTCCACCGGCCCCATGACTTCCCCCCGGGCGGTTTGGGCCAGGAGGTCCGCCAACCTGACCTGTTGACGGAAATCCAGCCAGGGCAGGCAGGCGAAATTATTGCCCACCAACTCTTCCCGGCCATACCCGGCCAAATCTTCCGCGGCCTGATTGCAATCGATGATCTCACCCTGCATGTCGGCGAGAATATAGGCATCCGGGACATGATCAAAGAGCATCCGAAAGCGTTCTTCGCTCTCCTCCAGGGCATCCTCGGCCCGCCTCAGGTCGCTGATGTCCCGGGCGATGCCGCAGATTCCCACGATCTCCCCGGCCTCGTCGTGCAGGGGAGCCTTGATATAATGGAACGTGACGGGCACGCCCTGCGCCGGGACGGTATGGGCCCCTTTCACCACTTCGCCGTTCAGCACCCGCCGGTCTTGCTTCCAGATACGCTCCGCGTCTGCCGCCCCCACCAACTCCAGGTCGGTCTTGCCGATGATCTCGGCCTCGGGTCGGCCATAGAGACGCTCCATGGCGGGATTGACCTGGGTATACCTGAAAGACCGGTCCTTGATGAAAACGGTATCCTGGGCGGTGGCAAAGATGGCCCGGAAGCGCGCTTCGCTGTCTTTCAGGGCCTGCTCGGCGTGCTTTCTGTTCGTAATGTCCATCGCCAAAACTGCAACCTGAACCACCTTGTCCTGGTCAAAAATGGGGGTTATGGAGCTATCAAAGTAAAAATCCCCTCTAAGGTCCTCAAAACGCGCCGGTTTGCCGGTGGTGACCAACTTCTGCATAATCTCGAAACGTTTCTTACTCACCTCGGGGGGAAGCATGCCGTGCAAATCGGTCCCGATGATCTCTTCCAGGCTTTTCCCGAGCCTCTGGGCCGCCACGTGGCTGGCCGCCAAAATCACCCCCCGGGTATCAAGCAAAAACAAAGATTCCGGGTTGGCCTCGATGAGAGTCCGCAGGGTGGCTTCGCTCTCCTTCAGGGCCTGCTCGGCCTTTTTCCTGTCCGTAATTTCTATGCCCAAAACAGACACCCTGGACACCTTCCCGTCGGCATCCAGAATGGGATTATAGTGAATATCGAAATGCCTGTCGCCCCTGGCGTCTTCAAGGCGGACGGGGAGCCCGGTGGCAACGGCTTGATCAAACATTTCCCGGCGGCGAGCAGACACCTCCGGGGGAAATAGGTCGAACGATAAGACCCCGATGATCTGATCTAAATTTTCCCCCAACCTACGGGCTGCCACCCGGCTGGCGGCCAGAACGGTTCCCTGGACATCGGTCAGGAACAGCGATTCCGGACTGTCTTCAATCAAGGTCCGGAATCGGTCTTCGCTCTCCTTGAGGGCCTGCTCCGCCAGGTGGCGCTCGGTAATGTCCCGCATGTGCTCCACTACCAGGGCCACCTGGCCGGATTCATCCCGGATGGGGTAGGCTGAAACTTCCCAGACCCGGCCGTCAACCGGGTTGACCTTGGTCACCTTCACGGGTTGGCCGGTGGCTAAAACCTCATGGGCATGACAATTGTCGCAGGGGCGGTCCCGGTGACGATAAACCCGGTAGCACTTGGGCCGGCCGCGGCGCTCCGCCTCCGGCACCGACTCGTACCCGTGCCAATTGCTCATGATGGTGTTGAAGTCGCGGTCGTGGACGGTGAGCAGGTCGGGAATGGCGTTGAAGACGTGGCGCAGCATGACCTCACAGGGGCTCGGTAACACCTCCGGGCTCGTGGGCGAGTGTTTTTTACCCGCTTGGCCGGCTTGGGCCTCCCGGCCGCGGGGGGGGTCAGGCTGCGGGGTTCCTCCGGCCTCCCGGTCGGACCGCAGCGCCGCGATGGCCTGGGAGAGTTCCTGGAGAGCCCCCTCCAACTCGGGCCGGCAGGCCTCAGGCATGGCCCCGATCTGGTCCCGGAGCGCCTGAAACCGCAATTCCAGGGTATCCAGACCCTGCGTGTCTAACTTCCCTGTCATCGCACCGCTTCCTTAGCCACAACTAACTGCGCCGGGTGGCGCGGTTCCCGCCGGGTGGGGGGCGGGGCATGATGACCCGGCTCCCGGGTCACGCGGTTTGATACTATCATGAAAAACCCCACCTCTGGTGTATAAAAACTTTCCCGGGATAGGTCACCCCAAACCACGGCGACGCCGCAATGGGCTGTGAACCCTACCCGGCGATGGAGGATAAAATCGTGGGGCCTGACAACTTGTTTTATCGGCAAAAACCTGAGTAATGATGAATGGCGGGGACTGTCTCCGGCCGCGCCTGGCCGGGAGATTTCGTCGGTGCGTCCTACGCACCACTATCCTTAGGTTTGCAGAGGTAAACGGGGTTTTTTATAGGGCGGCCCGTGGCCGCTATGATCGGGGCGTGAGACACCCCCTATAAAACCGCTCATCACCAGTGGGCGGCGGTAACCACTTCTCCTATTGCTTCTGTGCCTGCTGGATTTTGGCCCAGGGATCTTTCAGGGTCACGGTGCGGTTAAAGACCGGGGCCCCGGGGGCGCTGTCCTTCGCATCGACACAGAAGTAGCCCTGGCGCTCGAACTGGTAGAAGCCCCCGGGCAGAGCGCCGGCGAGGCTCGGCTCCAGGCGGCAGGAGTTCAGGACCGTGAGCGAGGCGGGGTTGAGATCGGCCTTGAAATCGCCGCCGTGCTCCTCCCCGGGTACGGCTTGGGTGAAGAGGCGGTCATAGAGCCGCACTTCGGCGGCAACCGCCTGGGCCGCCGACACCCAGTGGAGGGTGGCCTTGACCTGGCGGCCGTCCGGGGCGTACCCCCCCCGGGTGCCCGGGTCATAGGTGCAGTGCAGTTCCACGACCTCGCCGGTTACGGGGTCCTTGACCACCGTTTCGCACTTGATGAAGTAAGCGTAGCGCAGCCGCACCTCCCGCCCGGGGGCCAGCCGGTAGAATTTCTTGGGCGGGTTCTCCATGAAATCCTCGGCCTCGATATAGAGTTCCCGGGAGAACGGCACCTTTCGGGTGCCCTGACTTAAGTCCTCGGGATTGTTGACCGCCTCCAGTTCCTCCACCTGGCCTTCCGGGTAGTTGAGCAGGACCACCTTGAGGGGCCTGAGTACCCCCATGACCCGGGGCGCCCGGTAGTTCAAATCTTCCCGGACGCAGAATTCCAGCAGGGCCAGGTCCACCAGGTTCTCCCGTTTCCCCACCCCGATGCGCTCGCAAAACGTGCGGATGGCCTCCGGGGTGTAGCCCCGGCGCCGCATCCCCGCCAGGGTGGGCATGCGGGGGTCGTCCCAGCCGGCCACGTGCGCCTCGTTCACCAGTTGCAGGAGCTTGCGCTTGCTCATGACGGTGTAGCTCAGGTTGAGGCGGGCGAACTCATACTGGTGGGGGCGGAAGGGTACGGGGCAGTTCTCCAGGCACCAGTCGTACAGCACCCGGTGGTCCTCATACTCCATGGTGCAGATGGAATGGGTGATCCCCTCCAGGGCATCGGACAGGGGATGGGCGTAATCGTACATGGGATAGATGCACCAGGCGTCGCCGGTGCGGTGGTGGCTCTCATGCTTGATGCGGTACAGGACCGGGTCCCGCATATTCAGGTTGGGCGAAGCCATGTCGATCTTGGCCCGGAGGGTCCGGGAGCCGTCGGGAAACTCGCCGGCCCGCATGCGCCTAAACAGGTCCAAGTTCTCCGCCACCGGCCGGTTACGAAAGGGGCTGTCGGCGCCGGGCTGCGTCAGGGTGCCCCGGTACTCCCGGACCTGCTCCGGGCTCAAGTCGCATACATAGGCCTTGCCGGTCGTGATCAAGTGCAGGGCATACTGGTATAATTGCTCAAAATAGTCCGAGGCGAAGAACAGCCGGTCGGCCCAGTCGAACCCCACCCACCTGACATCGGCCAGGATAGACTCCACATACTCCACCTCTTCTTTGCTGGGATTGGTGTCATCGAACCGGAGGTTGCAGACGCCGTGGTAATCGGCGGCCAGGCCGAAGTTGAGGCAGATGGACTTGGCGTGGCCGATGTGGAGGTAGCCGTTGGGCTCCGGAGGAAAGCGCGTGATCACCCGGCCGTCATTTTTATGGATTTTCACATCTTCATCAATAATATGGTGAATAAAGTTTGGTGCCGGCACAGAATCAGTGATGGCCATTGCGAGCGTTCCCTCCCAAGTTGTTTTCCTGGTTGCTATCTTCGCTGTTGTTCTATTACAACTATAATTAACAAGAGTGTATGCGGTCTACAAAACAACAGCTCATTATATACGTGATATTTTGACAGAATGCAATCGCCCCGACCCGGAGCGTTGCCCCTGGCGGGCAAACCAACGGCAATTTTTTTGCCGCCCACAGCATTTACCCCTATATTTAAGGCACAACTTGAGGTAAACTTCCATTATCCGGACCGCCTTATGCGGGTCTGATAGGGAAGACCAGCCCATGCCTGACCTATCCCGATACGAGTTTTATCTCACCGCCGCTTCATTCCTCATCCTGGGGATTTACCATTTTTTCTGGATTTACCGGATATATCGCCGACCCATGACCACCTCGGTGGGCATCACCAATCACCTGCGGGGCCACTGGGTGGAATCCATTATGGAAGAACGGCGGGATATCCTGGCGGTCCAGACCCTGCGCAACTGGACCATGGCGGCCAGTTTCCTGGCCTCTACCGGCATCCTGATCTGTCTCGGGCTGCTCAGCGTCGCCGCCAGCCCGGAAAAAATGGCGGAGATCACCCCCGGTCTCACCGAACTGGTCAAGGGACACCGGGCCTTATGGTTATTCAAGTTGATGGTGCTGATTATCGATTTCTTTTTCATTTTCTTTAGCTTCTGCCTGGCCATCCGCTATTTAAACCACGTTAATTTCATGATCAACGTCCCATTCAATTTGGCTCATAAAATAACCCCCGAATATATAACCAGTATCCTCAACCACGGTATGATGCACTACACCATGGGCATGCGCGGTTATTACTTCAGCGTTCTGCTGTTCCTGTGGCTGTTTGGGCCAATCTGGATGTTGCTCGGAACGATTGTTATCACCATTATCCTCTATCATCTGGACCAGCAGGCTTAGGAGCATCCCGGTGATTGCCGGTCCTTCTGCGCCTGGCTTCCCCTAACCCGGCCGTCCTGCGCCCTGGCGGCCCGTCGCTGGGTGACCCGCCCCCGACCTTGGGTCCCCATGGGTTCAATTTCGCGCCAGCGCCCCGACAGCATTCTTCCCGTGGGAATTAAGGAAAATAGAACCGCAGTATCAGGGTTACCCCGATTGCTGAACAAGCCGCTCTCCAGTAAAAATATGCTCAAAACCTTCACGTCTGCCTGGTTCCCGGATCAGGCGCGGCGGTCTTTGAATCTGGGCGGAACTTCTCCGTAGGCTCTGGTCTTGCGGTCTCGGTCTCAAAAAACCAGCCAGGTTCCGGTAACGCCAGGCTTGATTCAATCTCCTGATTGCTAAGGACTGATAATTGGACCCCAAAGACTTTTCCGTCAGGCTCGGCCAGGAAGAAATCGGCCGCATCTTTGACCTGAAAGAAAACCTGGACCTCAAGGATCTCCTGGTAACCTACGCGCCGCATTACCAGCAGATGGGCTGGGTCCTGGTGGGGATAAAGTCGCCGGAAGGCACCCCGCTGGAATTGGACCTCAGTCAGCCGGCGGAGTCGTGGACCCGGCAGCTCTCCGAGATGGGGATGGACCAGGGCCAGATCAATATCGGCATCCACACGGGGAAGACCTCCAATCTGCTGGTGCTGGAAGTGAATAAAGGCGAAGGCGCCCTCTCTTTGGACCAGTGGGGGGATTGGCGGGCCAACTGCGTCTCCGAGATGGGGGGATGCCGGGAGCAGCACTACTATGCCCTGCCCCTCGAGGCGCCAGCTCCGCCTTCTTTCTTTCTGGCGCCGCAGGTGCTGATTTACGGTGAGGGGGGCCTGTTGCTGGTGCCGCCATCTCTGGAGCCCCAGGCCCGGGAACCCTGGCGCTGGCTCCGGCCACCCTGGGAAACACCGCCCCTGCCGCCCAAACCGGCAGTCTGGCAATTTCTCCGAGAGCATATCCCCGCCACCCTTATGAAACCCGAGGTGCAGTCCTGGGAGGAAATCTACCGCATAATCGCTCCTCACGGCGCCATGTTGAAAGCCCTGCTGATGCCCCCAACCTCTCAGGATGAGTACTATCAAGTCATTCTCAACACTGCCCTGGAGCTGGGGTTCAAAGATCCGGCCCTGCTGTTCGGCCTGTTGTGGCACGCCCCCCACGGGGAGGCCCGCCAAAACCCGGACAAACGGGACTATCTTCAAGCCTTGGTCGACACGGCCCGGAACCGGCAGGCAGGCGGCGCCCCGTTTCGGGGGCTGCCCGCCAGGATAACCGGGGGGGGCTGCCCGGATAAACCAGCCGTCAGCCCGGAGACTGCCTCCCCGGCCACCCAGCCGGCTCAGGATGTCCTGGATATGTTTTCCGGTTCCGAACTGGCCGATCCGGAACGAAACGAGAGGGAGGCTGCACCTGCCCCGCATTTTGATCAATCGGTTTCGGGGCAGTTCTTTCAATTGCTGGCCGGGCTGGGGGAAAAGGTCATCATGGAGAGCTGCCGCTACGAAGCGATGCTGACGGGTGTGCGCCATCAGGCCGGAGAAATTGACAACCTGGTATCCCAATGGGAACAGTATTTCGCCGGCTCCTCCCCGAACCTCCCGGGCCAGGGCGAAAAGCCCGCGGGAACCACCGTAGAATTTAGTTGGGATGCCATAATTGGCCAAAACAGTGACAAAAAGCCGCATATCCAGGCAATCCAAACGGCAGCCGGAGATTTTCTCAATCATAACCCCGACCTGGCCGGTGACCGGCACAAGGTCCAGATGGTGGTCTTCTGTCTCAAGAACTATATCAGCATCAACCCCGAAAATGCCGCCCTCCCCTTCCGTGAAAAGCTGGATCGGGCCGGCATCATGGCCCGGGAGTTTCTCCGGATGCAGGGGGCAGTGTGATCGAAGACAACTCGAGCCCCGGGGGCGGGATTTATGGATCAATGCGCCGGGGCCATCCATTCATCTGAGACGTTCAGGGGCCGGCGGTAAAAACCGGCCTAAAGGAGCAAGGCATGACTTCGGCCCACTTCCGACCGGAGACAAAAACAACGGGGCCTCCCGCCCTCAGGTTAGAGATTGTTGACTGGGAGGCTAAAACCCCTCGCCTCATCCCCGTGCTTATCCAGAACCTGTCCACCGAAGGGGTTACCCTGGCAGTGGCTAACCACTGGGACATACCCGATTGGGATCGGTACCGGGGCGAAGCTTGCGTCCTCCGGGTGGAAGACCCCGGAGGCGGCGAACCTGTCAATATCAGGGCCAAAATAGCCTGGACCAGGTCCGGCGGCACCGGTCAGCCGCGTTTGTCTCTGGGATTGCAACTGATCAAACCGCCCGGCGAGGGCATCAGCCGGTTGAGCAATCTCCTGCCCCACACCTCTCAGGATATCAAGGGGCTCTGGGACCGATATGACCAGGTCCGGAAAAGTCCGGGAAATTCGGATTGGGTGCAGCGCTGCTACATCGCCGGGCTGGTGTTGTTGTTGAGTGGATTGGTGCTCCAGTTTGCCGGCTCCCCCGCTTACAAGGGGTGGGGCTGGGTCCTCTGGGTGCTTGGCAGCCTGGGGATTGCCGGGAAGATTATCCGGCCTTTGTGGCAAAAGCAACCTTCCCGTGACCGGATTGGCAAAAGTCTTTGAGGGTTATGGAGAATAAGTCATGCCGACGAGTTTAAACCGGATCAAGCTGTGGAGTGTTGGCGGCGGCAAAGGGGGTATCGGCAAGAGCCTGGTCACCCTGGGACTGGGGGTCGCCCTGGCCCGCCTGGGCAAGAAGGTCATTTTGATCGACGGCGACCTGGGCGGCGCCAATCTGCACACCTTGATGGGGGTTCGTTACCCCCATGTCACCCTGGAGCATTTCCTGACCAAGAAAGTGACCCGGCTGGAAGATACTGTCATTGAAACCGCGGTTGAGGGTATCAGCCTCATCTGCGGGGCCGACGATCTGATGGGCGCGGCCAACCCCACCTTCGCCCAAAAAATCCGGCTGCTGCAACAGATCGAAGAGTTGCCGGCCCAGTATGTGCTTTTTGACCAGGGGGCCGGCACCTCCTTCAATACGCTGGATTTTTTCAACTTTTCCGGGGGGAAAATTGTCCTGTTCACCTCCCAGACCACCTCCCTCCAGAATGCCTACGGGTTCATCAAGAGCGCCTTATACCGCAAGCTATCCCGGGATTTTGCCAAAGATGATGAAATCCTCCAGTGTCTATACCAGGGCGGCGATGCCGGAACTGGGGAAAACTTCAACACAATTCAGGACCTGCTGGACCATTTTAAGGTTGTCAACCCCGAGAAGCAGGCCCGGTTGACCCAGGCTTTATGGGATTTTCATCTCTTTCTGGTAATCAATATGGTCAAGAGCAATGCCGACCTGAAGGCCCCGGAAATTATCCGCTCGGTGTGCCAGGATTTTCTCAATATCCAGCCGGACATTATGGGGCATGTCCTGTTTGATTCCGGGGTCGAGGCGGCCATCAGCCACATGGTGCCGTTCCCCCTGCACCAGAAAAAGAGCAAGGCCATGGTGGGACTGGAGCAGATCGCCTTGACCCTCGTAAAGCAATCCCGGCTGCCCCGTAGGGGCTGGAGTGGGGCCCGGGAGGCTCACGAGGAAGAGGACTTACCGCTGGCCACGATCATTACCCACCCTTCCAGATCGTGATCGGCAGACCCAGGAGATAGTTTGAGTTTATCAATGGCCATTGAGCCGGAAGCCCAACAAAAACGCCAGTAACCAGTCGATCAACCCCCCGTGGGCGGGAGACCATCATGGACCTGATTATGCAGTTTACCTTCGATGAGGCCGGGGCTCCGGCGGTGGAGTACGCCCTTCTCTTGGCCTTTATAGCCGTGGCCATCGCCGCCAGCATCCAAACTTTAGGCACCAAGGTCAATCAACTCTATCACGTGATTTTTTGACCATGCGACCGCGCAGGGGCCCGTCAACGGTTAGATTGGACAAACGGCCGATCCGGTCTAACCTTAAATGCAACCCATCTTCTCTTGGGCCGATGCGGGCTTTCTCCTTTTCTGAGGCCTGATGCCGGCGATGGCCGGTGATTCGTCTCCAAGTTAGTCTGGAAAAACCGGCTATGGTGAAATTCATTACGGTGACGCTGACATGAACCTGGCGGAGCGCCTAGTTAAAGCCGGAGTGCTGGAGCCCGAACAACTGGCTCCGGCCTTGTTCCGGCAGAAAAAATCCCGCGGTTACCTGGCCCAACATCTCCTGGATCTCAACCTGGTGGAACCTGAGACCCTGGGCCCGTTTGTCCACGCCTATCCCCCCATTCCTGAGACTTTTGAAGGCCTGGGCCTTCCCAAAGGTCTGCTGATTCAACTGGTGCTCAAGCATTCCTTCTTCCGGGATTCCATCTCCTGTCAGGAAATGGCCCACGATATCAAGATATCCCGGCGCCTGGTGGACGAGCTTTTCGCCTACCTGAAGAGTCAGGGGTATGTCCAGGTTAAAGCCCGGGATACCCTGAGCCAAGTGAGCCAAATAGCCCTTGATCTGCGCTATTCCCTGACCGATACCGGCAAGATCTATGCCGAACAGTGCCTGGAGTCAAACCGTTATGTGGGTCCGGCCCCGGTGCCCCTGGAGGATTACTGGGATTGGGTGGAGGCCCAATCCATCAATCAGGTCAAGGTTGAGAAGGCCCGCCTCCAGGAAGTATTCGCCGATTACGTTATCCCGGACCATATGGTCACGAAACTCGGCCCGGCCATCAACAGCGGCCGGTCGATTTTTCTTTTCGGTCCGTCGGGCAACGGCAAGACGCTGATCGCCAATTGCATCGGCCAGGCCTATCAGGATGCGGTCT
>Ga0351916_1195_pt1 | contig 17217 bp, 18 predicted proteins | sample TotcelHT113001N3_FD_206868 | JGI IMG/M metagenome (GOLD analysis project Ga0351916, IMG submission 206868) | Enriched cells from coal bed in the Powder River Basin, Montana, United States - Total cells T11 rep1 HSBNCT.T11.300.1.N3 ... | reverse complement strand
CAGTCGACCGGTTCCGGGGGCACATCCTCCAGCAGCCAGCGCACACGCTCGAGGCTCAATTCTTGAATCAGTGCCTCTTCCTGCGGGGCCACCACCAGTGTATTTCGCACGGCGTTGATTGCCACCACGTACAACGGCCGGGGTGCGGCAATCCCCAATCCCTCGCGCTGCCCGAGCGTGTAGCGCCCCACACCGCGATGCTGCCCGAGCACCCGGCCAGCACGGTCTTCGATGGGGCCGGGCACGAGCGCCTCCGGCCGGCGCGATTCCAGCAGCGCCGTGTAACCGCCCTCACCCACAAAGCAGATGTCCTGGCTGCCTGGCTTGGCAGCCACTGGCAGTTGGCGTTGAGCGGCAATCTGGCGCACCTGCTGCTTGGTTAGCTTCGACAGGGGGAATAGTAGTTGCTGCAGGCGCTCCGGAGCGATGTCGTAGAGAAAATAACTCTGGTCGTGGTGCGCATCAGCGCCCTTTGACAACACAGGCCAACCAGCCGGGGTGAGCTGGACATTGGCGTAATGTCCGCTCGCCAGGTAGGTGATTCCCTGGCTCCGGACAACATCGAGCAGGTAACCGAACTTTAGATAGCGGTTGCAGCGCACGCACGGATTTGGCGTCTCGCCGCGGGCGTAGGCGTCGCAGAGCGTTTCGACGACATAGTAGTCAAAAAAAGTGCGACAATCGAGCTCCAAGAGATAAATCCCGAGTGATTCGGCGACCCGCCGCGCGTCGCGGATTCCTATTTCACCGCAGCAGCTGCCGGGAGCAAGCGCTTCGGCTGGCTGCGGCAGCCGCATTGTCACGCCGATGACATCCCAACCTTGCTCTATGAGCAGCGCAGCACTTACAGCAGAATCGACGCCGCCTGATAGCGCAACCGCGACCGACTCGGCCATGCCTACCTGGCCCCAGGCACAGAATCTGCCTGCCCTAAAACCTGAAAACCCTGATCACAGGGCACCGCTTCCGGCGGGCGGTTGGTTGGTTCTTGTACCGATGGCTGCAGGACAGCGTTCATGCTGCCGCTGCGAAATCCCTGCAGGTCAAACGTCACGTATCGAAATCCCAGGCCCAGGAAATACTCCACGATCCGGTCTCTCGTTCCGGGCGACAGAAGGACATCATACTGGCTTGTCTCCACCTCAATCCTCACGATAGGATCGTGGTCGCGCACGCGCACCTGGCGGAAGCCGGTTACATTGCGCAGGAAATCCTCGCCGCATTCCACCCGCTCCAGCCCGGCACCGGTAATGCGCTGCCCATACGGAAAGCGCGAGGAGAGACAGGCGGCGGAAGGTTTATCCCAGGTACGCAGACCCATCTGGCGCGAGAGTTCGCGCACGGCCTGTTTGTCCAGGCCAGCCTCCAATAGCGGAGCCCGTGCCCCCGCTGCTTGCGCAGCGCGCATCCCCGGGCGCAAGTCGCCCAGGTCATCACTGGTAGCACCGTAGACGAGGTTCTGGTAGCCCCTTTGCTCAGCTATCGCGCGCAGCTGGCTGAAGAGCTCCTGTTTACAGTAAAAGCACCGGTCAGGCGGGTTGGCAGCAAAACGCTCATCCTGCATTTCGTGCGTCCTTATTACTAGGTGAGAGGCTCCCAGCTCCGCGCACAGGGCTTTGGTCTCCGCCAGCTCGCGGGCAGGCAGGGTGGGTGAATCCGCAGTCACCGCCAGCACGTTTTCCGCGCCGAGTGCCTCCAGGGCGAGAGCCAGCAGAAGTGTGCTGTCTGTACCGCCCGAGAACGCCACGATGACGCTGTCCATCGCTTGCAGCAGAGCCGTGACCCGTCCGCGCAGCGCTTGCCTGGTATCTGTCATTTGCCCGCCTTTCTATAAATCCGCTATGCGGTCATTCCTGCGCGCCATATTCGTACATCTATGACATATAACTTCTATAGAATTACTAGGAATGATATGACGGCATCTACAGTTTGTCAAAAACCCTTGCGCGATACGGCCGCAGGAAACTAGTTGCTGGCCGCGACTTTTACAGCTAGAATGAAGCTATTCCAAGTAAGGGATGCAGCTTATGCCCGTCATGACCGTGTTGGGTCCGGTGAACGCTTCACAGCTGGGTGCTGTTTTGCCGCATGAACACCTGCTAATCGACCTGCGCAACCAGTATGTCGAACCAATCGATCCCGAAAAGCGCGCCTTTGGCCGTTCGGAGCTTTCCCTGGCCAACGCCGGCGTGCTGCGCCGCAACCCGTACGCCCTGCGCAGCAACCTCCTGCTCGATAACCTCAGCCTGGCCTGCGAAGAACTCGACCCGTTTATGCGGCTCGGCGGACGCACCGTTGTCGAGTGCACCTCGCTGGGCATCGGGCGCGACCCGCTGGGGCTCAAAATCATCGCCCGCAATACCAATCTGCATGTCGTCGCCGGCTGCGGCTACTATACCGCCGACACCCACCCCGCCGAAATGCACTCCTGGGCTGAGGACGAAATTGCCCGGCGGATGCTCTACGACCTGACGCACGGCATGGACGGCACCACGGTACGCGCCGGAGTCATCGGTGAAGTCGGCACCAGCTGGCCGGTTCACCCCAACGAATTAAAGTGCCTGCGCGCATCAGCTATCGCCCACAAGCAGACCGGCGTGGCTGTTTACGTGCATTGCTACCCCTGGGGCAAGGGTGGGTTGCAGGCTGCCAGGTTGCTGCTCAGCGAGGGCGTCGCGGCGCATAAAATCGTCATCTGCCATGTGGATGTCGAGTTCGACCTGGTATATATCCGCCAACTGCTCGATTTAGGCGTTTATGTCGAGTTCGACAACTTTGGCAAGGAGTTTTACATCGACCCTCCCGACCGCGCTTTTGCCGGCGGCGTTTTCGCCCGCGATATCGAGCGCGCGCATGTTGTGGCAAGGTTCATCAACGCCGGTTTTCTCAGCCAACTGCTGATTACTAACGACATCTGCCTAAAGTCGATGCTGCACACCTTCGGAGGTTGGGGTTACGACCACCTCTTTGCCCACGTGGTGCCGATGCTGCGCGAGGTTGGAGTCTCGGACGACCAACTGCATCAGCTGTGCGTCGGCAACCCGGCGGCGCTGCTCGACGCACCCCTGCCAGGTTAGAGCGTGGCTGGGTCAATCTGCGGCAGGCTGTCCGGGTCGGTCACGTCCTTGTGGACGAACAACCCGCACCAGCAGCGTTTCATCGCATCAAAGTGGCTGCGGTGAAAGGGGATGCACGGGCAAACGATGCGCATATCCTCGGCGCGGTTGCCGGTGCGCCCCTGGCAAGGGCAATACGGCGCGCCGAATCTCTTTTCCAGCATCACCTCGGATTCGAGCAGGTCACGCACCAGCTCCTCGTCCGGGGTGAATTTATAGCCGAGTTTATCCACCAGCGGCGCAAACTGGCTGCGCAGAAACGCTAGCTGTTCCTCATCCGTCATGCCTACTCCTTGATGCCCAGCAGCTCGCAATAACGCTCGGGGTTATAGCCCATCACCACGATATCGCCGAAAGCCGCATACGGAAAGCTCACGCCCCCGCCGGTGTGCGCCTTGATTTCGGCCGCTATACGTTCCTGGTCATCCTTGCTTGCCAGGTCATAATCCACCACGACAATCTCGATATGATGCTCGGAGAAAAAACGCTTGGCTTTTTTACACCACGGGCAGGTGCTAAGCGTGTAGAGTTTGATATTCACCATAGTTACGCTCCTGTGCTGTCAATCAAGATATAAATGTGGTCGTGCAGCACTTTGCAGGCATACACCGGGATAGTTATCTCTGGGGCGGCAGTGAACTCTCCGCTGCGGATATCGAACTGCCAATCGTGGCACGGGCAGGTAATAATAAACCCATCTATTTTACCGCGCGCAAGCGTGCACCCCAGGTGTGGGCAACGGTTCTCGATGGCCAGAATTCGACCGGCGCGTTTCAAGAGCAGTACCGAATGCTCTCCCGCGTTGATGACCAGCCGCGTGTTCTCTTGCAAATCCTCTTCTTGCGCTGCCAGCACCCATTCACTCATGGTCTGCACCCAGTTCCCTTCGCCGACTAGCTGTATCATAAACCAATACCCAGCCGCTCCAAACGCGGTCGGGCTTTAGGCGATAAACCATTGCCTGCCCTCCAGCAGCGCCTCTGCTTCGACTGGCCCCCAGCTGCCCGCCGCATACCGAGCCAAGGGCGCGGCAGCCTGCACCTGCCAGGCGGCCACCAGCGGGTCTATAATCGCCCACGCCAGTTCGATCTCATCGGCGCGCGTAAAGAGCGCAGCATCGCCCTGGATGGCGTCCAGCAGCAGCCGCTCATAGGCGTCCGGCAACCCCTCCGCCCCGCCGGCGTACTCGTAGCGCAGCTCTACGGCGCGTGCCCGCATCCCCCAGCCTGGTTCCTTGGTTTGCACCCGCAGCGAGATACCCTCTTTGGGCTGCAGCACAAAAGCTAGAATGTTTGCCGGAAGCTCTTCGCCGGCCGGAAGCGTAAACAGCTGGTGGGGCACACGGCGAAAGTGCACGCTGATCTCGGTCGTCTTGCCTGCCAATAGTTTGCCCGAGCGCAGGTAAAAGGGCACCCCCTGCCAGCGCCAGTTATCGAGCTGCAGCCGCAGCGCCCCATAAGTTGGCGTTCGTGATGACGCTGCCACGCCGGGCTCGCGCTCATAGCCGTCGTACTGCCCCAGCACTCCACGGACCTCGCCGCTAATAGATTGCAGCACCTTGACCTTTTCATCGCGCAGCGCCTTGGCGCTCAACGATGCCGGCGGTTCAAGCGCCGTCAGGGTCAACAGCTGCAGCAGGTGGTTCTGGAACATGTCGCGCAGCACGCCGGCGTGCTCATAATAACCGGCACGGTGCCCGACACCCATGTCTTCTGCGACGGTAATCTGCACATGGTCGACATAGTTGCGGTTCCACAGAGGCTCGAATATTGCATTGCCAAAACGAAAACTGAGCAGGTTCTGCACCGTTTCCTTGCCCAGATAATGGTCGATGCGGAAGACCTGCTGCTCACTAAAGACGGCATGCACGCACTCGTTCAACCGGCGCGCGCTGTCGAGATCTTGCCCGAACGGCTTTTCGATGATGATACGCACCCAGCCATCCGCGTGGTTCAACCCGGCCTTACCGAGCTGGCTTACTACCTCTGAATAGAGCTCGGGCGGGATGGCCAGGTAATACAGCACGTTGCCGTTTGTCCCGCTGCGCAGCCCGCGCAGGCGCTCCCCAATTTTGTGATAAGTCTCCGGATCGTTATAACTGCCGGCGAGGTAGCTATAATTCAGTTCCTGGGTTGGCCAGAGACCGCACACACGCTGGTCTAGCCGCGAATAAGTCTCTACGCCGTCATACATGCGCTCGCGGAATTGCTCGTCGCTCAGCGGGCTGCGCGCCACGCCCACAACCTGCGTGGCGGGGTGTAAAAGCCCCGAGCAAGCCAGGCTGTGCAAGGCTGGCACCAGCTTGCGCTGCGTCAGGTCACCCGAGGCGCCGAAAATGACAATACTCGCGGGTTCCAGGCCAGTATTCATGTCAGCACCACGGAGTTTGTAGCGCCATAGTTATTGGTGACGTACTCGTGCGCTTTGGGCTCGTTCACCCAGGTTTCTCCGTTCACCAGGTAGCGGAATTCGAACCGTCTCCCGGCATCTAGCTCGAGTGTTAGCGCCCAATACTCGGCGTTCGAACGGCAGCAGTCAAACGGCAGGCTGTGCTGACTCCAGTCATTAAAGTCGCCCACCAGGTGTACTGTTTCTGCATACGAATCACTCGGGTAGAGAAACGTCACTATGACCTTGCCTGCGCTTCCAGGCCTAACGTCTATCATCCAACACCCCCATACCCCAATCTCCAGGATACATCCAGGGTCCGCGACAGATATCCATTCGCATATTGTTAATAAGAACGCTAAATTATTATGCACCTGGGTGACCTGTTTTGTCAAGTGGCAACCTAACGCATCCGGGAACAGATCACGCCGCTGGTACGAGCGGCCTGCAAATAAAAACCGGGCGGTATTTATATACCGCCCGGATGCGTTCTGGTCAGAGGTTCAACCGCCGCCGCCCTGGCCGCCGCTTTGCTTATCTCCTTTGCCGTTCACAGAGCCCACCCCGCTGACGCGCCTGCTGACCTCGGGGTTGCCGTAGTACGAAACGTTCCCCATACCGCTAATGTTGACATCGAGCGTTTTCTTCGCCCAGACGCTGGCGCTGCCCGCGCCGGTTATCTCGATTGTCGCGCTGTCGCTCTCCAATTTGTCCGCATCATAGCGTCCGGCGCCGGTCAGGGTCACCTCCTGGGAGGTTACCCGGCCGGCTGCGGTAATGTTGCCGGCTCCGCTGATGTTGACCTTGAACGACTCACCGTTAAGGTTGTTCACCTTAAAGTCTCCCGCTCCGGTGATGGTCAGCGCTTCCAGCTTCCTGACGGTGATGTCATACTGCAGACGAGTGATGGGGTTGAAAGTGATGGTTGGGCGATCGAACTCGATGATGAGCACCCCGCCGCGCACCGTTGTTTTGATGAGCGGCAGCAGGTTATCGTCGGCGGTAATGCTCAGCGTGTTGGTATCACCCTGGGTGATGTTCATCTGTCCCGAAGCCCTGAGCTCTACGGATGTAAACCCGCCTACATCCCTCGTCTCGGTGGTTACCTGGCCCGATCCGCTTATGACTTGTGGCGAGTTGATTATACCGTTGGCAGAGCATCCGCTCAGGGTGACGGCCAACGCAAGCAGTAACACGACAAATGCGATGCGTCTGGTTCTCATTCTGCACCCCCTGGTTTTAACAAATTTACATGGTTTCATCTCGGACTCTGGCGTAGCTGTCTACCGCCGTGCAGTCTGCCAGCGCTCTGACAGTAAGCGCTAACCATCGCCAGATACCATGTATACGCCGTTGCGTGTTTGGGGTTGCGCAGAGAAAGGTGAATCGCCAGAGAGGACACCTGGACCTGTTGGCGGCAAAAAAACCGCCTTGCATAGGCATACAATCGCAGTGCGAATCGCATCGTGCAGCGCTTCACAACGCCGGTGTCATCATTTATCGGGACGACGGCAGGCGGATACCCGCGAACTAGTCTTTCTTTGTGGTAAACTTTAAGAGCAGATACAAAGGACAGGTACCGACAAGTGCGGTAACCAGCAAGACCAACGCGAGAATACCCAAAATCCAGGCTACTGCCCCATTCAACGCGCCCACCAGGATCAGGATGCCGATGACTATCGCGACACCCAGCCGGATAAGACGATCTGTGTTGCTCATGTTCTTGACCATGCCGCACCTCCCTGTCATGAAACCTGTCTATCGCTGCGGTTATGATAACACGTGTTCTCTCTAAAGGAAACTGCCTCAGGATACCCAATCAGCCTGGCTGAGCGTGGCGCGATGATGAATACTACTGCCGTCCAATTGAAGGGTGTCCACCTCACCGCCTATGACCTCGATGCGGTTATCCGGATAAATGGCCAGTCCACCGCCTGAGCGGATGCCATAGCCTGTAGTGCCGTCTGGGCTCAGCCTGAGCGCAGCGTGCAGTTCTTCCCAGCCATCAACCTCGCCGTGGGTATCACACAAAAGGTCGGCAAATCGCAGGCAGGGAAACAAGCTGGCAGACGCGTCGTCGGATGGGTCGGACCAGCGCACCCATTCGCGCGCCAGCATGATGCTGCCGGCCGAAGCGCCGCAGAACACCTTGCCTGTTTCGCTCAAGCTGCGCAGCTCTGTGCACAGGTCTCGCTCCGCGAGCACGCGCATGCCCTCCTCAACGTCACCGCCAGACACAAAGATGAGATCGGCCGCGCGCAATATCTCCAAGGTTTTGGTGATGTTGGCGCGTTTGCTGGCAGTTGGCGCCAGCGTGACCTGCCCGCAGCCCGAAGCGCGCAGCAAGGCCGCCATCATCAGGAAAAAGGGCCGGTTATCTCCGCTCGCCGCCCCGAGGTACGCGGCGCGCGGCTGCCCGACCCCGGTCTCGGCAATGATGCGTTCTACCATCGGGTCGCGGCCGCCCCTGCGGGAGCCGTGGCCCGCGAGCAGGAAAACCGGTCTAGGCGCTTTTACCATCTGTTCATGCCTCCAATGGCAGCGGTGCGAACTCTGAATCGAGCAGTGTATTCGATTGTGCTGACAGGACGGATTTAACCAGTTTATATTTACCCGGAGGGTCAGGCGCAATCGCCTTGACGAGCGTGATGTGCACGACGGCGGTCGGGCCGTAGACCCGCTGCAACGCCTCAGCCAGTGTACCGCGCGCCTCTTCCGGCCTGGCTCCTTCGATGACGGCTGAGAGGGCATATTCCGCGCTGCCGGTTTGAACTAGCTGATACTCGACCAGGCCACTCACCTCTGCCACTGCGCGGTCAACTTCGCCCAGAGTCACTGCGCGGCCGTCCGGGGTAAACGTCAAGTTGATAACGCGTCCCTCGATGCTGGCCAGGGTGAGCCCTTCAGTGCGCCCGCACGGGCACTGGCTGCCGGCCAGGCGCGCCAGGTCGCCGACATCAAAGCGCAGCAGCGCTCGCCATGGGTTGCCAATGGTCGTCACCAACATCTGCCCGACACTCGGGCCTCCGTGCTGCGGATGTAATGGCAGCCAATCCACATGTACGTTATTGGTGACCTGGTGCAGACAGCCGTAATCGCACTCCATAAAGACATACCCGGTCTCGGTCGTCCCGTATGAGCTTGCCAGGGGTGCGCCGAATGCGCGCGCACAAAGACGATAATGCAGAAGCGAAGGCACCTCGTAGGTAAAGGTAATCAATTGCGGACGGTAGACCTGCTTGCCCGTACGAAGGATGTAGCGTGCCAGAATGGTTAAAAAGGAGGGGTTAGCCTCAAGCAGGACAGGCTGATAGGCGTTCAACTCGGTGACCATGCGTTCCATCAGGTCGTCGTCCCAGGTTCGCGGGTCAGAGCGTTCGCTCAGGAATAGAAAACGCCCAATGCGTCGCTGCGTTTGGGGCAGGAGCGCCTCTTCGCAGGGTACACCGCTGCACAAGGGGCTGGTCAGGATAGCTTCGCGGTGGTCGCCTGTCGCAGCTTGCCGCGCGAAACGGTTCAATTGCCACGACTCGGCTTCGCTGCTATCCCACCAGGGCTGATACCAGGCGTTGGTCACCTGGTCGCTGGTGGTACCGCTGGTGCTTACCAGTTCAATCTCCCCGCTGGCCAGCCCCTGAGCCAGGTCTCTGCCAGCCGGAATGAAGCCCTGCGGACCATGGAATCGAAGGTCGGACTTGGACAAGGCCGGCAGAGCCGCCAGCCGGTTAAAGATGTCTGAACCTTCGCCCGGGTCGCGCTTCTGCCAGGTGCAGTAAGCAGGGGTGGTGAACAAAGCCAGTTGCAGCTCCGCCTCTAACCGACGACGAGTTTCGTTGTTGTACGCCTTCGCCAGGACATGGGCAAAGGATCGCTTCATGTGCATTCAGCCACCGGGATAAGCAAATGTCGTTGCGCTTGGTAGGTAATCATACCGATGTGCGTGATATGGTCAAGCCCTGCCGAGCCGCAACCAACCGTGCTATATCGCTTAGCCAAGGGAGCATGATGGTCTGCGCGTTGCGCCTGGGACGCTATCTGTCGCAGAAGATATTCGCTGTATAGAACTATTTACGGCGTCTTAACTTGATCGGTCTCGCCGGCCGCGTTTGCCGCGGGCAGCCGCAGAATTAGGGTGCTGCCTTCTCCCGGCGCGCTCTGCATGGCGATATCTCCGTCCTGTCCCTCTGTCAGCGATTTTGCAATTGCCAGACCCAATCCATATCCAGGCACCCCGCCAACCTCTCCGCGGTAAAAGCGGTCAAAAATGTGCGTCAGCAGTTCAGGCTCGATGCCGGGCCCGTGGTCGCGAACGCGCACCGCGATATGCCTGTCCTCGCGCCGGATATCAACCTCGATATTGCCCTCGGTGTGCTTGAGCGCGTTGTCAAGTGCAATGAGGATCACCTGCTGCAGAGCGTCGCGGTCGCCAAGGACGGCCAGCCCAGCCGGCAGTTCGCACTCGATGCGCCGGCCCGGGTGCAGAGCCTGCTGCTGCCGGCAGGTTTCTTCAATGAGCGGCGTTATCTTTAAGGGTTCTCGCAGATAACTGCGGCCAGATTCAGCCCTGGCCAGCATCAGCAAGTCGTTGACAAGCCGGATCATACGGTCTGACTCGCTCTCCATATCGGCCAGCACCTCCTGGCGCTCATCGGCGGGAATCTCCGGCACCCGCTGCAGCAGCCCCAGGTTGCCGCGCAGTGTTGTCAGCGGGGTGCGCAGCTCGTGCGAAACATCGGCCACAAAGGTGCGCTGCAAGTCGAGCGCCTGCGCCACCCGCTGATACGCTGCCTGCAGCTGCCCAAGCATGGTATTCAGGGTGCCGGCGAGCTGTCCCACCTCGTCTTGTGGTCCGTGGTATTCGACCCGCCTGGTCAGGTCGCGCTGCTCTCCGATAGCCCGTGCGGTTTGTATCAGGCGGTGGATAGGGCGGAAGGTTACGCCTGCCAGCAGCCAGCCGATGCCAAAAGCCGCGAGCAGGGTCACAAGCACGATGCTGATAAGCATACGCCCCAGAGCCTCCAGGGTGCGGTCGCGCTCAGACAGCGAACGCGCTGCCTGCAGGATGTAAGCCTGTCCATCATGGCGGGTGACGGGCAGGCTGTACACGAGCATGCGCTGGTCATTGACAGTGTGCGTCTCCCAGACCTCCTGACCTGTTTGCAGGCGCGCCAGGCCTGCCTCGGAGAGGGGCAGCGCGTCATAACTGCTGCCAAACGGGCTCAGCAGCAGGTTGCCGGAACTATCCAGCACGCGCACGATTTCGCGCTCCGGTATGGAGCGCAGTTCCTCATCGCTCAGGTCAGTAAAGGGTAACGGTTGGGGGCGCTGCCGCGGTTCGGCTCCCGGGCGCTGCGGTTCGTCTGCCCGCGCAACCAGCGCCTGCCCAACCCCGGCCGCGGTGCGCAGCAGGTCCTGCTTGAGCGCGCTAAGCGTGCTCTGCGCCTGCAGCGAATACAACAGGGCGCCGATAACCAGCAGGGTTACGGCCAGGATAGCGTTATAGAGCAGGGTAAAACGCAGGCGTATCGACATCATTCCTCGCGCAGTACATATCCCACACCGCGCACCGTATGAATCAAGCGCGGCCGGCCCTCCGCTTCCAGCTTGCGCCGGAGATACCCGATGTAAATCTCTAGCACGTTATCGTTGCCCCCAAAATCATAGCCCCAGACTTCCTGCATAATCTGCCCGCGCTCCAGCACCTGGCGCGCGTTACGCAGCAGCAGGTGCAGAAGGTTAAACTCGGTCAGCGTCAGGGTCAGCAGAGCCTCGCCGCGATACGCCTGGTGTGCCGCCGGGTCTAGCCTCACGTCAGCATAGCACTGAACCTTGTTCTCGGAACGGTCTGTTCTACGCCGCAGCAGGGCGCGCACGCGTGCTACCAATTCCTCCGGTGCGAACGGCTTGACCAGGTAATCATCCGCGCCCGCCTCAAGACCGTAGACGCGGTTCTCGACCGTATCGCGCGCCGTCAGCATCAACACGAGCGTCAGGTTTTCATCTGCGCGCAACCGGCGGATGAGCTCAACGCCGTCCATACCCGGCATCATCCAGTCCACAATCATGAGGTCAGGCTTGTGAGCCGCAACCAACGGAAGCGCTTGCACCGCACTGCCAGCTGCCAGCACCGTCATGCTTTCATACATCAACGTGCGCTGCAGCATGCGCAGCAGCTTGGCATCATCATCCACGATAAGAATTGTCGCCATCCCTCACCCACCAACACCCGCAACTACAGCCAGTATAAAGCACTTTCCTGTGAAATAGTTGTGTTTCCATCTCTGGCAAAGCGCTTCTCAGCCGATTCACAGGCAAATCATGCCAGGCTCACAGGTTACCTCATTATAATCCAATCTTAGAATCTGGCCCGGCGCTATCCAGGCGGGAAGGAACCGCGATGAATACCCTCAGCCATACTATCCGCAGCTTTAACCGGTTCGAATTAAAGTACTTGCTCACGCTGCAACAGGCAGCGCTCTTCAGGTCAGCCTTGAGCGCGTACCTGGTCCCTGATGAGCATGGCGGTGCCTCTGGCAGTTACCCGCTTACCAGCCTGTACTATGATTCGCCTGATTACCGCTGCTACTGGGAAAAGGTAGACGGACTCAGGTACCGCCGCAAACTGCGCATCCGGGTATACGGATATGGACCCGAGCTGCGCGATGACACCTCGGTGATGGTCGAAATCAAGCAGCGGCTTGACCGGGTCACCCAAAAGCGGCGTGCGGTGCTGCCATACAGCCAGGCGCTGCGCCTGTGCAACAACCGCCAGCTGCCAGAGCATCGTGCTGAAGACAAGCCAATGGTCGACGAAGCGATGCTGTATCTCTGCGAGCACAACCTGAGCCCGGCCAGCATTGTGCGCTACCAGCGCCAGGCATTGATAGGCAGCGATTATGACATCGGCCTGCGGGTAACATTTGACACCAACCTGACCTATCAGCTCCAACCGCTCGATCTGACGGCCGAGCCGGATGGCGCTCCGCTCGTGAGGGCAGACTATGCCGTTATGGAAATCAAGGTCAACGAGCGTCTGCCTTATTGGCTCACGGAGCTGGTTGCGTTTCACAACCTGAGCCTCGTCCGTATGAGCAAATATTGTGCGAGTATCCAATCCGGAAATGCGGCCGGCACGGCGGTAGCGCTGCGCCTGCCGTATTAATACACGTTTGCTTCGAAACAAGGAGTAGAAACATGACATTGCAGGACCTGACCGGAGAGTTCACTGTTCTCGACGTGGTGCTGGCGCTGGCGCTCAGCTTTACGCTCTCGGCTTTTATCGGCTGGATATACAAGATTACGCACCGCGGCAGTTCCTACACCCAATCGTTCGTGTTCACCCTGGTATTGAACGGCATGGTTGTTGCCCTGGTGATGATGATTGTCGGCTCCAACATCGCGCGCGCGTTCTCACTGGTCGGCGCACTCTCGATTATCCGCTTCCGCAACGCCCTTAAGGAAACCCGCGACGTGGGCTTTATCTTTTTCACCATGGCCGTCGGTATGGCGGTCGGCACCCGGTTCTATTGGCTGGCGGTGATAGCCGCGGTGGTCATCAGCCTGATCATCCTGCTGATGACACGCTTTAACTGGTTCGCGCGCAAGGTGTCCAACCAGATTCTGCGCATCCAGGTGCCTGCTGGAACGCCCTTTGACACGCTGTTCGATAGCCTGTTCCTGGAATATACCAGCGTGTCAGAGCTCATCAGCGTCGATACCGTCCACAGCGGGCTGGTAACCGAGTTAACCTACTCGATCGGCATGAAAAAGCCGGCTGTCGAGCCCTTCCTGGACGGAATCAAGAAGCTGAACGGCAACAACCGGGTTACCCTGGTGACCGGCTACAATAACACGGATTTGTAACGTGATGAGCCGCAATATGAACCTGCGGCGCAACTGGCCTGTTGCGCTGCTGGCGGCGGTAGTCTTGGCGGGGCTGCTAATCGGGTTAGGCCCGACTCGTATTATCGCCTACATCTCAAATCCCGGAACCACCGGCACCCAGGCAAGCAGCCGCACGAGTTACACGATCCAAAACCCAATCGACCTCTTTGACGACACGCAGATGCACAGCATCGAGATGCTGATCAATGAGCAGGATTATGATCTGATGCTGGAGACCTACCGCCAGACGGGTGAAAAGGACTATTTTCGCACCGATGTCGTTATCGACGGCGTGATAGTGCGCGATGTGGGCGTGCGCCTCAAGGGCAATTCCTTGCTTCGCAGCGCCCTGGGCGTTCGCTGGGGCGGCTTTAGGCCAGGTGAAGACCGCGCGGCGGAGGCTTGGCAGCGGCCTGCCGATGGGCAGGCACCCGCTTTTCCGGAAGGTGCTGACGGCCAACCGCCAGGTAACCGTCAAACGCAACCGGAACGCGGCTTCGCGGAGGGTGAGAATGCGCGCTTCCTTCCGCAGGCCGGCGCCGGCGACGGGGAGGTCGCCCGGCAAGGCAGAATCGGAACTCTGGCAGCCGTCACTGGCAGCACAAAGATACCCCTGCTGATCAAGTTCGACAAGTACATCGATGGTCAGACCTACCAGGGCTTGCAGGCAATCGCTATCCGGACCTACGGCGCATCCTATGATGAGGCTATGCTGGCAGAGCCTGTCACCAACGCCGTCGCCCGCCAAGCCGGGCTGCCGGCTGCCCGCACGTGTTATACCAGCTTTACAGTTGACGGTAAACCGCCAGCGCTCTATGTCGTCTCTGAAGTGATTGACAGCGCCTACCTGCAGGCAAACGCGGCTCATCCCGGCGGAGTGCTCTTCAAGGCAGAGGTCGGCTCGACAATGGAGTATACCGACGACAACCCATCCAGCTACACTGGCGATTTTTCGCAGGAAACACGTAAAAACGATGCCGATATGAGCCATCTGATTGAATTTCTGCGCTTTATCGGCCAGGCTGACGACGCCCGGTTTGCCAGTGAGTTGCCTTCATGGCTGGATGTCGACACATTTGCCCTGTATCTCGCTGTCAATAACCTGCTGGTGAACCGCGACAGCATCGCCGGCATGAACAATAACTACTATCTCTACCTTGACGAGACCGACCAGCGTTTTATCATCTTTCTGTGGGATACAAACGAGAGCCTGGGCCAGCTGGTTGGCGGCGGGAGCGCAGAGTATGACCTGTATTATGCCCGCACCGATACCGAGTTGGGGCGAGGTGGATTTGGGGGCGGCATGTTCGGCGGTGAAAACCGGCTGGTGGCGCGCTTCCTCGCGAACCCCGAGTACCGGGCACTGTACGAGAGCAAGCTCATCGCGGTCTACCGCGTGGCATTTCTCGACAAGGCCTTGGAAACCTCGGTAGCGCAGGTCAGCTCCGTCATCGAGGCGCTGCCCGATGATTCGGAGCTAGTCGACATAGGAGTCTACAACCAGGCCGTGCAAGCAGTCCGCACCTTTATCGCCCAACGGCAGGCTTACCTGGCTAGCGCAGAATTGCTCGCTGAAGTGGAATAGGCGCAGCCCGCGGCCAGCAGCACATAATTGACGCCGCCCCGACAATCACATATGCTGGTCCATATCAGAAGCCGGGAGCGCGTTATGCTTGAGCAGCCGCCCGCTTTTCCAACGACTGTGCGCCAGCCTGCGCTCTTTATCGGGCACGGCAGCCCGCTGAACGCAATCGAAGATAATCCCTTCTCCCGCGCCTGGACCGAACTCGGCGCCAGCCTGGCGCGCCCGCAGGCTGTTCTGTGTATCTCAGCGCATTGGCAAACCCAGGGATCCCTGGTTACCGCTATGTCCGCACCGCGCACGATACATGACTTTTACGGCTTCCCCGCTGAGCTGCACGCTGTGCAGTACCCCGCATCGGGCTGCCCCGAGCTGGCTGAGCTGGTGCGCGCGACTGTCGGCGCGGATGCCGTAGAACCTGATACGCGCTGGGGGTTCGACCACGGCGCGTGGTCGGTCCTGAGCCGCCTCTTTCCCACCGCAGATGTTCCTGTTGTGCAGCTCAGCCTCGATGTGTTCAAGACGCCCGCCGAACACTATGCGCTCGGGAAGGCGCTCGCGCCGCTGCGCCGGAAAGGGGTGCTCGTCCTGGGCAGCGGTAACCTGGTGCACAACCTGCCGTTAGCCTGCTGGGAAGAACGCGCCTTTGCCTGGGCTGAGCGTTTTGACGCACTCGTGCGCAACTCGATCACCACTCGTGACCACACCAGCCTTGTTCATTATGACAATTTGCCCGAAGCACGCCTTGCCATTCCCACCAACGAGCATTATCTGCCGCTTTTATACATCCTGGCGCTGCGCGAGGCTGACGAAGACCCCGCCTGGTTTTGCGAGCAGGTGACGATGTGCTCCATCTCTATGCGGGGGCTGCGGTTTGGGTAGCTGGGTAGCGTAACGCACATCAACCGCACGGCAGCAGCATTCTGCTAGCAGGCAGCAACCAGGCGGCTGGCTTGCGCCAACCGCCTGGTTTTCAATCAATCGCTCTTTCAATTATTCGACACTCTATCGTCAGGACTTGACTATTGCTGCGCCCGGCCGGTACCGCGTATCCCGTTCGCGCCGAGGCGCTGCTGGGTTTTGGTCGCTGCGCTGCTGTCGCAAGTGCCGTCGCATTCGCCGTCACATTCTTTGAGCTGGCTGCGTGTCTGGATGCCAGTCCCTGAACGGCTCATGCTGCCCCGGCCGGCCTGGCCGTAAGCGCCGGTGCGCAGGCCTGTGCCGGTACCGTCACAGGTGCCGTCGCATGTCTCATCGGTGCAGCGGTCGTTGACGCCGTCGCCGTCCTCATCCACAAAGCCGTAGCCGCTGCGCACTCCTTCTGCGGCGCCTTCTGCAATGCCGCCGCCCCTGGGACCCTGGGCCAGCGCAGTTCCTGCCAGCACCAAGCCCAACACCAATACGATTGCTACCACAGAGAAAATTAACTTACCTTTCATAGTACTCCTTCACTATTATTAAGACTATCACTCTTGTTCATTCCGTTGCCATCTGCCAGACCATAAATGCTCGATATCGTATCCTCCTGTCGTTGTATAGGGTCACCATTGACCAATAACGTTAGTGCGCGGCCCCCTTGCGCGGACTCCCTTGCCCCGGCATATCAGCCGTGTCTGGGGTGGCTTCGGGCTCTGCGGTTTCCGCAGCCGCGGTCTGCCCGTAACGCCCGGGGTTAGCCGGCTGGGTCATGCCCTCACCGCCCAATTCACCTGTGTGCACCGCGCGCCCCTTGATGCGCCCGCCAACCACGGCTCCGCGCATCTGCACTTGCATGCCCGGCTCCCAACCGTTATTCTCGAGTTCCACCGGCACTCCGGAGACGCTCCAACGGCCGTCTGCTTCACGCTGCAGAATTCCAGTGAGCTCCAGTTCCACTCCCTGCCGGCCGAGTTCCAGCATGCGCCGAGCTTCTGCCTGGCGAACCAGGCTCAGCTGTTCGGCGTACACTTCCCGGCGCTGCGGGTTCGCCATCAGGCTCATGCGCACCTGCTCGTACCCGCGCTTGAGGTCATACAATGTATCTCCGGGCAGGCTTTGCGCCGCGGCATATCCGGTGCCCGAGAGCGAGATAGCCAGGGCCGCCCCGACAGCCAATGCGCTCCAGACCCAACGGCGCCGCCAAAAGCTTTGCCTGGTTGGTTTTTGTGCCAGCGTCGTGCGCGAGAGTACTCGGCCGATAACGGCGCTCGAGAGACGCGGCTCGGGAAGCCTGCTCAGCAACCCGTCCTGCGCTTCGTTGCGCAGCAG
>Ga0351916_1194_pt1 | contig 17488 bp, 9 predicted proteins | sample TotcelHT113001N3_FD_206868 | JGI IMG/M metagenome (GOLD analysis project Ga0351916, IMG submission 206868) | Enriched cells from coal bed in the Powder River Basin, Montana, United States - Total cells T11 rep1 HSBNCT.T11.300.1.N3 ... | reverse complement strand
GTCAAGGTGTTCCCGGAGTGTTGGCCTACGGTCTGTTACCGTGAATCGATCGGATACCGTTTTATTGATGGAGTAGTATGCCAGAAAGCTTATGGATTCTTGACTTTGTAAGTATCGTGCTTATAGGAAAACAATATCGCTTACGAAAACGGGGAGTTTTTGCGGTTAAACTCGGGATAAGAAGTTTAATAAATTATTTTTCCCCTACGGTGGCCAAGATTGCCGAATAATCTCAGTTTAAATGGGGTCATGACTCGTTGACTTGGAGCTATCTATGCACCGACAAGCGGACATTTTTATGTGGAGGCGCTTACGGCTGGTCCTTTTCTTATTTCTTTTGCAACCACTATCCTGCGGGGAAAGGAAAGAACCAATCGGGATTATAACCACAACTAATTATTGTCAGGGTACAACAACGGCATCGGATACGATAGTAAAACCAGGTGATATTGCTCTCAGCCATGATATTGAAAATAAATATCGACTAAAATTTGGTGACTTAATCTATCTTGAAGGCGAGAAAGAACCTTATATATTTACGGATAGAATGCCAGGGCAATGGGCGAGACGCGCAGATCTTTACAGCAGGAGTTGCAAAACGGCAGTAGAATATGGAGTCAGGAAACGTATGGTATGGTTTGTCAGAATAAAATAGGGGAAGTATTACTCGTCTGATTGGTGGAACTCTTTTACAAGAACAAAAACTTTGGGGGGTTTTCCCTGGGCCAATGGGCCCCAAAAACCATTTTTGATAACGGAGGCCAAGGTTGCTACATTATCTCGATTTACAAGTGAGAGGGAAGCCATGACTATCACAGAACTGATTCGATCTCTTGGAGAAAAGATATTCTTACTTTTTGTTGCGCTTTGTATAGTGGGGCTCTTTTGTTCCGTCTCTTTTGCGGAGGAGGCAACAACGAACAAGCCGGCTCCAGAAACTCCGGCAGCGGAAACTCCTCAAAGTGCGCCTCCGGGAAAGATCGAGCGCGCCGGGCAGGCCACTGGCAAAGGAATTGAGCGGGGCGCCAAAGCCACTGAACGGGGAGTGAAGCGTGGAGTCGAAGCGACCGGCAGGGGAATTGAGCGAGGTGCAAAGGCTACTGAACGGGGAGTTAAGCGTGCCGGCGAAGCGACCGGCAAAGGCATCAAAAAGGCCGGCGAAGCCATCGAAAAGACCTTTTCCGGGGATTAAGCAAGGTAACCACCGCAACAACAATATTCAGTCCATCTCTCTGCACCCCTTGGAGGCCAGGCATTTTGAGAATAGAGGAATAAAATGTCTCTGCAAGGGGTGCAGGATAGACGGAAAATGACTAAGATTTTAACCGGTGCCGTGAGGAAAAGCTCATTGAAAGCATTGGTAACCGGGGCGACAGGATTTATCGGGAGCCATCTGGTGGAAGCCCTCGTGCAACGAGGCGTCCGAGTCAGATGCCTCGTCCGGCCTGCGAGTAATTTAACGTGGGTGAAGGGCCTTCCCGTCGAGATTATTTACGGAGATTGTCAGGAGAAGGATTCTTTAGGCCCGGGTGTGAAAGATGTGGACCTGGTGTTTCATCTCGCCGGCGCCACCCGGGCCATCGACGCCAAGACCTATTGCGCGGTGAATGCCCTGGGCACGGAAAATCTCGTCCAAGCCTGCCTTGAACATAATACCCGGCTGCAAAAATTTATCTATCTTTCCAGCCAGGCAGCCGCCGGTCCGGGGCGGGACGGTGGGAAGAAAAAGGAATCCGACCATTGCGCCCCGGTCTCGCCCTACGGGATAAGTAAACGGCGGGGAGAGAAATTGGCCCTGTCCCAGGCCCACGAAGTTCCTCTCCTGATCCTCCGGCCGGCTGCGGTCTACGGGCCCAGGGATAAAGCCTTTCTTTTTCTTTTTCAGTGTCTCGCCAAAAGGATCAAACCATCTATCTCCGGCGGCGTGCAACACCTCAGCCTGTGCTCGGTCCAGGATCTGGTCGGGGCGATCCTCTTGGCGGCCGAAACCCGCACCCAGAGTGGGGAAATATTTTTTCTTTCGGATGGGCAAGACTACCGGATGGAGGAAATTAACGACATCTTCGCACAAGCGATGGAGGTAATCGCGTTCCGCCTTCGCCTTCCCCCACCAGTGCTCTTCGGCATTGCCGCGCTGGGGCAATATTTCTCTAAATTCTCCGGGAAGCCTGCCCTCATCAGCCGGGGCCGGGCCGAGGAACTGATCCAGCCGAACTGGCTCTGCGACATCACCAAGGCCAAAACTCTCCTGGGTTTTGAGCCCCAAATTTCTCTTCTCCAGGGAGCCAAACTAACCTTCGACTGGTATAAAAAACATTCTTGGTTATAGATGAGGCGAAATTGAGCCTTGAACTATAGGCCCGGCTGCCTTATTTTATTTTGATCCGTAACGTTTAGAAAGCCGAGACGGTCTTCCTTTAAAGAAGGTTTACATGAGAGTCTTGCTCCTGGCCATGCCTGACATCGCTCAATTTACCGATTTTATCACCCGTCTTCCCAATCTGGCGATCATTTCCCTGGCCGGAAATCTGCCGGGGCATGAGGTCCGGGTCCTTGACTTGGTTCTTTTTAAGCCGCATTTCGAGGCCGCGCTGCGCCAGGCTCTCGTCAGTTTACGCCCTCAGGTGGTCGGCCTGAGCGCCATGACCTTCCAATTCGATACCCTGTTGCGGGTGGCCCGCTTGATCCGTGCCTTTGACCCAGCCATTCAACTGGTGGCCGGTGGCTACCATGTCAGCCTGATGGCCCGGGAACTGACTGCGGATGCAGAAGAATTACCCCTGGATTTCCTGGTCAGGGGTGAAGGGGAGACCACCTTTCGGGAATTGGTGACTGAACTGGAGAAACCAGCCCCCGACCTGGGTGCCATCCTGGGCCTCAGTTATCGCCGGGGCCAGGAGTGGGTCCACAATCCCAACCGCCCGCTGCAGGAACTAGATACCCTGTCCCTGCCCCGGCGCCAGGCCAGACTGGCCAACGGCTTTTATTTTCTGGAGATGCCCATGGAGGTGGCCGAAACCTCCAGGGGCTGCCCGAATAACTGTAAATTCTGCTGCATCACCCATATGTACGGCCATACTTTCCGGCGGTTTTCCTTAGAGCGCATCATTGCCGACCTGAAGGCGATTCGAGACCAGGGTTCCAAGGCGGTGTTTTTTGCCGATGACAACATTACGCATGACATTGATCATTTTCGCCAGGTCTGTCAGGCCATTGTCCAACACCGATTAGATGATTTGTGCTATCTGACTCAGGTGAGCGCCGCCGGGATTGCCCAACATCCCGAACTGGTGGCTGACATGGATCGGGCCAATTTCCGCATCGCCTTTGTGGGATTCGAGTCCATGGATCCAGAGGCCCTGAAGGACATGAAGAAGCCCACGAGTCCGGAGCTCAACCGCCGGGCCGCGGCCCTGCTCCGGCAGCACCACATCGCCATCATCGCCGGATTAATTATGGGGTACCCGGAGGATACCCGGGAAAGCGTGATCCATAACTGGCACATGATGGAGGACCTTAAACCGGATTTAATCTATTCCCAGTACCTGACCCCGTACCCCAAAACCCCGGTGCGCCAGGAACTCCTGGAGGCCGGCCTCGTCGTCAACGTGGATGATTATGCCAAATACGACAACTTTCATTGTAACGTTCGCACCCGGCATCTAAGCCGGGACGAACTTTACCATCTGATGAGCGGCTTGGGCTTTAAGAGCAACTTCAAAATATCCCTGATCCTCCACAATCAATTTTTGCGGCACCATATGAGATATTTTCTGCGCAGCATAGGCAAAATAGTGGGTGAGGGGGTATGCAATCTAACTCGCGATCTTCTTCCGAAGTTTTTGCAGCCCAGAAAATCTTAATTGCATATTTATTCATTGTATCTGGAGTGGCATATTGAGATATCATAAAGTTCATTACCCCGACGCGGGATATCTAATCTTAACAACTGGAACCATTCAAGGTTATCAGTATTACAGCGCCTTAACGAAACCATGATGGCCGGCCTGGAAATCATTGCTGCGGAAGGAAGACCGGCCCTCAAAGACTTCATTGATCTGCCCTGGGAGATCTATGCCCAGTACCCTCAATGGGTGCCCCCTCTGAAGAAGGACGTGCGCCGGCTGTTGGACCCCCAGCGGCATCCATTCTGGGAATTTTCCGAGCGCCGCCTGTTTCTGGCCCGGCGCGGTGCGAAGACGGTGGGCAGAATAGCCGGCATCATCGACCGCCACTATAACGAGTTCCACGACGAAAAAATGGGCATTTGGGGGTTTTTCGAATGCACTGACGATCCGGCGGCGGCCGCGGCCCTTTTTGCTGCCGTGGAAACCTGGGTGCGCCAGAAGGGCATGACCTTCATCCGGGGTCCGCTCAACCCCTCGCCCAATTATGAGGCGGGGTTGCTCATTGAGGGATTCGATTATCCGCCGGTGTTGGGGATGACGTACAACCCGCCATACTACCCGAGCTTGGTTGAATCGTGCGGTTACAGCAAAGAGAAGGACCTGTTGGCTTTCCTGATCGAAGACCCTTACCAGGTTCCCGAATGGATGCATCAACTGGCGGAACGGCTGGCGCATAAAAAGGGGGTTCATATCAGGCCCTTCAGTCCCCAGGATCAGGACTCCGAGTTCCTGCTGATCAAGGAAATTTACAACGACTCCTGGTCGGGTAACTGGGGTTTCGTCCCCTTAAGTGAACATGAAATACGCGATATTCAAAAGGAAGTGATGAAATTCGCCGATACGGATCTGGCTTTCTTCATCTATTATGAGCAGGAACCGGTGGCCGTCTGCGTGGTCTTGCCCGATCTTAACCCTTTGCTCAAGCGGCTCAACGGGCGGGCCGGTCTGCTGGGTTTGCTGAAGCTGCTCCTGTATCGGCGGGAGGTCAGGGGATTGCGGGGTTTTATCTTCGGGGTCAAGGAGAAGTATCGGCAACTGGGATTCCCCCTGTTAGCCACTCATCACCTCTATGAAATTGTGAGAAAAAAAGGCAAATATCATTATATGGAGATGGGCTGGTGCCTGGAGGACAACGAGTCGATCAACTTTTTGATCGAGGAAGCGGGGGTCAAAACCAATAAGAGATATCGTCTCTATAGTAAGTCTTTATGAGTTCATGAGTTACCTGTTTAGCGTTGACGCGGAGGTATGGATTTAGTGGTTGAGCACCAAACCCCCATTATCGCTTTCGTCTGGCGGCCTGAGGAGATTATCCCGCCGGTGACCCAAATGACGCATCGAACCGGTAGCCGGGCTATCTTCGATGTTTCTACGCTGGGGCTGGAAGCGCTGCGTCCTGTCTTACGCCAGGCTGACCCCGCCGGCCAGGTGCGGGATATCAAGATTTCTGCTTCTGCCTTGATGGACCCAGCTTTGGGACCATGGTTGCAGGAAACCGGGGTCCAGAATATCTGGGTAGAATGCCACCCCCAGTTTTTCCCAGGCGATCCTGCCGCCGTTCTGGAGAGATTGCGGGAATTGTCGGAAGACCACCGTTGCTTCCCGATCATCGGAGACTTACATTTCCTGGCCGCGGTTGTGCAGGATAATCGGGGCATCGGGCGCATTGTCCTGAAAGGCTGCGAGGCCTCCGGATTCGTGAGCCCTGAGACGACCCTGGCGCTCTATGCCGCGGTCAAGGAAATGCGGCAGACCGCCACGAATCCCCTGGACATCCTGATCTGGGGAGGTGTGGCCACCCCGGAGGCGGCTGCGGCCTTCCTGGCCACCAGGGCCGCCGGGATCGTTTTCGAGAGCCTCCATTGGCTGACCGACCTGGTTGCCGTTGATGATGAGCAACGCCAGCGCCTCTCCAGCCTCCGCCTGGAATCCACCGACCTGGTCGGCCTGGACCTTAAGGTTCCTTGCCGCCTGTTCAACAAAGGCAACTCTCTGGCATTCAAGGAGATCAAGGCCTACGAAAACTCCCAGTGCGGCGCCGGGATCACCGCGGCCAGCCGCCGCGCCTTCGCAAGCCATGTACAGGCCAGGGCCGTACACCCGCTATCCAGCCGTTTCAGCCCGGATGAGGTCATACCCCTGGGGGTGGAGGCTACCTTTGCGGCGTCGTTTGTGGAGCGTTTTGGGGCCGGGACCGAGGAGGCCATACAGGCCTTCATGGACGAGATGCGCCGCGCCTGCGGCCTGGCGGAGAAGAAAAAGGATGCCTGGTTGGACAGCCCGGTGGCCACGGAGATGGGAACTCTCTTCCCCTTTATCCAGGGCGCCATGTCCTGGATCACCGAGGTTCCGGAGTTTGCCGCCCTGGTTGCCGATGCCGGGGGTCTGCCTACCATCGCCCTCGGCCTGATGGACGCCGCGGCCCTTGATCGGAGGCTGGGAGCCCTGCCGGAGATCATGGATGGGCGCCCCTATGCCGTGAATGTCGTGTCTTTGGCCGAAAACCCCTACCGGCAGGCGCAGCTGGGCTGGATAAAGCAACACCGGCCCGGTTTTGTGGTGATCGCCGGAGGCAATCTCTCCTTCGCCAGAGAATTGCTGGAAGGCGGCCTTGAGGTCATGTATATCGCCCCGGATGAGGCCCTGATGCGGCTCGCCCTGGAAGCCGGCGTCCGGTACGTGATCTTAGAGGGGTATGAGGCCGGCGGCCACGTGGGGCCGCATAGCACCCTCACCCTGGCTCAAATGGTGCTGAATCTGAAACGGCGCTCCCCATCTTTGTGCCAAAACTGTCGCCTGATCCTGGCAGGAGGCATCTTCAACCGGGAGACCGCCTTTATCGCCGCGATGCTCGGGGCGGACGCCATCCAGATGGGTACCGCCTACCTGGCCACCCGGGAGATTGTGGAAACCCTCGCCTTGACGGCGCTCTATCAGCAGATGATCATCGAATCGCCCCCGGGGGAAACCGTGGTCTCAGGCCAGGAAACCGGGCTGCGGGTGCGATCCTTGAGGACCCCGAGAACCGCGGCGATCTTATCCCTGGAACGGGAGTTTGCCGCCGGCCGCACGGATGAGGCCGCCTTTCGGACGAAAATGGAGGAGATGGCCGCGGGGAGCTTGTTCGCCGCGGCCCGGGGTTTGGACCGGCCGGGCGGGGCGCCTCTTTCGGAGCAGGCCTGCCGTGAACGCGGCCAATTCATGAGTGGGGCCTGCGCCGGGGTCATCCGTGAGGTCCAAACGCTCCAGTCCTTTCATCGCGACCTGGCCGCAGGCCCGCTTAAGCTTAATCAGCCCTTTGCGGGGGAGACCGACTCCATCCCGCCATCTCCACCAGGCCCAGGGCCGGTCAGAGAAACCCTATCCTTCGAAGTTGGCCATGGAGTGCCGCGGGTTACACCCCATCAAGACGCTCCTGACCGGGTGGCCATCACGGGGATGAGCCTGGTAAATTCCCTGGGGAACAGTCCGGAGGAGGTCTGGGCGGCAAGCCTGGCCATGAAGAGCGGCATTACCCCGGTGCCGCCTTCCCGGTGGGATCACGAGCTTTTTTATGATCCGCGCCCGTTCGTTCCCGACAAGACCTACTGCAAGGTGGGCGCTTTCACAGACTTTGAAATCTCCCGGACTGAACTGGGGATCCCCCCCCATGATTTCCGGACCATGACCGAGTCCACCCGGATCACCATGTGGCTGGCGGACCAGGCCATCCGGACCTCCGGGCTCCTGGCATCCGACATCCCCCGGGAGCGCATCGGGGTCCTCATCTCCCAGAACTCGGGAGAGGCCGCAGGGACCCTCGCCGGTATCATCATCCGGTCAAACATTTGCAACATCCTCGCGGACATTAAGAGGGCCGTTCCCCTGACTCCGGATCAGGAGAGCGCCATCGCCCAGGAGATGAGGTCCGGACGTCTGGCCCCGGACGACACCACCCTCCTGGGCCGGCTCAACTGCGCCGCGGCCGGGTTCATCTGCAACCGCTATGGGCTCATGGGACCCAGCTATTCGGTCTCCGCCGCCTGCGCCACCTCACTGGTGGCACTGTACAGCGCCATCCAGATGATCAAGAACGGCATCATCGATGCAGCCGTGGTTGGAGGGGCCGAAGAGATTCTCAAGCCCTTGCATTTTCTGGAATTTTCCGGTCTGGGGGCACTCTTCGGGCTGTCCGGACAGGAAAGACCGGCGTCCGAAACCTCCCGCCCCTTCGATGCGCAACGAGAAGGGATGGTTCTCGGCGAAGGCGGGGGCATAATCGTCATCGAGCGGGAAAGCCTGGCCCGCGCCCGGGGGGCGCGGGTCCACGCGGTCATCACCGGTATGGGCGCGTGCAACAACGTTCTGGGCATGGTGGAGTCCTCCCAGGTCTCCCAAGAGATGGCCATCCGCGCCTCTTTCCAAGGGCTGCCGTATGGCCCCGATGCCGTGGACCTGGTGGAATGTCACGCCACGAGTACCCGGCAAGGAGACGTGGAGGAGGCCCGGGCCCTGAAGGCGTGCTTCAACGGCGCCAGGCGCACCGTGATCACTTCCTTCAAATCCCAGATCGGCCATACCCTGGGCGCCTCGGGCATAAACAGCCTCATTCGCGGCGTGATGGCCATGCAGGCAGGAGTTTTTCCTCCCAGCCTCAATTATCAGCATCCAGACCCGGAAATCGACCTGGAAAGATCAGGGCTTATCATCGCCCCGGAGCCGCTTACTTGGGAGGGCGGGAACGGCCGGCCCCGGAGGCTTCAGGTCAACGCCTTCGGATTTGGCGGTTCCAACTACGTCGTGCAGGTGGAGCAGGCCATGGATGCCGCAGATACGGTCCTGGTCGCCCCCGGCCGGGAGCAGGGCTTGGGTCCTCCCGCACCCCAGGGCGTCGCTTTTTTCAAGACTGAGTTGGACGGTCATAACTGGCGGATGGCCGTGGTGGCGGCATCCGAAGCCGAGGCGCTCACAATCATCGAGAAGTCAGCCGCGCCTGCCGAGGGCGGCAAGGTCTCTCCCCAGGCGTTGAGGTCGTGGGCGCGCCAGGGGATCTTTCTGGGCCGCGCGGATCAGCCACTGCTGCCGCTGGCCCTGGTGTTTCCCGGGCAGGGGTCACACTATGCCGGCATGGGGCGGGAGCTCTATGAGTCCTTTCCGGTCATCAAAGAGTGGATGGACCGGGCTGCCGCCGCCGCGGACTTCGATCTTCTGCACCTGCTGTTCCACGATCAAGAGGAAAATCTACAGAAAACTCGGTGGCAGCAACCGGCCCTGTTCGCCCTGGAACACGCCATGGCCCGATATTTCATGGCCCTGGGCGTCCACCCGGTGGCCATGGCCGGGCACAGTTTGGGCGAACTGACCGCCTTGTGTCTGGCCGGGGTCTATTCCCTGGAGGATGGGTTCCGTATAGTTAACCAGAGAGCCATCTGCATGGATAAGGCCGCGACTATGGGTTTGGACCCCGGCGTCATGGCGGCCGTGGACGCCCCCCTGGACCTGCTGCACGAGATGCTTAAGGGACAGGAGCAGGTCTACATCAGCAATATCAATTCACCGAACCAGGTCGTGCTGAGCGGCAAGACTGAGCCGGTGAAAAATTTCGGCAACCGACTGAAGGAGATGGGATACCGGGCCACCCTGTTGCGGGTCAGTATGGCGTTCCACTCGCCTATCATGAGGGTTATCCGGGATGAGCTCGAGGCCTTCATAGCCCCCATCCCCTTTCAGGCCCCCCAGATCCCGGTCATCTCCAACACGACCATGGCGCCGTTTCCGTCCGATCCCGGTGAGATCAAGCGCATCCTGATGGCCCACCTGGAATCTGCCGTCCATTGGATGCCCAACGTCCAGACCCTTTGGAATGACTATGGAATCCGGCTGTTCACCGAAGTGGGCCCCGGCGATATCTTAAGCAATCTTATCTCAGACACGCTCCCTGACCCGGCCTGTATCCAGACCTGCCTGCCCGACGCCGAAGGCCTGACGTGCAAAAGCGCCCTGGCTCAGCTTTTCACTCAAGGGCATCTGCCGCCTCGACGGGAACCGAGATTTGTTTCCCTGCCCGGATTCGGGAAGGCTCCTGCCTCCCCCCGCAGCGCCCCGGCGCCCGGGTTACGCCCCCCGGAACCTGGGCCGGCAGGCTTAAAACCGGTGGAAAGGATCATTCAAAGGGAAATCAACCGGTTTGTGCTGGAGACTTACGGCCGCTTCTTTGAACCCCACATCCTGGCAGCCGTCCGCCAGGAGCATGACCCAACCTTCCAAGCAGGCGATCTATCCGCCGCAATCCAATCCATGCTCCGCGGGTCCGGCCCCCCCGAAGCCCGACCGCCAATCTCTGTTGTGAAACCGGCAGCCCCGCCTCCCAAGCTTCTCCCGGCGGTTCCGGAACCGGCCTCTCCGGGCGCCGATGAGACGCCCGGGGACCAGGACCACGTGGAGACGCTCATTCACATCATCATGGATGCCACCGGGTTCAACCGGGACGAGATCGAACCCGACATGGATCTCAGGCGGGACCTCTCCATCCGCTCCAGCCGTCTCCCCATCATCATGGATGCGGCGGAACGCCAATTCGGGATCACCATCGAATTGGAGGATTTTCTCCATGTCCGGACCGTGAAGGACATCGCCCAGAGGATCTCCGAGATCATCTCACGGCAGGAAGGCGCCGGCCTGCCGCCGGCCGCGCCGGCGCTTGACCCCGGTCCGGAGCCGGCTGAAACCCTGAAGCCCTCACCGGATGAGGCAAGTCTAAAGCGGCTCGTATTTCACCAGGCCGAGGTTTCGCCGGTGGCCTCCCTGCCCGTAGAATTGAGCCCGGGGGAGTCAGTTCTCCTGCTCTCTCCTGACCGGGATGACCGCCTGGCCGGAAGTGTGGAAGACATTCTCCGGCTGGATTACGGGGTTGCGACGTTTCCCATGCTTTTCATGCCGAAGAACTTGGGCCCAGGCATAGAGAGCTTCAACCTCCTGACTGATGCAGGGTCCTTACTGGCTGCCGAGAGGATATCGGGCCTGGCGTCCTTCGTCGGGATGGTCATCACCCTCCCTCAAGGCGGATCGGCCAGGTTAAGAGACATGGCGGACGTGGCGTGGCTTATCAGGGGGCTCTTTGGCGTCCTGAAGGCTTTTCTCCAGTCACCAGATAGGAAATTCGTGGTACTGATCCATTCCAGGGAAGATACTCAAACTCTTGGTGGGCTGTTAGCGGAGGGGATGCTCGGACTGTTTCTATGCGCCGCCCAGGAAAACTCATCGGTCCAGTTTCGCACCTTGGCAATAGACCCGGATACCAACCTGCGAGCCGCCTTCGACGGAGCTCTGGATCGAGGCTATACCATAGTGGAGATGATTCATCGGGATGGCAGGGTCTTAACTTCAGAGGGGCGGGTCGCCCCGTCGGTCTTCAATGGTCCGGCAAGTCTTAACCTGAGCCCTGGAGACGTGATCGTCATGTCCGGTGGCGCCGCGGGCATCACCGCCCACCTGGCCCGCAGCCTGGCGCCTTTCAGGCCCCGCCTGGTCTTTCTGGGGAGGACCTTGCTTTCCCCAGGCATCAATCCCGTCCAGTCGCTCTCCAAACCTGCGCCGGCTGAGACGTTCACCGCCGATCACCGGGCCGTGGAGATAGCTCAGACCCTGGCGGATTTACATGCCGCCGGGATAGAGGCCACGTACCATACCTGTGATGTCACCGACCCCGAGGCGGTCCGGGCGATCCTTGGCGAGGTGGCAAGCCGTTATGGCAGAATCGACGGCATTGTTCACGGGGCTGGAGTCCTCAGGGACGGTCTTCTCAACCAAATGACCTCAGATGACCTCTCCATGGTCACGGACGTAAAATTTCTGGGGGCATGGAATCTCTTCTCCGCGGCGGAGGGGGCGGGCTTGAGATTTTTCGTGGGCCTGTCCTCGGGAGCAATGATCCTGGGGAATCCCGGCCAGTCCAACTACGCCGCCGCCAACCGGATGATGTCGGGGCTCCTCAGATACCTCGGGCGGAACAACCCCGCCATCCGGTTCAAGGCCTTGATGCTGCCTCCGGTCGAGGGGGCGGGCATGGCCGACGATCCCGCCCTCCGGGAGCTGATGCAGAGGAAGGGCGTGGGGTACATCCAGGTAAATGAGCTGGCCGGGCTATTCTGCCGGGAGATCTCGGTAGCTCCGGCCGACGACGATTGGGTAATGTTCATGCGGACCCTGCCGCCCGTAAAAACGGCGCGGCTCGATGCAACCATCCCCCCGCCCCTCGAAGGAGAACTGGCTGGCGGCGCCGTGGCCTTTAGCCCCGAGGACTTCCCCCTGATCGACCGCCTCGCTCGCCTGGACCTGCGCCTGGAAAACCTGGAAGCCTTCAGGACCTTTTCCCGGGAGAAAGACCTGTGGATCGAGGATCACCGGCCCCTCAAGTTCATCGAGCCTCCCCTGGTCTCAGCCGCCATGGTTCTGGAGACCTTCATGGAAGCCGCCCGGCTCCTGTATCCCCACCTGCAGGTGCGAGGGGTCCGCCAGGTGCGCTTTCTGGACATGATCGAATGTCCACCTGGGGTGCAGCGGACGGCGAAAATCCTCTGCCGCCGGGCCGACGCCGCCCTGCGGGAGGTATGGTGCGAGGTCTCTCTCTCCACCCCGGCGATCTCCCCCACCGGCAGGTTGACGGACCGTTTCACCCCGGACTGCACGGGCCAGGTGCTCCTCGATGGCAGCGGCGGCGATCTCGGAGAGGAGCGGACGGATTTCCCGGTCCGGCGGGACGAACTGCGAGAGCCGCCCATGGATCAGGCCCAGGTGCTGGCCTGGTACGAAGACCGCAGCGGCCTCAAGGGCAGGTATCGGGTAATAGAGTTGTTGGACGGCGCCGGTCCGGGGGTGGCCCGGGGCCGAACCACCTACCGGGAGGCCGGTGATTTCGCCCATCTGGGGAACGCCCGGTACCAATACTCTCCCTACCTGTTCGAAGCGCTGATGCAGTTAACCTTCTTTTCCATCGTGGCCATGGACCCGGCGGAGCGGCGCTCCATGCTTCCCGTGGAGATCGGGGAGATGAGGTTTCTGCGGCCCTGCCGGGAGGGGGAACAGATAACCGTGGAGGCCCGCCGGCGGGCCCAGGACGAGACCGGCCAAACCTGGGACGCCAGGGGGCTTGACGAACAAGGCCGCCCCCTCATGCACGTTTGGGGTCTGCGGATGCATTGGGTTTCGGAGTGAGCCGCACTCCCAGGGAGTGGTTCTGGGCCCGGCGCGGTCTGTGGAGGAGGAGCGGGAGTCCGGGTTTTTTGAGGGCCTCAGATATTTCTGTTACAGGAGGTTCAGAAATGCGCGTCAAGCATCTATCTCAGAACTTTAAGCCGGCTAGGACTAAATCCGTCCTGATCGCTGCCGCCCTCCTGGTTGGGGTTCTGGCGCCAACCGGAGCGCAGGCTATTTTAGCCACAAGTGAGCCGGCCCCATCTTTCTCACTGGTATCCGGAGATAATAAAAAGGTCTCCCTCGACATGCTCAAGGGGAAGGTGGTCGTCTTGTTTTATGCCACCAGAGATACCGTCGAGGTTAACGAAGACTTATCACGTTATCTGGATGCGCTTTACGCGGCTCAACCGCAAAATATTCAAAATCAAATCTACAGATTGCTGGTCGTCAATGCCATGGAGGCAACCGCGGTAACAACCTGGAAAGAAAAATTAAATGAAACCTCCACCAAGCTGAAGGTAACTATTTACGGGGATTGGACCGGAAGCATGTTTGCCGCCTACCGGATGCGAGATAATGACAGCAATTTCGTCATTATTGATAAGAATGGCGTTGTCAGATTTGCCGCCTCCGGCAAGATAGCTAACAGCCGGTTTGAGGCCATAAAGAAACTCCTTTTAGAACTGGCGACTGGGGGGTAAGAAGCGCCGGGGGCCAGCACCCCTTGGGCTGCCTGACCTGAGATTAATCCTCGCGCCCTGAAGAGGCAAAATGGCAAGCCATGGCGAACTCAGCTAACTACGCCATCGAAGTCGAGAATCTGACGAAGCGTTACGGGAATTTGCTGGCGGTCAACGGCATATCGTTCAACGTCAGGAAAGGCGAAGTTTTCGCCTTCCTGGGGCCGAACGGCGCCGGCAAGACCACTACCGTCGAGATCATCGACATGATCCGCAGGCCCACGTCGGGGAAAGTGCGACTTCTCGGGATGGACGTCACCAAGAAGAAGCTCGCCATCGTCCCCCGGATCGGCGTCCTCCCGCAAGACTTCAGCTCCTTTGACCGAATTACGGTCCGGGAAACCATGCAGTTCTATTCGCGGCTATTCTCCCGCGGGAACACCGATATCAACGGGCTGATAGAACTCGTGAACCTCACGGACAAGGCCGAAGAGCAGTATAAAAACCTCTCCGGGGGCCTGCGGCAGCGCCTCGGCATCGCCATTGCGCTGGTGAACGACCCCGAGGTCGTGTTTCTCGACGAGCCGACGACCGGGCTCGACCCCCGGGCCCGGCGCGAGGTGTGGGAAGTCCTGCTGGGCCTGAAGAAACAGGGGAAAACGATCTTTCTGACCACGCACTACATGGAGGAAGCGGAGATTCTGGCCGACACAGTCGCCATCATCTCGAAGGGGAGGATAATCGCCACGGGCTCTCCCGCAGCGCTCATAGAAAACAACTCGAACTACCTGGTCCTGACGCTACAGAGCGTTGATGCCAACGCCTTTGAGATCATCCGGAAGCTGGGCTACGAGCCGGTCCATGACAACCACCAAGACCTCAAGGTCAGGGTGGAGCACACCGAAGACATCCTGAAGACCCTCAATGCCATTAAGGACGCCGGGGGGTCGTTCCTCAGCCTGGACGTTCGCCGGCCCAACCTCGAAGAGGTCTTCCTGAAGCTCACCGGCGAGGCGCTCCACGCAGGCCCGGCCGAGGGCGGGGAGGCGGGATGAAGCTCAGAGTCATCAGGGCCAATCTCGTCGTGAAGCTCAAGACTTTCTACCGGGAGAGGACCGCGATGTTCTTCACGCTGGCTTTCCCGATCATCCTGATTCTCGTGTTCGGCACCATTTTCCTGGACCGGGACAAATTGAGCTTAGACCTTTACGTACAGGACCTCGACCATACCCAAGCCTCGGCGAAGTTCGTCAAGACCCTGCAATTCAACGGGAACTTCAAGATCATTGAGGTCGATCCCGCCAGTGACGCCAGGGAGTACGCCCAGAAGCACAAGCTGAACCTTATCCTGGTTATTCCCAAAGACTTTGGAAACTTGCACGATCAGAGGGCGGACAATAAAACCCACGATGCCTCCGTTATCCTGAGGTATATTTACGACCCCAGCTCTACTTCGGTGAAGACGAAAATGGAATACCTGAATATGGAGTTTGCGGGGATGAACCAGAGGATGTCCGGGAGGCCACCGTTCTATCGCTGGGAGGAGGTCTCGATCCTCAACCAGAAGTACCGGTTTATCGAGTTCTTCATCCCCGGCGTCATCGCCATGGCGGTGATGATCGCCTCCCTGTTCGGCACGGTGAACATGAACACGGAACTGTTGCAGAAGGGTATCATCAGGAAGCTCTCCACCACGCCCATCACTCGTACCGACTGGATACTGTCGAACATCCTGTACCAGTTCGCACTCGCCATCATCTCCACGATTGCGATGCTGCTGGTGAGCTACTGGGTGTTTAACGTCGACCTCCATATAAACGCCTGGCTCCTGGGGTTCATTTTGCTGGATGTCTTCACCTTCGTCGGCATCGGCATGATACTCACCCGCTTTGTGCAGGAGGCCCAGAGCGCCGTCGCCGCCGCCAACGCCATCGTGTTCCCCATGATGTTCCTCTCGGGGAGCTTCTTCCCCATCGAGATGATGCCGGGCTTTTTGCAGACGTTCGCCAGGGTCCTGCCGTTGTATTACATCAACGAGGGCCTGCGGGCCGCCATGATATTCAACGACAACATGGCCGCCCTGCGTTATGCCGTCATAATCGGGGCTTTCGCGGCCGTGGTCTTTGCCTTGGGCATCATAGCCACCAAATGGGAAGAGGGTAAGTGATTGCCCTTAAGGTAAAGGCGTGAAAATAAAGCTTATCTCCCCCCACAAACAACATGAAGACTCAAGTAATTTCAGGCTCCTGCGGATAAATCTGCCTCTGCTCGCGGCTCTGACCCCGCCTGGCCACACGATTACCATAGTCGATGAACTTTTTGCTCCCGACGACCTCAATCAAGAGGTTGATTTGGTGGGTATCACCGTCATTACCGACCTGGTGCCCAGGGCCTATCATATCGCCGACACCTATCGCCGCAAGGGGGTAAAGGTGGTGCTGGGAGGCATACATCCCACCTTATTGCCTGAGGAAGCGCTGAGACATGCAGACGCGGTAGTAATGGGAGAAGCGGAGGGTGTCTGGCCACAGGTGGTATCCGATGCCGCCTCGGGACGGATGCAACGACTCTATGGGGGCGGTAAAAAGACCGATCTCGCCGGCCTGCCAACCCCACGGCGGGATCTCTTCCCCCGACCCAAACATCGGGGTGCCGCTTCTCTCCATATCGGCATCGAGGCCTCCCGAGGCTGTCCGTACGATTGCGAATTCTGTTGCAGCGCCCAGACCTCGGGGCAGCAATATCGAGTCCGGCCGCCTCAAGAGGTGATTGCCGAGATCGAGTCTCTTGATGCCTCTCAGTTCTTCTTCGTCGATGACGCCCTGGGACTGAACCGGGAGGTCGGGAAAAAGCTGTTTACGGCCATGATCCCCCTGAAGCGTCTCTGGATGGGGCAAGGAACCGTGTCGTTAGCCGAGGATGTGGAGCTGCTCAAATTGATGCGGCGTTCGGGGTGCCAGGGACTTTTGCTCGGATTCGAATCGGTCCAGAAAGACACGCAGCATGAGATGAAGAAAATCAAGAACCTGAAGATCGATTTTTTTGAGGCCATGCGCCGCTTCCATGGCGAAGGCATCAGCATCCTCGGCGCCTTTGTCTTTGGCTTCGATCACGAAAACCGGGATGTGTTCGACCAGACCTATGAGTTTATCGTCAAAGGCCGCCTGGATTGTGTCCAACTGCGGATTCTCCAGCCGCTTCCGGGAACCCGGTTATATACGCGGTTGTTAAGCGAAGGCCGGTTATTTGAGCCTGACTGGTGGCTGCGCGGCTACCCTCCTGACACCCTCCTCTATCAACCGAAGGGCATGACGGCTGACGAACTCCTGAGCGGCTACGCCCGCTTGAACCGGCAAACCTATTCCTTTGACTCCATGGTCAAACGGTTCTTTGGCATCAGCCCCTGGGAACGGAGTCTACGCGGTTGTCTTACGTATGCCGGCGTCAATCTATCTTACCGCTACCGTTATCTCAAAGGCCTGAACAAACCCCAGCCATTCGTCGGGGCGGCAACCTGAGCCCACGTGCCAACGTAGGGCGGGAAAGCGGAGCGCCTCCCGCCTTTTGCGTCATCCCATCTCTAGACGATTCATCAAGCCTCTCTCTTCTCCTGACCGCCCCCTCCTTCAACCAGCAGTAAAGACGAGGCCCGATAATGCTGCACCCTACTGCCAACGCCGCTCCGGCGAAGAGATCGACGACATAGTGATACCTCAGGTAGACCGT
>Ga0351916_1183_pt1 | contig 18136 bp, 12 predicted proteins | sample TotcelHT113001N3_FD_206868 | JGI IMG/M metagenome (GOLD analysis project Ga0351916, IMG submission 206868) | Enriched cells from coal bed in the Powder River Basin, Montana, United States - Total cells T11 rep1 HSBNCT.T11.300.1.N3 ... | reverse complement strand
CCCCGAGGATCTCGTAAAGGTGGCATGGAGCGGGCTTGATCTTTCCCAAGTGAAGGACAACGGAGTCCACCCGGTCACGCAGAAACAGCCCAACCCCTTCGGATTATTCGACACGCTGGGCCATGTTTGGGAGGTCTGCACCGATCAACAACTGCAGCAGTTATTTCATATTACAAACCTCTTCAATTCGCCATGCCGGCGCGGCGGTGCGTTCGGGTATCCCAGCTGCTCTCCCGAACTGCGAATACGTCTTGACATCGCGAGAAGTGCGCGGAGGTGTCAGGAACCGTTTTTGCGATTGAGCGTTGCCAGGCGGATATCGGCAGTTGCCAAGCGGCCGCCTGTCCCGCGCGTCTATTCCTGCGGTGCGGGATCTGCCGCCGGGGCTGCGCCGGCGGCTTCGACCAGCGGGGCGACCGGTGCGCGGCGGCGCGTGTAAACGTCGAAGTTCATCAGCAGATCGACCAGTGCGTCCAACTGCTCGATGCTGGTACCGGGATACAGTGTCTGGGCGACGCCGCCCTGGTGCGGCGCGGCGTCTTGATACGGGACGATCACGGGCATGCCGGTGTACGGCAGGACGGAAACCGGCTCGGCCAGCCAACGCCGCAAGTATTCGGGTCGGAAACGCTTGTACACGTCGGCCAGATCCGGCCCTTTGGCCCGATCACTGGTCCGCGGATCAAAGTCGCCGACGATGTGACAGGTGATGCAGTAGTTCTTGTCGGTGACAATCCGCATCGCGGCGGCCAAGCGGTCGGGATCAGGGGCGTCCGCCAAAGCCGCCTCGACCGACGGCTCCCGGCTGTATGCCGCTTGGGCCTGTTGCAAGTAGGTTCGGTTCCGCCGATCCACCGTCTGGTAGGGGAAATCCACACCGTCTTGCGCGGCGAAGTAGTTGACCAACACGCGCGCCTCGGCGGCCGGCAAATGGTAGTTGGGCATCCGCATCAGCGAAGCGGGCCGGATCGCATAAGGCGCCAGCAGGTAGTCGTGCAGCCACCCGGGCTGTACCTTGGCCCCCTGGCCCAGCAGCGGCGGCGGCAGCCAGCCCCAGGCTTCGGAGCCCTTGGCGTTGGGATTGACGGCCCGCTCCAGTTCGGTCACGTGCGGCAACAGGTACTGCGCCAGAAAACCGCCGCTGGCTCGCTGGCGTGCGATGACCTGGTCGCCGAACACCGTCAGCGTACCGCGGCCGACTTGATACTCGCGCCCCTCCAAGGCCGCTGGTTGCCACAGCTGGAACAGGTATTCGAGCGACTGCGGCAAGTAGTCTTCGTCCTCGAACAATTCGTCGCCACAGTCGTCGAACACCAGCGGCCGGCCGTTGTCGGCCAAGGTGGGCATTCCGGCCAGCGTGGCGTGCAGCAACCCGCGGGCGTCGGCCTGGTGGGACGCCTGCAGTTCGTCCTCGCGGAACGGGTGATCGACCCACGGGAACACGGGCTTTTCCGGTTGGGGCCGGAACGCGCCGGGCTGGTACGCCAGATGCCACTTCTGCGGCTCCAGCACATGGCACGTGGCACACTGGTAGCGGTCCAGCAGATCTTGTCCCTCGATGATCGCCGAGCGTACACTGTCCGGGACGTGAAGGTACTTCTCGGCCGGCGACTTGGCGACCAGCCCCAGGAGCAACGTCATGATCGCCTCGCGGTCTGCGGCCTTGAACGGAAACTGCGGCATGCGCAAACGATCGTGGTAGGCTTTCTGGGCGACGACCCGATAGTCATAGCTCCGCGGCTCGGCCAGCTTCTGGTACGTGAAACCGATGCGGCTGGCCGTGACCAGTTGCCAGCGGAAGTAGGCCTCGGCTTTGCCGGCATCGGCTTCGTCTGAATCGGCTTCGCCTGCCTTGGTTTTGGCTGCCTCGGGCGATGCCTCCACCGCACCGGCGGCTGCGGACGAACCGCTGCGGTGATCCGACAGATAATCCGTGATGTGTTCGAACGCCAGTTGCTTCGGATCCTTGCGCCCCCAGTCGGACAGCGGCGGGCCGATCTGCTTGGCCGTTTCAAAACCCGGTATGTCGTGGCAGCCGAAACATCCGTATTTGCTGATCGCCTTGCTGCCGACGTAACGCAACTTCTGCGCAACAGATAATCTCGTCGAGCCGCGATCACCGCGCCCGGGTGCTGGTTCACCGCCGGAATCCCGAACCAGCAACTCCCGTTCCGCCACTCGCAGCGTGTCGACCAAATCCGCGGGAATGCCGTGTTGCACGTACTCCGCGGCTTTGCTGTCATGAAACGCGCCGCGCAGGTACTCCAGGGTCAGCTGATCCAGTCCCGCCTCGTCGAGGTCCGGCAGGCGTTGCGGCTGGAGCTCCGTCGCGGATGGCTGCAGCAGGAACTCGGCCAGGTCTTCCGCCGGATCGGAGACGGACACCACTTGGCCCGCTGCGTCGCGATGGCTGATGGGCTCCAGCAGCAGGTCCGGCATGATGGTTGTCGGCAAGTGCCCGATCGGCCGCCGAAGAAAATCACTCAGCCACGCTCGGCTTGATTCGCCGGTCAGCTTGTCCGCCAGGTTCGACAGTTCCGGTCCGATGACCAGCTCGTCCGGAGTCCGGAATCTGTCGGCGTCGGCAAAGGCCGCATGGCTGTGGCAGGCCAAACAACCGCGCGTCTGGAACAGCACGCGGCCGCGGTCGGTCCCGGTCGCAGCGGGAATCCCGTGGCCCGCGAGCGGCGATCGCGGATCCTCGACGCGATTGTCTCGTTCCGAATCTGCCGTCGCGGTCGTGCCGACAGACGCGAGCGCCGGTTCGGGAGCCTGAACATGCGCGTGGAGATAGGCCACGATCCCGCGTATCTCCAACGGCTCGTACCGCTCGGCCAAATGGCGACTGGAACCTTCGAGGTGCTCTCGCAGCACAAACGATCGGGGCATGCGGGTCGCCGGGCGAAAGCGACGTGGGTCGTGCAGCCAGTCGTGCCAGAACGCCTCGCTGACGCTGCTGTTCAGATACCGCAAACTCGGCCCCGGCGGCTGTTGGAGACCGGGAATCCCGGCGTCTTCCGGCAGGTCTTTGCCCTCTTGCTGCCCGTTGATCTCGTGGCAGCCGTAACAGCCGTAGGTGCGCAGCAGCGTGTAGCCGCGCAACAACTTGGGTGCGGGCGGTTGCGGATACCGAGGGCTGGGCTGCAGATCGACGACGCGGGGATGGCATTTCACACAGCTGCTCTCGATAAACCGCCGCGGGAGCATGGGGGAATCCCAGAACGGATTGTCGAACCAGCCGTGCCGGTCGCGCCACTGCTTGCGTTGAGCCGGATCGTTCGGGGCATGCGACGCCCACTTGAAATCGGTCGCACTGCCTTGCCCTTCGTGGCACACGCTGCAGGCGAATTCGGACATCTTGTGGGGACTCAGTTCACCCACGAACAAATCCAGCCGAGGATGGCTGGAAAACGGATGCGGCAGACCGCGTCGAACCGTCAAGACCAGGTCCTTCTCAGACGCCAACAATTGTCCGATCGCTTGTTCGCGATCCGCGACCGGCGTGCCATCGATCGCCAACAGCACGTCGCCGGCGCGCAAACCGGGCGCCGACGGCACCGGTGGCTTGGCGTCGCCCGTTTGAAATAAATCCAGCAAGATCCGCTCGGCGGGCTGTGCGGCCGGCGGCGCGGCGAGCGACGTGGCCGCTGCGGCCGGCGACGCCGGACGCACGTAAGCGATTGTCACGTCGTGAGGATTCAACAGGCCCTCGTCCGCCACACGCAGGCCCAGCCGATCGTCCAGCAAACGAGCGGGCGACGCGTCAGTAACCGGCGGTTTGCCGAGCACGGCAGTGGGCGTGGAATCGGCGGCGGCGGCCGACACGAGCCCGAGTCGCAAGTTTTGACGTTGCGCATTTCGCACGATTGCTTGAGGTCGCACGTTCCAATCTGCCACGACGGCACGTCCCGAAGGGACAGAAACAAACCAGCCCGGGGCAACGCCCCGGGTACGGATGTCGAAAACGACGTTTGGGGTTACAGTGAACTGCAGGAGGTGTTCTCGCGGATATGCCGGTGCGTCGGCCGAACCGGGCTCCGTCTTCTGCATGGCCGTGTGACAGGTCGTACAGCGATCGAAGCGGGGAACCTCGCGGAAGTGGTAATCCTGCGTCAGGCCCTCGGCCCACAGGTTCTCGATTCGCAGCGGCGAGTTAAAGGCGTCCAGAATCGGCAGTTCGAGCAGCTTGCTGTCCGGCAGCGGAAAACCTCGCTCAAAGTGAAAGTACCGCGGCTCCGCCGCCCGGGAGCCCGCGTTCGGATCGAACTCCAACTCGCGCCACGCCGCCATGCGTCCCGCGATCCGGTTGGCCGTCCGCTGGTACTGCTTCCACGGCCGCCGATGATCCTGGACCAACAGCCAGATGCTCGCCGCCAACAGCGCCAGCGAGGCCAGGGCGAACACCCGGTGCAGCAGCTTCATCGGATACCAGGTTTGGTCGGTAGCAGGCATGGGCCTCGTTCCAGCGCCGTTACAAATTCAGACGCAACTCGGGAATCGACACGATATAGCTGAGATTACCCGTCCAACGGGCCAGCATTTTGATCGGCAGCAAGACCATCACCAGCAGCAACAGGATCATGACCGCATACCGCACGCCGCCCATCTGGTCGTACAAGCGGCGAAAGAACTTGCTGAGCTTGACCAGCAGCCATGGAACGCCCAGGAAATACAGGGTCAGCAGCAGCAGGCCCGGCAACTCGCGGAACAGGACATAAACCATGCGGAGCATCGTCCCGGCCTCGTCCGGCGCCAGCGGCCGCCGCGTGTGCAGCAGCCGGATCCAGAAGTACTCGGACAAGGTGACGTTTTCCAAGTTCGCCGCTTTATGCACGTCCCACGTTTCGTACAACCCGAAGTAGCTCCAGTTGGGTCCGCGCAAAAACGTACCGATCACGATCAGCGAAATCCACAGCGCCAAAAACCCAAACTGATACGCCACATAGGCAAACCGTCGCTGCCCGATCGTATAGTAGCCGTTGCCGAGCTTGTTCGTGTCCAGATACGGGATGGCCGCCAGTCCGAGGATGATCAAGACCGGCAGCACCACGCCCGACATCCAGGGATCGAAATAGACCAGCATCTCCTGCAAGCCCAGGAAGTACCACGGGGCCTTGGAGGGATTCGGCGTATTGAGCGGATCGGCGGGCTGTTCCAACGGCGCCGGCAGGGCCAGCGACCAGCAGATCAACAAGGCCATCACGGCCACCATGCAAATCAACTCGATGTAGACTAAATCCGGCCAGACCAGCACTTTCTCGCAGTCCCGCTGTTCGATCGTCGGCTCCCCGCGTGCAATTCGTGCGTCGTTTTCCACGGCCCGGTACGCGCCCAGCCAGGTGAAGAACCCCAGCAGGAACAGCATGCCCACGATGGGCACATTGTCCGGCTTGCCGACGATCCGGGCGAAATCCGGATCGGTCATCGAGAGGCCCAGAAAGAAAAAGGCCAGGTTCAGCATCGCCCAGGCCACGGCGGGCCGGACAAAAAAGCGGCGAGCCAGGAACAGCAACCCCAGGGCCGCAAACGTGCCCAGCGTATACCAGGTGGGTTGCAGAGCGACGTTCAGAAACTTTTGACTCCACTGGGGCAACGAAATCCGGCCGATCGCCGCCGCGTCACCGCCAACGGCCGTGGCGGACATCAGGCCGAACATGCCCGCCGTCAGCAGCCACAGCGGGACGGTCGTCACGCACAGCCGACCACAGCGGCAAAGGACCGTCGCCGAGCTGCGGCGCCACACGAACCAGGCCGCCAAGGCGTTCATCGCGGCCAGCGCCAGGTAGTACCCGACGAGGAAGCCGGATATGTCCTGGTAGAATTCGTTCACATCAAGGTGGCCGTGCATGAGGTATCCCCGTGGCGGACGGGTGGATGGAGGGGGGGCGATTTCAGATTTCAGATTTCAGATCTCAAATTTCAAATCTCAAATCTCAAATTCGAGCCCATCTTGAACAGAAGGCAACGGAGAAAACAAAGTCTCTGGTTGCTCTGTTCCCTCCTGGTCAACCCTCTGCCGTTGTCCAATGCGCATGGTTCGTTGTGCATGATTCGATTTTCCTTGTGTATTTCTCCTTGTTCATCCCCGCTCTCACATCGGCCCGCTGATTCCGCCGTCCTTTCTCACGCGCCAAAAATGGATCGCCGACAGCAGACCGGCGGCCAGGGGGATGGCGATGCAGTGCAGGACGTAGAAGCGATTCAAAGCCACTTCGCCCACGAACCGGGCACCCAGCAAGCCGAAGCGGGCGTCCGAGGAATCCGTGATCAAGTCGATCCCGCCGACGGTCAGCAACTGGGCACCGGGACCTTCGGCTCCCAACAGCGGCGTGGCTCGGGCCATGTTCGTGCCCACCGTGATCGCCCAAATGGCCAACTGGTCCCAGGGCAGCAGATAGCCGGTGAACGATAACAGCAACGTCAGCACCAGCAGGATCACGCCGATGACCCAATTGAATTCCCGCGGCGGTTTGTAGCTGCCGGTCAGGAACACGCGGTACATGTGCAGCCAGACGGCGATGACCATGGCGTGCCCCGCCCAGCGGTGCAGTTCCCGCAGCACGCCCAATGTCGTGACGTCGCGCAGGTCGAGCATGTCATGATAGGCCCACTCGATGGTCGGCCGATAGTAGAACATCAGCAGCGTGCCCGTGATCGCTTCGACGACAAACAGGAAGAACGTCAGGCCGCCCATGCACCAGGTGTAGCTGAGCGCGATCCCGTGTTTGGAGATCGAGACCGGATGCAGGTGCAAGACAAAGTTGGTCAGCACGACCGCCACGCGGTTGCGGCGGTCCCGCGGCGGCGGATGCCGAAAGATGCTCTTCCAGAACTGCGAGCGGCGGATTCTCTCGCCTAACGACGGCATGGGTTTGCGTCCTTTCACCCCGGCACGTAGCTGTCCGGTTCTTGCCACTGACCCAATTCCTGCTGGAAGACGCGGCTCTTGTCCACCTCCAACTGACCGTCTTCGGCGACGCGAATCGCATAGCGTTCCAGCGGCCGCGGAGCCGGGCCTTCGACATGGATGCCGTCCTTGGAGAACCCGCTGCCGTGGCAGGGACATTTGAACTTCTGTTCGGCTTCGATCCAAATCGGCGCACAGCCCAAGTGGGTACAGTACGTCCGCAGCGCGTACAGCAACGGCCGGCCCTCGTATTCATGCCGCACGACCCAGACGCCGAAGCGGCCGGTGAATCGCGTCTCGACATGCCCCAGTTCATAATCGTCCGGCCGCCCCGCCTTGAACTTCATCGGCGGTTCGATCACCACATTCGGGAACATGAACCGGGCCAACCCCAACAGCCACAGCACGTGCGTCGCGACCAGCGCCGTGAAACCGCAGGCCAGCGGCGAACCGAACAAGACGGCCAGACAGCGTCGCAAAAAGCTGCGGCGGCGCACGTGCTTGCCGACAGACGGCGGCGAGTGCGTCCCGTCGGCAGCGTTCGTGATGTGGGTCGAGTCAGGCATCGGGCTTAGGGCTGTCGAACAAAGTTGGCTATGCCGAGGCGCGGCCGAGGGTATTCATGGTCAAGCGAAATCAATGCCCTTGGGATGGCGAATACCTGAAACGGAACAAATTCCGGTGTTCAAGTCAAGCCCGCTGAGCGACATCGCGCAAAGGGCTGGTTGTTGATTGCCGCCAAGCTTTAGGCGAGGGTCGCGATTTCTATTGCATTAAGTCCCGCAACCCGTTATCGGAAAAAAGGTTACGACGCAAGAAGGCAATTTGGCAGGCGGCCGCGATCGGCTGGAGCTATCGAGTACGTGGACACCGACGAGCAGTCCGTTGTAATGAAACTAAAACGGGTAAGTTTGGTGGGAAGCCGACGCGAGACGCGAAGAATGGCGACCTGCAATTCCAATTTAGCCTGTGCGGCATTAGAATCCGTGTTGGTTGACCCGCACTGAATCAGCAACGATCCGTTGCGTCTCGAGGGCAACGCACAGGTGCCGCTGCCGCAGAGCGAGAGGACTTTGGCCAGTTTGCAACGGGCTGGATGGCATCGCAAAGGAAAAAACCAGAAACGTGGCGGACGACCGACGAACTGACAGGAGATCAACGTGACGACAGTCACCACAACGGCGATTCAACAACTGCTGCGAATACGTTTGGTCGTCGCCGCGTTGGGCGAGCGGCTCCCAAAACCGTGGTGGCGTAGCCAATTCCTGACATCGACCGGACTGCGTTACATGGCCCGGATTTTTCCCCGGCGCCCGCTAGCTGCTGCCCTGGAGTCCGTGACCGTGGCTGCACGACGCGAACACGACGCCAACGTTGGCGCTCAGTCCTACCATCTGTTCCGCCTTCCATCGCAACTGGAAGACCAACTTGCCGAGACGATTCGAGACTCCGGCCTGGACGCCAGCGATCTTCCAGACAGCACTGAGGGCCTGACCGGTGCATTGGCACAGTTCGGTTCCGGGATCAGCCTTTCGTCGGGTTCAGGTCCGAAGTCGCTGGGTTGCATAAAGGAAGTGCTGAACCCCACGACGCTGGGGCGGATAGCCAAGTTGTACGCAACAGCGGTGCAGCAGGAAACGCGGATTTACCCCTATTTTGACGAAGCCGGCGATGACTAGCTTGATGGCCACCGACACCACCGAACGATACACGATCCGTATCTGCAAGGGCACCGCGCTCCTACCTGAGACGCGCGTTCTGCTCCAGGAATGGCAGCCCGGCGACACCAGGAGCGACTTGGCGCAGCGGACGCTGGAAAATGATCTGTTGGGAAAGTCGACGGCGCATCGGGTCAACGATATTGTGCGTAAAGGCTTTGCTCCCCGATTCCTGCTCCCCGATCCGCGCGCCGCTCGATATGTGAAGCGACTCCTCGAGAAACGCCCCAACAGCGACTGGTTTGGGAACCTGTGCTTGCTGCACGCCGCACGGGCGGACATGTTGGTGCGGGATGCGGTCACCGTACTGTTGCGCCGCGCTTGCGACGAAGGCCGTCTGGCGTTGAGCGTCGATGCCGTGATTTCCTTCCTTTGCGAATCCGAAGAACAAGGAAAGATGACAACCCCTTGGTCCTCCGAGACGAAGCGGAAGGTCGCTCGTGGTTTGCTCAAGATGTTGACGGAATTCGGTTTCCTCCGGCGCCGTACACGCGGCCCCCGCGACATCCGCACCTTCCATCCGGACCCGCTGGCTGTGGCCTATCTGGCTTACGATTTGCACTTCAAGGACTTCACGGATGCGGGCGTCGTAAGCCATCCCGATTGGAGAATCTGGGGACTGGATGAAGGGCCCGTACGCGTTGTCATGGACGACCTTAGCCGCTACGGCTTGTGGGTCTTTCAGGCAGCCGGCTCGGTGGTGCGAATCACTTGGAACGTGGCATCGATGGAGGAGGCAGTGGATGTCATCGCTAGACTCGACATTTGAAGAACTGGCTCGTCAGTTCAAAAACCCCGGCGCGTTGAACCCAGCCAAGAGCGACCCGCTCTTCTATTTCGTTCATGCGCCCGAAGACACGCTGGAGTTGAAGAGAAAAATCCCGCTCTGGGCCGCGAAGTTCCGCGAAGACGCCAAGGAAGTGGAAATCCTCTCGTTCGCCGCACTGCTGTGGCAGATCATCGATGGTTCCAACCGCTGGGATGAATGGCTGGAAATGGAGCCCGAACACGAACTGAGCGAAATCAATGAAGCGGTCCAGAGCGTAATCGGCGGGGAGGACGCATTGGTCGAGGCCGTGGCGCGTCATGTCGCAGTCCCACGGCCCAACCGTGTGCTGTTTCTCGTGGACGCCGCCCTCGCTCATCCATATTTCCGTCTTCGTGGTTTGGAATCGGGGCTTCACGACCGCATCAAAATCCCCACAATCGTATTTTATCCGGGCCGCAGGTTGGGCCAGTACGGACTCCGTTTCCTCGGCTTCTACGCCGAGGATCCCAACTATCGCTCGACCCTCATTGGAGAGTAGGCATGAACCGCATCCGCGACCTGTTCTCGAATACGCGACCGATCGACCGGCCGATCGAGAAGGTCATCGACTACAATGCCACCGACAGTAAACGGCTGGCTCGGGAAATCGAAGAATACGAAGTCACGGACAACATCGACGCCTGCTTCCAACGGTTTCTCGACGTTTTCGGTCAAGGCGTCCGTACCGGCGACGTCACCGAGATCGGCATCTGGGTGTGGGGATTTTACGGCTCCGGTAAAAGCTCGTTTACCAAGTACCTTGGATTCGCCCTCAGCCCCACTTTCATGGTCGAAGGGACGGCGTTCGTCGAGTTGCTCTGCAATCGAATCAAGTCAAACCAAACCAAGGCGGAACTTCGTGCGCTCGTCAAGCAACACCCGACCGCGGTGATCATGTTGGATCTGGGCGCAGGCCAGTTGGCGGCTACGGCAAGCGCCCCGGTGACCACCGTCTTGTACTGGAAGGTGCTTCAATGGGCCGGCTACAGCAAAGAAAAGAAGATCGCTAAGCTCGAATTCAAGCTCGAGGAATCCTGTCTGTATGACGAGTTCAAAGAAGCGTACCGAAGGGCTTTCCCAGGCAAGGGGGAGTGGGACGACGTCCATAACGACCCGCTGATTGGGGTCGCCCGGGCGGATCAGCTCGTTTCCCAATTCCTGCCGGAGGATTTTCCGAAGCGGGGTGACTTCCGTTCCCTGAAATTCGACGAGGCATTGACCGTTCGTGATCAAGCCGAACAGATGATCGGTCTCATTCGCCGCCACTCCGGTCACGAGAATATCCTGTTCCTGATCGACGAAGCCGGCCAGTATGTCGCTCCGCGCGGCGAACTGATCCTGAATCTGGACGGTCTGGCCCGCAACTTGAAGGAACTCGGCAGTGGCAAGGTTTGGATCGCCGCCACGGGGCAGCAGACGCTCGCTGAAATCGTCGAGCGGGCCGCCCAGAACTCGGCGGAACTCAACAAGCTTCGCGATCGCTTCCCCATCAGCATCGGACTGGACGCCCGCGACATCCGGGAAATCACCTACCTCCGGCTGCTTACCAAGTCGACCGAAGGCGAAAAGGATCTACACGATCGTTTCAAGCGTCATGGCCAGGCGGCTGTTACGTTCACCCGACTCAGCGGTACGCAGCTTTTTAAGGGCGATCCGGACGCTGACACCTTCGTCCGCTTTTACCCGTTTCTGCCGCACCACTTCGACCTACTAATGGAATTGATCCGGACGCTCGCTGGGAGCACCGGCGGCATCGGGCTGCGGTCAGCCATCCGCGTCATCCAAGATCTGCTGGTCGACGCCAGCCGGTCATTGCCGCCCGGAAAAAAACCGCTCGCCGACCGCCCTGCCGGAACCTTGGCCGGTGCGGACGATTTCTTTGACACGCTCCGCGCAGACATCGGCAAGACGCTTCCCCACGTCGTACTGGGCATCGAGAAGGTCCAGAAGATCTTCGCCGACGATCCGTTCGCGATCCGGGTCGCGAAGACCGTCGCGGCCCTTCAGCCCATCGAGAACTTCCCTCGCACAGCCGAAAACATCGCCGCCCTGCTCTACCCGGCACTCGATTCACCCGGCCAACTGGACGCCGTCCGCGAGTCGCTCACCAAGCTCGTGGGCGAAAAGGAATGTGGCGTCGTGGAGGATCCGAAGGCCGGCGGCTACGTCTTCTTGAGCGAAGGCATCAAGGTGTATCGGGATAGCCGGAACAAGTACATACCCACCACGGGCGAGATCAACCAGTTGCGTTCTGACCTGTTATCGAAGATCTTCGATCCGCTGCCGAGCGCCATGCTGCAGAATACCAAGAAAGTCACCGCCGGGGTCCGCTTCGGCAAGACGCCCGTGGCCGGCGAGGGCGAAGACATCCAGATCCGCATCGAGCGCGCCTCGCCCGCCGCATTTGAGGCGCGGCGTCAGGAACTGCTGCTCGACACGAACAGCAAACGCGAGTTCGAGAAGACGATCGCGTTGTTGGTCTCGCTGCCCGAGGAAATCGACGATCTGCTGGTCGATGCCAAACGCTCCGACTTCATCCTAGGGAGCATTCCGGAACGGGACGCGGACAAGGATGTCGCCCAGTTCCTCCGCTCCGAACGTGCGCTGCTCACACGCTGTCAGGAAAAAGCTCAGCGACTCATCGCGAAAGCCCTATTCGATAGTGGTGTCTTCATTTTTCGTGGCGGTCCCAAGCCGGTAAAAGAGGACAGCAGCACGCTTGAGACGGCTTGCCGCAAAGCTGTGGAGGCTGCCGCCAAGCAGGTTTTCCACAAGTTCCATCTTGTTCCCATTCGGCCGCCCACGGATTTGGCCGCCAAGTTCCTCGAAATCGAGCGTTTGGAGCGGATGCCTGCGGAAAGGGACCCGCTGAAATTTGTCGCGAAAACGGGTGCCCATCACACGGTTCAGATCAGCCAAGACGCATTGGCCGAAGCCCGCCGCGCTTTTCAGGAGAGACTCGATGCGACCGGGTCCGGGCGGCTATTGGGAAAGGCCATCCAGGACGACTTCGCCGACGCTCCCTACGGCTGGACCAAGGATGCCACACGCTACGTCTTCGCTGCCTTGTTCCGCGCCAGCGAGATTCAGCTCCATACGGGCGAGGGCATCGTGACGACGGTGGGGCCCAAGGCCGTCGAAGCCTTCAAGTCGAGCGTGGCCTTCAATCGTATCGGCCTCTCGCTCCGCAACAGTAAGCCCCCGTTGGACGCATTGGACCGCGCCGCGCGTCGCCTGGAGGATCTCTTCGCGGTCGAAGTGCTGCCGCTGGAGGAGCACATCAGCCGCGCTGTGCGCACCCATGTCCCCTCGGTAATCGAAGATGTCAGTTCCCTGCCGGATCGGCTTCGCCTCCTTCGTTTGCAGGGGACGGAACGTGCCCAGACACTTCTTCAGACGTGTGCCGATCTGCTCAAGGAGGATGCGAGTGGCGCCACGACCGTGCTCGGCGCCAACGAGTGCCAGCTGCAGTCCGATGTCGTCTGGGCGCAGACCGTCGCAAAAGCCTTGTCGGACGATGGCGAGGAACTGGTCCGAGATGCTCACAAGCTCGTTTCGTCAGTTTCCGAACTCGGCGAGTTGTTTCCAAAGGAATCCGAGGGGTTGCTCCCGCCAGCGGTCCGGGAAACCATTGTGGAGATCTTGAACAGCAAGACATTCTTCGAACGCATCTCCGATTTGCGCACCGCGATGGCGGTCGCATTAACCAAGATCCGTCAGCGTTACATCGAACTCCGCGACGAATACGGGGACGCTGTCCAACAGGCACGCAACGAACTCGAAGACACCGGCGATTGGCTTAAACTGACGCCCGAAGATCGCCAGGAAATCGCTAGCCGCCTGTTGTCCGCCGACGTCCCGGACCAGCCGAGATCCGGCCGGGAGTTCGTCGATCTGCAACTCTTGATGACCCGACGGACAGGCCTCCCCGCTCAACTTCAGCTCCTGCGCGGCGAAGTGGCATTGCGGACACCGGGGGAGCTCATCGAAGAGGAGGAACAGATGCAGCCCGGCACGACGTCTGCGGTAAGCATCAGCCCCTCAGACCTGGAGCTGCCCGAATCCATTTCCACCGCTGAAGAATTGGACTCATGGATTCAGCACCTGCGAACTCGGCTGCTTACGTTGCTCAGTGAATACTCCACGATTCGATTTGGAAAGTAGGCGAGCATGACGGGAACTGCCGAACACACGCGTCCGCGAATTCGAGAATTACGGCTTCGTCGCTTCCGCGCTTTTCGAAACGCACGCCTTGTGCTCGGGGATTTTACCGTGGTCGTTGGCCGCAACGGATCGGGCAAGACCACCCTGATGGAAGCCTTCGAGTTTCTCCAGGACTCGGTGACCCATGGCGTGCTGACTGCGCTCGAACGACGTGGCGGCATCGGAAGCGTCGTCCATCGCCCGAGCAAAACACATCAGGGGCTTCCCGACGAAGGACAACCTGAAATGTCCAAGTGGAGCGACTACCGTGCGGTTACGCCTGCGGATGTGGAAGTCGCTATTGACCTCAGGCTGCCCGTGACCGGGGTGATCTATGGCTTTACCGTCGGTCCATCCAAAACCCGTTCCGGATTTCGCGTCAAACGAGAAATCTTGAAGACCTATCCGAAGGAATCGTTTTCCTTTGAGCGAACGAATGAAAAATTCTCGACGCAGGTACCGGGCGCAGCGCCCGTCGTAAGTCCGGAGTCACTCGTATTGCCCTTGGTCGCAGACCACGAGGCCATTTGGCGAATGACCGCCGATGCCTTGCAGCGTTTGCTGGTGTACGATTTCTCGCCGCAAGCGATGCAGGCGGAACCGCAAATCGGCAGTCAGCAAGCGTTGACGCGGAACGGATCGAACATTGGAGATGTTCTGCGCAGACTTGACCGCGGCGACGCGGAAATGGACTGGATTCTGCGCCACTTGGCATCGGTCACCAGGGGAATCACGCGGATCCAGGCGACCGCCTCTGCGGGCCGGCGAATCGTTGAATTCTTCCAACAGACCGGAGCGACGGAGAGCCGATTCATTGCCTCCGACATGTCCAACGGCACGCTTCACAGTCTCGGGGTCCTTTTGGCGCTGCGTCAGACGCCCGTGCCGTCGCTGGTTTACTTGGATGAAATCGAATCTTCGATTCACACCGCGGCCCTGTCTTCGCTGATGGACGCTGCCGCAGTCACTGCCGCCGAGCGATGCCAGGTTATCGTCTCGTCCCACAGCACCGACGCACTGTCTCATCCGGCGGTAACGGCGGAGAACGTACGGATCGTGGATTGGCAGGAGGATCAGAGTTCCGTGTTCCACGTTGGCGAGGGGGCGCGCGCTCTGTTGAAACCTCCCGAAACCGTTGGGCGGCTTTTGCGATCGAATGCCCTCTGGACTGAAGACGCGCCGACAACAGTGGCAGACGACCTTTTCAAGGTGAACCCCGGTGGCTAGACATACAATCGTGCCGATCGTCGAGGGTCATGGAGAAGTCGAGGCGGTGCCCATCCTGCTACGACAGTGGTTCAAGTTCCGTCGTTTCTGGAACTTCGTTACTCCCGATTTGGCGGTCCGTGCTCACCAGGGTTCCTTGATCTGCGCGCATGACCCGGATCGGGAGCAAGGCATCGAATGCTACGTGGTCCGAGCCGCCGCAAAACGCCCCGATGGCATCCTGGTGATCCTGGATGCGGATGATATCTGCATCGAACGCCGCGGCCGCCCGACGCACGAACAGCTGGGACCGGAATTGCTTCGGCGCGCACGTAGCGCAATCGCCCACGTTCCTCTCGGGGTCGTCGTCGTCAACCGCGAATTCGAGGCATGGTATCTGGCCGCCTACCGACGGCTCAAGCGACGAGGCCATTTCCACAAGGACGTTCGGTTCGAGGGCGGATTTGACGTCGAGCGTCCGCGCGATTGCAAAGGACGCGTCTCGGAATACATCGGGAGGAAATACTCGCCGACGGCTGACCAGAAGATCCTGGCACAGGAGATCGGTTTTGGGCCGTATATGGCCCGATACTCGCCGTCTTTCGGGAAGTTACTAAGGGACCTCGAACGGATTGCGCACGAGGCGCGCCAAGCCAATCGAGCCCGCAGGCGCGCAGCGCATCACCGTGACTGATTCTGGGAGGTATGTCCCGTGGCCTTTGACAAACCCACACGGAATAAGCTGGCATGCATGGTCGATGCCTGCCGGCGATTGCTGACGGACGACATCCGCGAGCAACTGCAGGTGGTGTACGGCATCCAGCCAGACGGCACAGCGCTGGCGGTCGAGAAGCTGCGTCTGGACGACCGGGGGCGGGAGATCGCCGCGGCCCTTCGCCAATGGCTCGAGCATTTGGCTGCGGGGGAAACCGGTACGACCAAGCAACGTCGGGAAGCGGCCTTCTTCCGCATGACCCACGAAACGGCCTTCACCTATCTGAACCGGCTGGCGGCGTTGCGGATGTGCGAGGAGCGCGAACACGTCATCGAGTGCGTCCGCCGCGGAGTGAAGTCGGACGGGTTTGTGATGTACGAGCGGCTGGCCGGCGACGCCCAGGGAGACCGGGGAACCACGTACCGAGCGTTCCTGGACTGCATGTTCGACGAACTGGCCCTTGATCTGGGCGTGCTGTTCGACCGCCGCGCGCGGCAATCGCTCGTTTTCCCGGGGCCGGCCTGCATCGAGTCGGTCCTTGAGGAGCTGAACGCCGCACAGCTGGCTCATCTATGGAAGGAGGACGAGACCATCGGCTGGGTCTATCAGTACTTCCATTCGGATGAAGAAAGGCGACAGATGCGGGCGGAATCGACCGCCCCCCGCAACAGCCGGGAATTAGCAGTCCGGAACCAGTTCTTCACGCCCCGCTACGTCGTCGAATTCCTCACCGACAACACGCTGGGTCGGATCTGGTACGAAATGACCAGGGGCCAGACGGCGCTGAAGGATTCCTGCCGTTACCTGGTCCGATGGCCCAACGAGATCTTTCTGGCCGAGGGTGATCGGCCGCCCAATAACCAGAGATCAGTGACCAATGACATCTCGCAGGGGGACCTGCTCAACCAGCCTGTCTACATTCCATACCGGCAGCTGAAAGAGCCGCGGGAGATCAAGATGCTGGACCCAGCCTGCGGTTCGATGCACTTCGGGCTGTACGCATTTGACCTGTTTGAGACGATCTACTCCGAAGCCTGGGACATGGAGGATAACTGCCGTTTCGCACGCACTGATTCAACGGCCAAGCCACTACGGGAAACCTACGGCAACAAAGAAGCCTTCCTCCGCGATGTGCCGCGGCTAATAATCGAGTGGAACATCCACGGCATCGACATCGACCCGCGCGCTGTGCAGATTGCTGGTCTGTCTCTCTGGTTACGAGCGCAGCGGAGTTGGCAGATCCAGCGAGTCAAGGCCCAGGACCGGCCACGAATTGAGCGGACGAACGTGGTTTGCGCCGAGCCGATGCCTGGCGAGGAATCACTGTTGCACGAGTTTCTTAACAAGCATCTGTCGGCAGATCCCGAGCGGCAGCTGCTCGGCCAGCTTGTGCGACGAGTATTCCAGGGAATGAAGCTCGCGGGCGACGCCGGTTCGCTGCTAAAGGTCGAGCAAGAGATTGCCGCGTCGGTCGCCGAGGCGAAGAAGGCGTGGTTGGCTGGTCCAGAAAAGAAACAACGGCTGTTGTTCGAGGCCGGCCCAAATGTCGTCCAGCAGGAATTGGATCTGGACGTTTCCGGCATCACCGATGACGCTTTCTGGGCCGAGACGGAAGAAAAGATCTACGCATCGCTGAGAGCGTACGCCGAACACGCCGAGAATGGAGGGGGTTACCAGCGCCGACTTTTTGTCGACGACGCGGCCCGCGGTTTCGCGTTCATCGACGTCTGCCGTAAACGGTATGAGGTCGTAGCCATGAATCCACCGTTTGGCGAGCCTACGGGAACAACCAGAGTCGACTTGAAAACGGCGTATCCGAACGCGGCCGACAATCTCGCGGTATGCTTTCTCATCCGTGCTCAGGAGTTACTCGTCCCTAACGGACTCACGAGTTCCATCACCGATTGCTCCTGGGCGAAGAAATATGATTATAGCGGCTTTCGTGCGGCGATCTTGGAGAGTGAGAACCTCAGCTCCTTGGTCCATCTGGGGTGGGGCGTTCTGGATAAGGCGAACGTCGAGACTAACATGTCCGTGAGGGGGGGGGCGGAGCGATATCGCTTTCACCCTCAATCTGTCGCAATCGCTGGACAAAGGCGTCGCATTAGCAACCGCCACGGAAAACAATCGATGTGAGGTCTTCTGTGACTACCTTCGCTTCCGCCAGCTCCCGAACTATGTTTTCGCATTTGAAATGCCGCATGACGAATTTGCCGCCTATGCTGCCTCCAATTTCGTGAGCTTATCATTCATGCGGGCGGTTGCCGGGGTCAAGTCCTGCAATTCCACGGCTGATTTCCGAACTTGGTGGGAGGTACCGCAATTTGCACTCGGAGACGGGAGAGATTGGTACTTCCTGCATAACGGGAGTCCGTACTGTCCTTTCCACTATCCCGTTTTTTACGCTGTGCGTTCGGACAAGGGGCAGTGGACTCAACTGATGGCGAACGGTGGAGCGCGACCCGGCGAGGAGTTCTACCCTCAACCCGGGTTGGCGTTCGGGAAGCGAACTGACGCAATGTATGCCTATGTCAAGCCCGCCTCCCAGGTGTTTTCTCAGGAAGGACAAGCGATCTTTC
>Ga0351916_1146_pt2 | contig 18657 bp, 14 predicted proteins | sample TotcelHT113001N3_FD_206868 | JGI IMG/M metagenome (GOLD analysis project Ga0351916, IMG submission 206868) | Enriched cells from coal bed in the Powder River Basin, Montana, United States - Total cells T11 rep1 HSBNCT.T11.300.1.N3 ... | reverse complement strand
GTCGGTGACCGGCAACGGTCATGATCTTACGATCAACTCGCCCAGCACAACGTTGGGCGACGATCCGCTCGACGCGATAACCGGCGTCGGCACGCTAACCACAGACGCGGCCGGCGCGACGACGATCAACGCGGCCACAATCAGCGGCGACGTGCTGATGTTCCAAGACGCGGTGAATCTGGGCGCTGACACGACGTTGACCGGTACGACCTCCGTGACGTTCTACGGGTCGGTGACCGGTAACGGTCATGATCTGACGATCAACTCGCCCAGCACAACGTTGGGCGACGATCCGCTCGACGCGATAACCGGCATCGGCACGCTGAACACGGATCCGGCCGGCGCGACGACGATCAACACGGACATGGTCAGCGGCGACGTGCTGATGTTCCAAGACGCGGTGAATCTGGGTGCCGACACGACGTTGATCGGCACGACCTCCGTGGCTTTCTACGGGTCGGTGACCGGCAACGGTCATGATCTTACGATCAACTCGCCCAGCACAACGTTGGGCGACGATGCACTCGACACGATAACCGGCATCGGCACGCTGACCACGGACGCGGCCGGCACGACGACGATCAATGCGGCCACGATCAGCGGCAACGTGCTGATGTTCCAAGACGCGGTGAATCTGGGCGCTGACACGACGTTGACCGGCACAAGCTCCGTGGTTTTCTACGGGCCGGTGACTGGCAACGGCCATGATCTGACGATCAATTCGCCCACCACAACGTTGGGAGACGATCCGCTCGACACGATAACCGGCATCGGCACGCTGACCACGGACGCGGCCGGCGCGACGACGATCAACGCGGCCACAATCAGCGGCGATGTCCTGATGTTTCGCGACGCGGTGATCCTAGGCGCTGACACCACGTTGACCGGCACGACCTCGGTGACGTTCGAGGGAACGGTAGATGGAGACGACAATGGGCCATGGGACTTGACGCTTGACGCTGGAAACGGAGACGTCACGTTTGGCGATCAAGTCGGGGCAAGCGGGGGGCTGGATCAATTAAGGATTGTAAGTGCCCACGACGTGACCGCTGTGGCAAGTGTACGAGCGGCCACTTTGGTGCAAGAGGCCGGTGATGGAACGACCAGATTCGATGGCGCGGTATCGGTGACGAGTCCCGATGGAATCGATTTGACGACTGGCAGCGTGATCTTCAGCAATCACGTAAGCACCTTGAACGCGAATGGTCCCTTGGTGATCGACGCGACCCGCGACATTTGGATCAAGGCTCTTATCGAAACCGGTTCTGGAACTGTGTCTGTCAAGGCCGGAGGCGACGTGAGAATGTCACCCACGGCGCGGATTGCCACGGCGGGTGCCCCTGTAGACATTGCGGCCAACGGCCGCCTGCTGATGGCCGACGGCGCGATGATGGACACAGGGGCTGGAACGATCCGAGTCTCGGCCGATGCGGGAATCACGGTAGGACGGTTTGTGTCCGAGACGCTGGTGGTCTTGACTTCCGCAGACGGCGCGATCCAGGATGCCGGGGATGTCGGTGGCGCCGACATTGTGAGCCCGTCGCTGGCGTTGCGGGCTGCACGCGGAATCGGCGTGGACGATCCGTTGGAAACCCAGGTCGGGACGATGGCGGCGGGCAACATCGGTTCGGGCGGTATCGAAGTTGCCAACGATGGTCCATTGGTGATCGGGACCGTCGATGGCCTGCTGGGCATGGCGAACAGCGGTGGCGGCATCCTCACCGTCGCGAATCACGGGGACCTCCTCGTCAGCGATCCGGTGCGGAATGTCGGCGGGGGCGATACCCTGCTGACGGTCACGGGCGGGTCGTTGACGGTTGGGGCCCCGATCGCGAGCGATGTCGCCGGCAATCTCGGCGGGGGCGGTATTCACTTGCAGGCGGATGGCGATATCGTCATCCAGCAGGACGTGACCACCAATGGCGGAGTCCAGAGCGGAGTGAACGCCGATCGCGGCGTGATCCTCGTTGCTGCGGGTGGCCGGATCCGCCTCGAGCCCGGCGTCACGATTGCCACTGGCACGGGGCAGATGACGGCCGCACCCACGCCCGGCGACATGCCGCCTCCGGTCGATGTGCGGTTGATCCCGGTCGACCAGGGAGGTTCGAATGTCAATTCGATGGGGCATGCGTTTATCGAGGTGACGGTGGGCGATGTGGGCCAGAACTACCAAATCACCATCGACTGGTCGAACGGCGTGGTCACCTACCCGCCTGCCTCGAGCGTCGCCAACCAGACGCGATTTGTGGCTGGGCAGACGTATCGCTTCGAGCGGTACTACACGAGCAATCCCGATCCGACGAATGCATCGGCGCCCATTCCGGTCCACGTGACGATTGCTTACGACGGACGCAGCCAGGCGAATCAACCGCTGAACGGGATCGTATTTCAAGAGGGCGGCCAAGTCCTCACGACAACGGTTTCCGACGTACTGACCGTTCCGGGCACGGGGTTGTTCGCTGCAATCAAAGTGATCAAGTCGGAGATCGTCCCGGTGGCCCTGCGTCAAGAGGCCGGCACGGTGCCGATCGTGACGCAGGCGATTGGCGGAAGCCAGCAGACGAGTACGTACGAGCAGGCCGCGGTGGAATTGGAGTTCACTTCCCAGACCGGCCTGCGGGTTTTCTTCCGGCGCGTCGATGCCTCCGGTCAGGAAGGCGAAGACGTTGATCTACCGCCTGAACTGATCGAGGGCGGCTTGTTCGAAGTGTTCCAACGGTTTCCTAACGGCCGCTATCGGATCTACCTGAAGGAAGCCAATTCAGAACGCGAACGCATGATTCAAGAGTTGAATGTGTACCAAGGCCGAATTGTGCCGGCGGATTTCCGCGATACCGTCAGTGAGCGGCAGATGGAGATCGAAGACACGCGGCCGCAGGACGAGCGTCCGCGGGACGAACCGCCGGCCGAGGTCAACCAAAGGGACGCCAGCGGTGACCGCTCGGAAAGCGAACGGCCACCGACTGCACCAGCGGATGCATCAAAGGCCGAAAACACGCGTGGCGAGGGGCAATCCACGGTGCCAGACGCCTCGGCTGCCGTTTGGGGCGACGCGGCCCTCGCTGCGGGCGCGATCGGCGGCGCGAGCTTCTACGAATGGAATCGCCAGTTCGATCGAGCGTTTGTCGCGAGCCGCCGATCGCTGACCGCCGGGGCGCGGTTGATGCGACGGCTGGAACGCGGAGCGGAGAGAGTGAGATCTGAAATCTGAGATCTGAAATCTGAGATCTGAAATCTGAGATCTGAAATCTGAAATCTGAAATCTGAAATCTGAAATCTGAGATCTGAGCTGGGGATTCAAGGGCGGGAGGCATTCCATCCAGTGCGGGATCCGAGCGATTGATCTCCCCTGGCAATGAACTTGGCACGAACTTGTACGGCAGCACCGGACAGAGACAGCGATTATGGCACGCGAACCATCTGAAGAACAAGATCCCCAGAAGACGATTCCAGATACAGCGGACTTGAACGCCACGCTTGAATCTGTCGATCCGGCCGCATTGCCTTTGCCACTCGATTCGGGCGGAGCACTCTCGGGGGATGCGACCGTGGACGATCTTTCTGCCGTTGCGCCGGCGGACGGTCCCAAAGGTTCGCCGACCATCGCCGCCGTGCAAGGCGGCCGGATCGACGCCACCCTCGACGATCTCGGTGATCCGTCGCCGGGCGAGGGGGCAACAAGGGGCTTGCCCACCGTCGCCGACGCCTCCGACGGTAACATCGGCGGGACGATCGACGACGCCAGCGATTACGTTCCGGCGGGGGGCCCTCCGATGTCCGCAGAAATCAGGGCGACGATGGACTCGACGGAGGGAGAACCTCAGGCCACTCGCCAGTTGACGGAGATTTGGGGCGAACACGCCGCCGAGGCCAAGCCGGGGATGACCATCAAAGGCAAATTGGCGACGGGTTCGCCCGGCAAGTCGACGCTGGTCATTCAGCCGCGCGCGATGCGTTCGGCGAACGATGGCTCTCCGCACGCTACCGGGGGTGGTGCGGATTACGACTTGATCGATCGTTTGGGCGAAGGCGGCATGGGCGTGGTCTATTTGGCCCGCCAAGCGTCGATCGACCGGACGGTGGCGATCAAGATGTTGAAGCAGAAGGCAGCGGACGAGCATCAGCGACAGAAATTCCTCTCCGAAGCCGTCATCACCGGCGAACTGGATCACCCCAATATCGTGCCTATCTACGACTTGGGGACCAACCAGGAAGGCGCCTTGTTTTACTCGATGAAGCGCGTGCTGGGCACGCCCTGGGACGCCCGCATCGGCCAGTTGCCGCTGAGCGAGAATCTGGAGATCTTGCTAAAAGTCGCCGACGCCATGGCCTTTGCCCATTCCCGCGGAATCATCCACCGCGACCTGAAACCGGAAAACATCATGCTGGGCGAGTACGGCGAAGTCCTCGTGATGGACTGGGGCCTGGCCTTGCCCACCCTGGAGTTTGGCAAGGGGCGAAACGTCACGCCGCCGGTCAGTATGGGCGGTACCCCGGCCTATATGGCACCGGAGATGACCTTGGGACCGATCAAGCGAATTGGCTTTCACAGCGACGTTTATCTGCTGGGGGCCATCCTGTACCAGATCGTCACCGGCCATCCGCCGCACACGGGCAAGGACGTCACAACCTGCCTGCTGTCAGCCTCGAAGAACAAAGTCGCGCCGACGGAGAAGAAAGGCGAGTTGGTGGACATCGCCCTGAAAGCCATGGCCACCGAGCCGACGGGACGGTTCGCTTCGGTCCGCGATTTTCAGGCCGCGATTCGCGGCTACCAGGCCCATTCGGAGAGCATCGCGCTGGCGGCTCGGGCCGAGCAGGAGCTCGATGCCGCCCGGCGGTCTGACGACTATCAGGAATTTGCTCAGGCGATCTTCGGCTTTCGAGAAGCGGCGAACCTGTGGCCCGAGAACGCGAGTGCCCAAGCCGGCGTCAAGGCGGCCAAGCTGGCCTACGCCCGCAGCGCCTATGCCAAGGGCGACTTCGATCTGGGGGCTTCGCTGTTGGACCCTCAGTTCCCCGCACAGGCCGAGTTGTTGCGTGAAATCCGTTCCGCCCAGCAGGAACGCGACGCCCGGCAACGGCGCTTGAAGACCGCCAAACGCGCCGTGGCGGCGCTGCTGGCGCTAGTGTTCCTGGTCGTCAGCGGGGCCTTTTTCGCCGTCAACGAAGAACGCAAGGAGGCAGAGCGGCAGCGGCAACTGGCGGTCGACGCCAAGGACCTGGAACAGCAGGCTCGCCAGACGGCCGAGCATGCCAAGACGGAAGCCGAACAAGCTCGCGAACAGGAAAGCGAGGCGAAGGATGCGGCGCTGGCCGCACAAGCCGACGAGCGGCGGGCTCGCGAACTGGCCCAAGCGGCCGAACAGAAGGAACGCTTGGCGAGGAAATCCGAGGAGGAGGCCAAATTGGCGGCCTTGGCGGCCAAGGAACACGAAACACAAGCTCGCCAAGCCGCCCAGTTGGCTCAGGCCGAAGCCGAACGAGCAAGCGAGCGAGAGCGCAAGGCCAAGGCAGAAGCCGAGTACCAAGCGTACATCACCTCGATCGGCCTGGCGGCTGCCAAGATCGACGAGAACGCCTTCGACACAGCTCGCGAATTGCTGAAACACTGCCGCCCGATGTATCGGAACTGGGAATGGGGGCGATTGAACTTCCTCTGCCGACAAGACGTCCGTTCGCTGGAAGCCGGGGTGCGGCTCGAGACACTGGCGATCTCCTCCGACGGTCAACGCCTCGCTGCCGGCGGCTGGAACGGAATGGTCAAGCTCTGGAGGCTCGACGGGGACCAGCCGCCCCTGGTCATCGCACACGCCCAGACCAGTTTCGTCAACGCCGTCGCGCTCTCGGCCGACGGAAAGTTGCTGGCCACGGCCAGCAGCGATCGCGCCGGTGGCTACCTGCGGCTGTGGGACGCCGCCGACGGCCAGTTGGTTCGCCGCTTGGAAGGCCACACCGATACCGTCTGCAGCGTCCAGTTCTCCCGCGACGGACGACGGTTACTGACCAGCTCGTACGACACGACAGCCCGGCTGTGGAACGTGGATACAGGCGAATTGATCCGCACCTTCGCCGGCCACGATTGGTGGGTCTGGTCGGCGGCTTTTTCGCCTGACGAGCAGCGGATTGTCACCGCCAGCCACGATGGATCGGCCCTCGTCTGGTCGGTCGAGACCGGCGAACCTGTGGCGGTGCCGTTCACCGGTCACCGCAAGGACGGTAGCCAAACGCCGGTGTATACCGCCGTGTTCGCGCCCGACGGCCGCCACGTGGCATCGGGCGGGTTGGACAATCGCGTGCTGATTTGGGATCCGGACGAGTTGCAGCCGTTTGACTATGCCAAGGCGATCGCGGGCCAGAAAATGCCGCCGCAACCGTTTGTGGCCCTGACGGGCCACAAAGCCGCCGTTCGATCGCTCGCCTTCGCGCAAGACGGCCGGCGGCTTGTCAGCGGCAGCCACGACAACGCGGTCATCGTTTGGGACGTCGCCTTGGGAGCCGTCATCAAGACGCTGCGAGGTCATGACGGCTGGGTTGAAGCGTGTGCGTTGACGGACGACGGTCGTTTCGCGGTGTCCGCCAGCCACGATGGATGGGTCAAATTCTGGGACGTACAAGGGTATGAGGAGGCCCGGGTGCTGCGCGGCCATGTGCTGAGCGGCCACCTGGACGCGGTGCTCGCCGCAGCCTACTCGCCCGATGGCCGCCGCGTGGCGACCGCCAGCCGCGACCGCACTGCCAAGACGTGGGACGCCGCGACGGGGGGCGAACTTCGGCAGCTGCGCGAGGGCCATGAGTTTACCGCGGCGACGGCGCGATTCTTTCCCGACGGCAAGCGGCTGTTGACCACATCGATCGACAACACCACTCGCTCTTGGGACGTAGCCACCGGCGCGGAATTGGTCAGCCTCCGCCTGCAAGGCACGGGCTTGCGGGGCACCGCCGCCGTTTCCCACGACGGCCGCTGGATCGTGACCGGAAGCCACTACCCGCCGCCGGACGAAGCCTGGGCCGCCAAGCTGTGGAACGCGGCAGACGGGCAACAGGTGCGCGAATGGAAGGGGCATAAGACCGAAGTCTCGGCGGTGGCGTTCTCGCCCGACGATCGATTGGTGTTCAGCGGCGATCGGAACGGACGCGGCAACCTGTGGGACCGCGAGACCGGCGAACTGCTTGCAACCCTGTGGGAGGACGACCAAATCAATGCAGCGGCGTTTCTGCCCGACGGCCAGCGGTTGCTGACCGCCAGCAACCATAACGCCGTCCGCCAGTGGCGGATTCCCGCCGGTACGGAAATCAAGGAGAGCCTGCTGCGACATCCGGGCGGCGTGCTGTCGCTGGCGGTCTCCGACGACGGCCGCTTGGCGCTGACCGCCTGCTCCGACGGCGCGGTGCGGTTGTGGGACCTCGCCGCGGCGCAAGAAATTCGGACTTTGCCGGCGACCGGCGGCCGTGCGGCCCTGGCCCAAAACGTCCGCCGCCGGATGCTCGATTTCCGCTGGAACGTCCAACAACTGGCCGCCCAGTGCCAGGTTTCCGAAGGGACGATCTCGGATTTGTTGACAATCAAGACGGACCCCACATCCGCGTTGGCCGACAAACTGGCCGCCGCCTTCGGATGTCAAGCTGCGGATCTGTGGAAAACCACCTTTTCCGTAGCTGTTTCGCCCGATGGCAGGACTGGACTGACCGTCGCCGCCGACGATCGGCAGGTCCGGGTCTGGAATCTGGCGGACGGCTCAGAGGTGCTCTACTCGGCCGGTTCCGATCGGCTGGGGCCGTTCCTCGATCTTCGCGGCGGCGTGCTCCGCGGCTTGGTTTGGGCGGCGGAATTCTCGCCCCAAGGCGACCGCGTGGTGACGGTCGGCGGCGATTCCGCACGGCTGTGGGATTTGCGCCGGGAAGTCGCGCCGCGGAACCGCGAATTGATGGACTTCAGTCCGCACGGCGCCATCGCCTCGGCCCAGTTCTCGCCGGACGGCAAGCACTTGATCACCGGCAGTTGGGACAATTCGGCGCGGGTCTGGGACGTGGACGCTGGCCAAGTCGTCTGCCGACTGGGCGAGGAACTCGACCAGCCGCAGCAGGCGCACCGAGGCCGAATTCATCAGGCGGCGTTCTCGCGGGACGGCCGGATGGTGGTCACGGCCAGTGACGACGGCACGGCCAAGTTGTGGAGCACGGCGGACTGGCGTTTGCTGCGGACGCTCACCGGACATCACGGCGGCGTGCTGCACGCCGTCTTCTCGCACGACAGTCGCCGCGTCCTGACCGCCTCGCGCGACAGGACGGCGCAGATCTGGGACGTCGCGACCGGGCAATCGCTGACCATCTTGTCCGGGCATACCTGGGCTGTCTCGCAGGCGGCTTTTTCCGCCAACGACCAGTGGGTCGTCACCGGCAGCGCCGACAACTCGGCGATCGTGTGGAAGTTGGAAAGGAATCATGCCACGAGAGTCCAGCACCTCAAAGGCCACACCGCCGCCGTGACCTCGGTCGCCTTCTCGCCCGAGGCCGAGCCGACACGCATCTTGACCGGCAGCGAGGATTACTCGGCGATCCTGTGGGACGCGAAGACGGGGCAAGAGATCCTTACGTTGAAAGGGCACTCGCAAGAGGTCACCTCGGTCGCCTTCTCGCCCGACGGCAAGTCGGTATTGACCGGCAGCCAAGACGGAACCGCGATCCTATGGCTGGCCGCCGACTGGACGGAGCCCGACGAGCAACTAGCTGCCGGGCCGTGAACGTTTGCCACGTGGGGGCGCGCCCGTGCTGTTTTCCGTCGGTAAACAACGCAGTTCGAAACAAATTCCCATTTTCGGAGCAGCAAGATCCGAAGCCCCACGTCCATAATTCCGGCTGGCTGCAAGCACCGGGCGCAGCCCTGTTGCCCGATCCTCTGCGAGCCACAACATCTGAGATCTCGAACGGCACCCCACCTTGACTTGCAACGGAGATTCGATCACATTTACGTACATCTGAGGCCAAGAGGCGATTTCGCCGCCCCAGCTAGCACAGGGCGTTTAGATCAGTTGGTTAGATCGCCACGTTGACATCGTGGAGGTCACTGGTTCGAGTCCAGTAACGCCCATTTCAAGGGGTGCGTCATGCGAAACCATGCGGTTTAGTGCGGGTTTCGTGGGTGTCACCCCGGCTTGTGCGACGTCTTGCGGCGCCAGTGTGGAGCGCTTTTGGAGCGCGACGGCCAGCGCTCCACTGGCTTTTCCGGTCGTTTCCGCTGTCGCGCGGTGGAAATGATCGTCAGTGATTTGCAGATAATGGGCTCGGGCAACTTGGGGGCTGTTGCCCATCCAAGCGCAGACCACGTGGGTTGGAAACGTTTCTTCCAACTCCGTTTGTCGGCTCGAGCGCAAATTCTGGAAAAGTTTCGGCCATTGGTCCAAACCGCAACGGCGAATGATTTTCATCAGCATGGTTCGAAGGTAGGCGTCGCTTTTTCCCTGGAAGCGCTCGAGGAAGAATTCTTGCTTCGGCTGGGCTTGCTCCCAAGCGGCCGTCAGGTAGGGTCTGAGTTCCGGGAAGATCGGAACCCAACGGCTGGCTTTGCCTTCGTGGTGTTCGGTTTTGGGGCTGCGGACCATGAACCGGTCTTTGTCCCAAACCACATCGGCCAAACGGAAGCCGAGTGTTTCTGACGGGCAACGCATCCCGCCAAACCGGCACAAGGCGAACAGCAGCCGCCAATCGGCATCTGGGCAGGCTTCCAGCACGCGATAGGCGGCGTCTTGGGTAACGAAGAATTTCCGCTCGTCGTTTGCCTTCCTGGAAGATTCCAGGCCGGCAAAGGGGTTCTTGGGGATCAGTTCCGCGTCCACGGCATCCTGGAAGAACTGCTTGGCGTTGCCGATCCGCTTGTGACGGGTAGCCAGCCCCAAGCTGTCCTTCTTGCTGGCGTCCCCGTATCGGCCTTCCCGGGCTTGTGTTTTCAGGAAGCGTTCGAAGTCCTTGGCGTCGGCAACCGTGATCTTCTCGAGGGGCTTGTCGTTGCCAAAAAAGCCCAACAGGTTTCGGCGGGTGTGCGCCCAGTTGGTTTGTGTCGAGGTTTTCACGTCGTTCCGCTTCGCGAAGTACCGTTCCAGGAACTTGCCCAGCGTCAACACGTCCGGGGCCGCGCTCTCGGCCGGCCGAGGTTCCCCTGCAGTCGGGTCGACCAAGCCGGCCGAAATGAGTTTCAGCCGCAAGCGGCGACCGGCCTTGTCCCGTTCCAGGTTCGCCAGCCAAGCGGCCGTCGCGGGGTCAATGGTTTGCCCTGTGCCCTTGGCGGAAAGAATGTTTTCGAGGTGCAGCTTGATCGCCGTGGCTTGCCGTTCGGACCTTGTGTCCAACGACATGGTTTTCCGATCACCCTGCAGGTCGATGAACCGGACAAACCAACGGCCGTTCCCTCGCGTCGAAATACTGGCCATGCTACGATGCCCTTGCGGAAAGTTTGTTTTGGCCGCGCCGATCATTGCCGTGACCGGCGCGGCCGTTTTCGTTCTTGTCCGTTACCTGTTGGCTTGCTGATCAGCGCGAAGTCCGCGCAGAATCCAGCCCAGCAGAAACGCCCCGACAACGGCCACAATCGGCCCCGCAATCGCGTCAAAAGTCGCCATCGGACGCGTCGTCCTTTCGTCCAATAAGCTCGGAAACAATGGACTGCACAACCGCGGCCGGGTCGCAAACGGCCCGCTCTTGAAGCAAGCCCCCCGCCGCTTCATCTTCGTCGTCGTCTTCAAACGGGTTCGGTCCAATCAGCCCTTCAACACTGAATGTCAGGTACCATTTCTTTTCGGCGCTCAGCATCAGCTTCAAAGTCATCTGGGTTGCGTGCTGCCAGATGGCGTCTTGGGGAAAGTGTAGCTTTGTTTGGGTCACCGGGCCGCCTCCTTTCCGTTGCACGGTTCGACATCTTGGCTCCCGTTCTTGGGCTCCGGCAAGCGGTAGTGGACCGAACGAAGGTCGAACTCCCGCCAAGCCTTGACGGGAGGGGCGATGGTTTCCATGATTGGCGCAAGGGTCTGCATGTCGCCAGTCGCAAAGAACGCCCACACGCGGCGATCATCCGACCAGCCCTCCGCTAAGACTCGGGATCCAGCTCGGTGCGTCGCCGTCTTGGCGGCGGCCAACATCGCCGTCGCATCATCAGGCGATGTGCCGACACAGAAAACGATACCGGGCACCCAACGGATAACCGTGATGTACTTTACGCAATTCCGGACCGCGGGAAACGATTGGGCGATTGCCGTCCGTTCCCATCGTGCCAGCTCGTTGGTAAGTTCGGGGAGTTCTACGCCATTGGCATCCAACCATGCCTGAACGGCAAAATCGGCGGCCCGTCCCGGCTTGGGCAACGTGAAGGCGCACAGAAGCCCTAAGCCTGCTCTCAGCATTCCTCGCCGTGAAATCCCATCGTCGGGAAGGGAAAGTAATTCGTCGCCAACGCTAGCGCCGGTTTGGACGTCAGGTCCGCGGCCGTCGTCAGGTCCGCGGCCGTCGTCAGGTCCGCCGCCGTGGTCAGGTCCGCGGCCGTGGTCAGGTCCGCGGCCGTCGTCAGGTCCGCGGCCGTCGTCAGGTCCGCGGCCGTCGTCAGGTCCGCCGTCGTCGTCAGGTCCGCGGCCGTGGTCAGGTCCGCGGCCGTCGTCAGGTCCGCCGCCGTCGTCAGGTCCGCGGGCGCCATTGTCCATGGTCGGAGGCAACGGGGCAGGCGGGAATTCCATTGGCGGCAAGAATCTCGTCGCATCGTTTCCCGGTAGTTTGCTGGGGTCAATGTAGCGTTTGGTCACGTCCGCCCCGCTGTGTCCGAGTAAAGAGATTGCCGCTGCCATACCACCTCGAGCCGCTGCCAATGTAGCGACGGTCCGCCGCCATTTATGCATCTGAGTCATAGATTTTCGCCGACTCGGTTGGATGTTTGCGAGTTGGAGGATCTTCCGAAAATCAACTTTTGTGCTTGAAACATCGCCGGTCCAAGGAAAAAGCAATTCACGCGGAGGAAGCCAAATCTGGCGGATGGCGTCGAGCGCATCAACGCCCAAGCGAAAACATTTCCCGCGCCGGTTCTTCATCCGATTCGCTTGGACATACAACCAGCCATCTTCCAAATCAAGGTCCGTTCGCTTGATAGCCAGCAGGGAACCTCGCCTCAAGGCTGTCCAGTAGCCGACCAGCAGGAACGCTTTCCAGAACTTGCCACGCGGAATTCCTGCAATTGCTCTGCCCGTAAGTCGGCTAGCAGCTTCCACGATGCGGCGGGCTTCATCCTCTGTCCAGGCGTCCGGCTCGTCAACCGATTCCTGCAACCTGGGTACTCGAGGCAACGCTTTCAAGAGTCCGCGATCATACGCGAAACGCCAGATGGAGAACAACTTAGCCCGGTAATTGTTCACGGTAACGTTTGACATGCCGCGCGAAACAAGACCGTTCAAGAACTTCGCCGCGACGGTGTCGTTCAACTCGGAGAGCAAGACGTCTCGCTTGAAAACCTCTCGCATACCGAGCAACATCCGCCGATGGTCGTTCTTGGCCTTTTCCGTTTTCCCGATCATGTTCTCCGGACAATAGACCGTTGCGAAAAAATGGCGAACAGTCCCATCCGCAGCTTCAGGAACGGAGTTGGATGAACCCGCCCCCTTGTCGGGAGTTCGCGGTCGACGCCTGATCTGCAACTTTTCAACCGCGCCAATTTGGTAGGCAAAACGCCAGATGCTCCTTATTCGGGAAGCGAGTACGCTCGCATGGCCCTCGCTCAATCCTTCCTGAAGAATGGCCCGAGTCATGATTTCGATTGCCTCAAGGCTCAAATCTCGTAGCGTCGCTTCACGCTCGAGCGCCTTGGACAGCCAACGTATCGCCGTACGGAATTGGCTGAGGTATTGGCATTTCTTGCCCTGCAACAAATTCGGCAAATAGCACTTCTCGAAGAAAATCGAAAGGTTGGCTTTGCCATCGTGACTTACTATGGGAATCATGAAATTCTCCCAGCTGCAGCGGCGCCATCTTTCGGACCGCGCAGCAAAAAAGCCGCAACCCTCGTTTGTCGCTACTTAGGCGCCCGGAAGAGCGCCCGCGCGGCCTTACGGAACGCGCACGGCAAACGAGGGATGCGGCCTTTTTGTCGAACATCAAACATTCCTTCCGGTCGTGAGTCCGAAGACTCAGGTTTAAGTACCCCGATTCTTGCGCGCCAGGCGGGGCGGCGTCAACTACCCTGCCGGTTTTTCTGTCCCGATTTTCCCCTGCAGCCATTCTTCCAGCTTGGCCACGGGGTAGACGATCGCTCGCCCGAAACGCACGTGGGGGACTTCTCCGGCCTTGGTCATCGTCCACAGCAGCCGCTCGGAGATGCCCAAGGCGGCGGCGGCCTCCCGCGGTCGCAAGGCCATAGTGACCGGGCAGCTATCGCTGTCCCTGTCGTTGTTGGACTTAATCACGTTCGCTGTCCCTCCCTTCGTTTGCAACGGCTGTACAGTCGTCAACCTGATTGTCCACGCTGCCGACGATCAGTTCATTTCGGCATACGCGCAGACCCTGCGGGGCATCAATGCCGATCGTTACTCGGTTGGTTCTCGAGCGGAGAACGGTTAAGATGATGTCGCTGCCGATCCGGATTTGTTCCATGGGCTTTCTGCTAAGTACCAACACGTCTTGGGCTCCTTCAAAAAAGGCGTTCAACTTCGTGTCCTGTCGGCCGGCTCCCAACTCACGAGGCGGGGAGTCGGCCGGCTCTTTTCTGTCGTCGTCCAGTTCAGACGGCGATTGTGTCTTTCCACATCTGTCGTAGGGCGTCCTGCAGGGCCTCGGCGAAAGTCCGCCCGATGCCCAGCACGCGACGGTCAAGCACGATACGCAACTGGCCAGGTCGTTTCAGCGGGCCCACGGTGGCAACCAGGCGGGCGTTCGGGCCAAAGATGCGCTTGACCGTCGCGTCGAATGTTTCGTCGTATCGGTTCATTTGAAAACCTCGGGTCGGATGTTAGTAAGCGTCCCTCATTGTGCGTTCGGATGGCCACGGATAGCCGATCTGACGCGCGAAGTTTCGTAGCATGGGAATGGCTGGAGATTGGAGGTTGTCCTTGAGCTCTGCGGATTCATCGCGGCTAAAACCCGCCACTTCGAGAACGCGGCGTTTGCAGGCTCCAATGAATGCGAAGGCGCGTTGATTGGGCGGGGTGTTTCTTGCCCAGTCGATGATGGATGCTAGATCGCGCTCCGAGAAGCTGATTTCAGGTAAGGGCCGATCGTCGGCATCGTCCGATTCCCGAAGGTACCATTGCGCCTTGTACCCGTTGACCATTGCCGCAATCAAGAACACGAACCACGGATACAGACCGCTCGGATTGACAAGCCCCTTGAAGATGGCGTGTTCAGTTCTACTGATGTCGTCAGGGCTGATCTTCGGATCTTCGATGTTCGTCTGGTCAGCGCAAGGAAGATCTTCAGATTTTTGATTTTCGAAGATCTTAAAATCGCAAACCGCGTGCCGAACAGTATCGGATTCTGCCAGTCGCCGCAAATACTCCGTGTTTGCGGCGTGTTGCATGGTAATGCGGTCAGATTGTGTCTTTTCGCTCTCGGACGGCGCGGCGGAAGTGGTAACCGAAACCGCCTCTGCCCTGTCGGCCATCCGGGACGGCGCGGCGGATTTGGTAGCCGAAACCGCCTCTGCCCTGTCAGTCGGCGGGGACGGCGCGGCGGATTTGGTAACCGAATCCGCCGCTGGGCTGTCAGCCGGCGGGGACGGCGCGGCGGAAGTGGTAGCCGAAACCGCCGCCGCAATGCCCGGGAACACGGCCGCCGGAATCACCACGGTGGCGAGTGGCACATCGTGCGGTGTGCTCGCAACCATCGGAAGCAACTGCGTCACAAGGCTCGGGTCAAAATCGGCCATCGCTGCAAGGATGCGTTTCTGTTGCGGCAGGTGAAACGCCTTGCATCGTTGGATGTCGATGAAGCCCGATCCCGATCCGACTTCCCGCCAATAGCCAAGAGTCTTCATCGTCCTTTTCAGCTCTCGGAAGCGTTTCTGATCGCGGCCAAACAGGTCCGCAAACTCGTCGATTCGAATCCGCGTAATCTTGCTTTCCCAGTCGCCATCCAGGTCGTAATACCAGGCAGGAATGGTCAGACCGGCGGGGATGCGGCTATCCATCAAGAGCAACGTCGGGGCGATGACTTTTGTGAGATCGTGCAGGCGTCCCAAGAAGACCGGCGGCGCGAAAGGCTCCTTTTCGAACAGCAGTAACTGCCGATTTTTGTTATCTACAGGCGGGAAAATCCGGTCTGTGAATTGAAACTGGCGTAGATGTTCAAAGCCCTTTCCCAACGCCTCGTCGGTAGGCAAGAGTTCGATCCATTTTTGGTCATAGATGATCTGGAACCAACGGTTCACGCTACGGGGCTTCCAATTGAACTTCTCCAGTTCACCCGTCACGAATGGAAAGGGAGCGTAGCAAGCAGCAGCAAACAGATTCCACAACGTGGCCAGCAACTCTTGGGCTCGGGGGTCAAGTCCGGATCGCAAGACAGCGCGAGGTAAAACCCATTCCCGGATTGCCCGACGCGTTAGGTGCCAGTTGACAACGTCCCTGCCGTTCACAATCGGTGTGGTTTGCTTGGGCACGATAACCGATGTGGCTTCTCTCACCGCGTGCCCCCTTTGTTCGAGATCCAGACCTTGCAGGGCATGTTCGAAGGCGACGGTCGCCGGCGGCCAGAGTCGAGGATCAGCCGATCGGCAGCCAGGGCGTTGGTTATGGGCGTTGTGGACGCCAGTAACCAGCCTGTCACGGCAGCTAGTTCGTGGTTGGTCAAGCCGCGCTCGCCGGCAGCCTCGATCAGCCGCCGGGCCAGCTCCTTGCGTGATGGAACCGTGCGGGCCACGGCCGCAGCCGCGGCTTGCGACGTGTCCACGTCGTGATGCGCCGGCGGTGGCTTGGGGGCCGTGCGGGCGCCAAAGCCCGGGATGGGGAAAAGCAGGCGTTGCCCTGATTTGTCCTGTCGGATCATCCTATCCATCGGCGAGTCTCCGGCGCCCCGTCGATCGGCGGGCGTCGATGGCGTTCAGTTCATGCCTGATGTGGGCAATCGCGGCGAGGTCATACAGCCGTAGCGTTCCCGCCCGGGCAACCGGCTTGATGTGCTCGCGTGTGGCCAGCACATTCAATACGCGGTGGATCGGGACATTCAATTCCCGGGCAATCACGCCCGGTGTTCGTAGAATCGGCTCTGCCTGTGACATGGCGGTTGATCTCCAAACAATGTTCAGCCCTCACCTATCACAGCGCGAACACGCCCAAGAAACGAAAAAAGCCGGAATTTTCCGGCTGAAATCGTTGTCGATTTTTTGCGAGCGCTCGCGAGCGCTCGCGAGCGCTCATAATCGCTCGCAAGCGGCTTTTCTTTTGCGGGGCAAGTTCCTTTCCCTCTCGGAATCCTCCAGGGATTGACCAACGAGGCGCTTAAGCTCGGCTTCTGCGTCGGGAATCGCGTTCAGCATTTCGGGACTCAACGGGAGTTCATTTCGGCGTCGCGTTGCTTCGTTCCGGGCCGTTTCGGCATGTTCAACCGCCGGCAGCGTCTTCGTGTACTCCCAGGAACGGCCAATGAGTCTGGCAAGCTGGCGGATGTTGTCAAGCAACGTCGGGTCTTGTTCCAACAACTGGCGAACTCGTTCGTTTGCTTCTGCCTTCTGCCCAGCCCTCGATTTCCAACCATTCGTGTCGGCATTTTTTTTGATCTGATCGGCGGGGGCGTCGCTGTCGGTGGACGCGACGACAGACGGAATGTCCGGGTCGATCGCATCCGCCGCTGGGCTGTCGGCCGGCGGGGGCGGGGCCGCGGAAGTGGTAGCCGAAGCCGCCGCTGGGCTGTCGGCCGGCGGGGGCGGGGCGGCGGGAGTGGTAGCCGAAGCCGCCGCTGAATCCACCTCCACCTTAATTCCAACACCATCGAAGCCAATGATTGATTGATTCTCTCCTATTTTGCAGTGAACAAATGCCTCGGTCGCGCCTTCTCCTAGTTTCAACGAAAACGTAGACTCCGGGCTTGAAGAAACGCAGTAAGAATGCCCTTCTTGAAAAAAAACTTTGTAATCCCTGTTGGCCCGCAACATGAGCACAGCGGACTTTTCATTCGTGACTGGATCAATTTCGTAGAACTCACCATCATCAGGCCCATCGTAGTGAATGGACAGAGGACGCATTACTTGCCCAAGCCAAAGAAGATTAGCTTTATTAGCTTGAGATAGTGTGGGGAATTGGAGCACAACGGTTTTATTGCTCGCCACCTGTCACCTACTTGTTAGTGACCCTTGAGGGAAGAAAGACGCGCGGCGGGCCGGTCAAGGTATCCGGCCAGGGCTGCAGACCCCTGCCGCGCTTCCGTGAATCTACCACTCCCGTCTTTCCCGTCAAGACCGGTGCGCGTCGCCGCAACCAGCTGCAGACGGCAGAGAACCCACGGGCATTTCCGCGGAAATGAAAGCCGTCGCGGAGAGCATCGCAACCAGCGCTTTTGAAGCCCATAGCGGGGCGTCGTCGCTTCGGGAGTATCAGCAACCGCACGCCCCGCTAGGGCTGGCTGGCTTCAAGTCGTTCAGAGACGGACATGATACCGGATTTTCCCAATTCAGACGATGCCGACATTTCCGCGGAAATGAAGACGCCACGCCGGCGGCGATCGCCCGATGGGACCGTCACCAGCTGCGGACGTCAGACCAAACGCCCGGCCGCGTCGCCGATCATCGCCACGTGGGCCAGCTGCATCGCCGGCGGATCCGCAGCATCGCGACCGGTTGCCCCTCGTTCCCGATCCGTGGTGACGGTCACCAGGTCCCGGCCGCGTAGCCGATCGTTGCCCGATGGGATCGTCACCAGCTGCGGACGTGAGACCAGCCCGGCCGCGTCGCCGATCATCGCCACGGGGGCCAGCTGCATCGCCGGCGGATCCGCAGCATCGCGACCGGTTGCCCCTCGTTCCCGATCCGTGGTGATGGTCACCGGGTCCCGGCCGCGTCCCCGATCGTTGCCAAGTGGAAACGGGTTGCCGTTGCCCTGGTTGTCTTCCTGGGGCGTGTCGTACGCCCGTGGTGACAGTCACCAGGTCCCGGCCGCGTCGCCGATCGTTGCCCGATGGGATCGTCACCAGCTGCGGACGTGAGACCAGCCCGGCTGCGTCGCCGATCGTTGCCCGATGGGATCGTCACCAGCTGCGGACGTGAGACCAGCCCGGCCGCGTCGCCGATCATCGCCACGGGGGCCAGCTGCATCGCCGGCGGGTCCGCAGCATCGAGACCGGTTGCCCCTCGTTCCCGATCCGTGGTGATGGCCTCGTGACCAGGTGGTCCTCGTGACGGCTGGACGCCACCAAGAAATCGACGCGCAAAAGTTGGTTGATGGAATGCGGTACCCGTTAAGTTCATGCTGTCAATCGCTGGTTCACTTGGGGCTGTTGATTGCCCACCGGGACCGGATTTACTTCGGATTCTGCCGCGCGCGAAGCGGATCACCAGGTCCCGGCCGCGTCGCCGATCGTTGCCCGATGGGATCGTCACCAGCTGCGGACGTGAGACCAGCCCGGCCGCGTCGCCGATCATCGCCACGTGGGCCAGCTGCATCGCCGGCGGATCCGCAGCTTCGAGACCGGTTGCCCCTCGTT
>Ga0351916_1177_pt1 | contig 18952 bp, 13 predicted proteins | sample TotcelHT113001N3_FD_206868 | JGI IMG/M metagenome (GOLD analysis project Ga0351916, IMG submission 206868) | Enriched cells from coal bed in the Powder River Basin, Montana, United States - Total cells T11 rep1 HSBNCT.T11.300.1.N3 ... | reverse complement strand
CAGCCTGACGGTCGGGCATAAGGGAAGCCTTTCGGGCGGCAGCCAGCAGTTTTCGCTGATTATCAGCGGAAACGAGGCATTCGATTATATTTACCTCACACAAGGAGCCGACGATGCATCCAACTATACCCAATCCGATTTTGTGTCGGAGGGCAGTCTCGGCAGCGGATTTGGCGACTGGCACACCCAAAACAGCAACGGTGGCTGGTTCCGCGCACCCGCTTCGGAACAGGGCAGCAACTCCGGGCAAATTGATACCGGCGGCAATTCATTCGGGCTCTGGGCATCGAATCCCGGATTTTCGGATGTGGGGCGCCAACTCGCGGGGAACTTACCCGACGGGCATCGCTTTTCGTTTCAATTGGCCTATCAATGGGACAATGGCAACCGGGGATTCGCCCTGTGTAACGGCGATTACACCACAGAAGTTTTCAACTGGAACGTGAATAGTTCGGGTTATACCTGGACCGGGGGTGGCAGTGCCCCATCCACACCATGGGGCGGATGGCGGGAAAACGGCGTGGTCATGGATTTCTCTTTTACACGCGACGGCAGCAACATCAACTACAATTTCAGCAGCCCGGCCGGTGGAGGCCCTTCCGGCAGCGGCACCCTTGCGGCAAGCGCTTTCGATCGCATCAAGTTTTATGTGTCGGATGCCGGGGGTGGCACGGGAGCCAACTTTTACTTCAATCATCTTGAAATTGAACCGCTTGACATCCCAACGGACGCAACATGCTTCATCAATCAGCCCTTTGTGCTGTCGAACAATTTTGAAGCCCAGAACCTGACCATTTTAAACGGGGGCAGCCTGTATGTACAGCCCGGTGTCAGGCTCACGGTAAACGGTACACTTGGCAACCTGAACAGCCAACAGCCCGCCCAGGCTTTCGTCCTGGCATCGGATGCCACAGCCACTGCTTCGCTGAAACACCAAAACAGCGGGGTGCAGGCCACGGCACAGCGTTATATCCCGGCAGCCGACTGGGGGGATGGAAACGACGGCTGGCATTTCGTTTCTTCGCCATCAGTGACCCAGACTGTGGGTGGCGACTGGACGCCGACCGGTACGGGCAACGATTACGATTTTTATGCCTGGGACGAAACCAACGCGACCGAACCCTGGCGCAACCAAAAAGACGGGGCCAACCTGATACAGCAGTTTATCCCAAGCTTAGGTTACCTGACCGCCTATCAGCAAACCGGTACGAAAACCTTTGCCGGCGGACTCAATGCGGGAAACGTGGGTATTGCCCTCAGCCACAGCGGGACAGGCGGCCCTGAATACACGCCGGGTTGGAACCTGCTTGGCAACCCCTATGCCTCTGCCATTGATTGGAATCTGGCCGACAAAAGCCAGTTTGCGGATGATTTTGCCTACATCTACAATACATCGAAAAATGGCGGGGCCGGATACGAAGCCATCGACGGGGGCAATGCAGGAGCCATCATCCCCCTTCACCAGGGCTTTTTCGTCATGACCGAAAACTGGGCCGACGGCGAAACCTTTTCATTTAGCAATAGTCTGAGGGTGCATGGCGGAAACTTCCTGAAACAAAATTCCGGAGAGAACCAATTGGTATTAAAACTAAGCATGGGAGAAATTTCAGATGAAACCACCATCCGCCTCGAGCCTGGCAGCACAATCGGCCGCGACCGCCGGGATGCGCTGAAACTCTTCAGTTTTAACCCCGAAATCCCGCAATTGTTTTCGCTGTCATCAGAAGAAACTCATTTGCAGATAAATACTATCCCGGCAATCAGTGACGGCCTGAGAATTCCCTTGTCGATAATAACAGGCCTGACAGGCCTCTACACACTCCAGTTGGCACTGGCCACCGGAAATTTTGCAGAGCAGCCGGTTTCGGTATACGACAATTATTCAGGCTCATCCGTGAACCTGCACAGCCTGCAGGGTATACCGCTCAACCTGTCCGCCGGTTGGCATACAAACCGATTTGTACTCCTTTTCGGCAGCAATGCCATACCCTCAGCCTCTGCCCCGGAAATCAGGGTTTATGGCCACCACGACGGAATCATCATTGAATCCGGCTACCAGGATATCGCGAAAGTGGAAATATTGATGCTGACCGGTCAATTGATATTCTCTGCAAACGTCAACCTCCATAATAAACAGCATTTACCTGTAAGCCTCCGTCCAGGCGTTTACATCGTCAGGATTGAAACCGCCGCCCGGCAATCGAACAAAAAAATATTGATATACTGACAGATAGCCTTATAATACCACGTAATCTGTAGCCTGGTATAAAAAATCAAGGCGTATATTTTGCAAAACACAAAACTTCGTATATTTGCAGCCCCAAATATGGTGGGCGTAGTTCAGCGGTTAGAGCATCGGATTGTGGTTCCGAAAGTCGGGGGTTCGAATCCCCTCGTCCACCCTCGAAAAAGACCTCCGGGTCTTTTTTTTATGTCATTTCATTCGGCAAAAAGATTCATATAACTGCCGGGGCCGCTTATAGTGCGGGGCCTTTCACGCGCGTCAGCCCATGAAAGACTTTTTTAACACGAATTCAATTAAACCCGTGGATTTTTATTCACAGCAGATTATTGCGACTTACCAGTTACCGGCCATATAAGAGATTGTGACGATTTTTTCATGATGGTTCCCGATTAGTCATATTTTCGTTAATTTTATAAACTCAAAATCATCTAACAGTATGGTTATTAACAAACAAAGATTAATGGAATATTTTTTGTTGAAATAATGTCCCGAATAAGTTATCAACACCAGGCAACTTCGCTCATGAAATCAAAAATTTTGTTCCCCGCCCTCCTGCTGCTCGTCATGATGTTCAGCCAGGTTATCCCTGTTGTTGCGCAGGACAACGATACCCTGACCCATCCAATATTGCGCAACTGGCGCATTGATGTACATACCGGGGCCATGTTTTATTATGGCGACCTCATCGACATGCGTGTTATTCCATATCCCCGCGACTGGCGGCTTGCCTACGGCATCAGCCTGGGGAAAGAACTCACACGCAACTGGGCGCTCAGGGGCAATTTTATTTACGGGGAATACGCCGGTAGCAGAAAATTGAATGGTATCCATTACCAAATGGAATCAAGCATAATGGAAACAAGCCTGCAGACAACTTATGATGTATCGTCGCTGCTGCGGGCCCCCGACATCGATTACAGTTACCGGATATACGGCATTTTAGGTGCCGGTTTGCTGAATTATGACGCAGCCTATTATACAAACGGAAATGGTCCTTTCAGCGATGCTGCCACGCCCGGAAAGGCTGTGGAGGGAAGTGTTTCGATGGGCTTAGGCCTCGACATTGACCTTTCCGAAAAATGGCGTTTGGCCATGGAAAGCACTTACCATGCCGCGAACAGTGATTTCCTTGACGGATACGAAGGCAGCAGCGGCAAGCGCGATATGCTGCAATACACTTCCTTAGGCTTAGGCTACCGTTTTGACTTTAAAACATACCGCTCGAAGCCGGCAGTGATGGCTCCCAAGAAAACCAGTACCTCGTGGCATAAGCGCAAAACTGCTGAGGCAATTCAGACCGCCGGAGCCGAAGGAACTGCAAAGCCTGAAATTGCCACCGAAAAACTTAGCCCCACCGGCAACCAGGTAGATGTCATCTGCTGGGTACCCGAACAGGTCAACAGCAACGAAGAGTTTTTGCTGACCCTCGAAATCAGCAAAGCCGGGATTAAAGGCCGTGCCGAAGTCAAGGTGCTGCTGCCGGCCGGTTACACTGCCCCCGACCAGGAAATTGAAGGCGTCGTATTTATCAGCGCCGGCCGCAATGTCACCATCCACCTCACCACATTGCCCGACGACAGCCGCATTCCTGTCAAATTCAGGGTTAAGCCCGAAAATGCAGCTACAGGTAACCATGCCATTTACCTGATTGGAAAAATAAGCAGTGAAAACGGTCGGAATTACAAATTCAGTACCATTGCCAATTTCAGGCAAATAGCAAGGCTTTAGACACAATTTCGAAATAATGGTGTCCATTACCCCGGCCTTTTGACAGTTATATAGTAACTGAAGAAACCCCTTTAATGATAAGGCAGGGTAACCGAAAAACGGCTACCGCTTCCGGGTTCGCTATCTACTGCAATTTCACCACCCAGCCGGTCGACCGACTTTTTTAAAATGGCGAGTCCCAGACCTGTCCCACTCACGTTTCCAACATTTCCTGCGCGGTAAAAGGTGTCGAAAAGCCGCGGGAGGTTTTCTTTCGGGATGCCAATGCCCTTATCTGTTACCGTAATACGCAGAAATTCAGGCCCGAAATACAACAGCAACAACACAGGGCTTCGGGGCTGGGAATACTTAAAGGCATTGGATAGCAGATTATTGAGGATTTGGGTCAGCAGACGGGTATCGGTATTTAGTTGCATCGGCATGGGGTTGTGCCTGAATTCAAACAGGTGGTCTTTTCCGATGCCTATGCGCATCGACTCCACCAGTTCTTCAAAAAACCGTTGTGTATCTATCGGTTTAATATCCAACTCATCTTTCGGGGATTCGATTTTCTCTATCATCAGGATATCATTGAGCAAATCCAGCAGGTTTTTGATTGCCTTTTTAATCTGGGCAAGATGATGCTGGGGTCTTCCCGACATTTCGACACCCTGCAGGCTTCGCTCCACCAGTTCCGAGGAGCTTTGCAGGGTGGTTAGTGGTGTGCGGAATTCATGCGATAGTGTGGTCACAATATTGGACCTGAATGTGTTTATTTCTTTTTCTTTGTCGAGTGCCCGCTTCAGTTCCTCCTCGTAAACTGTCCGTTGTTGAATCTCTTTTTCGAGCAGAAGATTTTTGCTTCGGATTTCGATTGTCCTTGCTAAAACATCGGCCTCAAGCTGTTCATTGTGCCGCCTGAGCATGGCTTCGGCCTGTTTCCGGAGCGTAATATCCTGAAGTGTGAGCAAAAATCCTGTGTCTGTATCACCATTGCGGCCCAGGGGAGAAATCATGAATTCGACCGGCACTGCTGTGGTTTCGGTGGTTATCAGCAAAGCATCTTTCATGATGCCTTCTGCCGACAGATGGACATAATCCCAAATACTGATCGGTTTTTCAGTAAGCTCGTCCTTCAGTCTTACAACATCGTCGATATGCTCACCAATACAGGCCCCCGGGTCGCTGACCAACAACAGTCGGCATGCAGATGCATTGACGTATGTGATAATTTTTCCGGCATCTGCAGCCACCACACCATCGTTGATTCCGGCTAATAATACTTCAAGGAATTGCTCATTGTCACGGATTTTACGCTCGGCTTTGTGCCGGTAAACCCCGGTTTCGATCATAACCCTGAGATTCTCTACCGAATACGGTTTAAGGAGGTAGCCAATCGGGTCGGAGCCGATGGCCCTGCGAATGGTCTCATCTTCGTTATTGGCTGTGATATACAGCACCGGGATTCTGTAGGTCGCACGAATCATCTCCGTGGCTTCGATACCGTCGAACCCGCCTGGCAGGTTGATATCCATCAGGACGATATCCGGCTGCTGTGTCTCCACAAGCCTGATGGCTTCGGGCCCATTGCCAGCAATTCCGCAAATATTGCAGGAAAGGCGCCGCAGCGATATCTCAAGCAGTTTGGCCGAGGCTCTGTCGTCTTCAACAATCAGGACATTGATTGGCATATGCAAGGGGTTAATACTTCTACAAACCTACTGATTTTTTATTGCTACAGCAAGTTTTCACAATTAACTGTTATACAATCATTTCTGTCCAGGAATAATCAGGAGATTCTTTTGCTAAACTCAGAATGACAAGCAATTAGTTAGATTGGGGGGGGTGTTGGGGGGGGTTGTTTTTGGGGGGGGGGGGCCCAACAAACCCCCCCACCCCACCACAAAACCCACCACCCACAACACCCCCCCCCCCACCCACACCCCCCCCCATCCCAAACCCCACCCCCACACCCCCACCCCACCCGCGCGGGGGGGGGCGGGGCCCGCCCCCTTGCTTTGGCGGCTGTGCCGCCAAAGCAAGCCCCCCAACACCCGAATGATACCATAAAAACCTGTCATTCCTAATGTAATGTAATGGAGCGAGGAATTTCATCAATGAATAGAATCTTTTAATCGGACAATTGTGTTTTACAATCTAAAACTATAAGCGGTGATATTTTTCTTAAATCGGCAGCGCAAATTGAAAATTCAAATATGCAAGTACCCGGTTGATAAATAATCAATTTTTCGTTTACAATCCATGTGAATTTTGATAGTAAAATCAATGCTTTTCTATCAGATAAAAGTTTTCATTGCTTTAATCTGCCACGCCAAGAATTACAATACAATATCTCGCTATCAGTCATTAATTTGAAACTTTTTTCTAAGACGTCTCGTAATTACATATTATCGGCAAGGCCCCGGCAATGATACCTGCACGCCCTGGAATAGAGTCGTCGTGTCTGGTTCATTTTGACGACCATTTCCCAATTTTGGAAAAAATTTAACGATAACAGCTGTCAGGCGGCTCATTGTGCTCAGGCCCATCCATAAATCAGCAAAACACAACAAGAAACAAACAACTATTATTCAATCAATTGCAAACAATGACGATTATATTATATATTTGTCAGGAGAAAACAACAGATACGGAGTAAATTTGGAACACTCTTAGCTTTGTGGAGACTCCGATAATAGTGTCTTTTCAGATGAATAAACAAAACAAACCTGACCACCATCCCTTTGCCCTGCGCATAGTCCTGATTTTGATAATCATGACTATTGCTGTTCAGTGGGTTTATCCCCAGACGGTGAAAAAGGGAAGCCAGGCTGATACCCTGAACCTGGCCGAAATTGCACGCGAGGTGGGTGAGTTTGTCGAAAAGCAGCTGATACGGCCCGGGCGTTCCATCGCTGTGACCGATACAGCCCTGCTGCGTCTTCTTTTTGAGGGCAGTTATGGCGAAATCAACCAGGCGGACGCATACAATCTGTTATACGACAACCAGATAAGGGCCATGCGGGGCGACATCGGACTCCGGCTGTCGTCGAATTTCCAGGAGAATTTTACCCCGGGCATCCTTACCGAAGAAGATATTACCTATCTGAGAAGGCTTTATCTGGGTATCGACTGGGACCTGCTTAACAGCGGTTTGTTTGCCAACAAGGCCAAAATCAAATCAATCGAAAAACAACGCGAGATCCTTCAGTACCAGTACCAGAGGGAAAGTAAACAATACAACTACCTGTACCTGTACAGTTACCTCACCTACCTTTTTAAAAGGGAGAAGGCCGAAATTCTTGCCCGCCGCAAAGAAGTAGTGGACGAGCAGGTAAGAGTGGCCCGCAAGATGTACCTGCTGCGCATCACCCCCTGGGAACGTCTGCTCGAACTCGAAAGCAAAGCGGGCGAAATCAGGGTGATACTCAACGATAACCAGGTCTATTTTAATCAACGGCTGAAAGAATCCATGCCGGCTATCTTCATGGACGAGGCCATGCTTTACGACTATCTTCCTGTTTTTGACATTGATGCCGACAAAATGGTAGATATCTACAACCGCTCAGGCATACAGGATAAACTGGTTGAACTGCAAACCGAAAGGTATAAAGCTGAAAACTGGCGCTGGAACGGCTTTACCCTCCGGCCTTTCTTCAGGTACAATATTCTGCAGACCGATCCTTACACCGTGAAAAATTATGCCTCGGCCGGAATTTCAGCCAGTATGCCGCTTAGTTTCAATCGCGGACGGGCAGCCGAAGTAGAAGCCAAAACCCTGATTGCCACCAACGAACAACAAATCAATGCCTTTGGCACAACCAACGAGCTTCTGAACCACTACTACGAATTCCAGTTCAAAAAAATGCAGTTCACCAGTTTTTACTATAAAAAACTGAAAATCGAGGAAAGGCTGCGCAAGGAATTCGTCATGCGCGAATTCGACGACGAAAGCTATAGTCCGCTGCGGGTTATGCAGATACTGGAAGAAAAGCTGTCGGTAGAAGCCGAAATCGTGGACCTGAAAAAGGACATGTATCTGAAAATGCTCAAAATATACACCTACTTAGACGTGAGCAATCCCAACGACTTTGTAAAGGTTGTAAACCCTGAGGAACTTGGACTGCGGTACAAAGGCAACCGCTACCTATACATCTGGTCGGAGCATTTTACAAAAGCATCCAACGAGCATCTGCTGGCATTTATCAAAAACAACGAAATACGTGAGGTGCTGGTCTCGCCCGGTTCGGCCAATTTCGACAAGTTTTCCGACTTTGTGTTTCTGGCACAATTACAAAACATTGCAGTTCACCTGATGATTGGCGAAAACCGGCTGTTAGACACCGGCGGCAGCGAGACACTTGGCGGGATACTCGAAAAATACCGGGGGACCAATATCCGGGGTATACATCTTGACATTGAACCCCATACGCGCAACGATTTCAAAACCCGACGGCCGGATTACATGCTGGCTTATACGGGTTTACTGAACATTGCCAGGCAATACTGCGACGACCGCATGTTGCGCCTGAGCGTTTCCATTCCGATGCACTACGAAAACCAGGAACTTGAGGAAATCTATTTCGTGAGCGACCAGGTTTTTGTAATGGCTTATGAGCGGCCCGAACTCGACTTCGTAGCCCGAAAGCTCGAAGAGGAACTCTCCTTTGGCCGCGAGAAAACCATTATCGCCCTCAGCCCGGATGATTTTGAAGACCGCCTTTCGATGGAAATTTTTATCGAAAACCTGCTCAAAACTCTGGGATTAAACGACATTGCCCTCCACGACCTTCGCCGGCTGATAGATATTGACGCCCGTTCCGTCCATAAAGTCAAATAACTACAACCCCTTACTTACATGAAACAGTTTAAATTTCAAAATAAAGCAAGCCTGATCAGGGGGATTAAAGAAGAAAAACCCAGGAAAAGGACCAACTGGGACCGCATCATATACCTGGCAATATTTATCATTATGATTGCCAGCTTTTCATTGTATATCCTGCAACGCAACATCACGGCCTCGGCTATGGGCGAAGTGATTACCGACCGCTTTGATGTGATGGAAGCCCGCGATATGAAAATTTTAGCCTATTTTGTCAATATCGGTGCCGAAGTTAAAACCGGCGACACCCTCTTCAGATACCGTACCGACTTCCGTGAAAACGATAACGATATTGATGCGAACATCACCCTCACCAATCCCGAAAAAACAAGTGACTGGCTTCTGCGTGAGATAACCAATACACGGAAAAACATCCAGCTCCGCAACATCGACATCAACGACCTCAGGCAAAGGATTCAGAAAGCCGAAAGTGAAATAGAACGATTAAAACTCGAAGTTTATTTAGATGTTTACAGCCCTGCCATCCTGAAGCAACAGCGCATGTTACTGGCCGACTACAACGTACAACTTCAGAAAAACCGTGAGGAATTGTCGTATCTGTATACCTACCTCAGGCAATTAGAAGCCATGCAGATCCAGGAAAAAGAAAACAGGGTCAACGTGCAGGCGGCCGGAATTGGCAGGGGCGAAACCGTTGACCGTTTTTACATTTCTCCCGTCAACGGGATTGTAACGCACATCCTGACGCCCGAGCATGGCATCACCTATAAGAAAGATGCGGCCATGTACATTTCGAACCATGATAAAGTATTTATTAAAGTGTACATCGAGCAGCGCGACCTGGAATATTTCAGGGTAAACGATGAAGTGAAACTGCGGTTTATGGACGGCACCCGCAGCAGCGGAATCATCCGCGACCTTTATGTGAACACAGAAGAAACGCCCGAAGAATTCAGGGAAATCAGAGGAAAACTCCAGCGAAATGTCATTGCCGAAGTCATGCCATTAAGCGAAAAGGAGCGTCAGCAGTGGGTAACGTATTACAAATTTACCGTCAGGGTAATGCGCTACAAATTTCTCTAACCCTTATTGCGGATAGAAAATCAACAAGATTATGAGCGAGACCAGCATCACGAAACTGCCCAACAATTACAATCGCGAAATTGCGTATATCTCGCAATTTCAAGATGTTGACATTCGTCAGCTGGCTCTTTATGATGCTCTGGTGGTAGATTACAACCAGCCCGAAGCCTGCCTGCAACTGTTGAAACAATGCCGGGCCTCATTTATCGGCACCCTTTACCTGTTGCCGATCTTTATTTACACCATCGAGAAAGAAATCAATCCGGTGGCCGAATCCATGAGCGACGGGGTGGTTGGTACCCTGCAGGTGGATGCCATCATCGGAAAAATCGAAAAAATCAGATCCCGGCAAACCAACCTGACAGCCATCGATTCCAGTTCCCCCGACATCCGTATTATGACCAAGGTACTGCGTTACCTTTACACCCGCGAAACAAAACTCCAGCCGCGGGTGGACCCAAAATCGGTGGTGGGCTATAGTTACCCGATTTTATCAGAGCACTACCGAAACGGCAACATGCCCGAGATGTTCCGTTTGATGGATGATGCGGCCCAGCGCGAATACCTCAGACCAAAATTTGTGGACCGTCTGCACCTTTGCAGTAACTGTTATTCGGCATTTATCAACTTCAGGGAAACATGCCCCAAATGCGAATCAGGCGACCTGGTAACCGAAAGTCTCATTCACCATTTTGTATGTGCCTATGTAGGACCCGAACACGACTTCCATTCGGGCGACTATATGGTTTGCCCCAAATGTAATCGCATGCTCAGGCATATAGGAGTGGATTACGACAAACCCTCGATGATATACAACTGCCGGAACTGTTCCTACATTTTTCAGGAACCGGTCATGGAAGCCTTCTGTTTTGCATGCCACAAACGCAACCCGGTGGAAGCCCTTCTCGACAAACAAATATTCAGTTACGAACTCACACCCATTGGCGAAGAAACAGCCCTCAACGGTTTTGGAAAAGACATCCGGGAAGAATTCGAGCTGGCAGGATTTATCACTTTTACCACCTTCAACATCTTCCTGAAATACGAAATCGAACGCGCACGGAATACCCAGCGATCCGGCGCGGTTGGCAGCCTGATTCTGCGCATTCAGGATACCGACCGGGAAAAAATGGGTGCCGGATACCGAAAAATGGTGACCGAAATTGCCGAGTTTATTAAAAACGCGACCCTTTCGACGGACATCCTTTCGTTTGTAAACAATAACACCTTCCTGATTATCTCGCCCGACAATGAACCGGCAAGGCTCCAAAACCTTCTTGAAAACATCCGGCAATCTGTTTCGCGGCTGCTGTTTACGAGCCTCCCCGAAACAACCATATCCCTTTCGCCCAATGTCCTTGCCATTACAGGCGACAAAAACCACACCGACATGGTGAGCCAATTGCTAACAACCTAACATAAAACACCATGTTGTTCAGCTATTGGGAAAACTTTTTTTATTACCTTGAGCATGAGGGACTGATGCGAATCATCAACCTCTTCTGGTATTATTTTTACATAGAAGCGCCCAGATTCCTGGTTATGGACCTTGTCATTCTGGGGGTGGTGGTTTTCAAATCCCGAAAAAGCAAACTGAATTACGAACGTGCCCGAAACGAACTTCTAGCCGAAAACCCGTTGGTTTCGGTTATTGTTCCGGGTAAAAACGAAGGCCGGCATATCTATAAGCTGGTGAAAGGGATGCGCGAGCAAACCTATAACCATCTCGAATTTATCATTGTTGACGATGGCTCCGACGACGACACATACCTGATTTGCCGCAACCTGAAAGAAAACGGCCTCATCAGCATGTACCTGCGTAACGAAGAGCGTGGCGGAAAAGCCAGTGCCGCCAACCTGGCCCTCCGTTATGCACGTGGAAAATATGTCGTGCACGTGGATGCCGATACCTCATTCGACCGCGACGCCATCGAAAAAATCCTCATCCCGTTTTACGTCGAAGAGAATGTTGCCGGGGTAGGCGGCAACATCAAAGTACGCAATGCCGGCGATTCAATCGCCACCAGCCTGCAGGCCATCGAATACCTGCAAACCATTAGTGTTGGCCGCATGGTTACCTCCTACCTGGGTATCTACAAAATCATTTCCGGAGCCTTCGGCGCATTCAGGCGCGATTTGCTGGTGAGGCTCGGTGGCTGGGACGTTGGCCCCGGATTAGATGGCGACATCACCGTAAAACTTCGCAAACTAGGTTACAAAATTCGTTTCGAGCCTGGCGCTGTGGGACTTACCCATGCACCTTCGCGATTTGGCGCGCTGTCGAAACAACGGATGCGCTGGTCAAAATCCCTGATCCGGTTCCGCTTCCGAAAACATGCCGATGTATTTAAACCACAGGCAAATTTCAATTTTTCAAATTTCTTTGCCCTGTTCGATAACATCTTTTACAATTTCATCCTCGATATCCTATGGTGGATATACATCGTGAACCTTATTGTCACCAATGTGGAGTTCCTCATTTTTCTCATTCCCCTGAAATTTGTCATTTATGGCGTGGCCAGTTATATACAGTTTATCACAGCAATGGCTCTTTCGGAACGCCGTAATCAGGAATGGAAACTTTTCGTCTATGTCCCTCTGATGATGATTTACAATGGCTATTACATGCGTGTAATCCGGACAATCGCTTACTTTAAGGAGCTTTTCTGGAAATCGTCGTACTACGACAACTGGAACCCCGAAAAATCCTCCCGTAAGGCAATGGAAATAGGCATCTAATCCAGATGTCCGGACAGTCGTCTGTAAATCAAATAGTTTTGGTGGTCGTAGCAGACAAACAGCACCCTGGCCGGCCAATCATTACTTTCCAAAAATGCTGTTACCGTATGCCAGGCAACAACGGCCGCTTGTTCCTTTGGATATCCGTAAATTCCTGTACTAATTCCCGGAAATGCCAGGCTTTGGAATTTTTCACGCACAGCAATTTCAAGACTGTTTCGGTAACAGGATGCCAGCAAAGCCTGTTCGCCATGTTGCCCACCCTGCCATACCGGGCCCGGTGTGTGAATAACAAACCTGGCTCTCAGGTTAAAACCCGGCGTAAGTACAGCACTGCCTGTCGGACAGCCGTCAATTTCGATACATGCCTGAAGAAGGCCAGGCCCTGCTGCCCGATGGATGGCTCCATCCACCCCGCCCCCGCCCCTCAGGCCGGTATTGGCAGCGTTCACGATGGCATCAACGTCGATCTGGGTGATGTCGCCGGTATGAATTTCAATTCTATGTGATGGAAGAGACACGCCTGCCACTCAGGTTGATTTCTTTACAAACAACTGGGCGGTTTCGTATCTCACCACAACCACCGTTTCGCCTTTTTCGATATACCCGGATGCAGCGGTTGCTTCATAAATTTCGTTCTCAATCATCACTTTACCCGAAGGTTTCAAGATGGTGAAGGCCGTACCCCTGCGCCCCACCATGCCGGCATAATGACTGTCGGCTGTGCTGTAGCCCTCGTCCTTGTCCTGAACAGTATCTAAAGCCAGGTGACCCAGTATGGGTACAGGCCGCGAAAAAATCCGTTTGCTGATATAAAAAGAGCCCACCAATGCGGTAAAAGCTGCCACAATCACGGTGAAAAAGGCTTTCATGAGGGCAGACAAGCCGCCTGCTGACAGTTCAAATACCATACTATCAACCAAACTTAAGGTTAAACCTGTCACAATCAGCGCAATACCTGCAATACCCGTTATTCCGAAGCCCGGAATGGCAAACAATTCCACCGCCACCAAAATAATTCCAATGATAAAAATCAGTATTTCCCAGTGGGCTGCAAGCCCTTCGAGGTATAATGGCGCAAAATACAAAACGGCAGCTACAATAGCCGCTGCCGAAGGGAAGCCTAATCCAGGTGTTTGTAACTCAAAATAAATTCCCCCGATAATTATCAGAATCAGGATGCCGGAAACGAAGGGGTTGATGAGAAACCCGATCACATTGTCCATGGCCTTAAGTTTCTGAACAACAACCGTGGCCTCCTGAAAGCCATATCGCTGCACAATTTCGGTGATACTTTCGGCCTCGCCTTCACAAAAACCGTTTTTCATGGCCTCGCTGGTGGTAAAAGTCAGCACCATCGTCGAATCGACGATTCCCGGTATATCAATCCTCGGGTCCACCATTGCCTGGGCAATCTGCGGGTCGCGGCCTTTGGCCTCTGCCGTTGAACGCATCATCGACCGCATGTACGACTGGTATTTGTCGGGTAAAGGTTTCCCCGACTGATCAACCACTGTCGCCGCCCCGATATTGGCTCCCGGGCGCATAAAAATGGAGTCGCAGGCAATACTGATGAGGGCCCCTGCCGATGCGGCATTGTTGTCGATAAAAACCCAGACCGGAATTTTGGAAGTCAGGATAATCGTACGGATACTATCGGCGGCATCCAGCATCCCGCCATAGGTGTTCATATGAATAATAATCAGATCAGCTCCCAACTGTCCGGCTTCCTCAAACCCTTTCTGAACTTTTCGTCTGACGGGTGGGGCAATTTCTTCTTTAATCGAAAGAACATAAATGGTTTTCACTTTTTCGGGAAACGGTTTGCGTACACCGTTACCCGTCAGTGCCGTGCTTAATAACACAGCCACCAGCATTAAAAGAAAATATCTTTTCATTTGTAATATTTTGATTGTGGTAAAATTAATCAACCCTTAGATGATTCTTTCCTTTTCACCAAAAAACATTTGCACATGCCTGAGGTATTCGTCGTGCAGGATGGCGTTGCTGCTGAGAATCTGCCTGCCAAAAATATAGCCGGAGCCGCCCCCGAAATCGCTGTTGCGCCCACCTGCCCGCTCGACAATGAAGGCACCGGCGGCTACATCCCAGGGATTAAGCCCGTACTCGTAAAAGGCATCAAAACGCCCACAGGCAACCCAAGCCAGATCAACGGCTGCTGAGCCCAAACGGCGCAAACCACGGGTTGTTTTCATAAAATGCCTGAACAGTTCAAGGTATGGGTCAAGGAGATTGTAGTCGTAATATGGAAAACCGGTAGCCAGCAGGGTTTCATGAATATTGTCGCGTGACGAAACCCGGATTGGCCGGCCATTAAGCAGGGCCGGACCATTGTGGTATGCCAGAAAACTCTCGCCACTGTTGATTTCATAGACAGACCCCACAACCACTTTTTCGCCTTCCATCAACGCTATACTGACCGATGAAATCGGAACACCGTGGATGAAATTCGTGGTGCCGTCAAGTGGGTCGATGACCCAGTTGTAACGCTCACCAATTCGCTCTTCCGTACCCTCTTCAGCAATAAAACCTGCCCCATCCACAATTTCTTTCAGCCGGCTGATAATCAAACGTTCGGATTCCTTATCCACCTTTGTGACATAATTGTGTAAACCTTTTATTTCCACATCAGCCTGGGTGATGGATTGACCCATTGTTAAAATTAATTGTCCGGCTTCGTGGGCAATTTCTTCAACCCGGGAAGCGATTTGGCTGTAATTCATAGACTTATGTTTTCCGGATTCGGTGCAACTGGTAAACCCGGAGGATTACAACCAAACCGGTAAGCATCAGGGCAATGGCAATTGCTTCGGCCTGGGTGGTCCGTATGCCGGCAAAGAGGTCGTAACGCTGGTTAATGCGAATACTTTCAATCAGGAAACGCTCCAGGCCATTCATCATCAAATATATACCAAAGAGCATCCCTGCGATTCTGATGCGTTTACGGATAGCCCAAAGTACACCAAAAAAGAAAGTACACATCAGCGTTTCGTAGAACGGGGTCGGAAAAACGGGCTGTTCAAGTACATGGCAATGCTGCCCGGTGCAATCGCTGAGGCGAATGCCCTCGTTGATAACATTGTGCGGATAATCAAAGGCCCACATCCAGTCGGGTAAAAAGGAAAGCCATTCGGGCTTGGGTTCAAGGTTAGGAATGCCCCAGCAGCCATCACCCGAAATCTGACAGCCAATTCGGCCAACAGCATAGGCAATCATCAGGGCCGGGGCAGCCACATCGGCAATATGGGCCGGGGGTATGCCGTTGCGACGGGCATACCACAGCACGGCAAAAGCCGCAACAATCAGTCCGCCATAAAACGCCAGACCACTGAACGAAAACAGGGTACCCAGCGGATCGGCAAAAAAATCGTCGAGATGCTCTATCACATCAAAAATTTTGGCTCCCAGAATTCCAAAAATGGCGGCCACAAATAAAACATTGATTGTCAGCTGATACGGCTGAACTTCAATTTCATCGGTCCGGGGTTTGGGCAAACGTGCCTTGTTCCTGGTGTACCACGTATAGATGCCCGACCCGGCTGCAAACAGGAAGCCGCCCAGCCAGCTGCCCTGCCACGACATAATGTAATCCTGGGGATTGTCGGCAAAATAACTGTAATGGGTAAACATACCGATAATTTTAAGGCCCAAAAGGAAACCCATGAGCGTCGAAACCAGAATTTCGGAAGGACTGGCCGGTTCGCCAATGGTAACTTTTTTCCGGATCGAATGAATCAGACCTTCGCCTGCTTTACGTTTCAATTCGCTGCGCACCACGATGCCACCGGCCACAAAGGCCAGTGCCACCATCATGCCGTACGACTGGATGGGCAGGTTAATGTGAGTTCCTAATACATCGTTAATCAGGTCGCTGACTTTGGGATACATATTGTCTATTTATAAGTTTGCTGAGTTATGACCGGCTCGTAAAGATATACACCATTTCGTAAACGTGTCTGGAGTTCGATGGGTACAACCCGGTTGATCAGGGTTGGATTGTAAGCTGTTTTCACCCGGATATAATTCTCACTGAAACCCGACATAAAGCCATTGTTGTTATCGGATTCGAACAGCACATTCACGGCCATGCCTTTACACTGGTTGTAGAACTGGTTTTGCTTTCGCGTGGTGAGGTTTTGCAGAAGCCTGCTTCTTTCCTTTTTTATAGCGGCGTCAACCTGTCCGGCATACCGGGCTGCCGGAGTACCGGGCCTGGAGCTGAAACTGAACACATGCAATCCCGAAAGAGGTAAGCTTTCCAAAAATTGTAAGGTTTCGGCAAAACGCTCATCATCCTCACCCGGAAATCCCACTATTACATCGGCAACGATGCATGCATGGGGCATTTTCGCATGGATTTCTGAAACCCTGCCGGCGAAAAGCGCCGCATTGTAACGCCTTTTCATGGCTTGCAGGATGGCATCAGAGCCCGATTGCAGCGGCAGATGAAAATGAGGCATCAGTACCTTCGACGATGCCATCAGGTTGATAATATCGTCAGTCAGCAGTTCCGGCTCAATGCTCGAAATCCTTATCCTGCCCACCGGGGCCTCTTTATCCAGCAATTGCAGCAAGTCGTATAGCGATTCCCCGTTTTTGCGTCCGAAATCACCGATATTGACACCTGTCAGCACGACTTCCCGAATACCGGTGGCTGCAGCCTGCCTGAAAACCTCCAGTGTGGCTGATGCAGTTGCGCTCCGGCTGCGGCCGCGTGCATAGGGAATGGTGCAATAGGTGCAAAAATGGTCACATCCGTCCTGTATCTTTAAAAACGAACGGGTACGGTCGCCTGACGAAAATGCGGCATGAAAGGTCATTTCGGAAGGTTGCGGATGCACTGCAGCAGTTGTTCCGCTGATAAACTTACTGCCGGGTGTAACCGCGGTTAAAAAATCCGTCAGATTGAATTTCTCCTCGTTGCCCAGGACCCAGTCAACCCCGTCAAGATGACGCAACTTTTCGGCCGAGAGTTCAGAATAGCATCCAATGACAGCCACCTTTGCTTCCGGATTCCGTCGATGGGCCTGACTGATGGCTGCCCGGCTTTTTTTTTCGGCTACCGCGGTTACCGTGCAGGAATGGATTACATAAATATCAGCCACTTCATCGAATCCGGTGATCTCATAGCCGGATTGCCGCAATTGACGGGCCAGGGTCGAAGATTCAGAAAAATTCAACTTACAGCCTAATGTATGAAAGGCTACTTTCAGCGGGTTCATGCTGCAAAATTACGATAATGCCGTTGTCCGGATTGTATTTTATGATGCGGCAACCGCTCATTTTCGGAAGATTTTTTCGACCGGTGCATACTGTCCGAAAAGAATCCCGCCCACCACCAGAAAGAGCCCGGCAATGGTACTTGGCAAAATACTTTCGCCAACAAAGAGATGGATATAAAAAAGTGACAAAAACGGGGAAAGGAAGACCAGATTACTTATGTGGGCTGTGGTTTTCGATAATTTTAGCGCTTTGAGCCAGAGAATAAAGGTAATCCCCATCTCAAAAAACCCGGCATACAGGGCACCGGCCAGTCCGGGAAGGGAAGGCACTGACCATTTACCTGTGATGCTGTGCGTTATCCCTATCAGCAGGGTACCGGTCAGAAAACCGACAAATAGTTTTTCTACATCTGCCCCGGGGATTTTCATGTTGATGATCCAATACAGAGCCCATACAAACGGGCAGGTAAGCGCCAGCGCCACACCAACAGGATTCGAAAACCGGAAACCGGTCAGGTCGCCGTGGGTGCTGATGAGCAGAATCCCTGTAAAACTGATAAAAACACTCAGAATACCCGACCAGCCGATTTTTTGCCCCAGCAAAGGCACCGAGAGCAGAACAAGCACCACAGGCCATGCATAGTTGAGCGTTCCCGCTTCCTGGGCAGGAAGCAATTCGTATGCCCGAAGCAGAATCAGGTAATATAGAAACGGATTGAGTATTCCGGCAAAAGCCATTGCCAGCAGACGGCGGGGCGGATGCCGGAATACACCGGCCAGCCTTCCCGAAAACGACAGGTATACAGCAAATACGACCGTGGAAGTCAGGCTGGCAAAAAAAAGCAGTTCCACAAAACCAATATGCCGCAGGGTAATTTTAAATGCAGTGGCAATGGTACTCCAGAAAGCAACAGCCGTAATCGCGAGCAAATAGGATTTTTTCTGTGGCGTCATGTCGGGTTTGGGTTAAAGCATCCCTGGCAGCAGATCATCAAGACCTGCATTATTAAAATATTCCCCGACTGTCAGGCTTTCAAATAGGGTGCGAAGCGCCCCGGCTTCGTGCGGGGTTCCGGCCAGCAGCTGTTCAAT
>Ga0351916_1163_pt1 | contig 20504 bp, 20 predicted proteins | sample TotcelHT113001N3_FD_206868 | JGI IMG/M metagenome (GOLD analysis project Ga0351916, IMG submission 206868) | Enriched cells from coal bed in the Powder River Basin, Montana, United States - Total cells T11 rep1 HSBNCT.T11.300.1.N3 ... | reverse complement strand
CGGGGGTGAGGCGCGCCAGGTAGCCGGCGGCGGCGCCGTTAAAAGCATCGAAATCACCCGCCATGACTATCTTGTCATCTCCCTGGACGATGAGTCCCGACACCATCTCGTTGGCCCCGCTGCCGATATGAAAGGAGGTGTCCAGGGTCATATCGGTGTTGAAGCGGGCGACGCGGCTCCGGGCGGCGCCCAGGACATGCTGGAACTGCCCGCAGATCACCAACTTGCCGTTGTTCGGAATAATGCTTTGCGTGCCCACGCCCAGGATGGGGCCGTCCACCGTCTCATCCCCGAGGTTGGTCTGCACCACCCCGGCGCTGTTCAGGTCCAGCCAATAATCCACGTGCCCGTCACCTCGGGGAAGGGTCCCGAAGACCCGGGCCCCGTCGCCGGTGAGTAATTTAACGGCGGAGACGTAGCCGCCGGGGGCCGCACGGTTGGGGTAGGAGCCGTCCAGACTGCCGTCGCCGTTCAGGCGGACCAGGTGAAAGGTGTTGGCGGGGCTCGCTATGACGGACAGGGAATACCCCCCCAGCAGGAACTTGCCGTCTGAGCGCACGGCGATTTCGTTGACTGCCCCGGATTGATTAAAGACCTTGGGGAAGGTGGTATCCAGCGTGCCGTCGGTGTTCAGGCGCGCAAAATTATAGTAATAATCGTTAGTGGAGCCGATTTTTAAGCTGAAATTGCCGGCGATGAAAACCTGGCCGCTGGCCAGCAGATGGATGCTGCGCACCTCGCCGCTGAGATTGGGGGTATAGAAGGAAGTATCTGTGGTGCCGTCGGAGTTCATCCGGGCGATGGAGGTGCGCAGTTGGCCGGTCGAGGTGAAGAAGCCATAGATGAGAAACTTGCCGTCGGGGTAATTGACTTTGCCCCGAATAACCCGGCTCTTTCGGATGGTAGGGGAGAGGAAGGTTTTGTCCAGGTCGCCGTCCGCGGCCGCCGCGGCGCTGGGAAGGGCTGGGGAAAGCAGCAAGGCCAGCAAGACCAGCATCGTCACGAGTAGATTCCGCCGCCGCGCCGCCGGGTGAATTGTTGCCCGGGATGACGCCTTCAAACCCTTGAGAAGCAATGCTTCAACCTTCATGGTGTTTCCTCCCGAATAGACTGACTAACAGCCGGCCAAACCTGGGCGATGTCATCCGTTGCCGCAATTATTATTGTTAACCGAGATTATGCAACAGCATTGACCGCCACCGTCAAAAAGTTGGTTTACAGAGCCTTTTCAACAAGTTCAACCTCGATAATCTTCTATTTTTGTAGACCAATTGACCATCGACGCCAATGATAGCATAAATTTCCATGAATTTATTAATTAACCAAGTGGATGTAGAATAATTTTCATAAAATTTCGCATACTACTTCCCAAGCCCGGGCTGTTTCTGCCCTGAATCCCGTCCCCTTTTCTGCCCGCTCGCCGCGCAAGATATTTATCGGCGCCGGGCAAATATAGGCTAGAGAAAATTTTAGGAAAAGTGAGCTTTTCTTAGCTTCGAGCCAGGGCAACTTCATGAGGCTCAATTAAGACGCCAAGAAATCGGTTCCCGCCTAATTCTCAACCCCCCACATCCGGCCTGATTTGCCTTGACGGAATCTCAAGATGTAGTATCTTATAGTCAGTAAAAATACAACATATTGCAAATATAGTCCAAATTGGCAACCGCTTAAATCGAGGGGGAAATGATGTCGCTACAGGGGGAAATCTTGGATATCGCCGGGGAACTGCCGTTAAGCCACAACGCCCAGGTAGTGCTGAAAAAGCGCTACCTCAAGAAGGACGAAGCCGGGGAGACCACCGAAGCCGCGCCGGACATGTTCCGGCGGGTGGCCAACACCATCGCCGCCATCGACCGGCTCTACGACCCCCAGGCGGACGTGGCCGCCACGGCCCAAAAATTCTACGACCTCATGGCGACGCTCAGGTTTATGCCCAACTCCCCCACCCTGATGAACGCCGGCCGGGAACTGGGCCAGCTCTCCGCCTGCTTCGTCCTGCCGGTGGACGACAACATCGAGAGCATCTTCGAGGCGGTGAAACAAACCGCCCTGATCCACAAATCCGGCGGCGGCACCGGCTTTTCCTTCTCCCACATCCGGCCCGCCAACGACCCGGTGCTCTCCACCAAGGGGGTGGCCTCGGGCCCCATCTCCTTCATGAACATCTTCGACGTGGCCACCGAAACCATCAAGCAGGGCGGCACCCGCCGGGGCGCCAACATGGGGATCCTCCGGGTGGACCACCCGGATATCGAGGCCTTCATCACCTGTAAGAACGACACCAAGCGCCTCACCAACTTCAACATCTCCGTGGGCCTGACCGACGCCTTCATGGCGGCGGTCAGGGAAGACCGGGACTTCTCCCTGACCAACCCCCGCACCGGCCGGGAGGTCCAGAAGGTGAGCGCCGCCCGGCTCTTCGACCTCATCGTCCAGAGCGCCTGGTCCACCGGCGAACCCGGCATCATCTTTCTCGACGCCCTCAACCGGGGCAACACCGTCCCCCACCTCGGGGAGATCGAGGCCACCAACCCCTGCGGCGAGCAGCCGCTGCTGCCCTACGAGTCCTGTAACCTCGGGTCCCTGAACCTGGCCCAGGTGGTCAAAGGCGGCCAGGTCGACTACCCGGCCCTGGGCGAGATGGTCCGCGAGGCGGTGCACTTCCTGGACAACGTCATCGACGCCAACCGCTTTCCCCTGGACATCATCCGGGAGAAGACCCTGGAAACCCGGAAGATCGGCCTGGGGGTCATGGGCTTCGCCGATATGCTCCTGAAGCTGAACATCTCATACAACTCCGAGGAGGCCGTGGAGGTGGCGGAGAAGGTGGCGGCCTTCATCCAGCAGGAGGCCCGGCAGGCCTCCGCAGCCCTGGCCGACCAACGGGGCAACTTTCCCGCCTATCCCGGCAGCAAATTCGACAATAACGGCCAGGGGCGCATGCGCAACGCCACCACCACCACCATCGCCCCCACCGGCACCATCAGCATCATCTCCGGCTGCTCCAGCGGCGTCGAGCCCCTGTTCGCGGTCTCCTTTGTGCGCCGGGTGCTGGAAGGCACAGAACTGATCGAAGTCCACCCCTTATTCGAAGAAATCGCCAAGAGCCGGGGCTTCTATAGCCCCGAGCTCATGCAGGCCATCGCCGGCACCGGCTCCATCCGGGATTTCAAGGAAATCCCCCAGGACGTGCGCCGCCTCTTCGTCACCGCCCACGAGGTCTCGCCCCAGTGGCACATCCGCCTCCAGGCCGCCTGGCAGAAATACACCGACAACGCCGTGTCCAAGACGGTGAACTTCCCCCGGCAGGCCACCCCCGACGACGTCCGGCAAGCCTACCTCATGGCCTTTGACCTGGGCCTCAAGGGCGTCACCATCTACCGGGACGGCAGCCGGGAGGAGCAGGTCCTAAGCTTCGGCAAGGACAAGGCCAAGTTGCAGTACATCACCCCCCGGCCCCGGCCCGAGCGCACCACCGGAGTCACCGAACTCATCAACACCGGCTGCGGCAAGCTCTACGTCACCATCAACCAGGACAACCTGGGCTTCTGCGAGGTCTTTGCCCAGATGGGCAAGACCGGGGGCTGCGCCTCCTCCCAGATCGAGTCCACCGGCCGCCTCATCTCCCTGGCCCTGCGCTCCGGGGTCAAGATCGACGCCATCATCAAGCAGATCACCGGCATCCGCTGCCCCAGCCCCTGCTGGCAGAACGGCAGCCAGACGCTCTCCTGCCCCGACGCCATCGCCAAGGTCCTGGCCCACGTGGCCCACATGGACCAGCCGGCCCCCACCCTGGCCACCATGGGCGCCTGCCCCGACTGCGGCGGCGCCATGGACCACGAAGGCGGCTGCCTGGTCTGCCGGAGTTGCGGGTTTTCAAGATGTAGTTAATGTAGAGTGCACTTTGCGCACCATAACCTGGAGGCACTCATTTACAAACTTTGCAGATTTTCGTAGAGGATAGTGGGTCCGCTAAATAACAGGGCAAACAAACTTAGAATATAAGAATAGAGATGTATTTTTTGGGAGGATGTAGTATGGACAAAAAGAATGTAATTAAAATTGACCTTTGTAATAGCAAAGTATTTTTCAGAGAAAGACAAGAGGATGAACCAGATATTAGGGTAAGAGTATTAACTTTTTTACAAACTACTTCAAAGTACTGCTTCCCAGAAAACAGTTATTATAGGAGCGAAGGAGATGCTGTTTATTTTATCGTAGATAAATCTACGGTAGCAATAAGATCGTCAATTGAATTTATGAAAAGTTGGTTTTACAATGGTGTTAAAAATAATTTGCCAGAATGTAGAATCTTAATACATCGGGGAACAATTAGAAAGGCTCCTGAAAATGAATTAACTGGTGAAGTATTTGAGGATATATCTGTGATTGAGAGTAATTTAGAAGAAGGAAAGATATTTCTAAGCGAAGAAGTAAGGAGAACTTCAGATGCCACAATAACTAAATATGTATATTATAAAAATATAAAATTTAAAGACTTAAAGGAGTCCATTAGAGTACATTATTTAGCTTTTGATGATCCTAGAACTTTTGAGGATGATTCATTAGCACATTTATTATTCATAGTTCCAAGAGAAGCGCAGGAGGTAAGGAATAATATTTTTAAATTCTTCATCATAGAATACTTGATGGAACATCATAAATTAATACAAATAGATAACATAGGTAGATGGTTGAAAAATAAAGGTTATCCAAGTTTACCGAAGAAAGAAATAATTGCCCTGCTCTCGGATGATAACATTTTTTCAAAAAAGATAACAGAAGATCAATTTGAGTGTTATTTTCTTAGACAAGATATTATTGATGCGTTCAATAATGAAAAATTAATATTCGATCAGAGAACAAAAGATGATCTACAAATAATATCTGAAGAAATAATAAAAAGCACTCAAGCCCCTGCCTCAATACATAGCATTGATATTCACAATATATTACGAGAATATTTATGCGGAATATTTTCAGAAATTAGAATGATGGCTAATTACTTTCGAGATACATTTAGATTTTATAATCCAAATGTAGATATCTTTAAAAAATATAATTATATTATTGAAAGGCATTTAGACAATCTCGACGATTCTTTAGTTAAGGCTTGGGTAGATGGATTTATTAATGGACTCAAAAAACTCGCAGGAAAAGAAAGCATTGTTATTTCTGCAATTTTTCATAATATTTTAGGTGGTTATTATTTAAACAAACACGTAAGTTCTTCTCCCTACCAAGAAAAGTTTTTAAAAGAAAGAATTATTTATATAGATACGAATGTGTTATATTCTTTACGATGCATCTCCAGTAATTATAATGAGTTAGTTCAGTATTTTACTAAGAGATTAGAATCTATCGGTTTACGTTATAAAATATATCCTTTTACAATAAATGAATTTGAGGAAAGCTTGAAATGGGTAGAAAATGAATACAAGAGAAATAGTCGCGTTTTAATGAAGAATAGACCTTGGCTTTATCAAGAATTTATGAGTAAACCTTATAAGTATGCCAATGATATGGCTTCATGTAGAGAATATCATTCAGTAACCAAAGGATTAGAAATCAAAGAAGATAATTTTGACAATATTGGGAATGAATTACTCAAGAATAATGTTGTTATCGAAAGACAATTTAATAAATTTGGTAAAGATCAAATTACAGACATATGGGAAAGATTAAGACATTTGATGTTATCAAAAGTGGGTACAATGGAAAAATACTGGGAAATATCAGATAAGATAGATTATAGAGATACCATCATCGAACATGACGTAAATTTAATGGAAAATATTTCGATAGTATACCAACGAGCGGGTGATGATGCATTTGGCCCAAAGGTTTTCCTTATAACTACTGACAATAAACTTGTTAGGTGTCGAGAAAAATATCCATTTGTCATTACTATAGATCAATTTATGGAATTTATTTTACCATATTTATTTTTGGCTGATATCCCTACACATGAATTTAACAAGTTCCCGAATCAAATCCTCTCAGCTCAATTGGGAGTTCATATTACTAGGTGGAAGCCATCAGGTAAGGATTTGGTTAGTATGATATTTAGTGATCCAGAATGTCTGAATGATGAAAAATTTATTGAAAGCGTTCCACAATATTCAAAAAATCTCAATATAGATAAATTGAAAAGGATTGTTGAGGGCAGCAAATCTCTTGCTAATAACGAAAGAGAAAATGTTATAAACAGTGTCTCTGAATTATTAGAAAAAGATACAAAAGAATATAGTGCAAGATCATTTTTAGAGAAAGAAAATATGGAGTTGACCAAGAGGGTTAAAGAACTAGAACTAAAATATGAAACGCAAAAAGCCAAGATGAAATATTATAAAAGGACTAGAAAGAAATAATAAAATATCCCCTCGTCCCCAAAGATAGCTTGGAAAGCCATTTTCCGCCAAAGCTCTGCTTCGCCACCTTATAGCCCCCAAGCCCCATGAGCACCTTCTATACTAACGAAGGGACCTGCCCCCCTACATTTCCCGCCGCAGCAGTTTTATGGCCAATTTGCAGCCCACGGCGTTGGCATAACGCCGCAGCGTGTTAAGGGTGGGGGACGGCTTATGCTTGCCGCCGGCGGATTCCAGGCGGGCGATGGCCGGGGTCTTGGTGCCCATCCTTTTGGCCACCTCGGCCTGGGTCAAACCCGCGGCCTTGCGCGCCGCAACTAACGCCCCGAATACGGCGAACTCTTCCTCCAAGGCGTCATATTCCGCCTGGAATTCCGGGTCTTCCCTCCACCCGGCCACCATTTCCTCATGTGTTTTCATCTTTGACCTCTCTCAACCGCCGCCGGGCCGTAGCCAGCTCTCGCCTGGGCGTCTTGTCCATCTTCTTCACAAATCCATGCAGGATCATGATCTTATGCCGAATTGCGGTCAAAAATATGCAAACGATACGTAGGGGCGCACCTATGTGTGCGCCCTCAGGGGGGACACACAGGTCCCCCCCTACGAAAATTTCCAATTGGGCGCTAATCGGTATCCCTACGCAAAACCGTGCAATAGAATATGCGGGCGATGCCCTCCTTGCCCCTGGCCCGGATTTCAAACAATTCATCTCCCATGGCGCGGGTGTAAGGCATACCTAAGTTGGGGCCATATTGGCGCATTGTTTCGGTTATTCTGGCATAGTAAGCCCAAATGCCCGCCGGGAGGCTATCCACCCAAAGCCGGACGGCCTCGTTGTAATAGATAATCTCCCAGTCCATGGGAAATATTAACATATATGTTAATATTCGCAAGAGAGTTTTCCTCTCGTTCCCAAGCCCCCGCTTGGGAATGCTAATTTCCCGCCAAGCCCTGTTTCGCTACCTTTTTCCCTCGCTCCATCCTTACGCGTGCGCAAACCAGAGGTTTGCCGGACAAGGACGTTCCCAAGCCGGAGCTTGGGAACGAGGCATGGACCCATTCATGTTCCACGGGAACACCCAAAACCATGACAATTACTGTGCGTCTCAGGAAGCATATTAGGAGCGTGAGACGCGCCCTACGAAAAACATTTTCAGGGCAGAATTTTATGGGTCGCGCTATCCGCGGCAAAAAACGCCGGCCTCCCTGGACAACCGCCGGGTCGCTGCCTATATGATAAAGAGAAGGAGGTGGCTTATGCGATACCGTCGGCTTATGGGTCTGATGGGATTCATGGTGATGTTGCCGCTTTTGGCCTGCGGGCAGGGGTCCGGAGGCCCGCCGGAGGCTGCCAAAGGGAAGAGCGCCGCGGCGGTGGGCGCGCCCAAGCCCTATGAGGCCGAGGATTTCGCCAAATTGAAGGGCATGCCCGGGTTCAGCGACAAGCTGCTGGACCTGCACTTCAGCCTCTACCAGGGCTATGTGAAAAATACCAATCTGCTGCTGGAGGAGCTCCGGCAACTGGCCGCCCAGAACCAGGCGGGCAGTCCGGCTTATGCGGAATTAAAGCGCCGCCTGGGGTGGGAATTTGACGGCATGCGCCTCCATGAGCTCTACTTCGCCAATCTGGGCGGCAAGGAACCCCTGGCCAAGGACAGCAAGCTCATGCAGCGCCTGGAAGCAAATTTTGGGAGCTTCGACAACTGGGCGGCGGATTTTAAGGCCACCGGGGCCATGCGGGGCATCGGCTGGGTGGTGCTCTATGAAGACCCCAAATCCGGGCGGCTCATGAATTTCTGGATCAACGAGCACGACGCCGGGCACCCGGCGGGCGGCACACCCCTTTTGGTCATGGACGTCTTTGAACACGCCTTTCTCACCGACTACGGCCTGAAGCGGGGGGATTACATCCAGGCCTTTTTCCAGAATATCAACTGGCCCGCAGTAGCAGCCCGGCTCGGCAAGTAGCCATAACCGGGAAAGCAGCCGGCGCGGCGCCACCCTCCACGGCGGCACAGGCTTTTACAGCCTGTGGCCCTGCACCGGCCGGAGGCCGGCGCCGCTGGTCAGGCGTCCCTCCCCTGCCCTCCTGTCAGAGGCGCATCGTCTTAATCCACCGGGTGCCCCATTTTTCAGCTTGGCAAAGGCCGCATTTTTGTCGTATAGTCGGCGGTAGCCATGACTGAGCCGAAAACCCCCAAAGAGAAACGTATCATATCGGCCTGGCATAGATTGCGGCAGAGTATTGTCGGCATGACTGGGCCGAAAGCCCCCAAAAAGGACCCTACGGCCGCCGCCGGGTTCCAGGACGCCCCTATGGACCAGGCGGAGCCTTGCCCCCCCTGCACCCCCATCCCGGTCGTGGAGGTCCAGGAAGGCTTGCACACCCGGTTCGCCCGGATTTTTTTCGGCGTCATCACCCTGCTGGTGCTCTATTATTCCTATCTGATCATCAAGCCGTATCTCCTCAACATTTTCATGGCCCTGGTGCTGTTTTTCACCGCCAAGCCCCTCTATGCGGCCCTCACCCGCCTGCTGCGGGGCTATAAGGTCCTGGCCTCGGCCCTCACCTGCCTCATTCTGCTCCTGGTGATCCTGATCCCGCTGTTCAGCCTCATGGGCATCATCGCCACCCAGGCCCTGGAATTTTCCAGCCAGGTGACCAAGGGCATGCAATCCGGCGACCTCTGGAACTGGGTCAACGCCAAGGTCGACGCCCTCAAGCTCTACCTGACCCACCTGAACCTGCCGGTGCCGCCGGGGGACATCAATCTGGCCCAGATCGTCCAGACCGCGGTGGGCAAGGCCAGCGCCTTCATCTACACCAACGCCATCGGTCTGATCCGAGGTTTTACCGTCTTCTTTTTCGACCTGCTGCTGGTGCTGTTCATCGCCTTTTTCATGTTCCTCCAGGGCGACGACTTCATCCAGGCCATCAAGGGGCTCTCTCCCCTGGACGCGGTCCACAACGACGAGATCCTGCGGGAGACGGAAACCACTATCAAGGCCACCCTGTGGGGCACGGTGATCGTGGCTGTGGCCCAGGGGACTTTGGGCGGGGTGGGGTTTTTGCTCTTCGGGCTGCCCCAGCCGGCTTTTTGGGGCACGGTGATGATCCCGGCGGCGGTGATCCCGGTGGTGGGCAGCACCATCGTCTGGGGGCCGGCGGCGGTTTATCTCCTCTTCACCGGGCACATCGGCGCCGGGGTAGGACTGATCATCTGGGGCGGGGTGGTGGTGAGCATCATCGACAACATCTTGAAGCCCATCCTGATGAAAGGCAGCGGCGAGACCCCCGCAATCTTCATCCTGTTCAGCATCCTGGGCGGCCTGACCTATTTCGGCATGATCGGCTTTATCCTGGGGCCCCTGATCCTGTCCTTTCTCCTGTCGCTGCTGCGCATCTACCAGAAAACCATTCTGGCGCCGGCCGCGGAGGCCGGAGAAATCAAAAGACCCACCCCCGCCGGGGGATGAGTCTTGAGATCCAATTGCCATGGGATTTTCCTGCCGGAGCGGGTTTAAAACCCGCCCCTACACTGCTTTAGCCTGGCAAAGCTAACTCCCGCTTGACTTCCGAGAGATCCATTTCCCCCAGGGAGATGGGGGTCCGGGATTCCAGTTGCTCGATTTCCTGTTGCACCAGTTCCTTCTCCAAGTGCCGGTCCTCATGGATAAACTGGCAATATTCTTCGAACAGCTCCTTTTTCAGGTCAGGGGAGAAGAGTTGTTCCTTCTTAAACTTCTCTTCCAGGCTGAGAATGTTGTCCAGGAGGTAGAAATATATGGAGCGGGCCTCGGCCAGGCGGCCGCTCTGGGCCAACCGGTCGGCCCGGGCCTGGGCGCGGCGCAGCTTGACTTCAGCCTCGGCCAGGGAAGCGGCCTCATCCACGACCTCCTCCATCACCCGGTCAATGGACTCCAGGATATCGTCCAGTCCCTGATCTTCTTCTTTCAGGATACCCCGGGCCGCATCCACCCGGTCCGCCATGTCCAGGATAATATCCACCAATTCTCTCTTGGAGTACTTCTTCAGCCGCTCTTTCAGTTCCGCCTGGTTGAGAAACTTCTCCGGTTCCTGGTTCCAGGCCCGCAGCAATGCCAGCACGTGGGTGCAGAGAGCCTCGCCTTCTTCCTGGGGACAGGCGCACACATAGGTGAGCTGATCGTCCTTAATCCTGACCTCTACCCGAAAAGGTTGTTCATCCAATACCAAGCCCCGGAGACGATCAGGCAAGCGGTAGCCGTGCTTGACCTGATGATTCTCGACCAACAACCGGGCCTTGTCGTTATCCTCCGGCGTCCCGATCTGGTCCAGCGTCTGGGCGTCTAATTCTTCGAAGCGCATGTCAGTGCTCAATTCCTTAATTATTTTGTTAAAATTTAACACATTGGCAGCACAAGGCAACCGTTAAATGACCAATTTGGCAAGGAATTAGAAATTTTTTCCCTGGGCGGGATAATATGTTTGGCTCTGGCGGAAAAGCTCGTTGAGGCGGGATTCCAGTTCCAGGCGTTTAAGCTCCAGGGCCGGACCCCGATCCTCCGGCCACACCCGGAGAGGGTCTCCCACCAGCAGGGCGATACGGCCCAAAGGCAGCGGCAGTTCAAACCGGTCCCAGGAGTCAAAGGTCAGCTTGCGGCGGGCAGCCACGGCCACCGGGAGGATGGCGGCCTGGGTCTCCCGGGCCAGGTAGAGGGGACCTTTCTGGGCCACCTGGGCCGGGCCCCGGGAACCGTCGGCAATCATGCCGCAGCTATAACCCCGGCGGCACCAGTCGGCCATCCGGCGCAGGGTCTGGACCCCGCCTTTGCGCCGGGACCCCAGGAGCACCGTGAACCCCAGACCCCGGGCCACCTGGGCGATGAACTCCCCGTCCCGGCTGGGGCTGGCCATCAGCACCATGGGAAGCTGCGACCCTCGAAACTGGCGGGCCGTAAACAGGGGGCTGAGCAAGTGGCAGTGCCAGGTGGTGTAGATGACCGGCGGCCCCGAGACGATGAGCTTCTTCACCTCCGGCGCCGCCACCAGCTCGCTGGGGCAGGTCAGCAGGTAAGCCTGGACCAGGCGTCGCACCAGGCCCGGGGCATGGCGGCGCCACAGGGGATGATCCCAGCGCAGTTTCATTGCCGTGGGCCCTCAGGGCAGGATTTCATCAGTACGCTGACGCCATATATCGCCCCCCTCACCCCAAACCTCTCCCCCCGAAGCCGGGGGCGAGGGAGTAGGTTAGGTCGGCGGGTTTCTTGATGTTGGCAGTTACTCATGGGTCTTTGGCCTGCCCGTAAAGCATGAGAAGGTTGGTGGGGCGGGCCTCCGCGCCCGCCAGACGGTCCGCACAGGCTGGAAAGCCTGTGCCACCGGAAGAATTTTTCGAAGGCAGGGTATCAAATCGGTCCCTTCTTTTCCCCTCTCCGCCAATGGAGGAGAGGGTCAGAGTGAGGGGGAAGTGGTCTTTACGGCAACAGTCATGGTGCGCAGTGCGCACCCTACATGTTGAGGCCTATTTCTTCGATTCCAGGCGTTCCAGGACCTTGGGAGTGTAGAGGTCGTGCTCCAGCAATTCGGGTGACACCGGCCGCATCATATTGAGCTTCATGATCAGAAAGTTGAGGCGGCGCATCTGCTTGAGCTTTTCGGCCTCATCCGGCATGGCGGCCACCAGGTCTTGCAGCTGCACCACTTCCTGGCGCAGCACCACCTCCGGCGGCAGGCAGTCGGCGTTTTTCAAGATCTTGTAGGCCATGCGCAGGTCCGGGGGAATGTGGCTGTCGTCCTCCATGGGGAGGGGCTGGCCCTTGCCCTGGAGGTCGTCGAACTCCCCGGCCTCAATGGCCTCCCGGATACGATTGTCGGCAAGCTTGGCAAAGAAATCCATGTTCTTACTCTCAGACCTTGAAATACGTGATGAAGGGAGAAAAGGTGGACATCTGCCCCTGACTTTTCTGGCCCCAAAGACTTGGTGCGCAGTGCGCACCCTGCGCCGCGCCTTCGCCAATCCTGAACCTTAAGCTTAAAACTGACTACTGACTACTGACTACTGGCTACTGGCTACTGAACTCTACCGCCGCTTCCGGGCCCGCTCCATGTCCCGCTTCTCCTCCCGGTTGCGGATGGTCTCCCGTTTGTCGTATTTCCTTTTCCCCCGGGCCAGGGCGATCTCCACCTTGGCGTGTTCATTCCGGAAGTACATGCGCAGGGGAATCAGCGTATAGCCCTTCTCCTGGGTCTTGCCCAACAGGCGCTTCAGTTCCCAGCGGTTCAGCAGGAGCTTGCGCGGCCGCTCCGGGTTGTGGCTGTCCAGCGCCGCATGGGTATAAGGGCTGATATGGACATTGTACAGAAAGAGCTCCCCGTCCTTAAAACGGGCGTGGGCGTCGCTGATGTTGGCCTTCCCCTGGCGCAGGGACTTGACTTCCGTCCCTTTCAGCACCAGCCCGGCTTCATACAAGGCATCGATGGCATATTCGAACAAGGCCTTCCGGTTCCGGCAGATGATCTTGAGGTTGTCTTCTTTCATAGGGCTCGATTGGCGACCAGGGGACGCCCAAACCGGAAAATATCCGGAAAACGGTGATCCATCTCGTTGTTGACGTACTCGTTGACTTCCTCAACCGTAGCCAGGGTCAGGGCCCGGCGGGCGATTTTGGTGGCCTCGCCCAGGGAGGTCATGCGGATGACCCTTTTCACTACCGGGATAGAGTTGGGGTTCATGGAGAACTCTTCCACGCCCAGCCCCAGGAGTACCGGGATATAGAGCGGGTCACCGGCCATCTCGCCGCACATGGCCACCCGGATGCCAAGCTTCCGGCTGACCTGGACCACATGCCGGACCATGCGCATCACCGCCGGGTGCAGGGGCTCGTACATGTCCGCCACACTCTTGTTGCCCCGGTCGATGGCCAGGGCATACTGGATCAGGTCATTGGTGCCGATGCTGAAAAAATCCGCCTCCCGGCCCAGCAAATCCGCCAGGGTGACCGCGGCGGGCACCTCGATCATGGCCCCCACCGCTAATTGCTGATCAAAGGCGATCTCTTCCCGGGCCAGTTCTCCCTTCACCGATTCCAGCAGCAAGCGGGCGTCGTGCAACTCCCGGGGGCTGGAGATCAGGGGGAACATGACCCGAACCGTGCCGAAGGCCGAGGCCCGGAGGATGGCCTTGATCTGGGTCCGGAAAATCTTCTGCTCCTTGAGGCAAAAGCGGATGGCCCGGAGCCCCAGGGCCGGGTTCATCTCCGGCGCATACTCCAGCGGGGAAAGAAACTTGTCGCCCCCGATGTCCAGGGTGCGGATGGTAACCTCCCGGGGGGCCATGGTCTCCACCACCTGCCGGTAATGCTGGAACAGTTCCTCCTCCGTGGGCAGTTGGCGCTGGCGCAGGTAGAGGAATTCGGTGCGGTAGAGGCCAACCCCGTCGGCCCCGTATTTCTGGGCCAGGGAGACTTCATCCGGCTGCTCGATGTTGGCCAGCACCCGGGTGGGATGGCGGTCGCTGGTCCATGCCGGCAGGGAACTGCCCTGGGTCACTTCCCACTTGAAGGTCTCGAATTCCTCCCGGCGGACTTCGTAACTCCGGCGCATGGCCTCGTCGGGATTGACGATCACCCGGCCGCTGAGGCCGTTGACGATGACCTCTTCTCCGGATTCGATCTCCAGGGTGGCGTTGTCCAGCCCCACCACCGCCGGTATCTCCAGGGAATGGGCGATGATGGCCGTGTGGGAGGTCTTGCTGCCCCGCTCGGTGATGAATCCCAGCACCTGGGATCTGGACATGTGGGTGGTTTCCGCCGGGGACAGATCCCGGGCCACGATGATCACCGGTTCGGGAAACTCAAAGGTCTTGCTGGCGCCCCGCCCGGTCAAATGGCCCCGCAGGCGGCGGTAGACCGCCTCCACGTCCTGGATGCGCCCCCGGATATGCTTGTCCCCGATGCGCTGAAACACTTCCTTGATCTTCAGGAAAGCCTGATACAGGGCCCGCTCGGCGTTGAAGTTCTGTTCCTTGATGAGCTTCTGGGTCTCCAGGAGCAGCATCCGGTCCCGGAGGATAAGCAGGTGCAACTCCAGGATGTGGGCATGCTCCTTTAAATCGTCGGCGATTTCCCTCCGGAGGCGGGTGAGTTCCTCTTCCGTCTGGTCCACCGCCCGATTGAAGCGCTTCAACTCATCGGCAACCTCCTGGTCGTTGTAGAGCAGGCGCGTCGAAACCTGGCCTTCCTGGGTCAGGACGTGGGCCGTCCCCATAACAATGCCGGGGGAAGCGGCAATACCTTCGAGCAGGCGATTCTTGCGGGTCATGTTTCCTCAAACTTGCGGGCGAACAGGGAGGTGATGGAGGTGGCCGCCTCCCGGGCCTGGGGGCCCCGGGTGCGCAGCACCAGCCTGGTTCCCTGGGGGCAGTCCAAGGCCAGGACGTCCAGTAAATCCCGGGCGTTAACTACCAGGCCGTCTTTATCCAGGGTGATGTCGGCCTCGAATTGCTGCGCCGCGGTGGCGATCTTTGCCACCGGCCGGGCGTGCAGTCCCAGGCGGTTTTCCACCCAGAGTTCCTTTTCTATGGTCCAGAGCTTGGTTTCTGTCATTGCCATTGTATCATGAAATCCGGTTTGGAATAAGGTCGTCCTCTGCTGCGATATAGTTCAAGGTTCAAGGTTCAAAGTTCTGGGGTGCGCACCGCGTCCCAACTTTGACTCACTCCAGTTGTTCGTAGCGTCTTAGAACAAGTTGCGCTCAAACAGGTAATTTGTCTCTTGTAGGGGCGGACCTATGTGTCCGCCCTGGGTTGAGGGCGCACACGCAGGTGCGCCCCTACAGGATAGAGGCTTTTCTTACTTCTATGGACGAAACTTGGTCCTACGCACCTTTTGCTGATCGGCATTGATGGGCATATCCCCCCGCCACATCGGCCCCTGCGAGACCAAGGCGGGTTGCCCCCCCTAAGGCCCCGCCGCCTCACTCCAGCCGGCCCTGCGCCTTGAGGGCCAGGTAGGTCTGGTAGACCTGCCGCCGGGGAATCTTCAACTCCCCGGCCACCCGGTCCGCCAGGCGCCGTCCCTTCAAACCGCTCTCGCGGCCGGCTTGGAGCAGGCAATCGGCCAGGTCCGCCGGCGCCATTGTGGCCGCGGCCGCCGGGCAGGAGAGCACCAGGGCGCATTCACCTCTGATCTCCAGGTCTTGCAACTCCCGGGCGATATCCGTTACCTGCCCCCGCCAGGTTTGCTCGAACTTCTTGGTGAGCTCCCGGACCACCAGGACCTCGCGGTTGGGCATGGCCCCGGCGAGTTCCGTCAGGGTCCGGGTCAGCCGCCGGGGGGACTCATACATGATAATCACTCGGGGCTCCGGCGCCAGGGCCTGGAACATTTTTAACCGCCGGCCTTCGCCCCGGGGCAGGAAACCCACGAAAAGTATATCCCCTTTGAACCCGGAAAGCGACAGCGCCGCCACCCCGGCGGCCGGGCCGGGTATGGCTTCAACCTTCACTCCCGCCTCCCAGGCCCGGGTCACCAGGTCGGCCCCGGGGTCCGAAAACCCCGGGGTGCCGGCGTCGCTCACCAGGGCCACGTTTTCCCCTGCTTCAAGCCGCCGGATCAACTCCGGCCCCCGAGAGGCCTGGTTGTGGGCGTGGTAGCTGATGAGCGGCGTGGCAATCCCGAAGTGGCTCAGGAGCTTCTTGGTGTGGCGGGTATCCTCCGCGGCGATGAGGTCCGCCTCTTTCAGCACCCGGAGGGCCCGGAGGGTGATGTCCTCCAGATTGCCGATGGGGGTGGCGACGATATAGAGCGTGCCGATGGTGCTCACCTCAAAATGCGTTGGGAATAATCTCCACCCGGGGCTCATCCCCGGTCATCGTTACGGCCACCACGTCGAAGCGCACCGGGGACCCGGTGAGGCCTTTGGCCTTGAGGTAATAATCCGCCAGCCGCCGCAACCGGCCCTGCTTGGTTAGGGATACCGCCTCCTGGGGGCTGCCGAACCGGGTACTCTTCCGGGTCTTAACCTCCACCACCACGAGGACCTTGCCCTGCCGGGCGATGAGGTCAATTTCCCCCAGGGGCGTCACGAAATTCCGCTCCAGGATTTTATAGCCCTGCTGCTTCAAGGCCGCCGCAGCCAGGTCTTCGCCGTGATCCCCCAGTTGCCGCCGCGGGTCCGAGGGCGGACACATAGGTCCGCCCCTACGAGTTTCGGCGATTGGTCTGGTTTTGCAGGTGGCCAGCCAGCGATCAAACTCATCGCTGCCTCTCGACTGCGGGTTTTCCCTGTCCAAATGCCAGCGCAGAGGATTTGTTGAGATATATTCCCTGATGCGGTTCAAAGATGCTTCATCCCGGATTACATGGTCATAAAAACTTCGCTGCCATAAAATCCCTTTAAATGGCTGCCAACCCTGTTCTTTAACGCCGTGTATATAATTATTCGTGGTCATGGTCTTGAACCATCGCACTATTCTTTGTAGGGGCGGACCTGCGTGTCCGCCCTTGGCCGGAGGCAGCGAGGAATTCCCCGGAGTAGTGACTGGATTTGGTCTGCAACAGGGTTCTTCTTCTTGCACCCAAACAATCCCATGAAAATGGTTCGGCATGACCACATAATATTCATCAATTTTCAGCGAAGGAAATTTGCGTTCTAACTCCTGCCACCATTTCCCAATAATTTGGCCCGCAGGGTTTAACCGCATTTTCCCATCAACAATCTCTCCAAACAGGAACAGCCGCCCCTGAACACATACCGTGACAAAATAGGCCCCCTCCTGGGAATAATCGTAACCCGATAAGCGAGGGGATTTGCAATGCCCTATCATTCTCCGCCCCCCAACCATTCCTTCACGCCCCGGAAGGTGCGGCGGTGGATGGCGCAAGGCCCCCAGCCCCGCAGGGCTTCCAGGTGTTCGGCGGTGGCGTAGCCCTTATGCGCCGCGAAGTTGTATTGGGGATAGCGCTGGTGCAATTCCTCCATGAGCCGGTCCCGATAGACCTTGGCCACCACGGAGGCCGCGGCGATGGAGGGACAGCGGTCATCGCCTTTGATCACCGGTTGCTGGGGGTAAGGCAGGGGCAGGGGCAGGTGGCCGTCCACCAGAACCATTTCCGGGACCGGGGTCAGCTCTTTTACCGCCCGGGCCATGGCCGTAAGCGAGGCGGCCAGGATACCCTGGCGCTCGATCTGCCGGGGTCCTATGGCATGGATAGACAGGGCCAGGGCCTGGCGCCGGATTTGGCCGTCCAGGTCCAGCCTGATTTCCGGAGAGAGACGCTTGGAATCCCGGAGCCCGGGAAAAGCGACACCGGCGGGGAGGATCACGGCCGCAGCCACCACCGGACCCGCCAAGGGGCCCCGGCCCACCTCATCCACGCCGGCAATTAAGGTCAATCCCTGAAAACGCCAGAATCCTTCCGGGTCAGCAAGTACGTCGTCGCTGCCCGGGAGACGGCTCATAACACCGGCGACCGCTTTTCCTTGATCCGGGCCGCCTTGCCCTTCCGGTCTCTCAGGTAGTAGAGGCGGCTCTGCCGGACTTTGCCCCGGAAGAGGACCACCACCTGGTCGATGTTGGGGGAATGGATGGGGAAGACACGCTCCACCCCCACGCCATACGAGATCTTGCGCACCGTAAAGCTGGCCCCGGTGAGGCCGCCCCGTTTCCGGATGACCACTCCCTTAAAGACCTGGATGCGCTGCTTATCACCTTCCACGATGCGTACATGCACTTCCACGGTATCCCCGGGGCGAAACGCCGGCAGGTCGCCGCGCATCTGCTCCCGGGCTAATTGGTCTACACGTTCCATATCCTCACCTATTCTCCGCCTGGCTTACCGCCAGGGATTTTATGAATTCCCGGTCTTCCTTGCTGAGGTGGGCCCGGGCCAGCAAATCCGGCCGCCGCGTCACCGTCCGGGCCATGGCCTGCTGGCGCCGCCACCGGGCAATACGCTGGTGGTCGCCCTCCAGCAACACCTGGGGAACCTCGTGTCCTTCGAAAACCCTGGGGCGGGTGTAATGGGGGTATTCCAGGAGGCCGTCCTGGAATGACTCTTCCTCGGTGGCCCCCTCGCCGCCCAAAACCCCGGGAAGCAGCCGGGTCACCGCGTCCGCCACGATCAAAGCCGGGATTTCTCCCCCGGTTAGTATATAATCGCCTATTGACAGCTCTTCATCAATATAAAAATGAATCCGTTCATCCACCCCTTCATAGTGCCCGCAGATGAGCAGCAGGTGGTTCCTGCCCGCCAACTCCCGGGCCTTGGCCTGATTGAACGCCGCCCCCCCGGGGCCCATCAGGATCACCCGGGTCTCGGGGTCCGCCGCTTTCGCCATTCGGATGGCCGCCACCAGCGGCTCAATCTTCATGACCATCCCGGGGCCGCCGCCGAAGGGCCGATCGTCCGTCACCTGGTGGCGGTCGGTGGCAAAATCCCGCAAATTGATCACCGTGTAGGTGACCGCCCCCTGGACCTGGGCCCGGTGGAGCATGCTCTGGCTTAAGGGGGAGGCGAAAAACTCGGGGAACAGGGTCAGCAGATCAATCTGCATAAGTTTACCAGAGTCCCCCTGCAGGAAAAACCCGGTTCACGATTTTTCTGATCATCGCTACCGCGGTTGTCCTCCCCTTACAAAAGCCCCTCCGGAGGCGACACCTTGATTACTCCCGCCTCCAGATCGATCTCGACGATCACGCCCTCCACCGCCGGCAGCAGGATCTCCCGTTCTCCCTGGCGCACCGCATAGACGTCATGGCCCGGGGTGGAGATGATATGGTCCAGATGCCCCAGCAGGGTGCCGTCGGCCTGGTTGACTACCGGCAGACCCAACACCTGGAACCAGTAAAATTCCCCGGGCGGGAGCCTCGGGAACCGCCGGCGATCCCCCAAAACTTGCAGCCCGGCCAGCTCTTCCGCCCGGCTCCGGGTGTCGACGCCCTCCAGCCACAGCAGCACCTGGTTTTTGTGGCGCCCCGCCTGGAGCACTTCATAGGCCCGGCCGCCGATCCAGACCTCGCCGACGGCGGCGAAGACCTCGGGGTCGGTGGTGGCGGCCTCGGCATCGGCCCGGACCTTGACGGCCCCTTTCAGGCCTTGGGCTCCGGAAACCTGCCCCATACCGATGAGCGCCTCGGGGTTGGGCGGGGTGCTACTCAAGGATCTCCAGGACCGCCCGTTTGCGAATTTTGGTGGACGCGGCGCTGAGAATGGTGCGCATAGCCCGGGCCGTCCGCCCCTGCTTGCCGATCACCTTCCCCAGATCTTCCTTGGCCACCTTCAGTTCAATGACAGAGGTCTGCTCCCCTTCGATTTCGTTGACCTGGACCTGTTCAGGGTTATCTACCAGTGACTGCGCGATGAATTTCACCAATTCCTTCATAGTAGCCACCTCTGTCAGGGGATCGGGCCGTCAACCTCCCTGCTGCTCTCTGGCCGCTCTCAGGCTTCCGGCGCCGCGGCGCCCCGGGGCCGCTTCAGGAGGCTGGCCACCGTATCGGTGCAGGTCGCGCCCTTGCTCACCCACTTCTGGAGCAGGTCTTCCTTCACCGATACCGCCGCCGGTTCCTGGCGCGGGTCATACGTGCCGATAATATCCAAAAATCTGCCATCGCGGGGCGACTCGCTGTTGCTTACCACGATGCGATAGAAGGGGCGCTTTTTCGCCCCGTAACGGGCCAACCGAATTCGTATTGCCATACTGCTCCTTTATCCTCCTGAGGTTTAATAAGGTCGTAGGGGCGACCCGGCGGGTCGCCCTTGCTCCGGATATCCTCTCACGCCTGCTTTACATAAAATTCATCGGGAAGCGGCCCTTGCCCTTCTTGCCGCCTTTGGTCACCTGCTTGATCATCTTTTGGGTCATGGCGAAATTCTTCAGCAGCCGGTTGACGTCCTGGACCGTGGTGCCGCTCCCGGCGGCGATGCGCCGGCGGCGGCTGCCGTTGATCAGGTTGTGGTCGTTGCGCTCCCCCGGCGTCATGGAGCTGATCATGGCCTCCACCCGCTTCAACTCGCTCTCGTCCGGCTGCATGCCTTTCATGGCCTTGAGCTTGCCGCCCAGCCCGGGAATCATGGACATGATCTGCTCCATGCTGCCCATCTTCTTGATCTGCTTGAGCTGCTCCCTAAAGTCGTCCAGGGTAAAGG
>Ga0351916_1160_pt1 | contig 20924 bp, 14 predicted proteins | sample TotcelHT113001N3_FD_206868 | JGI IMG/M metagenome (GOLD analysis project Ga0351916, IMG submission 206868) | Enriched cells from coal bed in the Powder River Basin, Montana, United States - Total cells T11 rep1 HSBNCT.T11.300.1.N3 ... | reverse complement strand
CCGGCGCCCAGGCGAGCCCCGGCATCTTTGCCTGATTTTTAAGGGCCTTGGGAACCAGGGAGAAAGATTGCATAATTTTCCTCCTGGACCCCGGCGGGGGCCCCGGCAAGAGGAGCCCCGGCGCCGCGCCCTCTCACACCCCCTTTACACTCTGTAAAAATTGCTGACAGAACCTTGGTTCGGCCGGGAGCCGGGATTTTGCACCGATTATGGATAATACTTAATTATCAATAGGTTATTCAAATTGCTCTGGGCAAACCATGGCTGGCACGGCCATTGCTTTATATAAAAGTGAAGGGGTAGGGCTGTCATACCCGTATATGTGCGATTGTATCAGTACGGTAACAACTTAGTTTGTCAGGGGTTTTATCATTCAGTCGGGAGAAACACCAGGAACATGAGGCACTATCGCAATTCCCCGCCAAACTGCCGCAGGTGTCCTCTCTTTTTAACCGTAAAGCACCTTAAGTCATTCCGAGGAGGTCTTGTATGAAAGTACTGGTGGCTACAGACGGCTCGGAGCATTCCATGAAGGCCGTGCAACGAGGGTTAGAAATGGCAGAAAAGCAAGGGGCGCAGGTGACGTTGATGTCGGTGGCCTATTACGTCCAGGGCAATTTAGACGGCATGCCGATGAACATCCAGGAAAAGCTGGAAGATGAGGCCCGGGCGGCGTTGAAAAAGGGCAAGGCCCTGTTTGACGCCAAGAATATCCCGGTGGAGACGGTGCTGGAGGCGGGGCTGGTGCCGGCCAACTTGATCATCGCCAAGGCCCAGGATGGCAAGTTCGACCGCATCGTCATCGGCAGCACCGGCATGAACGCCCTGGAGAGGATTTTGATGGGCAGCACCGCCGCCAAGGTGGTGGCGCATGCCCCCTGTGAAGTCACGGTGGTCAGGTAACCAAGAATTTCAAGGAGGTCTAGCGCAATGCGTAAATGGTGGGCAAAACTCACGGGGCTGGTGATCATGGTCAGCTTGCTGCTGCCTGAGATAGTCCTGGCCGCCGGGCCGAAGGCGGCGCCCCTGGTGATCGTGGCCGATACCCGGAAGTTTACCGGCTGGGAGGCCTGGTGGACCAACCTGTATAACGAGAGTCATCTTTATTTCGCTCTCCTTACTATCGCTATTATTCCTGTGGTGGGTCTGTTGTTCGGGTTGTTAGCCGACGTGGTCATGAATTGGATCGGCATCGACCTCAAGCATCGGGACCTGGCGGAACATTAGGATCTTAAGGACAGCACGGTTAGGAGGATAGTCATGGATTTCTTTTATGTTCTCATGCCCATTGCGGGAGTTAACATATTCTGGCCGGGGCTGATCATTTTAGGGGTGGGGGTAGGGATTATCGGCGGCTTCTTCGGCATGGGGGGCGCCTGGATGGTGACTCCGGGCCTGAATATCCTGGGCTTTCCCATGGCCTTCGCCATCGGCACCGACATCGCCCACATGGCGGGCAAATCGCTGATCTCCACCATGCGCCACGGCAAATTCGGCAACGTCGATTACAAATTGGGCATTATCATGCTGGTGGGCACGGTGGTGGGCTTTGAAGTGGGGGCCCAGATGGTCATGTGGCTGGAGCGCATCGGCCAGGTGGAAAAATGGGTGCGTATATTGTACCTGTTTCTGTTGACCATCATCGCCTGGACGGTCTTTGCCGATGTGGCGAAAAAGAAGCGGAAAGACCGGGAGGCGGTGGCGGCGGGCAGAGAAGTGGACGCCCTGTCCACCGGCATTGAATGGCACAAGACCCTGCACAAGATCAAGATTCCCCCGATGATCACCTTCAAACAGGCCCAGCTCACCTGCACCGCCTGGCTGCCCATCTTCATCAGTTTCGCCACCGGCTGGCTGGCGGGCATCCTGGGGATCGGCGGCGGTCTCATCCGCATGCCGGCCTTGATTTACTTCATCGGCTGCCCCACCCACGTGGCGGTGGGCACTGACCTCTTTGAGGTCATGATCTCCGGGTTATACGGCACCGGCACCTATACCTACAAAGGCCGCACCGAGTTGGTGGCCGCCATGATCATGCTGTGCGGCGCCGCGGTGGGGGCCCAGATGGGCACCGTAGCCACCAAGTACATCAAAGGCTACGGCATCCGCATCGCCTTCGGCCTGGCCGTCGTCGGCTGCGCCGTGTCCATTCTTCTCAAAATGATGGCCAAGTGGTTTCCCGCCTACGGCGGCGCCTTTGACGGCAGCGCCACGGTCCTCATCCTGGGTCTGGTGGCGGCCATGTCCCTTTACATCGGGATACGGATGGTCATAGGCGCCAAGGCAGAGGTCGCGGCCAAGAAGGCCAAGATCGCGGCGGCGTAATAACCGGTGGGATTGATTATCTGGAAAGGAGATAGCTGATGGGTAAGAAACTTAACTGGTGGGCTCTCGTGGCCAGCCTGGCGGCAGCCCTGTTGTTGGGCGGTTTCGGCTGCGGCGAACAAGGCAAAGTGGACCAGGGCCGGGTGATCGCCTTTGATAAAGATAAGGAAACGGTGACCTTTATCAACGATGTCAAACATGACACGGCCAATCCCGATTACAGCGGGGCGCCGGTTACCTTTGCCCTGCCCAAGGACCCGGAGGAGCGGGGCGAAGACCCCAAACCCGGCCTGCGCATGAAGCTGGACACCAAGACCCGGGAAATTGTCATTTACGATACGGCCGAGAAGGCCATGAAAAAGATTAACTACACCCTCATCGACCAAAAAGAAAACGTCGGCAAGAACAGTCCCCTGGTGGAAGGCAAGAAGTTTCCCATCGTGGACAAAGACAAGAAAGCCATCACGGTCTATTCCGGCCGGCAGAAATTGCTGGTGACCTTCTCGGTGCCCGATGAATACCTGGCCCTGCCGGCCTATACCTGGGAGGCGGGAGACGAGGTGCGCATCTACTACAAAGAGCCGGGCAAGATTGCCAGATTTATGAACATAACCAAGACGGACATTTTCAAGAAATAAGTTTTCCGTCGCTACGGGTGCAATCAGAGAGTCGCCCTGGGGTAACATAGGCACAAACCCCGGGCGATTCTCTTGTTTTTGTGGTAAAAGTAAAGTGGTTGCTGCCACGGCAGGCGCGGGTAAGGCCTCGCGGGGCTGGGAAGAGATGATGGATGTAAGGCAGGTAACTCGATGGCGCGATCTGGCGAGCAAAATCGCCATGGCCTTCTGTTTCATCGCCTTGCTGGCACTGGTGGATGGCCTGCTGGTGGCTTTTCGGGAACCGGCTGACCTGGTCAAGGTGCTGCCGGGGGCCAGCGTCGAACTTAATGGCGAACTGACCGACGAGGCCCACCGGGTTGAGGATTTGACCTTTGTGAGCGATTCCGACCGGCTCACGGTGACCTTCGAGGCGATTCACAAGGGCTATTTCCTGGGCGGAGATATGTGGCGCGGGCGTCTCAGTGTCGGCCCGGACATCGCCCCGGGGAAATATAACCTGTCAGTGCTTCCCAAGCGAACGGTATCCGCCCGGAAGGCGCCGGCCTTCCGCATCCTGGTTTTCTCCGGGCCCCTCAGCCTCCAGAAGAGCTCCACCTCGTTAGTCCGGCGCTGGTTCGGGATATCAGCCTTCGCCGTGGCGGCCGGCTGCCTGCCGGTGATTTTGCTCGGCATCGGCGCCGTCTATCTGCTGTCCGGTAGGCGGGAAGCGCTCTTGGCCGCAAGCGGCCAGGCTGAAGTCTACCGGTTGATCAAGGGGGACAGCGGCTACGAGATCCGGTTCGGCCTGGGCGCCGCGCACGGGATGAGCCCCGGGACCCGGGTCACGATTTGCAATCAAGCCGGCCAGCCGGTGGCGACCGCGACCGTGGAAGTCTGCAACCCCAAGGATTCGGTGGCCCAGGCAACCAGCGACCAGTCCATCAAGGTGGGAGACCTGGTTTCCCGCGCCTGACCTGAAGGAGTCTTGCCAAGCCTATGTGGAAGCGCCTCAGCCTCCAGACCCGCATCCTGGTGCTCCTGATTGCCCTGGTGCTCACCACCATCGCCGGAGGGGTGGTGACCCTGTGGCACAATGAGGCCATGGATTCTCTCCTGACCTCGCTGATCGACAAAAATGTGGCCTCCTTCCACGCCGCCGAAGAGCTCGAGAATTCCCTGTTGCAACAGAAAGGTTACCTGACCTATTATTTTCTGGACGGCAATCCCGCCTGGCTCCAGGAAATCGAGCGCTACAACCGCGCCTTCGAGGATTGGCTCCAAAAGGCCCGGAAATCGGCCTACACCGAGGCCATGCGAGAGATTATCGGGCAGATTAATGCGCAATATCATCAATATATCATCGCCCGGGAACAGGTGATCACCCTCTACCGGGAGGGCAACAGGGAGGCGGGAGCCAAGCTGCACTGGGAAATACGCCACCAGTACGTCGGGATTCTCAATCTCTGCCAACGATATAAAATGACCCATGAGTACGCCATCTCCCGGGTGCGGACCGAGAGCCAGGCCCGGGCGCGATTCATCAACGCCTTCGCCCTGGTGGCCATGCCCGCGGTGGCGGTTCTGGGATTATTGCTGGCCTATATCCTCATCAAACAGATCCTGGGGCCGATCCGCCAGTTGGCCCTTGCCACCGCGCCGGCCGACCCGGGCACCCGGGCGCCGGATGAAGTCACGGCCCTGAGCAGCCGGGTGCACAGCCTCATCGAGAACGTGGACCAGGCCCAGACTGAACTGGAGCGCAGCCAGGAACACCTCCTGCAAGCGGGCAAATTGGCCATGGTAGGCAAGCTGGCCGCCGGGGTAGCCCACAGCATCCGCAACCCCTTGACCTCGGTAAATTTCCGGCTCCATTCCCTCAAGAGTTCCCTGGAGATGTCCCCTTCCCAGCGGGATGATTTCCAGGTGATCTCCGAAGAGATCCGCCATATCGACAGTATCTTACGTAATTTCCTGGAGTTCTCCCGGCCGCCCAAGCTCAAGATGCAGCGGGTCAGCCCCTCGGACGTGGTCAACATGGCCCTGGTGCTGCTGCGCTACCGCCTGGAATCCTACGGGGTGGAAATGAAGCTGATCCGGGGCCACCGGCTGCCCGAGATTTGGGCCGATCCGGACCAGTTGAAGGAAGTCCTGGCCAACCTGCTGGTCAACGCCTGCGAAGTTATGGTGACCGGCGGCGTCATCACCATTCAGGAAGAGGAGTATCGGGAGCCGCCATTAGGACCGGCAGTGGTTATCCGGGTGAGCGACAATGGCCCCGGTATCCCTGAGTCCGTCCAGGACAAGATTTTTCAGCCCTTTTTCAGCACCAAGGAAGAAGGCACCGGCCTGGGCCTGAGCATTGCCACCCGCATCATCGAAGACCACGGCGGCCGGCTGGAACTGGAATCCAAACAGAATGAGGGGGCGACGTTCATCATCACCCTGCCCCTCGGGAAAGATGAATCATGGGCCACATCCTGATTGTCGACGACGACGCGCAGCTCAGGCAAAGTTTTGAGAAACTCCTGAACGCCGAAGGCCATACCGTCAAGACCGCCTCCAGCGGCGAGGCGGCCATTTCTCTGGTCCAGGCGGCAGTCCCGGACCTGGTGATCATGGATGTGCGCATGCCGGGGATGAGCGGCCTGGAGGCCTTCCGGGCCATCCACGAGATCGAGCCCAAGCTGCCGGTCATTATCATGACCGCCTACAGCACCACCGATACCGCCATCGAGGCCACCAAGCTGGGGGCCTTCGAATACGTCCTCAAGCCCCCCGAGATTCCCGATATCCTAGCCTTGATCTCCCAGGCCCTGGAGGCGGGGCGCTTCATGCGCTCCCGGGTGGAACTGGATGTGGCCCCGGATACCGCTGCCGCGGATGCCATCATCGGCAAGAGCAAACCCATGCAGGAGGTCTATAAGGCCATCGGCCGGGTGGCGCCCACCGACGCCACCGTGCTGATCCGCGGCGATTCAGGCACCGGCAAGGAACTGGTGGCCCGGGCCCTTTATCAACACAGCCTCAGGTCGGCCAAGCCCTTTCTGATTATTAACTGCGTGGCCATTCCCGAGACCTTGCTGGAGTCCGAGCTCTTCGGCTATGAAAAAGGAGCTTTTACCGGGGCCGTCAACCGCCGGGTCGGCAAATTTGAGCAGGCCAACGGCGGCACCGTGTTCCTGGATGAAATCGGCGACATGCCGTTTTCCATCCAGGCCAAGATCCTGCGCCTGCTCCAGGAGCGGAGCATCGAACGCCTGGGAGGCCGGGAACCTATCCCGGTGGATGTGCGCATCATCGCCGCCACCAACCGGGACCTGGAAGCCGCCCTGGCCCAGGGGCGCTTCCGGGAGGACCTGTATTACCGCCTCAAGGTTGTCACGCTCTGGCTGCCGCCGCTCAGGGAGCGGGCCCAGGATATCACCCTGCTGGCGGACTATTTTCTGGTCCGGTTTGCCAAGGAAATGGGCCTGGGCAACCCGGGTACGACCGCCGAGGCCAAGCTCTTGCTCCAGAACTATCCCTGGCCCGGCAACGTCCGGGAACTGGCCAACGCCATGCAAAAGGCGCTGATCTTCAGCCGGGGGTATCCCATTGACCCGGATGACGTGTCCCGGGCCATCGGCGGCGAAAGTCTGGCCAAGGAAGCCGGAGACCACCAGACCGACGAGATTGTCCGGCAGTGGGTCCGGCAAACCCTGGCCGCCGGGGAAGGCAAAGACGTATTCGAGACCTGCATGGATCATTTTGCCAGTCTGATTATCAGCGAGGCCCTGGACCTGACCGCCGGCAATCGCAGCCGGGCCGCCAAACTCCTGGGCATTTCCCGGCCCACCCTCCTGTCCAAGATCGACAAATACCGCCTCCGCATGGAAACCTCCGTCAAGCTTGAGGGACCCTGAGTATCAGCGAGCCGTGAGCGGGAAGCAGTGAGCCGACGGGGATTTAAACCCTGGTTATTTCATAATCTGTCATAACCAAGAGGTGAGCTGACCATCATCAAACCGAGATCAGATTAAATCTGACACTTGGGACGAAAGCTTTAATTGTCGCCAGGGTCCTAAATACAGTTAACATATCCATATCAAACCGCTTTACTGGATTGTATCAGGGTGCATATATAACCGATGGCACCAATCTTGATCCAGCCTGACGGATGATGATGGGACCCGAGCTGATGATCAGGATTCTTTAATGTGGGTGTGCTTGGGCATTGAATTTTGGGCTAAATTGGGGAAAGCTTAAAGAATTGCGGCTTGGTTCTGCAGTTCTCCCCGATTTCTCCTCACCATAAGACGTCCTTAAAAATTCACCACTTAGTAGGCGCCCCGTCCCTGCATTACCGCAGGTAAGGTCTTGGCCAAAATCTTAAGATCAAGACCCAGGGACCAGTGGTCTATGTACTCCATGTCCATGTTCATCCATTTCTCAAAGGGCAGGGATAGGGAGCTTCTGCCATAAATCTGCCAAAGACAGGTAATGCCGGGTTTGATGCTGAAGCGACGCCGGTGCCAGTCCTCATTGAAGCCTTCAAAGTCCCGCACCGGCAGCGGCCGGGGCCCCACCAAACTCATATCACCCTTGAGCACGTTGATCAATTGGGGTAACTCATCGAGGCTGGTCTTGCGCAAAAACCGGCCAATGAAGGTAACCCGGGGATCATTTTTTATCTTGAACACCGGTCCGCTGGCTTCATTAAAGCGTTCTAGGTCATCCATTATTGTTTCTGCGTCTGGAACCATGGTCCTGAATTTTATGATTTTGAACTTCCGCTTGTTGCGGCCGATTCGTTCCTGGATAAAGAAGACTGGGCCAGGCGATGTTGCCTTAATCAATACAGCAATCAGGAGGAAAATGGGAGATAATAACCCGAGAAGTAAGAGTGACACCACAAAATCAAAAAACCTTTTGGCTAAGATGGGCCAACCCCCCATGGCCCCGGTGTAAACCGAGATGACCACATTATCTTCGTACTGCTCTAACCTTGACCGGGCCAGTTTTAAATTGCGCAGCAAATAATAGCCGTCGGAAATAAATCTGACGACAATACCTTGCTCGACGCACAGGGCCACAATTTCCGTGGCTTGCTGATAAAAAGAGTTTAAAGGCAGGTCGATCATCACCTCATCGACCACGTTGTTTCTGAGAAAAGTGGGAAAGTCAGCCAAATTGGCTACCAAGGGATAACCATATGTCAGGAATTCCTTGGTTCCGGCCCAGTTATCATCCACAAACCCAATGATGCGGTAACCGAGTTCGAGCTTACTGTCGATTTTCCTGGCAAATTCCACCGCTCGCTGGTTAGTACCGATAATCACTACGTAATGTAAATTTATTCCCTTGGCTCTGAGACGTTCCAGGACAAATCTGAGGATGAAGCGACCGGAAATGACCAGAACATTGGTCTGCAACCAGAAAAAGAGGAGAAGGAGTGGGGTTATAAATCTAAGGTCGAAAACGCTATCAAGGATGAAAAGAAGCAGAGTTGCCACAGAGGTGGCGATGACGATATCGATTAACTCATTTTTCCAGCTAGCTAAACGCCTGGAATAATAAACTCCAAAGAAAGATAAGATGCCATACCAGATAACCGCGATCACTATAAAAAGAAGAACGTCATCTATTTTGAGGCATAGAGAGAAAAAATTAGAAATATGAAGTGATTTTATTCCTTCTGTAGCCAGTAGCGTTGATGAGATAAGGCAAAAAAACAGTATAGACTGGTCTATAATTTTTAATGAATTGCTTAAAATATTACGTTGTAAATTTTCCATATCTTAAGCTGGACTGTATAATTAGTAGATCAACTGAGAAAATATTTTGATTTTCTTGAAACCGGGAGAGTGGTTCTTAAATTTATCATGACCGCCTCAGCATTACTTCTTCGGGGATAAGGAAGAATGCCCCAACCAGCGGTTATTTATCGAACGATATTATGCGGCAACCGTGGCTATCTCTGTCCAACAATGGTTCTTGAAGACCTCGTTGCCCGAAGAAAGCCCCCGAAAGGTTCTATTCCAGGAACCGAATCTTCTCATTGGCTGCATATTAACACAGCCTGCGCTAAAAGGGTGATTATTCCCTGCATTATTGGGATACCATACAGCCAGAACCCACCAGTCAGTCGATTTCAGTAATGCTTTTTTAGGCTTTCAATGAGAGTCCCCTGTAAGATGAATCGAGTAGCTTGGAGGAATCTCACCCCCATGTCCGCACATATCTGGAGGTAAGCTCACCCCCCAGCATTGCTACCTTGATTTGAATGGCGCAATTGACCTTTTGTGGGGGGATTTCCAGAATCCTTTTTGTCCGATGATATTATGCCTGGATGGAGAGGTTGTCTGGTCAATTCTTGACCATTACCCATATAACTGTACCCTGAAAACAGGGAACACAACCGTCTTGCCGGTGCCGTGCCTGGGGTCGGCGTCCACAGAGGCCCGCCCTACCGGAGCCTTGAATTATCCGCCTTCCCCTTCCAAAGCGCCGTCTTGCTGAGACCTCCCATACCTGTCTTCCCTTGGCCTCTTTACAAACTGTAAAAAATGACGACAGCCTTTGACGGACAGGTTAAGAGCGCTTTTAGCTCAGCCCCACGTAATATCCGTTATATCAATAAGTTACTAAATTAAGGCTGTTTCCCCGCCTTGGCACGGGGGTTGCTCAGTTTTTATGCGAGGGGTGAGTTTCGTGGCAAATGGCTGCAAAATTCTCATTGCAGATCGCAACCGGCACGTAAGAGATTTCCTGCGGCGGGAGCTGAGCGCCGAGGGCTACCGGGTGGAGGTGGCCCGGGATGGCCGTGAGGTGTTGGGCCGGATCAATGGCGAGGACCCGCCCCACCTGCTTATCCTTGATCTGGAGATCCCATACCTGGATGAACCGGAGGTGTGGTCCCGGTTGCAGGATCGCCAGCCGGCCCTGCCGGTGGTGATCCACACCTTTCTGCCCGAATACCCCACCAACCTGACCTTGCCGATTGCCGTGACGTTCCTGGAAAAGAAAGGCGATACGGATCTGTTGAAGACGGTCGTCGCTCAAGTGATCGAGAAGCACTACCCCGAGGGGGTCCCGGCCCGGGAGAGAACCGGCTGAAGCCGAACCGCGGATAGGCTTTGACATTGATGCGGCTGGAGGGATAAGGTGATGCAAAGCTATCTCTGGCCCTGTAAGGGAGGCACCTGGCGCGACTGCGCCCTCGCGGCCGTCATGCTGGCGGAACTCCTCCTGATCTGGGGCAGTTATTATGCCCTGATCTGGCTCTACCACTGAACCGGGAAACCAGGCTGGCTCTGAGCCGCCGGTGGATCGGCCTCCGGGGTGATGGTGAGCTGCGGTCCATCATATTACCGCCTGGTTTTGCGGAGACCACCTGCATTGAGGAGGGCCGGGGCCGCGGCCGGCTGACCCGTTTCGGACAGAGCTTATGGCCAATCTGTTCCAAAGACTGAAGCGCCTGTTTGCCGGGAAAGAGCCTGAACCGGCTCTGTCCATGGAAGAATTGCGGGCCGCGTTCAAGGCTCGCTATCACGCCTTCAAGCTCCTGCTCGCCGCCAACAACACCGCCTTGCAACTCATGACCGACATGGAGGCGGCCCTCCGTAGCCGTCACAGCTTCGGCATGACCTTTATCCGGTCCCACGCCACCGCCACCTGTGTCAACGTCTTCAATATCATCAAGTATTTGAATGAATTGACCGGCAACCGCTACCGGGGGTTGGAGGCGGTCTTTACCGCCATTGAAAGACAGATTGACGCCATCCTGACCCAAAGGCAGACGCCGGCCATCGCGGCCCTGGTGCTGCCCCTCACGGAAGTGCGCCAGGAGATGGCCGACGGGGTGGGCAGCAAAATGGCCAACCTGGGGGAGATCACCGGGGAGTTGCCAGCGATAACGGTGCCCCCGGGGTTTGCCATCACCGCCGCGGCCTATGAGCGCTTCCTGTCCCACAACCAGCTGACGGATGAGATCAACCGGCGTCTCCAATCCATGGAAGAAGTGGAGATTTCGGACCTCTACCGCAGGAGTGCGGAAATCCAGACGCTCATCATGGGGGCGGACCTGCCGCCGGAGTTGGCCGAGGCCATCTCCCGGGCCTATGCTGATCTGGCCAAATCCGCCGGCGGCGACGTCAAGGTGGCTTTGCGCTCTTCCGCCATCGGCGAGGACGCCGCCGACACCTCCTTTGCCGGGCAGTACCATTCGGAACTCAACGTCACCGCCGCCAACCTCCACGCGGTCTATAAGGAGGTCTTGGCCAGCAAATACGCCCTGACCGCGGTGAGTTACCGCCTCCACAAGGGACTCCGGGACGAAGACGTGGCCATGTGCGTCGGGTGCATGGCCATGGTGGATTCCGTCTGCGGCGGGGTGATGTATTCCCGGGACCCCACCGACTTCCGCCGCGATGCCATCTTTATCAACGCGGTCCACGGGCTGGCCAAATCCGTGGTGGACGGGACCGTCACCCCGGATTTGTTGGTCATCTCCCGGGGCGAGCCCCTGACCGTCCTCCAGCGGGAAATCCGCGACAAGGGACAGAAGGCCGTGTGCCTCCCGGAGGAAGGGGTGCGCATGCAGGCCGATGCCCAGGGGACCGAGGCCGCGCTCACGGATGACCAGGCCCTGGAACTGGCCCGCCTCGCCCTGGTGCTGGAGGCGCATTTTAAAGGACCCCAGGATATCGAGTGGTGTATCGATGCCGCCGGACGCATCTTTATCCTCCAGAGCCGGCCCTTGAAGCAGATGGCGGCCCCCCGGAGCCCCGGCGACACCCCCGGGGCCGGAGACTATCCCGTGCTCTTTGCCGGCGGCGAACTGGCCAGCTCGGGGGTGGCGGCGGGAGTCGTCCATGTGGTGGCCAACAACCTGGACCTGCTGCAATTCCCGGCCGGGGCGGTCCTGGTCACGGCCTTCCCCCATCCCGGCTGGGCCCCCCTCTTGAGCCGGGCCGCGGCGCTGGTTACCGACCGGGGCGGGATTACCGGCCATCTGGCCAACGTGGCCCGGGAGTTCGGCATCCCGGCGCTGTTCAACACCGGGGAGGCGACATCCCGGCTGACCCCCGGCCAGATGGTGACCGTGGACGCCGACGGTCTGGCCGTTTACGAAGGGCGCATAGAGGCGCTCCTGGCCCTGGCCGGCCCCCGGGAGGGGCTCATGGCCGGCACCCCGGTGGGTGAGACGCTCAAAGAAGTCATGACCCTGATCACCCCCCTGAACCTCACCAACCCGGAAGCGCCCGATTTCAGCCCCAAGGGCTGCCGCACCCTCCACGATATTACCCGGTTCGCCCACGAGGTTTCGGTCAAGGAGATGTTCGCCTTTGACAAGAAACAGGCCTTCTCCCGCTATTTCATCAAAAAGCTGGTGACTCCGGTGGCCCTGGAATGGTGGGTTCTGAACCTGGAGGACGGGTTCAAGGAAGAAGTGGCCGCGCCCCAGGTGGAGCTAAGCAATATTGCCTCGGCCCCCATGCTGGCGCTGTGGGAGGGTATCACCGCCACGCCCTGGGAAGGCCCGCCGCCGGTGGACACCATGGGTTTCATGTCCATCGTCATGGGCGCGGCCACGGACCCCAACCTGGCCGCGGCCGGGGGCACCATGTTCGGCAACACCAACTACTTCATGATCGCCCGGGACTTCTGCAACCTGACCTCCCGGTTGGGTTTCCACTTTTCCACCGTGGAGGCCCTGGTGGGGGACCAGGCCTTCGAGAATTATATCCGCTTCGCCTTCAAGGGCGGGGCGGCGGACTACCCGCGCCGCATCAGGCGGACGAAGTTCGTCGGGGAAATCCTCGAGCGCTACCACTTCAAGGTGGATGTCAAGGAGGACGCCCTGTTCGCCCGCCTGGAAGCGGAAGCCAAAGACTACATGCTCTCCCGGCTGCGCATCCTGGGGTACCTGACCATCCACACCCGGCAACTGGACATGATCATGCTCAACGAGGCGGATGTCCAGTATTATGCCGAAAAGTTTATCCGGGACCTGGAAAAACTGGCGGTGATCCGCGGGTCGGATTAACTGCCATGATTAAGACTTAACCTGTCAACCATCTCCTTTTTTCCCCGTAATGCTGTTTTGCTGCGCTGTTTATTCCACGTGTCATGTTCTTGAATGAGCTTCTTTCAATAATCCGATTGTCAATTTCTCTATTCCCTGCAGAGAGGGCTCGGGCAGAGAGCAACCCGAGCGTTGCGGCGGGCAATAACGGAGGGGCAGGGCTCAACGTTCCAGGCTTTTTCCCTGCCCCTCCATGGAGGCAACTTCGGCGTTTTACCGGTTCCTCACCTAATCGCTCAAAAGCAGCAGCAAAAGTGAGGTAAGGCCCCCTTTCTTCTCGGCATAGAGCTCGGCGCTGTTTAAGTCGGTACTGCCGTTATACCCGCCCGCGGCCAGGACCTGGCCGTTGGGCAGCAGAGTGGCAGTGTGGCCGTTGCGGTATTGGATAAGAGAGGCGGCGGAATTCCATTTGCCCCCCACCGGATCGTAGAGCTCCGAGCTATCCAGAAAGACGCCGTTCCAGCCTCCCGCCACCAGGACCTGGCCGGTGTGCAGCAGAGTGGCGGTGTGAGCGGAGCGTTTGGTGGCCAGGGAACCGGTAGTGCTCCAGGTCATGAAGTCAGGGTCGAAGATCTCGACGCTATTCAGATAGACCCCGTTGCCATTGCCTGCGGCCACCATGACCTTGCCGTTGGGCAGCAGGGTGGCGGTGTGATGGAAGCGGCCGTCGGTTAAGGAGGCGGTGGGGGTCCACGGAAAGACCGAGGCCCAGTCGTAGATTTCGGCGCTGGTCAGGGCGCCGCCCGCACCAAAGCCCCCGGCCACCAGAACCATGCCGTTGGGCATCAGGGTGGCCGTGTGGGTTCGCCGGGCGGTATTGAGGGGTTCGGTGGGGCCCCAGGAGTTGGCGACCGGGTCGTAGAGTTCGGCGCTGGCAAGAATTGTCCCGTCCGCATCAGCGCCCCCCGCCACCAGGACCTGGCCGGTAGGCAGGAGCGTGGCGGCGTGCTGACGCCGGGCGGTGGCGAGGGAGCCGGTGGTGGCGGTCCAGGAGTTGGCGACCGGGTCGTAAAGCTCGGACCTGGCGAGCACTGTCCCGCTGGCATCCATGCCCCCGGCCACCAGGACCTTGCCATCGTCCAGCAAGGTGGCCGTGTGATAGTTGCGGCTGGTGGTGAGGGTGGGGGTGGTGGTCCAGGTCTTGGAGACCGGATTGTAAAGCTCGGCGCTGTTCAGGATGCCGCTCGTACCAAGGCCTCCGGCCACCAGGACCAGGCCGTTGTTCAGCAGGGTGGCTGTGTGATGGTCGCGGCCCGTGGTGAGAGAACCGGTGGGAATCCAGGCCGCTGGTTTAGGAACCACAAAATTGCCCGAGATTCTCACCCCGATATCCATGTCATCGGCGCGGATAAAAGCTCCCCCCATGACTTCCGTATATCCTTCTTTGGCCAGAGGTGCAGGGGATGGTCCCGGCATAGTGGCGGCAAAATTATTCGGGTACCCCATCATGGATCCCATGAAACCTACCCAGTAGGTCCCGGCATTGAGAGACCAGTTCAATGAGGACGCCCCCACCCAAGAGGTGCCGGTGGCGCCCACGGTTACCATCTGCCCATTAACAAAACTACCCGGACTACCGAGTTTATCCTGATAGATCTGGACTTGCATGCTGCCAGCCCGAGTTACATTAATCCACCCCTGAATATCGGTAATGGTGGTTGCCTTATTAAGGACGAATTGCGCAAAGAGGGTGCGGGGATAATCCATACTCGTACCGCCGGTGGTAGCGGTCGGTTGTCCCGTATCCACCAGCAAATCCGCCTGCGCCGCCCCAACCCCCATGAAGACCAAAGAAATCGCCAAAGCCAGGAACAGATTCTTGTTCATTGCTACCTCCTTGCCACCGGGATAACCCCGGGTTATGCGGCAATCATGGCCACCGCAGTAAAAAAAATGCTTCTGAGGACCTTTCACCCCCGAGTTTTGCCCCGGCAAGGTTCCTCTTTTTAGCCAAATTGTCTTGTGGCAGAAGATAATAGCACAACTTTACAGAAATCCACCAATCATTTAGAAGAATCTGCAATTTTTGCAGAATTTTAGGCATAACTGCTTCTGAGAACCCGGATCCCTCACGGTAAAAGAGCTGGATGAACCCAATCCGGCACCTTAAGGACACACCCTCGGTGCGCGCCCTTAATTCAGGACGGAAACCTGGTTCCGCTGTGGGGCCATGCCGGCGGCATAATCTCGCCCATCCCGGGGCAAATCTTCCGAGATGCCGCTTTATTATTTCTTAAGGTTGCATAACTTATAGCCGATTTAATCTATATGGAATCGGCACCGGCCAAAAATTACCGCCGCCCCCGCCGGGGGTGGACCGGCCTCCTGGTTTAATCATGGCGCTTACGTAGACAACCATCTTATATGAGACCTTAATGCCGTCACTCAAAAGCCAGGCGCTGACCGGAAGATCTTGGGCTATGCTGCCGGTGCTGTTTCTGCTTGGTTTTCTCGGCAATTATTATTCTCTTCCCCTCTTCTTCGGGGCGGATTTCCTCTTCGGCAGTATCGCCGTACTGCTCATCCTCTATTATTACGGCCTGGCTTGGGGGCTCCTGGCCGCCATCGTGGTCAACAGCTATACCTATGTTCTCTGGGGTCATCCTTACGGCTTTATCATGTTTGTCCTGGAGGCCTTATGCGTCGGCTATCTGCTGCGCTCCGGCCGCCGCAATCTCTTGCTGCTGGACGGGTTATTCTGGCTGCTCATCGGCTTTCCCCTCAATTGGGTATTTTACTATGCAGTAATGCACATGGGTGCCGTTACCGCGGGTTTCATTATGCTCAAGCAGGGCATCAACGGCATCTTCAACGCCCTCCTGGCCGGCCTGATTGTCAACCATCTGCCTCTGGACCGGTTCTTGAGACGCGCCCCAACCCGCCGGGTCTTTAGCCTCCAGGAGGGGCTCTTCAATTTAATGGTGGTCCTGGTCCTGGCCCCGGCCTTGTTGCTGACGGTTTTGGAAATCAGGGGCGAGATGGGGCGCACCGAAAGGCAGATTGAAGCCGACCTGCAAACCGTCTCCCAGAATATTAAAGCCCATCTGAACTTCTGGTATCGACAGCATTTGCAGGCCGTATCCGAGGTGGCCGGTCTTGCGGCCCAATCTCCCCTGACGCCCTCGCCCGAGCTGCAAAAAAGCCTGGAACTCATGAAACGCACCTTTCCTGATTTCCACACCATGTATGTGGCCAACGCGGCTGGGATCGCCGTGGGCTTCTACCCCCCACGGAATGTCAAGGGAGAACCCACCATCGGCAAGGATTTCTCTGACCGGCCTTATTTCAGGGAACTGCAAAGGACTAAGCGGCCGGTAATGTCAGAAGTCTTCCGGGGGCACATTGTTGCCTTCGCTCCCATTGTGACCCTATCGGTGCCGATTATTCAGGAGAACCGCTTCGCCGGCTTTGCCCAGGCCGGCCTCAACCTGAGTCAGCTTCAGAAGCTTTTGGAGTCTTACGGCAAAGCCAGTGGCGTCATCGTCACCCTTACCGATGCCCGGGGTCAGGTAATTGCCAGCACCTCGCCGGAACGGGCCCCCCTGCAAGCCTGGGATGGCAAAAAAACCGGCATCGTCTATCCCATCAGCAGCACCATGTTCCGTTGGTCCCCGCCGGACAAAAATCTGCCCTCCATGACCCGCTGGAAGCGGTCCTTTTTCGTGGAACAATCCGGGGTGGGCCAGGATATTCCCTGGGTTCTGACGGTTGAAGCCCCCATTGCACCCCATCAGCAACATTTATACGCCATGTACGTCCAAAACCTGACGGTCATGGCGGTCTTGACCGGTCTCATCCTGCTGCTGGCCCTGGCTTTGAGCCGCTGGCTGGCCAATCCTCTGAATAAGCTGGCCCAAGTCACCAGTGACCTGCCGGATAAGATCATGGCGCACCAGAAGATTGACTGGCCTGCAAGTTCGGCCGCCGAGATGGATTCCCTCATCGGCAATTTTCAGTCCATGACCCAGGCCCTGGACCGCAATTTCCAGGCCTTGGAAGAGTATGGCCAAGAGCTGGCCAAGGCCAACGAGGAATTGAAGACCGAGATCAGCGAGCGTGAGCAGGCCGAACAGGCCCTGCGTGATTCCGAGGCCAAATACCGCAATTTGATTGATAATGCCAGTGAAGCGATCCTCCTGGCTGATATCGACGCTGACTTCCTGGATGCGAATCGGAAAGCCGAAGAGTTGCTCGGCTACAGTAAAGCCGAGCTTTTACAGATGAACATCAGGCAAATCCATCCGGAAGAAGAACTGGAGCGGACCATGGCCAGCTTTAAAGAAATGGTTCGAGACGGGGAAGGTTCTCTGTTGAATGCCTGGTTGCTGCGCCAAGATGGCATGCAAGTTCCGGTGGACATCACCGGCAGTACCATTGAATACGCCGGCAAAAAAATGTTGCAGGGAATTATCAAAGATAATACCGAGCGTCAAAAGACCGAGGCGGAACGCCTGCGGATGAGCAAGCTGGAATCCCTGGGCACCCTGGCCGGGGGCCTCGCCCACGACTTCAACAATATCCTGACGGCCATCCTGGGCAACATCAGCCTGGCCATCCTGGATCCCAGCCTGGCGGGGAGAACCCGGGAGAGGTTGACCATGTCCGAGAAGGCCTGCCAGCGGGCCCACGCCCTGGCCCAGCAATTGCTCACCTTTGCCAAGGGCGGCATCACCATTAAAAAAATCGCCGCCTTGAAACCGTTGTTGCAGGAATCGGCCGGCCTGACCTTGGCCGGCTCCAGGGTCCGCTGCGAAATCTCCGTCCCCGATGATCTCTGGTCCGTTGAGGTCGATGTGAACCAGATTGCCCAGGTGATCAGCAACTTGCTGATCAATGCTGAACAGGCGATGCCGACGGGCGGCACGATCAGGATATCGGCAGAAAATCTTGAAGCAGGTGAAGAATATGTATGTCTGCCCCTGACGAAAGGAAAATATGTCAAGCTGGCGATTGCCGATGAGGGGGGTGGAATCGCCCCAAAATATTTTGACAAGATCTTCGACCCCTATTTTACCACCAAGCAGAAAGGCAGCGGCCTGGGGCTGGCTGCGGCCTACTCGATCATGAAGAATAACGCCGGCTATATCACCGTGGATTCAGGAGTGGGGCGGGGCAGCACCTTCTATATCTTCCTGCCCGCCACCGAGATGGGCCTGGCCGTTGCGGAACAGGAACCCGCAGGGCTTTGCCTCGGCCAGGGGCAAATCCTGGTGATGGATGACGAAGAGATTGTCCGGGATGTGATGGGTAAGATGCTGGGCCGTTTGGGCTATGAGGTGGAGCTTGCCGCAGATGGGGCTGAAGCCATCGCCAGATATTCTGAGGCCATGGCCGCGGGCTGCCGCTTCTCGGCGGTGATCCTCGATTTGACCATCCCCGGAGGCATGGGCGGCAAAGAAACCATAGAACAACTGCTCACCATCGATCCACACATAAAAGCCATCGTTTCCAGCGGTTATTCGGATGACCCGATAATGGCGGATTTTCAGAAATACGGCTTCAGCGAAGTCATCGCCAAACCGTACAGAGTGGTGGAACTGAGCAAAATCTTGCAAAAAATTCTTTTCAAGCAGGGTGATTCAGGTTAACTGCCTGGATCATCACGCGGTTACCTCAGAGCCCTGGGGCGGGAAAGCGCCGCGCCTCCCGCCTTGAGCGTTTACGGGGCCCAATCCGGGTGGAGGAAGATGTTCTGGGCGTTAACATCGACATTATGACCCCAATCGGCCTTGGAGCACCCCGGACAAGCAAAATCTATATTGGTCCACAAGCCGCCGGAAAAGGCCGGGAAGTCGGCCCCGCCGGGAGGGACAGGGTAAGCCCGGGGCAGCAAATTAATCGACGACACCGTATTGGTGCAGGCGATATGATTACCGAAGTCGTCGGTAAAAGATATCGCCGCGGTGGAACCGGCATACAGGTTGAGGCTGGGCCACACCATCTGATCAGCAGTCGCGCTGGTTTTCATCGCAAAGGGTGTATAGGTACGGGTTAAGGTAAAGCCGTTAGGATTGGTCAGGGTAATGGTAATCGCCTTGGGGGTGAAACTGGTCACGACGCCACCGGCGCTCGCCGAGTTCCCGATGAAGGTAAAAACGCCTGCCGCGGCCGTGTTGTATATGGCCTTCTGCACATAGCCGGAGTTCGGGAACATGACATTGGTGGCAGCCTTCATGGTACTATCGGTGTGGAAGACCCCGTAATTCTGCTCTGAATTGCTCAGCGTGCTATCCGACGTGACTTTGGAGGGTTGGTCGTAGACTTCGAAAATCAGGGTGGGGATTTGCGCGCTTCTGAGATAAGGATAGAGGACCTGGTAGTATTGTTCCGCATTCGCCTGGGTACCCGTGAAGGTGTGGCCTCCCGAATCCGTATACGTACCCTGCGTGGGCCAACCGGTCTCCCCGAGCATAAAGGGGTGGGAGGGGTAAGCGGCCCGCAGTGCGGCGAAACGGCCCTCGATCTTGCTCAAATCTGTGGGCAGGTCTCCGAACTGGAAGGGGTAAATATTCTCCACCACCGGGGCTCCCGGGGTGAATTCCTGGACCAGCGTCGCTCCGGCAGGCAAAGACATCTGCCCGATTTGCACGCAGGTGCTGATGTCCATGCCATTGCCGTTGCCGTCGCCCAGGGTGATGCCCTTGGTAGTCAATAAAGCCTTGATGGCAATAATGGCATTGACCAAATCGGCGGTATTTTCGTGGCCGGCGGCATTGGCCACCAGCGCTTCGTTCCCCACCAGAACCAGTTTCACCGCCGTCTGGAAGTTTGCGACCCCCACTTCATCGATGACCTGGGCCAGCTGAATCTTGGCAAAATCAAGCAAGTCGTAAAATTTCGCGGCGCCGGGGGCGCAAGCCGTCCCTGTCATGCAACAATGGTCGGCGTTGTCGATATCGCTGCCGCAGAGGGCCACGGTGTAAACCACGTTGAGGCCGAGGGTATTGGCCTCGTTGATCATGGCGATCCAGACCTTGGCCGAATCACCGTAGGCCCGCACCGTCTGGAAACCTGCCTCTTGCATCTGCTGAAAATCCAGAGGCACGCTGGTCTCCATTTCGCTATTCTTGGCGTCGGAATAGTTGGTATAACCCAGGTAGCTGTCAAAGGCGTTGTAGTGCGGTCCGTAATTCCCCCCCAGGCCCAATTTGGCAAAATAATCAGCCTGCGTGACACCGCCGGCGGGCGCGTGGAGCAGCCCCGAAGGCGCCGCGCTGGTAGGGGGGGGTGACTTGTCGGCGTTTCCCAGACAGCCTCCCTTAGCACCGATCACGGTCAAACAAAGCAACAGGGTCAGCCAGAGGTGCGATTTTTTCATCTGTGCTCTCCATTTGGGGCTAAAACTGAGATTATGCCTCCTGGCCCCACAGTCGAAAAATGGTTTTGAAAACCCCGGTGCTTCGGTGAGATTCTCCCCAGAATGCCTTTACTTCAGCCGACTCCTGACGTCGACGGCACAGCATCATAAATTTCGCTGCCGCCCCGGCGCCGCCTGCCGCTTTCCGGTCGGTTTGCGCTTTATCCCGCCATGCAGAGGGTAAGGTGCGGCCGCGCCGCTGGTCCGACCCGAGACCGCGGCCAGGTTTGCGGCCTTTGCCCCGCGGCATAGAGCCGCACTGCCGCGGCCCCTAAAGATGCGACTCAGGGCTCTGGTAGATGGTTATGCTGCAATGAGACCCAAGGGAGATTGACCTCAAGATCTCTGGCTGGATGATGGCGCGTTTACCGCTAACTCGGGAGTCACCCCGCCAGCGGTCTGCAACCGCTTTCCTCCGGGGTGCGAGGCTGAGTACGCCCGCTGGCTTTATGAGGAACACCGCTTGTATTAACCATAATCACGGATAATTTATCGGCAACCTCCGATAAACAGATAAATAGATTGTCAGGACTTTACCTTGCCTCTCTGGAGTTTACTCCTATCTGATCACAAGTGC